>Ga0315549_1000814_pt1 | contig 35630 bp, 42 predicted proteins | sample SalMarSW160200MG_FD_203101 | JGI IMG/M metagenome (GOLD analysis project Ga0315549, IMG submission 203101) | Salt marsh sediment microbial communities from the Plum Island Ecosystem LTER, Massachusetts, United States - Salt Marsh Sediment SW1601-200 ... | reverse complement strand
GTGGACCTATCCCGTCTTTCCAGTGATAGGTATCAGCAAAACATCCTCCGGGCCAGCGGAGATTTGGAATTTTGATCTCACGGAGTGCAAAGAGAACATCATTCCTGATACCATAGGTGTTGGGAATTGATGAATTCGTTCCGACCCATATGCCACCATAAATACATGCCCCCAGGTGCTCCGAAAAATGACCGTAGATGTCCTTGCTTATTACCGGTCCACCATGATTGGCAACAATAACCAACTGGTTGACAATTCCCTGATCTTCTTTTTGTGCATTTATAACAAAAAATGCACTGGAGAGAATAAGTGTAAAAATGACAAATAATTTTTTCATGTCTTCTCTTTTTATATATAAATACATTGTAAACCTTTGTGTTATCCTTGGTATGCTTCTACGGATATACTTTTCTTACCAATATGTATCACGAAGGTACCCACCAGGGGATGCGAAGGATTATGTTAAATGATCCTCAATAAACAATCCCAGTTTCTTATATTTCAGGAAAAGTTTTTCATATTTCCCGGCTCTTTCCGGATCAGGCTTATACTCTTTTTCAAATCCTCCTCCCATTGATTTTTGAGCTGTCGGAATATCCTTATGTATCCCTGCCACAACCGATGCTGCCATAGCAGATCCCAAGGCACATGTCTGCTCCGAGCTTGCAACTTTAATCGGCATATTAAGTATATCAGCAACGATCTGCATGACATAGGGATTCTTTTTAGCAACACCTCCCGTGGCAATTACTCCGTCAATTCTTATTCCTTCTGAAATAAATCTCTCGTTTATCATTCTTGAACCGAATGCAGTAGCTTCGACCAGGGATTTAAAAATTCTGGGAGCATCCGAGCCAAGTGATAAGCCTGCGATAGCCCCTTTCAACGCCTGGTTTGCATCGGGAGTTCGTCTGCCATTAAGCCAGTCAAGAGCAATAAGTGAAGTTTCTTCTTCCGGAATTTTCTCTGCCTGTCTGCTTAGCTCAGCAATAATCCTGTCTTCTGTCTCGCTGATTATTCTTTCTTTTGTTTTACTATCAAACCATTCCATCTTTGAAATAATCTCATATACAGGCCATAAAAGTAATTTCCCGAACCATGCATAGACATCTCCGAATGCTGATTGTCCTGCCTCAAGACCAAGCATTCCGGGTACAATGGATCCGTCGACCTGACCGCATATTCCTGCAACCAGCTTTTTGCCAACTTCTTCCATGAGTGATACAAGCATATCGCAGGTGGAAGTTCCCATTATCTTTATCAACTGATATGGTTTAATCTCTCCTCCGACTGCTCCAAGATGTGCATCAAATGCTCCTACTCCTACTTTAACATCGTCAGGCAGTGAGAGTTTTTTAGACCATTCCCGGGAAAGTGTTCCGACAGGAATATCACAGGTATATGTTTCGGAGTAAAGACGATCTCTCAATCCTTTAAGCAAAGGATCAAGTTTTTCCAGGAATTCTTTATCAGGCAGGCCTTTGAAGTCAGGGTGCCACATGGCTTTATGACCTGCAGCACAACGGCTCCTTTTGATTTTCAGCGGATCAGTATTGCCACAGAGAAGGGCTGGCAGCCAATCACAATGCTCAACCCATGAAAATGCGTTTTCCCTGACTTTTTTATTCTTACGGATCGTATGAAGTATTTTTGCCCAGAACCATTCGGACGAATATACACCTCCTTCATATTTTGTGAAATCGGTCCCACCCCACGACCTGGCAAGAACATTTATCTCTTCAGCCTCTTTTACAGAGGTATGATCCTTCCATAATATGAACATTGCATCCGGGTCTTCTTCAAATCCCGGCTTCATCGATAACGGAATACCCTCCTTATCAACAGCTATCGGTGTTGAACCTGTTGTGTCAATCGTTATACCTCCGATATTATCAATGATATCCCTGCTTAAGCCTTTAAGAGAATCCTTTACTGTCTGTTCCAGCCCTACAATATAATCAAGCGGATGCTGCCTGAACTGGTTCAGCGAAGGATCACAGTAGAGTCCCTTCTTCCACCTGGGATATTCAAAAACTGATGTCCCGGCAATTGTTCCATTGGTTGTATCAACAACGACCGTTCGTACCGAATCAGTCCCATAATCGATACCGATCACATATTTTTTAGCCATAATCCTGTATATAATTTGTTATTTTTTACCCTGTCCATAATAGGCATTCCTGCCATGTTTCCTGCTGAAATGCTTATCAAGCAGGTATTTATCAACAGGCACTTCATTTCCCAGAAGTATCGTAAAAAAAGCCATTCTTGCTATCTCTTCAAGTGCGATTGCATTATAAACTGCTCCATCAGGACCTGAACCCCAGCAAAAAGGGCCATGAGAATGAACAAGTACTGATGGCACCGCGATCGGATCCAAATTGTTCATTCTTTCTACGATTACCTTACCTGTGTTAATCTCATAATCTTTCTCAACTTCTTTTTTCGTGAGTTTCCGTGTACACGGGACATTCCCGTGAAAATGGTCGGCATGGGTAGTTCCCAATGGCGGGATTTCCTTACCTGCCTGTGCCCATGAAGTAGCATATGTCGAATGAGTATGAACAATGCCCCCTATATTGTTAAAGATGCTGTACAGTATCAGATGAGTGGGTGCGTCAGTTGAAGGATTGTATTTACCCTCAACTTTTTTACCTTCAGGATCAAGAACTACCATATCAGAAGGTTTCATCGTACCGTAACTAACTCCAGAAGGTTTAATAACAATAAGTCCTGTTTTCTTATCTCTTCCGCTTACATTTCCCCAGGTATGGATTACCAGTCCTTGTTTTACAAGATCCAGATTTGCCTGCAAAACAGATTGTTTTAAATTATCCAGCATGATCCGAGACTTATTTAACTCTAAACTTTAGTCACTTTAGTCACTCTTAACTCCTATCCTGCATCCAGATTGAAATAGAAGTCCCTCTTTGACAGCTTCTTATAATTCGCCTTATTGAACATGTAGTAGTATGCTCCCTTCTTCGATGTCACTTTTTCCTTCTCGTCAAGTCTTTCAAGTATATTCAACGACAGTATCTTTTTCCTGAAATTTCTTTTGTCAATGGTTTTCTGGTATATCGCCTCGTACAGATCAAGAAGCTGAACAAGAGTAAATTTCTCAGGGAGAAGTTCAAAACCGACAGGTTTAATCCTGACCCGCAGGCGAAGTTCTTCAAGAGCTCTCTCCACCATGTCGGGATGATCAAAAATAAGTTTGGGCAGTTTTTTTATGGATTGCCAGTGAGCTCTATTTTCATGTGCTGCTTTCTGGTCAATACTCTTGATCTTTATAAGTGCCCAGTAAGCCACAGAAATAACCCTTGCTCCCGGATCCCTGGTAGGTTCGCCGTAACAGTAGAGCTGTTTCATGTATATATTCTTAAGGCCTGTAAGATTACGAAGGACACGGCAGGCGGCAACATCTATACTTTCACCTGATTCTACAAATCCTCCCGCCAGCGACCATTTCCCTTTTGCAGGATTAAAACTCCGCTTTACAACCAGAAGCTTGAGTTCTTTTTCAAGTATGTCGTATCCGAAAATTATTGAGTCTACAGCCACCAGATGTTTTTTATACTTTGAATAGAGTTTTATCATATAAAAATTTACTTTAATGGCATGATGGAACCCACATGTAGTTGATTATTATAATATTGTGGTTGTGTATTCAAATACAAGTGGGTTTCATAATTTCTTTTTTTAATCTTCTTTTCCTGCAGATGGACAATTATGCTATTCCTCCTGAGATATGATAATATATCTCGTTCATTTTCAGCTCTTTCCTGAAAGTGTCAAGATTACATTTTTCATCAATGAGAACAAATTCAATTCCCAGCATGCCTGCAAAGTCCTCCAGATATTCCTTGTCGACAGCTGTACTGAAGCCGGTATGGTGTGCCCCGCCGGCAAATATCCAGGCAGCAGCGCCTGTTTTCAGGTCGGGCATAGGTGTCCACAATACACTTGCAACCGGAAGTTTAGGCATATCGGGGCACTTCACAACCTCCACCTCGTTGACAATCATTCTGAATCTGTTGCCCAGGTCTATTACGGAGGCATTTATTCCTTTCCCGGGAGCAGTTTTAAAAACTAATCTTGCGGGATCTGCTTTGCCTCCGATCGAAAGTTGATGTATTTCAACTGCAGGTTTAGCCGAGGCTATTGAAGGACATACCTCGAGCATATGAGCTCCCAGGACTTTCATCCCTGCAGGATCAAAATGATATGTATAGTCTTCCATAAATGAGGTCCCGCCTTTCAGTCCCTGTGCCATCACTTTCATAGAGCGAACCAGTGCAGCAGTCTTCCAGTCGCCTTCAGCGCCAAAACCATACCCCTTGGCCATAAGTCTTTGCACTGCTATTCCCGGTAATTGCTTAAGTCCGTGAAGATCTTCAAAGGTTGTTGTGAAAGCTTTGAAACCTCCTGACTTTAAAAATGATTCCAGTCCGGCTTCAATTCTTGCAGCCTCCGCAAGTGTATCTGATGTGGCCACACTTTTGGTCATTTTATATTCTGAGCTATATTCCGAAAGAAGCCTCTTGATTTCAGCCGGCGTAACTTTATTAACAGCGCTGACAAGATCGCCAATGCCATAACCGTAAACGGAATAGCCCATCTTAATCTGGGCGTTCACTTTATTACCTTCGGTAACTGCAACGTCGCGCATATTATCACCAAAACGTGCAACTTTCATATTGAGAGCATCGTTAAAAGCTGTTGCAGCCCTGATCCAGACAGCAATACGATCTATTGCTTCGGGATCCTGGTAATGACCGACCACAACCTTCCTGTTCAGCCTCATTCTTGTTCCGATGAAGCCGAATTCTCTGTCGCCATGGGCTGACTGGTTCAGGTTCATAAAATTCATGTCGATAGTATCCCATGGAATGTCCCGGTTGAGCTGTGTGTGGAAATGGAGGAATGGCTTTGTAAGTACAGACAATCCCTTTATCCACATTTTTGCCGGCGAGAATGTATGCATCCATGTTATAAGGCCGATGCAATTCCTGCTGTTATTTGCTGTTGAACAGAGTTCATAAATGGATTCAGGTGTCGTAAGCACAGGCTTGAAAACCACCTTCTGCGATATTTTGGGAGATTTATCGAGTGCTACTGCAATTTTTGCAGAATCGGCAGCAACCTGTTTAAGTGTCTGGGGGCCATACAGATGCTGGCTTCCGGTTACAAACCAGACCTCTCTCGTTTTAAGTTTGTCCATATTATTTTATTTTTAAGATTGTTTCATCTTTTCACCTCTACCAGAAGTAAATATAAAATGCAATACATGCACCAAGAACAATCAGTGAGGTTACAACATCAATCGCGTTCCAACTCTTACGTGTTTCTTTAATCTGTTCAGGTGTTTGAGAGAAATACGTCAATCCCTGTAACTGTTGTCCGTCGGCTTTTGGAGTAAAGAAACTTATTACCACCATCAGTAACATAGTAAAGAAGAATAGTCCTATACAGAAATGGAGCCAGTTAATGTTGAGTACGGTAAATATACCTGAACGAAGGGATGGATCTGTGATCAGTCTTTCAGTAACTTTGTCAAAATGTGAACCTGGATCAAAGACCATCATACAAAGTCTGAGAAAGCCAATTACAGCACCAATAATCAGTCCCCACTGACCGGCTTTCGGAGTAATTTTGCGGTTAAATACACCCAGCAGAAAGACAGCAGCAATAGCAGGTGCGATTAGCGACTGAACTTTTTGCAGGTACTCATATAATACATTACCAATATTTTTCATTATCGGAATCCAGATCAAACCGAGCATAACTACACTAATGGTGGCAATACGTCCGATCACGACAAGACGGTGTTCGCTGGCTTCAGGATGATACTGCTTATAAAAGTCAATCGTAAATAATGTGGCTGAAGAGTTAAAGTGAGCCGCAAGTGAAGTCATCAGGGCTGCAATAAATCCTACTACAACAATACCCTTAACTCCCATTGGCAATAATGTACCTACCAATGTACCATAAGCTTCATTATTATCAGTAAAAACCAGGACACCCTGGGTTCTTAAAACTCCAGCAATAATACCAGGAATTAAGAACATAAAAACCGGGAGTATCTTAAGGAATCCCGCAAAAATCGTCCCCCTGCGGGCCTGCCTCAAATCCTGTGCTGCAAGCGCCCTTTGTACAATATGCTGGTCAGTACACCAGTACCAAAACCCGATGATAGCAGCACCAAAGAAGACACTCACACCCGGGAATTCACTATACCATCTGTCAGCTTTATCAAAATGGAAGAGGTGCATATTAGTGGCACCATTGGCACTTGCTAATTCCACCATTTTTTCCCAGCCATCAATAATTCCTCCCCCGCCGATTTTAATGAGACCCAGAACCAGAATTGTAATGGCACCCAGGATCAGAATTGGAGCCTGAACGACAGAAATAGTCATTATACCTTTCATCCCACCAAGGACTGTAAATATTCCCGTCAACAGAACAAGCCCGATGGCCCCGTACCAGAAATCGATACCAAGCACTGACTGAAGAAAGATACCACCGGTAAATGCAGCTACAGACACCTTTGTAAGAACATAACTGATCAATGTAATTATAGAAAGTGCTGAACTTGTTTCCCTCGTATAACGCAGTTTAAGGAATTCGGGCATAGTAAATACCTTGCTGTGCGCATAGAAAGGAACGAATACCCATCCAAGTATCAGAATAGCCCACCCATGCATTTCCCAGTGAGCCATAGCCATTCCGCTTTCAGCACCGGCACTGGCAAGGCCGACCAGGTGTTCAGAACCAATATTCGCAGCAAAGATTGCCGCACCTACAGCCAGCCACATCTCACTACGGCCGGAAAGAAAATAATCACTTGTATTATCTTTTTTGTGTTTAATTACCCATAACACAATGCCTGCAAGGCCAATAAAAAATAGAATCAGAACGATCCAGTCTAATGTTGCCATATTAAATACTTTAAATTAATAATAATTATTGATCTGGCTAGCTTTTGACATCTTTAAAAGAGTTCGATTTGATTTATATGGAATTATTTGATTTTGTATATGTCCTTGCAAATCTATAAAAATATTTCTTTTAAATGTAATAATTACACTCAAAAAAAATAAGCTTTCCTGAAACAGCGCAATAGGAATGTAAGTCAATGCTAAAACGCTGTAATACATCTATATACAACAGATTATTCCATAATATCCTCCCATTCGGCCAATGATGACTGAATAAAATCTATGATCTTCTGGTTATCTTCTTTTCCGGAGTCTGTAATATAAAATGGTTCTCCGAATTTAATATAAATTGGCTTGCTGCTATCCACAGGACCAAGATCTTTAATGATTTTTCCCTGACCCCAGAAATCAGTTTTTAAGGCAATAGGCACAATTTTAACACCTGCTTTCTTCGCCAGTTTGACTCCAAGGGAATTGAAATCTTCAGGTTTGAATTCGAGGCTCCTGGTGCTTTGCGGAAATATTATTATTGAGATCCCTTTAGACAACAATCCCATACCTTCGTTCATAACTGCCTCAAGATCCTTGCGGGGATCTGTTCTTCCCACAACAATGGGATCCCTTGATTTCATGACATCCCTGAAGAGAGGATTCCGGACAAGACTCTCTTTTACAACATAGGTAACTCTCCTGTGAGGTGCAATTATCACCGGGAGGATCAATGTTTCGAGAGTGCTCATGTGATTACCTATAAAAACAACCGGTTCAGGCGATTCCGCAATATGTTCCATTCCCGAGATATGGAACTTACCTCCTGTCTTTTCAATTAATCTGAAAATATAGTATGATGATTCTGCCCATGCTTCATCATCATACCTGCCTGTTATTGCCTGCTTCCTGGATCTGAATACTATATGAATAAAATTAAGAATGAAAAAAACCTGGTTATGTGACAGCAGCTTTTTCCAGAAGCTCAGTTTTCCTCTTCCCGGTGTATCATACGAATCTGATTCGAAAAAGACTTTATCCATAAATTATTTTTCTGTATAATCGAGGGCTTTGTCTTTGTTAACTTTTATTATGCTATTGGAAATCATTGAATTCGGAATTATCACAGTAATCGTATTTTCATTTTCAATAATTGTATCATGCCAGTTAATTTCTATGACTTTCCCATTATTCCCTTGAATCTCAATGACGTCATTTATCTTAAATGGTCTATTTACTATAATGAACACACCGCTGATCAAATTACTTAATATCTGCTGTGAGGCAAAGCCAATTATCAAAGTAGTAGCTCCCGCTCCAGCAAATAGGGAATGAGCAAAATTTTTTGTAATCGGGAGTGTAAGAAACGCCCATCCTGCTCCTACAAGGTAGATAGTCAATAAAATAATGTTTTTTAAGAAAACGAAGCTCGTGAAATCAGTCTTCGAATCCTTATATTTAACTAATAATTTCCTGATAATAAATCGATTGACAATTGTTGCAAAAATAAATGTTGCAAATAAAATTGCTCCAAAAATAATCAAGGATTCTGTATCGCTAAGCAAGCTGTTAAATCTTTTCATACTGGATACGATTTACGTTTTTTTTCTATAAATTTTATTACAATAAAAACTATACCGATTATAACCAATATTCCAATTATATACTTTTCAATATGCTCTATGTGCCCTAATTCTGATTTAATAACGGCACCAAATAAATAGCCGACAGTACAATAAACAGAAGCCCAAATTATTGTACTTAAAGCACTATAAAAAAAGAAAATTTTTGTTTTTGTATTACTAGCTCCGATTACAAGAGGTATTATGGTTCTTAAACCGTAAAGGAACCGGTAGGTCAGAAAAATGATTGCAGGGTATTTTTCTAACTTTTTCTTAACAATTTCTGCCTTTGCTTTGATTTTCGGGTTTTTATTAATCCAAACATAACCTCTTTTTCTTCCAAGAAAAAAGTATAAACAATCAGCAGCATAAGTGCCTGCAACGCCCAAAATGGCGACTACCCAGAAAATAAGATAACCATGATGTGCTGCAATAACAGCGGAAATCAATACCATTTCACCTTCAAGAAAAAGCCCGAAAAATATACCTATATAAACAAGAATTATATGCATTTTCCGGTTTTAAAATTCGTGTTTATTATGCCATAAGTCCTTTTTTGATCTTTCCATCTCTCTATCTTCTTACCAGTTTTGACTAATTATAATTACATGTGCCTGTAACAATAACAAATCTACTAGTTTTTATGTTATTAAGTAAAAAAGCAATGAATATTTCACCTAATATTCTGTATATTTGTATTTTACAAAATAATTTACTAATAGTCATTTATAATGAGAAACATGAAAGTTATTTCAGTATTACTGATTTTAACAATACTGATTTTTTTAATATTTTCAAAAAGAAACGAGATCAAGATAAATGAGCCGATCAATCCAATAAGAAGCGGGACAGCCATAGTGATGACTGGTGCAGCGGCTCGCATCCCACAGGAAGCTGCTTTACTGGAAGAGTTGTATAATAGAGGGCTATTGAAAAATGTAGTATTCATCTCAGGTGTAAGTTCCGGGGCTTTAAATTCAGTCCTTTTAAATGGCATTCTTTCCAATAGAATGACATTTGAAGAATATAAGGAAATTCTTTTCGGTCTGAATAATAGTAATATATTTATTCAAGAAGGGAAAAAACTTCCTGTTGACACTGATCCTGCGCGAAAATTCATTACAAGTGTTGTAGAAGAGAAACTTGGTTATCACACAATAGGTGATCTGCCATTTATGACTGAAATATCATTCACACACCTGAGTGAACTAGATCTTAAGCATACAGTTTATAGGATGTGCAGCCGAAAGATAAACAATGAGACTGATACGACCCTTAGCCTTGTAGATATATTGATGGCTTCCACTTCCTTTCCAATTGCTTTCCCCCCTGTCAGGATTAGAAATGTAAAAACAATTCCAGATGTCGATTATATAGATGGCGGAGTCGGGGATGATCATGTTCCTTTCCGGGCCTTGCTTGATTTTGAAAAGTACAGGGGAACCGGTGTTGAAAGAGTTTATTTTGTAAGCAGGAAGAGCGATAGTATACCAGAAGTAAGTGAAGAATTGAAAATATTGGGAATCAATGACAGGGGAGTATTTGACAAGTTGGGGATTTCATTAGATAATATTCTTAAAAATGGAATAATTAAGAGACTTAAAGCATTTTCTAAAGAAGCCCCCGAACTGGTTCCATTAAGTTATGTATGGATACCCGATTTTCAGGGTAATTTTCTGATGTTCAGCTTCAGTAATCTGAAGGACCAATATGATTTGACGTCACAATGGGCAAAAAACCATGATCCTATTCCACTTGTTGATTATCTTTTAAAGAATAAGTAAATCTCATTAAAAGTTAATATTATTTCCAAAATTTTTTTATCGAAGGATAATATCTGACGACTCATCAGAAGGACAGGAGATTATGGCATTAGATGGAGTGATTTTATCACCTGCTGAATATCGGGAGGATAAGAAGAGTAACCGAAAGACAGATCATAATAACAACAGCACCCCACCCGATAATATTTGTTATCTGCCCGTTAACATGAACACCCATTATCCTTTTCTTATTGATGAGTATCATCATACTGATAAGGACTACGGGAAGCAGGATACCATTAATAACCTGTGACCACAAGGAAATAGGTATCAGCGGGGCATTGGGGATGAGTATGATTATTGCCGAGATTATCAGGGTACCGGTATAAAGAATATAAAACTCCCTGGCTTCATTCCACTTTTTATCAATGCCTGCTTCAAAACCGAAAGCCTCACAAATAAAAAATGCAGTTGCGAGTGGTAAAATTGTAGCTGAAAAAATTGAAGCTATAAACAGTCCAAATGCAAAAACCTGTGAAGCAAGATTTCCTGCAAGTGGTTTAAGAGCCAGAGCTGCATCTTTTGCTTCATTTATTTCTATTCCGTTAGGATGAAGTGTTGATGCACAAGCCACCATTATAAAGAATGCTACCACTACCGTAATAATACATCCGACAATAATATCTGCAAGTGTATAACGGTAATTATTCATCTTCAGGCCCTTTTCTATCACTGTAGATTGCATATAAAACTGCATCCATGGAGCAATGGTTGTTCCTACCAGCCCGATTACCATGGTGACACTTTTTGTATTCATTTCCATCCGAGGCTTAATAACTGCCTCTCCTATTTCCTGCCAGTCAGGTTTTCCTATGATCGCTGAAACAACATATGCCAACAACGACATGCTGAATATCAGGAATATACGTTCAGCAATCTTGTATGTTCCCTTCACCACAAGAAACCACACCAACACTCCTACCACAGGAACTGAGATATATTTACTGACACCGAAAACCTCCATGCTGCCTGCTACTCCTGCAAATTCTGTTGTTGTGTTACCGATACCGGTAAGGAGCAGTCCGAGGAAAATGAAAAAAGTTATTTTAATACCTGCATTTTCCCGTATCAGATCTGCGAGGCCCTTTCCTGTCACTATTCCCATTCTTGCATTCATTTCCTGGATTATTACCAGTACTATAAATGAAGGTATCAACGTCCATATCAGTCCGTAGCCGAACTGAGCACCGGCAAGTGAATAGGTTGTAATCCCTCCTGCATCGTTATCGACACTGCCCGTGATGATACCCGGGCCGAGTATCATCAGGAAGATGGCCATTCTTCTGAAAAAACGCTTTCTGGTTAGTTTAAGACCTGTCATTTCCCCGGATTATTTTCTTTTGCTTTTGGTCCTTCTTTCACTTATCAGGTCTTCTACAACATCATCAACTACCACCATTCCCTGCAGTTGTTCATTCTGATCTATAACAGGAACTGCAAGCAGGTTATACTTCGATACTATTTCTGCAACGGCTGAAGTTTTTTCATCATCAAGCAGAGAAACTGGTTCAGATGTCATTATAGTACTGATTACTGCATCAGGCTCTGCAAGAACAAGATCCCTGAGGTTAAAAGAACCGACCAGTCTGTCTTCTTTTTCAGTAACAAACATATTATAAAGCTCTTCCGGTTCAGGTTTTCTGGCACGCAGTTCTTTCAGAACCTCATCAACTGTCTTTGTACCTGTGAATGACAGATAGTCGGTTGTCATGATACTGCCCACCAGATTCTCGCTGTATTCGAGGAGTTCCCTGACCTCCTGTGATGATTCTTCTTCCATCTCCTGCAGAAGCAATTCCGCTTTGTCGTCTTCAAGTTCATCAAGAATATCTGCCACCTCATCGGCAGGCATTTTTTCAAGAACATCTACTGCTTTATCTACAGGGAGGCTCTCTATGATATGTACCTGGGCATGCGGTTCCAGTTCTTCAAGGACATCAGCAGCTTTTTCCTCATCAAGCGCTGAAAAAACCGAAGTACTTGATTTTTTACCGAGATCCTCCAGGATATCAGCCAGATCAGAGGGGTGCAGAGTCTGCAGCTTGGCATAGCTTTTTGAGAGTTTAATATTCAGATTGGAAAAATCAATTGCCTGCACATCATCCCAGAGAATGAACTTTGCCGGTATGTTTATTTTAAACAAAGAGAGGATCCTTTTTATTGGAATGGATATGCCTATTCTCCGTAACAACCCCTCAATACCTATATCAACGGCAACAGCATAGGTCCCTGCAGGCAGTGTTGCCAGCCTCACATCATTTACCCTCACAAGCTTTCGCCCGTTAAGATCCACAATCTGTTTATCCAGAATATTCTCATCAAGCAAAAGCCCGTTATTAACCTCCACCTGCCTGAGCTCAACAAGATTGGTACAGGTCACATTCAGCATCTCTCTTGCCTTTGAAACTCTGATGTACCTGAAGGAATAGAATTTTGTCTCCTTTTTTATTCTGAGTTTTACGCCAATAACCTGCTGCTGACTTGGATCATTCTGCCCTGACGGAACAGCATTAATAAGCAGATCTCTGATTACACCAATAGCATTCCCATCAGAATCGAATACTTCTTTTCCTAATATTCCGCTTAAATAAAAAGTTGTAAGTGAAGTCATAGTCACCTCCTTTCTGCCTGTGATACAGGAGGAAGTGACCTTAAAACCGGTTATCCTTCTGTACCTGGATTCAGATTAATATACCCGCCGGATAATCGTCCATTTAATTATTAAAATTGATTGCGGGCGTAAAAGTAAACTGCTCAGGAAAAAAATCCAAATAATAAAATAAAAAAGTTACGAGTGAGCTAAAGTGTGGAGTGAGCTAAAGTTATGAAATAATAAATAACTCTAAGTACTTTAGTCACTTAAGTCACTCCAAACTTATATTATAAAAGGAATCACAGCTTTCCTCTTTGCAGGATAATTCGCGAAATTTGTCTTATACCACTTGTGTGAACTTATTGCCCTTGGGAAAAGATTTGCAAATGTAAAGATGAAAAATGCGAATCCGGGAAGCAACCATGTCATCACTGCCCAGCCTGCCCATTCAAGTATTTCACCAAAATAATGAGGCGAAGAGATATAATTAAATAACCAGCCTTCAGGAATAACATATTCATCAGGAGTCTCTGCCCTCAGATTGCGAAGTTTCTCATCAGCAGTTTTGTTAATTATAAAACCTGTAATAAACAATATTGTTCCTGCTATAAATTGCCACGAAAGTAACCACGAAACATCATAGTCATAGATATGAAAAACGCCATAACCGTTTACAAAGCCATTAAGAAAGTTAAACACAATTGCCATGAAAACAATGACCAGCGGATATGGTTTCTCTTTACCTGATTGCCTGAAAGGATAGATAAAAGTCCTGTAAATGTAATGTAATAACCATGAAATCATAAAGATCACCTGAGGCAGATTCTTATTATCAGACACGATGAAGAATGCCGCTATCAGCAAGGTAGAGGGAGATTCCATCACCAGCCATGCCCATTTTGCTTTGATAACAGCCCCCCATCCCTTTCTGCGAAACTTACCATAGGGTGCTGAAATAAAAAAAAGTAAAATGAAAACCAGTACAGCAAAACTAAAGATAAGATATAAAGAATAATTATAAAGCTCTGACATGCTTATTTAAAAATCTTAAGTAAATGAATCATTTCCGGCATATTAAACTTCAAATATGCATTAAATCATTAAATATTATTATCATATTGAAATTTTTTCTTTCATATAAATATTTATATTTACGCCATCATCAACAATTACAGATCTTGAGAAAATTACAGGAAAGACTCTCAAAGTATGATGCTCCTCAAAAAGCCATGGCGGCTGGTATCTATCCTTATTTCAGGGAGATTGAATCGGATCAGGACACTGTAGTTAAAATCAAGGGGAAAGATGTCCTGATGTTTGGATCAAACAGTTACCTTGGCCTTACTAACCACCCTAAAATAAAGGAGGCTGCAAAAAGAGCCATTGATAAATATGGTACTGGTTGTGCAGGATCAAGGTTTCTGAATGGCACTCTCGATATTCACATTGAGCTTGAAGAGAGACTTGCTGATCTTATCGGGAAAGATGCTGCCTTATGTTATAGCACAGGATTTCAGGTAAACCTGGGTGTGGTGTCGGTGCTCGCAGGACGAAGGGATTATATTATGCTTGACGAATTTGATCATGCTTCTATCATTGAAGGCAGCAGATTATCATTTTCAAGAGTCCTGAAATATGACCATAACAACATGATGGCACTGGAGTCCAAGCTTAAACGCTGCACTCCCGAAAGTCTGAAGCTGATCGTTTCAGATGGTATATTCTCAATGGAAGGTGATATTGTTAAACTTCCGGAACTTGTTGAACTGGCCGACAGTTATAATGCAACGATAATGATTGATGATGCACATTCTATTGGAGTCCTTGGCAAAAATGGTTCAGGTACTGCATCGCACTTCGGACTTACTGATAAAGTCGACCTTATCATGGGTACATTTTCCAAATCACTTGCATCACTTGGAGGTTTCATTGCATCAGACAAGGATACAATTAACTACATTAAGCATAATTCACGTTCCCTGATATTCAGTGCGAGCATGACACCAGCCTCTGCTGCTTCAGTACTTGCTGCAATTGATATAATGGTGAGTGAACCGGAAAGAATAAATCACCTTTGGGAAATAACTAATTATGCACTTAACAGATTCAGGGAAATGGGATTCGATACAGGAAAATCAGAAACACCTATTATCCCACTTTTTATACGCGATAATATTAATGCCCTTATCCTGACACAGAGACTACTGACAGATGGTATATTTGTGAATCCGGTTGTATCCCCTGCGGTACCGAAGGAAGATTGCCTCATAAGGTACTCTCTTATGGCAACCCATACAAAAGAACAGGTTGATATATCCATTGATAAAATCACAAAAGCTGCAAAAGAACTGGGAATATTAAGCAATTTCAAGTAACCGACTTATAATTGCTTACTGAATACCATACCTGACATCTTCCTTATTGTATACCCGATTTATTCCAGTACTGGCAGGGGTTGAATAAATTAAGGATTTAATTGCCTGCAGGAAAAGGAGGCAATCGAAATATGAAAAAAATTATTATTATAACCGGAATTTCTTCGGGATTCGGAAAAGAATCAGCCTCATTTCTTGCCAAAGCCGGATATACTGTTTATGGAACTGTCCGCAGTGATTGTGAAACGGAAGATAATATTAACATTGTGAAAATGGATCTTACCGATACCGGTTCGATCTTTACCGCTGTTGATACTGTCCTCCGTAATGAGGGAAGAATCGATGTCCTGATAAATAATGCCGGTATGCACAGCGGAGGACCAGTTGAAATGTTACCACCAGAAATCATTAAACTTCAGGTTGATACTAATTTCATGGGAATGGTTCATCTGACACGGGAAGTCCTTCCTTATATGAGAAAACAAGGCGGAGGAAAAATCATAAATGTCAGTTCGATTGGGGGAATGATGGGATTACCATTTCAGGCATTCTATTCAGCAAGTAAATTTGCAATAGAAGGTTTCAGTGAAGCCCTGAGGATGGAAGTAAACCAATTTAATATTAAAGTCATATTAATTAATCCCGGTGATTTTCATACAAATAATTCTGCCAACCGGCGAAAACATCTTGCACCTTCCTCACCGGAAGATCCTTATCAATTACAATTTGAAAAGACAATGGCAGTGATTGAAAAGGATGAAGCGGAAGGATGGCCACCGGAAATTCTGGCCCGTAAGCTTTTAAAAATCATTGAATGCAAAAATCCTAAACAAAGATATATTATAGCATCTTTTGAACAGAAGCTTGCTGTTGTGCTGAAATATGTGATGCCGTCACGGCTATTCAAAAAAATCCTTGAGGATCATTACAAAATAAAGTGACAGGATTCTGATAATACAGTTTAATGGTTGCTTCCCTTCTTAGATCTTACCAAGATATGCAGCAATTATTTTTAACTGTGTAATTGTTCCTTCTTTCTTAAATTTTTTATTGTTTCTTTTCATTCAGAATGGTCAGTTTTAAGATTTTTATTTGAATAATCTATGATTAATATTTGGAATTATGAACTATTGTTCATTATCTTTGTAATGAACTATTGATCATATTATATGTCGCCACGTCCCATTCGGCTAAGAAAAATAAGCAACCCTCCGGTAATATCGGGATTCAGGCCTTACGGCGGAAAGAAAACCAATGGGAAAACTGATGCTGTGTTTCTGCATCTGGAAGAGTATGAGGCAATCAGGCTTTGCGATTATAAATTGTTGAATCATCAGCAGGCCTCTTTGATAATGAATGTTTCAAGGCCGACACTGACTCGTATTTATTCACGGGCCAGGCTGAAAATTGCAGAATCATTCGTTTTAGGGAAGCAGATAATTATTGAAGGGGGCAAAATATATTTTGACAGTGAATGGTTTTCGTGCAAAAAATGCGGATCTATTTTTAACAATCCCGAAAAACAGCTGGAGATAAAAGAGTGTCCCTTATGCAGAAGTTCATATATCGTGAGTTATGATGAGGGCTTTGACAAACCGGAAGAATAAACCATAAAACATAAAAGTAAAAAAAATGAAAGTCGCAATCACAAGCACAGGAAATAATCTTGAAAGTAAACTGGATCAGCGTTTTGGACGTTGTTCCTGGTTTTTGATTTATGATACTGCCACAAAAGGAATGGAATTCATCCCTAATCCCAATAAAGATGCGCAAAATGGTGCAGGACCTGCATCGGTGCAAATTGTGGCATCGCGAAATGTAGAAAAGATAATTTCAGGGGAATTCGGAATTAAGATCAAGTCGTTGCTTGACAGCCTTAAAATTCAAATGATCGTTTTAAAAGAACCTGAAAAAAATTTGGGAGAGATAATAAATATGTTAAACCAATAAAACTTAAATGTTATGCCAAAAATGAATGGAACAGGCCCTGAAGGAAAAGGTTCAAGAACAGGCCGCGGACTGGGACACTGCAAGGAAAATACTACTAAAGAAGATATCAGCAAACTTGGCAAAGGCCAGGGAAAACGCCGCAAATCGGGCGGTGGAACAGGAAAAGGTAAACGCCTGCAAAGCGGTGTTAATAAAATATAATGTGTATAGACAGGTCTCAGACCTGTCTGTACAATGATAAGACTTAGTATAAATTATTATTTGATATATATCATATGAAAAAATGTATTGCTGTTCCGTTGGAAAACGGGATATTATGTTCACATTTCGGTCATTGTCAGCAATTTGCAATAATCGAAACCGATAACAAGAAAGTAACCAGTGAGATACTTATAACTCCTCCTCTGCATGAACCCGGAATATTACCGGGTTGGCTGGCCGAAAAGGGAGTTACTGATGTAATTGCGGGTGGTATGGGTCAACGTGCTATCGTGTTATTTAACCGGCAGCAAATCAATGTATACGTTGGAGCACCGCTTAAAAACCCCGTCGAACTGGCCAACGACCTGATTAACAATACTCTGGCTGCAGGAGCAAACTATTGTGACCATTAATACATCAAACTGATGATCTCTGACTACCGTTGCTTTTACTGTTTTGCCAGGGCATTTGAAAAATTGCTTGAGAAAGAGAACATCTCAAATGAAGCAAAAAACAGCTTCACTCATGATATGATCAGTTTATACCAAAATAACAGTAATAGTTTTTCCGGTCCTCTTTTTTCAAGGGAGCTTTATAGTATTCTCAGGGGCTATACTTCAAATCCTGATCCCTACAGGGATGTAAAAAGGAAAAACAATGATCAGGCTTTATCTATGGCTCCTCAAATTGAAAAGATCATCAGTGAGTCGGAAGATCCGTTCAACACTGCATTGCGACTCTCTATCGCGGGAAATATTATAGATTTTGCTGCCAGCGATAGTTACGATCTTCAATCGACTATTGATAAAGTCCTATTTTCTGAATTTGCAATTGATCATTCGCTACAATTAAAAGACAAGACAGCAGCTTCTGAAAATATTCTCTTCCTGGGAGATAATGCAGGAGAAATTGTATTTGACAAATTTTTTATCAAGACAATTGATCATAAGAACCTCACATATGTTGTACGGGGAGGTCCGGTATTAAATGATGCTACAATAGAAGATGCCGAATATACCGGTATTAACAGGATTGTAAATGTTATCTCAAACGGTTATGATGCTCCTTCAACTATACCGTCGGAATCGAGCAGTGAGTTTCAGCATTATTTCAATAAAGCCGATATTATTATCTCGAAAGGGCAGGGTAACCTTGAAGGACTTATACCTTTAAATGATGAAAGGATCTTTTACCTGCTGATGGTCAAATGCGATGTAATGGCGGAATTTCTTAATGTTGAAAAGGGCAGTTTTGTTGTATTCAACAGCTTCATCCATAACATTCTGAAATATTAAACAACTGAAAGAATAATGATAAGCTTCGGTCCTGTGCCATCAAGAAGACTGTGTATGAGCCTTGGAATAAACAATATTGTACAAGGGAAAGAGATTTTATATCAGAGAATATCATTAAACTATATTAAATGGTTGTACCCGTTATTTTATATGGATCATCTGTGCTACGTAAACACTCAGCAGAAGTTATTGAAGAAGATAATATCTTGAAGATAAAAGAGTTTCTCTTCGATACTATTAAGACAAATGAGGGTATTGGTCTTGCCGCACCGCAAATTGGCCTGCTGAAGAGGGTTTTTGTAATAGATACCAACCCGGTGGTTGAACAGGATGTAACAATTGAGAAATTTGAAGGGATATTTATCAATCCGTCTATTATTGACAGCGATAGCGATGATATTATCTATCGTGAAGGCTGTCTCAGTATTCCAGATATTTATGAAGAAATATACAGACCTGAAAAGATCCTGGTCAGGTACCATGACATATCGCTGGTTACGCATGAAGAAGAGCTCGACGGAATAAAAGCGAGGATCTTCCAGCATGAATTTGATCACCTCAATGGAATTTTGTTTACAGATAAAATCAGTCTGATAAGGAGAAAATTACTGACAAGTAAATTAAACAGGATACGTAAATTATCGCAATCACAAAAAACAGAGCATTATGCCGACATTATATGAAGAACTGGAAAAAGATGTCCGCTACAAAGAGGGATTGAATGCATGTATAAATTGCGGCATCTGTACTGCCATCTGCCCTGCAGCTGCAGTAAGTGACTACGATCCCCGCCAGATTGTAAACACTGTACAGGAAAGAGATGAAGCAGAATTGGAGAAGCTTTTAAAAGGCGACAGTATATGGAGGTGCGGGGAATGCCTGTCATGTAAAACAAGATGTCCTAGAGGAAATGTTCCATGTTATATTATACAGGCATTAAGGGGATTATCAATTGAAAAAGGCTTTTTTATTGAAAGTGAACAGGGAAGAAAACAACTTGCCATAAAACGGACTGTTGGTGATCATATTCTGCAATACGGCTATTGTGTTTATATCGACGAAGTTGATCTCGAAACATACCCGGAGCAGGGACCTGTATGGAAGTGGATGAGAGATAACAGAGATTCAATGATGAAGCGTCTCGGAACAAGTTATAAGGAAACCCGGGCGGGTACTTTACGTAATACTGCAAAGGAATCACTTGATGATCTGAAAAAAATATTTGATGAAACAGGAGGTACGGAAAGATTCGAGAAAATTGAAAAATACTCCTCCACCAAGGCAAAAGAACTTAAAAAAGATTTTAAGGGAGGCAAAGATGAATACTGGCAGTTCCTTTATAATGAATAATATCATTGATTATTGATAAGGACAATTAGAAAAATATAGATCCTTCCCGGGAGGGATTAGAAAAGGTTGAAGGAGGTTGAAGGAAGTTGAAGGGAGTTGAAAATAGACGATTGCACGATCGCATGATACTATTAAAAATAACAATCATATCGTAGACTAATACATAATAAAAGTGAAACCAAGAAAGAATGAGATATGGGCAGCATATCAGAAAGAGATAGCTGATGACAATTATTATTTTGCACGCAGTTGCATAAGACAAAACATATTCCCTGCTGCAGAAAACCTGTTTTTAAATATCGTGAGTGATGTACTCGGTAAAAATATATACGATGATGCCAGGCAAACAACCTGTACCGGTATTGCATACCATTCGGGATTGCTACCTATGGAAACTACAATGACAGTTGTAGCACGCCAGTTTGCACTGATGAACGAGGCCGGATATGAGAACTTTGTTGTCTCCTGTGTTACTTCATTTGGTATTTATGTTGAGATGCTTGAGACATGGAAACATTTCCCTGAGACGGAACAAAAAACCCATAAGGCTCTGAAAAAGGCTACCGGTAAAGATTTTATTATCCCCAAAAACCTTGTACATGCCAGTGACGTTATCTATAAATTCCGGAAAGAGATTGCGGCAAAATCAAAATTTAAGCTGGTAAATGCAAAGACAGGAGAGCCTCTTAAAGTCGTTGATCATATTGGATGCCATTATGCAAAGATCTTTCCGTCACATGGTATCGGAGGGGCTGAATATCCCTACGTGCTTGCCGGGATGACAGATGACTGGGGAGGCGAACAGGTTGATTATCCGGAAAGACGCCATTGCTGCGGATTCGGTTTCAGGCAATACCTTCTGAAATCAAACAGAGGCTATTCAGTCACAAACTCTAAAATAAAATTTGATTCAATGCTGCCCTATAAACCTGATCTGATTATTGCCAATTGTCCGGGATGTACTTTTTTCCTCGACCGTTGGCAATATGTTATTGCAGAACAGCAGGGGATAACCTATGGCCGGGATGGATACGGGATACCTGTACTTACATACGAAGAGCTTGCCGGTCTTCTATTAGGATATGATCCATGGGATATCGGTTTACAAGCACACCAGGTGGCAGTGGAACCCTTGTTGGATAAACTGGGAATAATCTATATACCCGAAAATAAATATAAAGGGGTAAACGGGGAGAATATTGGTATTCCGAAAAAACCATCCGTACTAAAGTGCTAGTGACAATTATTACCTGCCAGTTAAGAAAAGACAAGGATGGTTACTGCCAAATATCATAAGGAGGATCTTACAATTATATAATTATTAAAATATAAAATTCAAATATTAATGAAAACAACAGATGTATTAATTATTGGAGGGAGTGCAGCCGGAATGGTTGCTGCATTAACAGGGAAATCATCATGGGCTGAGAAGAAATTCATTTTAGTCAAGAAACAGAAGGAAATGATGGTGCCCTGTGGAATACCATACATTTTCGGAACACTTGAAAATATTGATCATAATACAATGCCGGTTGATGCTATGATGGAAAAAGCCGGGATAGAATCAATTGTTGATGAAGCAACTTTTATAAACACTGAAAACAAAAGTGTTGATTTTGCCAGCGGAGAAACAATAAAATATGATAAACTTGTTATAGCCACAGGATCAAAACCTGTAAAGCCTAAATGGCTTGTGGGAGGAGATAAGGAAAATGTCTTTGTCATCCCGAAAGACAAAATCTACCTTGAAGAGATGAAAAACAGAATCGATTTGCTTAAGAGAGTTGTGGTAATCGGTGCCGGATTTATTGGTGTTGAATTTTCTGATGAACTTGCAAAAGGCGGACATGAAGTAGTTCTGGTAGAAAAACTGCCGGAAATTCTTTCACTTGCTTTCGATGTTGAACTATCACAAAAAATTGAAGATATTCTGGTTGAGAGAGGAGTAAGAATTATAACAGGGAACGGGATTAGAGAGATCAAGGGAGACAAAAAAGTTGAAAGAGTGGAGCTTGAAAATGGTGATTCTTTTGAAACAGATGCAGTACTCCTCTCTATAGGGTACAAGCCAAATGTAGAGTTGGCACAAAAATCGGGTATTTATGTTGATGAAAGCAGTTTCATTGCGGTTGATGAATATATGCGTACGCATGTCAAAGATATTTTTGCTGTGGGTGATTGTGCACAAAAACGTGATTTTGTAACCCGTGCACGAGTCCCCACCATGCTTGCTTCAACAGCCTGTGCTGAAGCACGGATAGCAGGGATGAATCTGTTTAACCTTAATGTTGTGAAGACTTTCAGCGGTACAATCGCAATATATTCCACTGCCATAGGGAACACTGGTTTCGGGACGGCAGGAGTAACTGAAGCAAGAGCAAAGATTGAAGGGATTGATACTATAACAGCAATATTTGAAGGTGTTGACCGCCATCCCGGCAATCTCCCCGACTCACATAAACAACTCATAAAACTCATTGCTGCCCATCATTCAGGTGTAATAATTGGTGGCGAGGTCATCGGCGGACTGAGTACCGGAGAACTTACCAATGTAATCGGCCTTGCCATACAGAACAGGATGTCAGTCAATTCATTACTTACATCCCAGATTGGAACCCACCCATGCCTTACTGCATCACCTGCCGGTTACCCTTTGATTAAAGCAGCAGAAATAATTGCAGGTAAAATGAGAATAAAATAAAATGATTTACATAGTAAAACATTTCTGCATCAAAACATATAGCTATGGAAAAAACTAAAATAGGCATTATTATTTGTGACAGATTTAAAACCTGTGCAGGGGGGAAATGCTTCAGATCGGCTGCTAATCGTGAAGGAGCTTTTTCAATATATAAAAATAAAGAAATTGAAATTGCTGCTTTCACTACATGTGGAGGCTGCCCCGGCGGTAATATTGAATATGCTCCTGAAGAGATGCAGAAAAACGGGGTCACTCATATACATTTTGCAACAGGTTTTGTTGTTGGCTATCCGCCCTGTCCTTATATGGAATACTTCAAAAAGTTCATAACAGAGAAATACGGTATGAAGGTAATTTTTGGTACTCATCCCATACCGCAGAAATATTTTATCACCCATACTAACCTGAACACATGGAATAATGAATTCCTTAAGGAGTCTGTTAAGCCTACCCTGGCAGACGAGTTAACCCGTCGCAGTTATGATTAAAATTGCAGTAGCCAGTGGCAAAGGTGGCACGGGTAAAACACTCATTGCCACCAATATATTTAATACTCTTTTGCTTAATAACCACAGATCAATGCTTGTTGACTGTGACGCTGAAGCACCGAATGCTGCTGCATTCTTTAATATTATTGAGACTGGCAGGACAGAAGTAACTCAGCCGGTGCCGGTCATCAACACTGATTTGTGTACTTTCTGCGGTAAATGCCGTGAATACTGTAACTATAATGCTATTTTCCTGCTTCCACCGGTGAAAATCATTAATGTTATCGAAGATCTGTGCCATGGTTGTGGTGCCTGCAGCGTGGCATGCAACTACGGAGCAATTACTGAAAAACCAGTTTTACTTGGCCATGTAATTCAATACAGGACAAAGGAGAATCATACAATCATTGAAGCCCGTACCAGAATAGGAGTTCTCTCACCGGTACCGTTAATAAAATCTGCAATTAAAATGGCAGGCAACAATGGTGATATTATTATCCTTGATGCACCTCCGGGAACTTCCTGTCCCTTTATCCAGACTGTCTCTGCAGCCGATTATGTGGTACTTGTAACTGAACCTACCCCATTTGGCCTCAGTGATCTGAAGCAGAGTGTCGAAACATTAAAGACCATGGATAAACCTTTCGGTATTATTTTAAACCGGTCTGATATTGGAGATAACAAGGTACAGGAGTACACGTTAATTGAAGACATACCCCTCTTGCTTGAAATACCATTTAAAAAGGAGATTGCAGTTTTATATTCCAGGGGCAAACTGGTATCGGAAAAGGATCCTGTATTTGAAAAACAGTTACTCGCAGTTTTTGAAACAATATTTGCACAAAATGGAAATAGCGGTTATCAGTGGTAAGGGAGGAACCGGAAAATCGAGTTTGAGTGCCGCATTTGCAACAACCGGTGAAAAGGTTGTACTTGCTGACTGTGATGTTGATGCAGCCAACCTGTACCTGCTCTTTAATCCAGAACATGATGATGAAGAGGTTTATGTATCGGCTCATAAAGCAACTGTAGATGCTTCAAAATGTACAAACTGTGGAAAATGTATTGACTACTGCAGGTTTGATGCAATTTCTCCCGGAGAAAAGGTAATTCACATCTCAGATATATCATGTGAGGGCTGTTTCCTCTGTTCACATATATGTCCTGTAAATGCGATTGATATGATTCCTAATGACAAAAGCCGTATGTATTCAGGATCCTTCCGGAATGGTAAAATGGTGTATGGACGACTTGCCCCGGGTGAAGAGAACTCAGGTAAGCTCGTTAATATGGTCAGAGAAAAAGCTAAAAATATTGCGAAGGAAAATGGTATTGACAATATAATCCTGGATGGTCCTCCAGGTATCGGATGCCCTGCTATATCAACAATTACAGGAGTCGATAAAGTCATTATTGTAACAGAACCTACAATTTCCGGCCTCCATGATCTTCAGAGAGCAACAGGTATTGTTACCAAATCCGGTCGCAAACCATCAATAATAATAAATAAATGGGACCTTAACCCCTCACTGACAGAGCAGATAAAAAAATGGTGTGCTGATAATAATTTTCAGGTAGCAGGAACATTGCAATTCGAACCTGATATGGTTGAATCAATGGTAAAAGGTAAAAGTATAAACGAACATAAGCCTGATAATAACGTTAACAAGGAAATAAAAAGAATCTGGAATAATATATTAAACAATAAGCTATGAGTACGAATAAGAATAAACTGTTTGAAAAACTTCCCATGGAGGGAGTTAAGAACATTATAGTTATTGCATCGGGAAAAGGAGGAGTTGGTAAATCAACTGTTGCCTCCAACCTGGCAATTGCACTTGCCAGGAACGGTCTGAATACGGCACTTGTTGATGCAGATATTTTCGGACCATCAATACCCAGGATGTTTGGTATTGAAGATGTTAAACCGGAAATATCGGCTTTAGGTGATAAAGAAATTTTCTTTCCGATCAAGAAATATGGAGTTAGTATTATTTCAATCGGTTTTTTTATTAACCCAAACCAGTCGCTTATATGGCGTGGCCCGCTAGCCGGAAAAGCAATCACACAACTTTTTGAAGATACCCAGTGGGGTGAAATTGATTATATGATTATCGATTTCCCGCCGGGAACAAGCGATATACAGCTTACAACAACCCAGAAACTTAATCTGACAGGCGCACTGATAGTTACAACACCACAGGACTTATCCTTAAATGATGCACGCAAGGCAGCTTCAATGTTCACAAACCCCGATTTAAAGACACCCATCCTTGGAATAATCGAAAACATGTCGTGGTTTACACCCGAGAAACACCCTGATGAGATATATTACATTTTTGGCAAAGGGGGTGGACTAAAAATGGCAAAAGAATTTGATACAGTATTACTAGGCCAGATACCCTTTGTTCTGGAGGTAGGAGAAGCAGCCGAAAAAGGTCTCAGCATTTTCAGTCAGAAGAATAAAGCTGTCGTTAAAGCATTTGAAGATATAGCAGAACAGATACATACAAAAACAGAATAAAAATATTACTTTTACACAATAATGTGTTACTATGCCCGTTTCACGTTTCAGTATAAGCCTTGAAGACGAGTTGCTCAAAGCTTTGGATCTGTTTGTTACGGAAAATAATTTTCCAAACAGGTCACAGGCAATGAGACACCTCATTGAAAAGAACATAGTTGAAAAAAAATGGCTCTGTAATAATATTGTTGCCGGAGCAGTTGTTATGATTTATAACCACCATACGAAAGAGATTCTGGCAAAATTAAACCGGATTCAGCATGATTATTTCGAAGTGATCCTGTCATCCCTACATTTTCATTTAAACCATGATATGTGCCTGGAAATCATAGCTTTGAAAGGGAAAGCCAAAATCCTTACGGAATTATCCGATAAGCTGATAGCTATTAAAGGGATAAAACACGGGAAACTTATTATGAGTAAAACAGATTAATTTTTTTATATGGTTAGTAACATCTTTTATTTAATTCGTAATATTATAAATTCTTGAAAAAATGAAAATCAGACTATTTACAGTTATTACTGTTTTATCAGTATCACTCTCTTCTTTTTCACAGGAAAAGATTCAATCAATACTGCAGGATACTATTAACCTTGATGAGGTTGTCATTACCGGAACAACCGTTAAAGTCAACAGGCATAACGTACCTTTGGCAGTATCGGTAGTTAACAGACTTCAGATTACCGAGAGTAACGAAACGAACCTGTTACCGGCTTTGAACGGATGCGTTCCCGGATTATTCGTCACTGAAAGGGGAATTCTGGGTTTTGGAGTATCTACAGGTGCGGCAGGACAGGTATCAATAAGGGGAATTGGCGGCAGCCCCACTACAGGCGTCCTTATGCTGATTGACGGACATCCCCAGTTCATGGGTATTTTCGGTCATCCGCTTCCCGACTCATACGTGGCCTCGGATGTGGAAAAAGTTGAAGTTATCCGTGGCCCGGCATCAATACTGTATGGTTCAAATGCGATGGGAGGAGTTATTAATATAATTACAAAAAAACAGACGGAAAACGGCCTGCATGGTAATGCCCATGTCATGTACGGCTCATTCAACACTCAGAAATACATGGCATCGGGAGGCTATAAAAAAGATAAACTCAGTGTTTTTGCATCAATTAACCATGATCGGACTGACGGACATCGTGACAATTCGGAATTCAATATGACAAACGGATATGTTAAATCAGGTTATGAACTTAATAATAATCTGGAAATATCTACTGATTTCAGCCTTGCCCACTTTAATACAACAGATCCCGGTCCCGATACTGTAAATGCAGTACCGGGATGTAACCTTGATGTTACCAGGGGATACTGGGCTATGACTCTAAATAACAGTTATGAAAAGAATTCCGGAACAGTTAAATTATTCTATAATTTCGGAGAACATATAATTTCTGACGGGTTTCATTCTCACGACAAAAATTACGGAATTAATTTGTTCGAAAGTGTTAAATTATTTAAAGGTAATAATATTACAATCGGAGCAGATTATCTTATTTACGGAGGTAATGCTAAAAATGAAACCTTTGAGACTTTCATTATTGATACGACCATTTATGATGCGGGTATATACGGATTCATTCAACAACAACTATTTCATAAACTGACACTTAATGCCGGATTACGTTTACAACAACATAAAGTTTACGGAACAAAATGGATTCCCGCCGGCGGATTGGCTTTGAAAATATTTAAGAACACTACATGGAAAGCCTCGGTATCAAAAGGTTTTCGAAGTCCTACAATCAGGGAACTCTTTATCTGGAATCATAACTCAAACCTCGATCCTGAATCTTTAATGAACTATGAAACAAGTATTTTGCAAACCCTGTGGAATAATAAGCTTAATATTGAAATTACAGGTTTTATAGTAAAAGGAGATAACATGATAGTGACAATACCATCAGAGGGATTACAAAATGCAGGAGAAGTATTCAATAAAGGTATTGAATTCGCTGCCAAAGCCAATCCCGCGGAAAATCTGGCAGTTAACATTACATATTCTTATACGCACATGGAGAATCCGGTATATGCAACGCCCGAACATAATCTCTATGCCGGTTGTACATACAACTGGGAAAAATTACGCGCTTCAGTCAATATACAACATATAAACAACCTTGACAGTGACCCTTCGGTATCAGATACTTCTTTTGAAACCTACACGCTTCTGAATGCAAATATAGCTTACAGGATTCTGAATTTCGCAGAATTATTTATCCGGGCCGATAATATCCTTGATCAGGAATACGTGAATAATATTTATTATACGATGCCCGGGATCACTATCTTCGGAGGTATTAAGATAAAGCTATAATAATTCTCTCCCCGGAACATTTTGATTTATAATACAATTTCCGGGTCAAAAAAATCCCGGCAGGTGTAGAATAGAATTATTCTTCTTTTTCCAGCTCACTGAGTCTTTTCTCAATGTCTTTCTGGGAACGTTTCAGCGTTTCAGATTCTGATTTAAGAAGTTTGATCTCATCTTCCTTACTCATAGGCGACATCAAGGGATAACCAGGGGCATATCCCTGATAGGGAGCATTATAACCCCATCCTCTGCCGAATCCCCTACCGCGTCCCATTCCTCTGCCAAATCCGAATCCCATTCCCATTCCTCTTCCAGGACCTTTCGTATATCCCGGTGAATCAAATCCGTAACAGTATCCGAATGCTCTGCCGGTTCCGGGGCCCTGTCCCGATGGTCCGGTACGATCTCCTTTAGGCATAATTTCTATTTTTTAATTAAACATATGATTACTATAATTTGCTCATTTATTCTACAAAGATACAAAATAAAATGAACATATGTTCACTTTATTGTAATTTTTTTTAAGAAATTTTTAGAACTCGAACCTGTCTCCTGTTCTGACCTGTTTGGATTTGAAGGTCTCATGAAATGCTGTCAATGCAGGAAGGTCAGTACAATGGGAAGGCAGGATATGTTTTATCCCACTCTCTTTTAAATATTTAATTGTCTCTTTTGTCTGAAGGTCAATCTCTTTTAGATGAAAGCCACCCATTATTCCAAAAAGTGTATCCAAACCTGTGACCTTTTTCGCATATTCAAGGGTATTAACAACTCCGGCATGTCCGCAACCTGTCACAACAAATAATCCTTCAGGCAGAATCATGGCAAGAGCGCTGTCGTCCATGACAAAATCGGGGTTTCCGTTTTCAAAGACAAATGTGGTATTTTTCGATTCAAAATGGTTAAGCCTTGGAATCTCTCCAAGGAAGTATATCTTTTCTGATATTTTATAAGGCCCCGTAGAGGTGATTAAATTAAATAATGACGACAATTCTTCCTTTGAATTTTTCAATCCTATATATGTATGATCTTGCTTGCGATATCGTTTGATAAAACATCCCGGATGACACAGGAGGCTCATACCGGAAAGATATTCCAGCCCGTTACCGTGATCAAAATGACCATGACTTAATACTATCATGTCGATATTTTCCAAACTGACATTCATCGTTTTTGCATTCTTAATGAACATGTCGCTTTGACCCGTATCAAAAAGTATCCGTTTGTCGTTATATTCAATAAGATATGACAGTCCATGTTCTGCCATGGTAAAGGATCCCGCACGATTATCTGTCAATACTGATATTTGCATAGGAATTTTTTTCCAAATTTAATTTAATAAATTTTTAAGTGAACAAATGTTCGTTTAAATTTGTCAATTAATTTTAAAAAAAACACTATGAATAACTGGAGTAAAATAAAACCAAAAGTAAATCTGGTAATTGATGCCTTGATGTTTCTAGTTCTTATGGCTGTTGCAGGCCTTGGATTCCTGATGAAGTATGTACTTCTTCCCGGCTATAAAATAAATGAAATATATGGGACAGATACAGATCTATTCTTCCGGGGACTTGACCGGCATCAATGGGGCGCAATTCATTTATACCTTGCCCTTTCGATGTTATTTTTATTGATATTTCATATAATATTTCATTGGAGCTCAATAGTATCAATTTTCAAAAGAATGATCCCCGGCAAGACAATGCGATGGATCATAACCCTGATTGTAACTATACTGGGTATATTGCTTGTACTCGTTCCGGTTTTAGTAAACCCTGAAGTAGCCGAACATCAGAGGACTCTTCATAGGAACAGGGACACAGGGGAAAGAGGTACAGGTATTCATTCGAGGCGTAATGAACTGAGAACTGAAGAACCCAGTGTTCATGAAGATGTATCCATAACACCTAAAACAGAAGAACCGGAAGAACCTGTTGAGCAAAAGGTTAGCCGGGATACTGAGGCCGTCGAAGTTCATCTTCATAACCAGGTTGATATAGACGGGACTATGACACTGGATGAAGTCTCTGCAAGATATAACATAAGTGTTGAAGAGCTGGCCGGAGCAATAAATGTTCCTGTCAGCTATGCAAACGAACGGCTTGGAAGGTTGAGAAAGAGATATGGATTCGAAATGGAAGATCTAAGGGCGTTCGTCCTGAATAATATACCGAATGATGATAGATGATATCTGGCAGAATGGAGAATTGGAAAAACGCAATTAAGTTCAAAGAATGTAAATGGTACCAGGTTTGCCCAATGAAAACATATTATGAACAGGGCAGGCTTGATAAAAAATGGATTGACATGTATTGTAAAGGTGATTGGACTAACTGTGTCAGATACCATATGGAAGAAACAGGGCAGCCTCATCCTGACTTTATGCTCCCCGACGGGACGTTATATGATGATCTAAATTAAGTAATTTAATATATGATAATTACTGTTAGCGATGATATTGTGTCGGATATGAAAAACTGGTTCGCCAGTTATGTTAATACATTTAAATTCGATAACAATGAATTACAACAAAATATAGATATCAAGCGGGAACACACGGAAAGAGTAACCGGAGAAATCACCAACATCGGAAAACAGATCGGGCTAAATGAAAATGAATTAAACCTGGCTGAAATAATTGCTCTTTTTCATGATATTGGCCGGTTTGAACAATATAAACGGTATAATACATTTTCAGACAATAAATCAGAGGATCATGCTGAACTGGGCATAAAGATTTTAGTAAATTATAATGTCCTTGGCATGTTGGATAAAGAAATACAAAAGCTGATTTTATGCTCAATAAGATACCATAACCTTCCTTCATTGCCCAGGGAAGAAACAAATACATGCCTTTTTTATACCAGACTTCTCCGTGATGCAGATAAACTGGATATCTGGAGAGTGGTCACCGAATATTATCACAGAAAAAACAGTCAGCGAAACGTTGCCCTCGAACTTGAATTACCTGATACGTCCGGAATTTCTGAAGAAGTCTATAAGGCACTGATGAACAAGCAGATAGTTGATATGATACATGTTAAAAACATTAACGATATCAAATTACTCCAGGCAGGATGGATTTATGACATCAACTTTAAACCAACATTTGAGTGTATTAGAAACCGGCGATATATTGAAATGATCAGGGATGTCCTGCCGAAATTAAAAGAAATTGACCAGATTTTTAATGTCGTCAATTTTCACCTTATTAATTGCACTAAATAGCATCTCCCCTTCAGTTTTTAAACATAGGCTGAATAATGTTGTGAATCAATAAGTTCGCGATATTTATAAACAATCTTTTTAAAATCTGTCCATGTATCTCGTTTTAAGGCGGGATCGCGCAATAAGGCTGCGGGATGGTACACCGGCATTGCCATTCGTCCCTGCCAATTTAGCCAATTCCCTCGCTCGCGGGTAATTTTCCGTTCATTCCCAGCCATATATTTCAATGCTGTGGCGCCCAGGAATATCAGTATTTTAGGATTTACCAGTTCAATTTGTTTTAACAACCATGGCATGCAGGCAGCGGCTTCCTGTGGCGCGGGCACCCGGTTGTCAGGCGGTCTGCATTTAACAATGTTGCTGATAAAAACATGTTCGTCGCGGGTAAATCCGCAGGCAGTCAGTATTTTGTCTAGCAACTGGCCCGATTTACCCACGAATGGTCTTCCCTGCAAATCTTCATCCCTGCCCGGGGCTTCTCCAATTATGAATATCCCGCCATTTGTATTTCCTTCTCCAAAAATAACATGATGACGTGATTTCGCCAAGTCACATTTTGTACACTTAAGAATTTCTTCCTTTAATAATTCAATTCCTGAATTCATTACAATAAGATTAAAATCTATTTTACTTTCCCTTGATTTTTTACTGAATTCATAGCTTGATTTATGGTTTCTTCATCACCGAGATATTTTTTAGACTTAACCTTCAAATTTTTGTCCAAATCATAAACCAGTGGAATACCTGTCGGAATGTTTATTTTCAATATTTCTTCATCCGACAAATCGTCTAAATACTTAACCAAAGCCCTTAAGCTATTCCCATGTGCCACAATTAAAACTTTTTGTTGATCAAGTATAGCCGGCTTAATGGTTTCGTGCCAATAGGGTAAAAATCGTTCAACAGTATCTTTTAAACATTCGGTTGCAGGCAATAATTTTTTATCTATCCTATTGTACTTCAATTCGTTGGATGGGTGTCTTTCATCTTTAATATCCAATTCCGGGGGTTTGACATCAAAACTTCTGCGCCATAGCAATACTTGATCCTCACCATATTTTTGTGCTGTTTCGGCTTTATTCAACCCTTGTAAGTCTCCATAACTTTTTTCGTTTAGTCTCCATGAACGATACACAGGAAGCCATACTAGATCCATTTCATCCAACACATTCCAAAGGGTATGGATTGCCCTTTTCAATACAGAAGTATAAACTACATCGAAGGTAAAGCCTTCTGCTTTAAGAAGTTTGCCTGCATTTTTAGCTTCTTCTATCCCCTTTTCCGTCAAATCAATGTCGGTCCAACCGGTAAAACGGTTTTCTTTGTTCCATTGACTTTCTCCGTGTCGTAATAAAACCAGTTTCATTTTCTGTATGTTTAAAATTGAACTTATTTATGTTTTATTTCATAAAAAACACCTCTCTCAAGGTTAACCGTCTCTATTTTATTATTTGCCTCCAAAGTTCCTAAATATTTATTTATTTCATTAACATGAATACCTAAAAAACTATGTAAATCATCAAGCGTACATGGGCGACGGGCTATTGTTTCTAAAATGGCAGTTTCAATGTCGCCGCTATATGATTCAACTGATGTTCGTTCCTGAGCTGATGCAATGATTTCGACATGTGCCAGGTTCCAATAATCAATAATTTCCTGCAATTCATTTTTTGATAAAGGAATCAGGCCCGCTACTGTTCCGGGACGATCCATGGTGTTTAATTGAATACTGTCGGGATTGATTTTCAGAATTGCATTTTTAAGCAAATCCAATTCATCTTTTGAATCGTTATAACCTTTCAATAAGAATATTTCTAACCATATATTTCCTTTGTATTCCTTTCTTAAATCAATCAAACCTTGGATATAAGTTTCTATTTTAAGGTTTGAATCCGGACGGTTAATTTTTTCAAAGGCCGACTGACTTGCAGCATCTAAAGAAGGTAAAATGACATCGGCTTGTAATAGTTCCGTTCTTAATTTCTGATCAAATAACAAAGTCCCGTTTGTTAAGACCGCGATTTTTACATCAGGATAATCTTTCCTGATGAAATTTATCACATCTCCTATACGACTATTGAGCGTTGGTTCTCCCGATCCTGAAAATGTAATATAATCGATTTTTGGATCATTGCTCATAAATTGCTTTAATTCAGCAATAACCCGGCCGTATTTAACATACTCCATCCTGTCAGGAGTAAGTTTGGTAGTTTTACCGACTTCGCAGTAAACACAGTTTAATGAACAAACTTTTTTAGGTATCAAATCAATTCCCAGCGACATACCCAATCTGCGGGAGGGTACAGGTCCGAAAAGATGCTTATACATTATTATTCTGGTTTTTCTATCCTTTAACTGTAGTGGCCGCCTAAATTCATAAAAAAATGTGTACTCTCAAAAGGTTTTCCGAAAACAAATACAACACGGGTAAAATCAGACGTATTCCGAATAATGACCGGGATTAACCAGTTCGCAGTATTTCTGCTTTCAAAAGTTCTACCCTGTCATTCATCTGTATCGAACATTGAATTTTTACGATAACTTATTTGAAAAAAGTCGAATCGTCAATAGAATTTTCGCCGTGGAGTCCCAGATCTTTTTCAATCGCCTCATTTCTGATACTTTTCACTCCATCTATCGAAGGCAAATAAGGTTTTATATCAAGCACAGGAGTACCTTCAAAAGCATCAACCCCCGAAACGTACAAGATGCCATTTTCAACTTTTTCTAGCTTAACGGTGGCAAGTCCAATTGGATTCGGCCTGTTCGGACTTCGTGTAGCGAATAAGCCGAAAGTATACCCTGGATTTGATGCCGGCGGCTTTGCTGTATCGTTCCATCTCCTTGCCTTATCGAGGTGGTATATAACTATAATATACTCGAATAACTCCAGCGTTCTCAATGCGCTCTGATATTCGGGATATATTTCAATTCTCCCTTTCCCTTCAGGAATCAGAATTCCCTGACGGGGAGCTCCGGTCAGAGGTGTATAATCTGTATGGAAAATACCAATAGGAGTATAAGTTACCTGTTGTTTTTTATTTTCCTGTCCTTTCATTGGTATTACATAAAATCCGAGAATAATAATAAATATAATTTGTTTTTTTTTCATCGATATTCTGTATTTAATTTTTTCAGTTTATATGTTTATCTTTTTTCTATAATATTTTCACCAAAGATTGCATTATTTCAGTAGCTTTCCCTTGTAAAAAATATCCGTAATAGTATTTGTAAAATTGTTCATCTCTGAAAACACTATTTAAAGCCTCCTGAATATCCCCTTTCCCGAAAAAGAGCTTCATTCCTCTTTCACGCAGCCTTTCTATCCCTTTTTTCCCGATAAATGCAGCTATAATTATCTCACAATCATTAATTACAATATTCACCCGAAATTTTATTCCAGCCATGTATCCATATCCAAATTTGTTGACCCGAATATATCCCTGTTTTGATATTCCAATATTTTTTTTATCTGTTCCATATACGCAATTGCCCTTTCGTTCCTGTCATCTTTCTCAATTATTTTCTGTAAATAATTTATTGCCTCACCAAATTTTTCTTCATTGATAAGTTTATTTACTGCAATTTCAAAATCTTCTTTTTTATCTCGCGCCTCCATACTTCACGATTCTTAATTATGGTTACTTAAAAAAAGTTGAATCGTTAATAAAATCCTCATCATGATGTCCCAGTTCTTTTTCCATATATTCATTCTGAATACTTTTCACACAATCGACAGAAGGGAGGTATGGCTTTAGATCCAAAACAGGAGTTCCGTTAAAAGCATCAATCCCCGATATATAAAGAACCCCCTCTTCTATCTTTTCAAGTTTTACAATGGAAAATCCTATTGGATTGGGCCGTTTGGGGCTTCGGGTGGAAAACAGTCCGAAATCGTGTTCTTCTGTTGATGCCGGTGGATTTACAGTGGGTTCCCATCGTTCCACTTCGCTGAAATGGAAAAGCACTATAATGTATTCGAAGAAACCCAGGGTTTTTAAAGCGCCGCGATATAGAGGGAAGATTTCAATCGTTCCCCTGGTTTCGGGCATTAATATACCCTGCCTGGGAGCTCCTGTTTCGGGCGTAAAAGAAGTATGAAACACTCCGATGGGTTTATAAATTATTTGTTGAATTGTATCCTGTCCACTCATGCTATGAACTATTAAGATGTTAACAATCAGGAATAAAAATATTCTTTTTAACATTTGCTATTGTTTTACG
>Ga0315549_1000810_pt1 | contig 35779 bp, 24 predicted proteins | sample SalMarSW160200MG_FD_203101 | JGI IMG/M metagenome (GOLD analysis project Ga0315549, IMG submission 203101) | Salt marsh sediment microbial communities from the Plum Island Ecosystem LTER, Massachusetts, United States - Salt Marsh Sediment SW1601-200 ... | reverse complement strand
CAGGTATGTTTTGAAGGGATTGGAGTCACTCATCCGTCATCAACCTCGACTCCCTGAGTCTTGTGCCGAGAAGAAGGCCCAGAACGGTGAGTCCGATGAGCGCAACCAGGGACGGGGTCATCGAACCCGTTTCCGGGGACTTGAAACTGTCCATTCCAAAGATGAAAATGATGCCCGAGATTTGCCCCATGAGCAGGAGCAGGCCGTTGGAGGTGCCTTCGGGTGCCGGGTAGGTAACTTCGGCGCCGTATTGGAATCCGATCGGACCTGCGCTCAGCAAACAGAAGCCCAGGACAAAGGCCGAGGCGAGCAGCAGCCAGTAACCCGTGGCATAAGTGATGCCGATGAGTCCCGGAATCGCACCGGCCAGGGCCAGGAGTATGAACGGGACTCGCTTGCGATAGCGGTCTGAGAGCGATGGTATGATCAGGGCGCCGATAACGCCGCCTACGACCATCAGGCCCCCGGTGACTCCGGCCTGGGTGATCGAGAATCCTCGTGGCCTGACGATGTCTTCGATCCACGTCGTCACCGCATTGAACGCTCCCAATCCCACGAAGAAGATGATCATCAGCAGGATGAAATCCCTCCTGCGCAGGATTTGCTTGAGGCCGTCAAGAACCAGGGCTCGCTCTTCCTGGCCCGGGGGGCAGGGAGGTGTTGGCGGACGCTCCTTGACGAGGCCGAAAAAGGCAACAGCCGCGATTACGGATACGATCCCGTAGGTAACGAGCGTGCTGCTGATGCTGGATCGTATGGTAAGGTATGGGGTTAGCGCCAGGCCTGCAACAATGCCCAGGTACATGGCCAGTGATCCGAGTCCCGATGCGGTCGCCCGCTCCCGAATTGGGAACCAGCGGGCAGCCACCTTGGTTATGGCGTTGAGGATGAACGGTTGCCCGATTGCAATCCCGATCTGCGAGATGAGCACCAGATTGTAGTCTGCTGCCAACAGGCCCCGCAACAGGCCGAAGATACCTGTCAACGCGGCGCCCAATCCCACAGCGACGCGGATCCCATAGGTGTCAATGACCCACGAGGCGGGGATTGATACGAAGATGTAGACGATCATGAAACTCATGGACAGGAGACCGATGCTGAGGTCCGAGACCCCATAATACCTGGCGGCGCTGCCTGTGATCGGGGCAAAGGTAATCCATAGGAGCTGGTTGACGGCGGTGACGAACATAAACGCGAGGAGCACGATCCATCGGTAACCATAGACCTTGAAACCGGTTTGTTCCATTGGATAAGACCTCCTATTATGACTTGGGAAGGGGTTAACGTTTTCGCCGGGCGGCGAATTTCAGCGTCGCCCAGATCAGCCATCACGGATGACCCGCATTCCGGCTTATAACTCAAACAGATCACGCAGTTTGGCGTTGACTTCTGCTTGCATACGCGGTGATAGTTCCCCCAACTCGCGTTGGATGATTGAGGTGGTGACAGACATCAGCCGATGTAGGCGCAATGTGGACGAAACCCGCAGCCCGGTTGTTGAGGACTCGGGATCTTGGGCATCCAGCACGAGGTCGGAACTCGCCAACGGAGCGGGAACCCGGCTGGTGACAAACGCCAGGACAATGTGGCGATGTACACCAATTGGGTTTGTCAAACACACAGCAGGTCGTACCTTGGTAGCCGAAAGGTCGTCAAAAGGAAATGGCACGAGCACCACTTTACCCTTTGTCATAGAACGGTCTCCCGTCCGCCAGGGTGTAAATATCCTCTTCGGGTTCCCTCAGGAAATCAAAAGCCGGATTGGTTGCCGCCGCGCGCAGCCACTCCGACTCACTGATTTCCTCATGTTCCTCCTCTGGAAACAGCACAATGATTCGCACCCGACTTGGGCCGACAACTGGCAGTGGAGTATCTAGCCGCAATTGACTCTTTTTGTCAATCACGCCTGTTGTCTCAATTGCACGCACGGGTATACCCATTTTGCACTCCTTTCCTCATCCGAAACTCTGTTGCTCAATGATGCTGACCTTGACGCTATCTTATCCTACCAAAGGCCCATTGTCAAGCGGCGGAGATGGGGTATAATCAGGGAGGGTGTGGAGGATGGAGATGAGAAACCAGCAAGTGGCTGAGATCTTTGCGGCGATGGCCGACATCCTGGCCATCCAGGAGGAAAGTACCTACCGCATCATGGCCTACCGGCGGGCAGCGGAGAACGTCGCTACGCTGGGCCGGCCCCTGGAGGAGGTCTGGCGGGCGGGCGAACTGGAGGCGATCCCCGGCATCGGCAAGACGCTGGCGGCCAAGATTGACGAACTGATGCGCACGGGCCGGCTGGGGGCCTACGAGAAACTGAAGGCGCAGGTGCCTCCTGGCGTGGTCGAGATGCTGCAAGTCCCCGACATCGGCCCCCGCAAGGCAGCGCTGTTTTGGCAGGAACTGGGCATCACCAGCATCGAGGTGCTGGAAAGGGCGGCGCGGGAAGGTCGTCTGCGCGGTCTCAAAGGGATGGGGGCCAAAAGCGAGGCCAAGGTGCTGGCTGGGGTCGAGGCGCTGAAGCGACGCACGGGACGCACTTCGCTGGGCGTGGCCTGGCCGCTGGCTCACTCTATGCTCGACGCGCTGCGGCAGGTGCCGGGCGTGGTACAGGTCGCCCCGGCCGGGAGCCTGCGCCGCGTGCGGGAGACCGTCGGCGACCTGGACCTGCTGGTGGCGGCCACTGATGCGAAGCCGGTGATGACCTGCTTCCGTGAACTGGACCAGGTGGCCGAGGTACTCCTCAGCGGCCCCACCAAGACCTCCATCCGCACCCGCGAGGGATTGCAGGTGGACCTGCGGGTGCTGGAGCCTGCGCGTTGGGGGACGGCGCTCCAATACTTCACCGGCAGCCAGGCCCATAACATCCACCTGCGGGGGCTGGCGCTCGATCGGGGCCTCTCGCTGAGCGAGTACGGGCTCAAGCGTGAGGACGGCTCCGAAATCCTCTGCGCCACCGAGGAGGAGGTCTACGCCGCACTGGGCCTGCCGCTCATCCCGCCGGAGTTGCGCGAGGATCGGGGCGAGATCGAGGCGGCGCTGGAGGACAACCTGCCCGACCTGATCGAACTGGATGACCTGAAGGGGGACCTGCACTTTCATACCACCTGGTCGGATGGGCACCAGAGCCTGCTGGAGATGGCACGGGCCGCGCAGGCGCGCGGGTTGAAGTACGGAGTAGTGGCCGATCACTCGCACAGCCTGGGCGTCGCCCAGGGAGTCACCGCCGGCGACCTGCGCCGCCAGCGGGCGGAGATTGAGGAGGTCAACCGGAAGATGGGGGGCGCCTTCCGGCTGCTGGCGGGGACCGAGGTGGAGGTGCTGTCCGACGGGACGCTCGACTTCTCCGACGAGGTGCTGTCTGAACTCGACCTGGTCGTGGCGGCGGTGCACAGCGGGCTGCGCCAGGGGCGGGAGCAGGTGATGGCGCGGACCCTGGCGGCGATCCGCAACCCCCACGTGGACATCATTGCCCACCCAACGGGGCGGCTGATTGGTGAGCGGGAGGAAGCCGACCTGGATATGGAACTGATTTTCCGCGCCGCCGCCGAGACGGGCACTGCGTTGGAGGTCAATGCTTACCCCAGGCGGCTTGACCTCCGCGACGTGCACGTGCGGCGAGCGATCGAGTTGGGCGTGAAACTGGCCATCAGTTCCGACGCCCACGACGTGAACGGCTTCGGGGTGCTGCCTTTCGGGGTGGCGACGGCCCGGCGGGGCTGGGCCACGGCTGGCGATGTGATCAATACCTGGGGTGTGAGGAGGCTACTGAAATGGACCGTCTGATAGTGCGCATAGGAATGGCGATGGCGATTGCGCTGCTGGCGCTGGGTGCGCTGGCCGCACTGCTCCCAACTTCCTCCTCCGCCGGGGAAGATGGGCTTTCTGTCAACCTAACCCCCCAGCCCCCTTCCCTACCAGGGGAGGGGGAGCCTTCATCGGTCTGCTTCTGGAGTGAGCAGGGGCCTGTCTGCGTCGAGAGGCCCATCGAGGTAGGGGCTGCCGGGCCAGATCCGGAGGGGCTGCTGGCGGCGCTCCTGGCGGGTCCCACCGCCGAGGAGCGGGCGCAGGGCATCTGGTCTGCCATCCCGGAAGGAACCACGCTGGAGGGGCTGGAGGTCCGTCCCGACCGCATTGTCGTGGTGCGCCTGGGGGTGCCGGCGGATGCGCTGCGGGACCTGGACCACGCCACCTTTGAGGTCATCGTCCAGCAGATCGGCTGGACGCTGGAGCCCCTGGGCTGGCGGGACCTGCGCATCCAGACCTGGGACCCCATCGCGGAGGAGTTCGTTCCCCTGGCGGCCTTCCTGCCCGAGATTCCATCTCCCCGCAAGGAGGCGGTTCTGAAGGGGGAGGAGGGACTGCAGGTTGCACCTGCTTACGTGGGCCAGCCCCCGGCTCCTGGTCAAGGGCAGCCGCAGGGCGCGCTCAGCGGCAAGACCGTCTACGTCAGCGCGGGGCACGGTTGGCAGTGGAACGGCTATGCCTGGCGCGCGCAGCGCCCGCCCTATCCCAACCCGCCCTACGCCGGCCCTATCATCGAGGATCACAACAACGCCGAGGCGGTGGATCAGTATTTGCTGCAGTACCTGTGGAACGCCGGGGCGCGAGTCATCCCGGCGCGGGAGCGGGATATGAGCGGAGCCGAGGTGGTGGTGGACAACGACGAGCCCGGGCCGGACGCGGGGTACTTCGAGACCGGCGCGTGGACGACGGCGACTGTCACGGGGACAGGCTACGCCGGCACCGACTACCGCTGGACCGAGACGGTGACCGGCACCCCGGCCGCCACCGCCGTCTGGACTGCCGCCCTGCCCGCCGATGGCCGCTACGCTGTTTACGTCTGGTACCGGCAGGCGTATACCCACACCCCTGAGGCCCATTACACCGTCCACCACGCCGGGGGGGCTACCGAGGTCATCGTCAACCAGCAGAGCCACGGAGATACCTGGCACTACGTCGGCACCTATGGCTTCCGGGGCGGGGAGGAGGCCCGGGTCGTTCTGACCAACCAGTCCACGGTGACCGGCTGCGTGGTCATCGCCGACGCGCTCCGTTTCGGCGGCGGCACTTTCGACGACCTGACTGGCATCGAGACGGCGGCTGAGTATCCGCCCGAAAAACCCTGGTGGGAGGTAGCCGCCTACTACTACGTCCAGCGGATGGGGATGGATCAGCCGCCTGGCGACGTGACCGCCCGGCCCATCTACGCCCGCTGGGAGCACGCCGGCACCGGAGAGGACGCTGTCTACGTCTCCTGGCACACCAACGGCTACAGCGGCTACCAGTGGGACCACAGTGGCACCGAGGCCTACGCCCACAACGGCGAGTGGCTGCCCCGCACCGAGGGGAGTCTGGAACTGCGCGGTGCGATCCACAATGAGGTGGTGCACGACATCCGTGCCGGCTGGGATCCTGCCTGGATTGATCGGGGGGAGAAAGTGGCGAACTTTGGAGAGTTGCGCCTGCTTTGGGACGATGATCCGACGGTTCGTATGCCTGGCGCTCTAATTGAGATTGCGTATCACGACCACCCGGATGACACCGACGCGCTCAAGGAACCGCGCTTCAACCAACTGGCCGCCCGCGCCTTCTATCAGGGCATCGTCAAGTACTTCGAGCAGCGGGACAGCGTGGACCTGACGCTTCTCCCGGAGCCACCGACCCACCTGCAGGTGGTTAACGTTGGTGCAGGACAGGTAACAGTGCGCTGGCAGCCGTCGCCGACCGACACGGTGGATCTGGTCGGCGATGTGGCCACCGGCTACCGGGTCTACACCAGCACCGACGGCCTGGGCTGGTCGAACGGCGTGTCCATAGCGACGACCACCGTCTACACCCTCACCGGTCTCGCGGAGGGGCAACTGCTCTTCGTCCGCGTCAGTGCGACCAACGACGGCGGCGAGTCCTTCCCCACCGAGACGCTGGCGATCCGCGTGGGGGATGACGCTGGAGTTCTTTTGGTCAATGGCTTCGACCGGCTCAATGGCACGATGCTGGTGCCCGACTACGATTCGGTGGAGGGGTACAACCTGCGCATGTTCCTCGACCAGATGAACCGGTACGACTATGCGATCCAGCACGGAGAGGTCATCTCCTACCCCTTCGACGGCGCCAGCAATGAAGCGGTTCGGGATGGATTGGTCCATCTGAGCGATTACGTGCTGGTGGACTGGATCCTGGGGGAGGAGTCGGCCCCCGACGAGACGCTGGACGCAACGGAGCGGGCGCTACTGACCGACTTCCTGGGGCACGGCGGGGCGCTGTTCCTGAGCGGCACGGAGGTGGGCTGGCACCTGGATTATCTGGGGGCCGACCCCGATTTCTACAACGCTCGTCTGCGGGCCGACTACGTTGGGGATGACGCGGAGACCTACGACGTCGCCCCGGCCCCTGGCTCTATCTTCGAGGGGCTGTACCCATTCCGCTTCGACGCGCCGGGGATGTACGCCGCCGATTACCCGGACCAGATGACACCTATCAGCGGCTCTGTGGCGGCGCTGACCTACAACGGGGGCCTGGCAGGGACGGCGGCGGTGCAGTACGCCGATGGCTGCGAGCGGCTGGTATATTTCGGCTTTCCCTTCGAGACGATCCGGCCCGAAGCGCGGCCCGGTGTGATGGCCCAGGTGCTGGATTTCTTGGATGTCTGTTTGCCCGCGCGGTACCGCTGCTGGCTGCCGCTGGTGATGCGCGATTTCGAGGGCGGCGGAGGTACGTGCACCGACGTCCTGGTTAACGGCGGCTTCGAGTCGGACGAGGGCTGGGTGCTCAACCAATTGGCGACCTATGACACGACTCAGATTCACTCTGGCGCGCGTAGCGCGCGGGTGGGCATCCTGCCAGGCGAGCCGGGCGGCGGCACTCTCATATATTCCTCCGTGATGCAGAAGGTGACGTTACCCGCGGGCCCCTGCGCCAGTGCCGTTCTGCGCCTATGGGTCTATCCCATCAGCGAGGGAAGCGACGCTGGCGACCAGCACTACATCGCGTTGTCCGACCAGGGGGGCTATTCTCACGCTTTGGATGCCTGGCAATCTGACGGGCGGGCCTGGGAGCAGCGGGAGTATGACCTGAGCGCGTACCTGGGCCAGACGGTGTCCCTCTACATCGGCACGAAGAACGATGGGGACGACGACACGGCGGCGCTGTACGTGGACGACGTGGCGCTGGAGGTCTGCCCGTGAGGGCAGTCTATTGGGTTTCGCCGTGAAACTATTCTTGAAACTGCGGAGGCGTATTATGTCGAGAGATGATGCCGTCGGCTCCACTGGAGACTTGATCGGACAAGGAGGTGGATAGGGAATGGTATCGCGCAGGGTTGTCGTGGATCGCTGTCCTCAATGTGGTGCGCCTCTTCCGCCGGGGGATGGCGAGCGAGTGATCTGCTCCTATTGTGGTTCCTCCCTGATCCGCCAGGCGGATTCCAGCGCGGGAACCGCCGGGCAATGGGGAGTGCGCCTCAAGACCATCTCTTGTATTGACCAGCAGGGCATTGGCATCGAGGCCTTTCGCATACTCATCCCGGCGGATTGGGAGTTCGAGGGGGGTGTCCGCTGGCTGATGAACAACCCGGGGAAGCCCGCCGTGATTGCTTTTCGGGCCTACAACTCTCAGGGAGAGGAGGCGTTCGAGGTCCTTCCCAGCATTCCCTTTTACTGGACTAACAACCCGATGGTCACGGCGATGTTCCCGGTGGGCAGCCTGTACTATGGGAACGAGGTCAGACCGCCGGCCCCCGCGCTCCAGGTCTTGCAGCAGGTCGTCGTTCCCCGCTACAGGGGTCAGATGCCCGATTTGCAGGTCGTTCAACAGGAGCACCTGCCGGACCTGGCGCAGCAGATGCAGGCCAGCAGCCCCGTCGCCCCCACCGGCGTCACCAGCGCGGATGGAGCGCGGGTCCGCATCCGCTACCGGCACGGCGACCGGGACATCGAGGAGGATGTCTTCGGCGTCGTCGAGGTCAGCCAGGTGGTTACACCGATGTTTATGGGCGCGATGGAGAACGTCTTCTGGATAGCGGATTATCTCTTCTCGTTTCGGGCGCTGGCGGGCCAACTCGATGGCCTCTCTGATCTGTTTATGGCCGTCGTCCGCTCTTTCCGGCTGGCCCCGCAGTGGTACGGGCGCTACATGCAGGTCAGCCAGTATATGATCCAGAATCAGATTCGGCAGATTAATCAAATTGGCCAGATTAGCCGGATCATCAGCCAGACCAACGATCAGATCAGCGATATGATTATGGACTCGTACCACCAGAGGCAGCAGACACTTGACCAACTCTCCAACCAGTTCAGCCAGACGATCCGCGGCGTGGACGAGTACCACGATCCCTTTGAGGAGCGAGGCGTCGAACTCCCTGGGGGGTACGATCATGCCTGGTCCAATAGCCTGGGTGAGTACGTCCTGACCGACGATCCGAACTTCGACCCGAACGTTGACTCGAATCTGAACTGGGAGGCGATGGAACGGCGGTAAGGGCGAAAGGAGGCCAGGATGCCCAGCGACAACTGGACGGAGGAAACGATCACCAGCCGCCGCGTCGGGCCGGGTGACGGCGAGGTTGGGGATGACGCCCGGTCGGATCAGGCGACAGTCCCCATTTACGTCTGGGTGCTGGGTTTCATCGTGGTGCTGCTGGTGCTGATGGTGTGTGGCCTGTGGGCGCTATATCTGCTGCGTGGGCAGGTGGCTCTCAGCGGCCCTACCCCCACGCTCATTATCTGGACGCCCACGCCCGCCCCCAGCCCGACTACTTCGCCCACTGAGATGGCTGAGCCCGCCCCGACTGTCTCGCCCGACGTCGCCATTGGGCGCTACGTGCGGGTGGCGGGCACCGGGGGACACGGTCTCAACCTCCGCTCGGGGCCCGGTGAGAACTATACCCGTATGGACGTCGCGCTTGAGGGGGAGATTTTCATCGTCGTGGATGGGCCGACGGTATCCGGTGGTTTCGAGTGGTGGCGGATGCGCGATCCGGAGAGTGAGGAGCGGGAGTGGTGGGCGGTGGGGAATTTCCTGGAGCCGATCGAGCACCCGTAGCGGGTGGGAGTCCGATGCAACGGATTGTCCTGTCGTACATTCAGGCTGAGGGCATACTGAAAGCCCGCAAAGCGGGCGAGACCCTGGTGACGGTGTCCTTGGATTTGGGTCTGACCACCGCTGAGGTTGCAATAGGGCCCACCGTCGTCCGTTTTCCGAATGACCAGGTCTTGACCTGGAAAGGTCTTGAGATGATTGGCGCGTCCGGGCGCAGTTGCTTTGTGATCGAAGACAACGCCCCGCACAAGATTCGGGTCTTCTCCGAGGCGGCGAATCGGCTCTATAGCCTGATGCCTACCGAAGGGGCGCCGACAATGTTGGTCTCTGGAGTCTCGATGCATCGCGTCAAGGGGATTGACCCCTACCGTGACACTTTACAGAAGATCAAGACCATTGCCCCTGTGCTGGGGCGCGTCCTGGACACCGCAACTGGATTGGGGTACACTGCCATTGAGGCCGCCAGGACTGCTGAACACGTCATCACGGTTGAAATCGAGCCGGCCGTGCTGGAGGTGGCGCGGCTCAACCCCTGGTCGCAGGCGCTCTTCGAGAATCCTAAAATCACCCAACTCGTAGGCGACACGGTCGAGGAAGTGGAAAAGTTCGAGGACGGGACGTTTGCTCGCATCATCCACGACCCCCCAGCGTTCAGTCTCGCAGGTGATCTCTACTCAGGCGTGTTCTATCGTTGTCTCTTCCGGGTTTTGCGGCGCGGCGGGCGTCTGTTCCACTACATCGGCAATTTGGAGAGCAAGTCGGGCCGTGCTGTCGCCAGGGGTGCTATGCGCCGGCTGCGTGAGGCTGGCTTCTCGCGGGTCGTGCGCCGCCCCGAGGCGTTTGGCCTGGTTGCCTGCAAGTAAGGCTCTATCAGAGTAGAAGCATCAAGTATGTCGGGAGTGGTGTCAATGGCTCAACGTGAGGTTGCCGACCGCGTTGCACAACTGCGGCGCGAGATCAACTATCATAACTATCGCTACCACGTGCTGGACGATCCTATCATCAGCGACGCCGAGTACGATGCGCTGATGGACGAACTGCAGGCGTTGGAGGCGGCACACCCGGAACTGGTCACACCGGACTCGCCGACTCAGCGGGTGGGGGCGCAGCCGGCTGAGGGGTTCGTCAAAGTCACGCACCCGGCCCCCATTCTCAGCCTGGACAAGGCCACCAGCGGCGAGGAGATCCACGCCTGGTGGGAGCGGGTGAGCAAGTTCCTCCCACCCGAAGCACCCCCGACCGCCTGGGTGGTCGAGCCCAAACTGGATGGGCTGACGGTCGTGCTACACTACGAGGACGGCCTCTTCGTCCTGGGGGCGACGCGGGGGGATGGGTACGTCGGCGAGGACGTGACGACCAATCTGCGCACGGTGCGCGCCCTCCCGCTGCGTATCCCCGTACCTTCCCCCGGCCCCTCCCCGATGCGGGGGGGGGATTTGGGGGAGGTGTCCCACCGCCTGGTTGTGCGCGGCGAGGCGCTTATGCTGATTGAAAACTTTGAGGAGTTAAACCGCCGGCAGGCAGAGGCGGAGGAGAAAACCTTCGCCAACCCGCGCAATGCGGCGGCGGGGTCGTTGCGCCAACTCGACCCGCGAGTCACCGCCACCCGTCCCATCAGCCTGCTTTGTTACGCCATCGTCGAGGCCGATGGGCCCGTGCCGCCCACCCAGTGGGAAACACTGGCTTACCTGCGGGGGTTGGGCTTCCCTGTCTCGGAGCACGTCGCCCGCTTCGAGTCGCTGGACGAAGTGGTCGCCTACTGCAAAGGCTGGGTCGAGAAGCGCGATACGGCTCCCTACGAACTGGATGGCCTGGTGATCAAGGTAGACGATCTGGCGACGCGGGCGGCGATGGGTGTGGTGGGGCGAACGCCACGAGGCGCGGTCGCCTTCAAGTTCCCCGGCCGCGAGGCGACGACGAAAGTGCTGGGCATCGGCGTCAATGTGGGGCGCACCGGTGCGCTGACTCCCTTCGCCTACCTGGAGCAGGTCAGGCTGGGCGGCGTGACCATTCGCAAGGCCACCCTGCACAACTTTGAGGATCTGCAACGCAAAGACATCCGCGTCGGCGATCGGGTCATCATCAAGCGCGCTGGCGACGTGATTCCCTACGTCGTCGGGCCAGTGGTCGCGGCGCGCACGGGGGAGGAGAAGGTGTACCGGATGCCGGAGGTCTGCCCCTCGTGCGGCGAACCGGTGGTCTCGCCGGAGGGCGAGGTGGCGGTCTACTGCATCAACGTGGCCTGCCCGGAGCAGCGTGTGAGGCGTATGAATTACTTCGCCGCCGTGATGGACATCGAGGGGCTGGGCGAGCGGACGGCGCAACTCCTGGTGGAGCGCAATCTGGTGCGGGACGCTGCCGACCTGTACTATCTCAGGCGAGAGTACCTGCTGCCGTTGGAGAGCTTCGCCGAGAAGAGCGTGGACAATCTGCTGACAGCCATTGAGGCCAGCAAGGGACGATCGCTGGCGCAGGTCATCGCCGCGCTGGGCATCCGGGGCGTAGGCGGCACCGTGGCGCGGTTGCTGGTACAACATTATCGCTCATTGGACGAACTGGCGAAGGCCAGTCGCGAGGAACTAGAGGCCATCGAGGGGATGGGTCCCCATACCGCTGGGGCCATCGTGGAGTGGTTTGCCCACCCGCGTAACCAGGAGTTCGTCGCGAAGTTGCGCCGGGCGGGGGTGAGACTGGAGCAGGAGGCTCCCGCTGCGCCTGTGGCAGGCCCACTGGCGGGCCTGACCTTCGTCGTCACCGGGACGCTGCCGACGATGAGCCGCGAAGAGGCGACCCGGTTCATCGAGCGGCACGGCGGCCGGGTGACCGGCAGCGTCAGCAGTAAGACAGGCTACCTGGTGGTTGGGGAGGCGCCCGGCGGCACCAAGTACCGTAAAGCGCAACAACTGGGGGTGCCGATGATTGACGAGGCGCAGTTGTTGAGAATGATCGAATCGGGAGCAGGGGCTGGGCAGTCGAGGCTTCCGGCAGTATGAGTGGGACTATCGTGCTCAAGCGCAATCGCGCCAGGCCGGTGCTGCAGCGTCATCCCTGGATCTTTTCTGGCGCGATTGAACGCATTGAGGGAGAGGTGACGGACGGGGGCGTCGTCGAGGTGCACGATGCAGGCCACAATTGGCTGGCGCGGGGCACCCTCAACCGGCGCTCCCAGATCGCGGTGCGGTTGCTGACCTGGCGTCAGGATGAGCCGGTGGGTCGCGCTTTCTGGCGGCGGCGGCTGGAGCAGGCCATCGCCGCCCGCCAGGCGCTCGCCGACGACCCGACTACCACAGCCTACCGGATCGTGCACGCCGAGTCGGATTACCTGCCGGGGCTGATCGTGGATCGGTACGGAGAGTGGCTGGTGGTCCAGTTCCTGACCCTGGGAGTCGAACAGTGGAAGGAAGAGTTGGTTGGTTTGTTGGTCGGTTTGGTGGGTGGTGTGCGGGGCGTGTACGAGCGCTCCGATGTGGAGGTGCGGGCGAAGGAGGGGCTGGGGCAGCGCACGGGTCTGCTATGGGGTGAGGAGCCCCCGAAGTTGGTGGAGATCCTGGAGAACGGTCATCGTTTCCTGGTGGATGTCCGGCAGGGCCACAAGACTGGCTTCTACCTGGATCAGCGGGAGAATCGAGCGCGGCTGCCGGCTTTCTGTGACGGGGCGGAGGTGCTAGACGCCTTCGCCTACACCGGGGGTTTCACCGTCTGCGCGGCGGCGGCATCGCGGGTGACACTGATCGAAAGTTCGGCCTCGGCGCTGTACCTGGCGCGGCGCAATGTCGAAGACACCCTCCTCAGCGGCTGCGAGCATCGCAGCGTTGAGTACGTGGAAGGGGACGTCTTCAGCGTCTTGCGCGGCTACCGCGCGCAAGGTCGCTGCTTCGACGTCGTCGTGCTCGACCCGCCGGAGTTTGCTCGTGGCGAGCGGGAGGTGAAACGAGCGGCGCGGGCCTACAAAGACGTCAACCTGCTGGCTTTCCAGTTGCTCCGTTCGGGCGGGGTACTGTTCACCTGCTCTTGCTCGGGTGCGATCTCTGCCGACCTGTTTCAGAAGATCGTCTTCGGCGCGGCGGTGGACGCGGAGCGGGAGGCGCAGATCATCGGCTACCTGGCGCAAGGGGCCGATCACCCGGTCGCACTGACCTTCCCGGAGGGGGCATACTTGAAGGGGTTGATGTGCCGGGTGGGGAGTAGTCCAGGGCAATCGCATTTATAACGTCGGGCAGACTTTGGGACACCGAAAAGCCCTTTTTGCTCCCGCTGGATTGCCAAATCCAGTGGCTAGGGCCTGGATCTGGCGATCCAGGCCGAGCGAATGGGATAAATGCGATTGCCCTAGGGAGTAGCCTCTGCGGTTATGAGAGGATGACCTAATGTGTGGGGGTCTCGTAATGGTGATAGGGCTGCTGGCTTACTGCCCCTTTCTGGCAATGGCACTGATTGCACAGTGGAGTGACCGGTATCATGCGGTGCGTTGGGTGACTTATGGGTTGCTCCTTCTGTTCGACGCATTGGCGGCACTGGGAGGACTGCTGGCGCTGCTGCTCAGTCAGAGCCGAGAGGCACAACGTTTGCTCTCGTCGCAGTACCCGGGTATGGCGTCGCTGCGCTGGGATGTTTTCGGACTTGTGGTCGTCGGGACCGCTCTCCTGGCCCCTGTGTTCTTGCTGCCGTTTGTGCGGCGCGGTCTGGCCCGTCTCATCCCTATTGACCCCGAGTCAGGCGTGCACGCCACGGCGTTGACGCTGATCGTCCTGGTGATGGGGCTCAACTTCTCTCAGGTGCCCCTGCTCGGTGGCCTGAGCGTGCTTGCAGATAGCGCTACCCCGGTTGCCTTCCTGGATTTGCTGGTCTCGAACCTGCCGATTGGGCTGTTCGCCCTTGTCGGCGTGGGATTTCTCATCCGGCGCACGCCGCGTGAGACGTGGGAGCGGTTGGGTTTGGATCGCGCCACCTGGCGACAGGTCGGCCTGACGGTCGGCCTGGCGTTGGTCATCCTGGTGTTCTATTACGGGGTTGATTGGGTCTGGCGCGTGCTGGCTCCTGAGAACTACGAGATGATGGAGGCGCTGGGCGGGGTGATATATGGCGGAGTGATGGATACCTGGCAGGCCGTCGTGATCAGCATGGTTGCCGGCGTGACGGAGGAACTGTTCTTCCGCGGAGCATTGCAACCACGCTTTGGATTGTTGCTGACGGCGGTCATCTTCACCGGCGTACACGTGCAGTACGGTTTCACGCCAGCGACGCTGGAGGTCCTCGGCGGGGCACTGGTGCTGGGCTGGTTGCGCCAGCAGATCAATACGAGCACCTGCATACTCTTGCACGTGCTATATGATGTCACCGGGCTGCTCGTTTTCCCGCTGTTACCCTGACTTGGTCATTTGCCATTGGTCATTGTCTGGGGCCGCTTGCATTTGCGCCACCTACGGGTATAATGAGTGGGTAATTGGGTAGAGAGGTAGATATAGGGCTGATGTTGCGAGGGCTGTTCAGCAAAGTCGTCGGTGACTCCGATCAGCGCGAGATTGCTCGGCTGCAGAAAATAATCAAGCCTATCAACACGCTTGAGCCAGCATTCGAACCGTTGGACGGTGCCCAACTGCGGGCCAAGACCGATGAGTTCCGCCAACGCCTGGCGCACGGCGAGACGCTCGACGATATTCTGGTCGAGGTCTTCGCGGCTGTGCGTGAGGCGGCCAGGCGCACCATCGGCCTGCGCCACTACGACGTACAACTGATCGGCGGTGTCGTCCTCCACCAGGGGAAGATCGCCGAGATGAAGACTGGCGAGGGGAAGACTCTCGTCGCCACGCTGCCGCTCTATCTCAACGCGCTGGAGGAGAAGGGCGTCCACCTGGTGACGGTAAATGACTATCTGGCCCGGCGCGATGGCGGTTGGATGGGGCCAGTCTTCGAGGCCCTGGGGATGAGCGTGGGGTTAGTGATCCCTCGTTTCTCTGGCGTCTATGACTCTGGTTATGTTGACCCGGCTGGCAATCTGGAAGACGAACGATTGGTCCACTGGCGTCCGGTGCGACGAAAAGAAGCGTATCAGGCGGACATCACCTACGGCACCAACAACGAGTTTGGCTTCGACTACTTGCGAGATCATATGGCGCGCGATCTGAGCCAGTGTGTGCAGCGAGAACTCCACTACGCCATCATTGACGAGGTGGACAACATCTTGATTGACGAGGCGCGCACACCGCTCATCATCTCCGGCCCGGCCGAGGAATCCTCGGAACTCTACCGCCGCTTTACCGGCGTCGTGCGCCAGTTGCGCCCCAGCAGCCCCGAGAGCGTCGAGCGGGAGGATCCAGACGGCGACTACGCGCTGGAGGAGAGGACACAGACCGTCACGTTGACAGAGCGGGGGGTGGAGCGTGTCGGGCGGATGCTCCCGGCGATCGGGCAGGAAGAGAGCATCTACGACCTCAAGCATGCCCACATGCTGCCCTACCTCGACAACGCGCTGCGGGCCTACGTTACTTACAAGCGCGACAAGGACTACATCGTCAAAGATGGCGAGGTGATCATCGTGGACGAGTTCACCGGCCGGCCGATGTACGGGCGACGCTTTTCCGAGGGCCTGCACCAGGCGATTGAGGCTAAGGAGAATGTGGCGGTACGGCGCGAGAGCCTGACCTATGCCACTGTTACCTTCCAGAACTACTTCCGCATGTACGAGAGAGTGGCCGGGATGACCGGCACAGCCAAGACGGAGGAGGAGGAGTTCCAGAAGATCTACGACCTGGACGTGGTAGTGCTTCCCACCAACGTCGAGTATCGGGCTATCTATGGCGACATGGTCGCTCGCGAGCGGCGGACGGAAGAGATCGATGAGGTTTCCTTCGCCGGGGTGCTAGACGGGTGTGCTGACGTGATAGTGACCACTTACGAGCCCCCCGATGGGAACGGGCGACGCTACTTCAAGCGGCTCGACCTGCCGGATGTGATCTACTCAACCGAACGAGCCAAGTTCCAGGCTGTGGTGGGTGAGATCGAGGCCTTGCACGAGGAAGGCCGGCCAGCACTGGTGGGCACCGTCGCCATTGAGACCTCAGAGCGGCTTTCAGGCATGCTTCAGCGGCAGCGCGTTCCTCACCAGGTGCTCAATGGCAAGCATCACGAGAAGGAGGCGATGATAATTGCCCAGGCTGGTCGCCCTGGCGCAGTGACCATTGCCACGAACATGGCGGGCCGGGGTGTGGATATTGTGCTCGGAGGCAACCCCGAGAGTATGGCGGCGAGATTGCTGGAGCAGCGCTTCAAAAAGACGGCAGAGAGATTTGCCAGGGCCATAGTTGACGGTCGAGAGGAACAGGCTCTGGAGATCGTAGAGGGCGTGCCGGGGTTCTCGGCGGGCTCTGTGGAACTGGCCAAGAGGCTGCAAGCCGAATATGAGTCTTATGAGATGGCCACGTCACAACAGCATCAGGCCCGGTTCATCGCTGACCAACTACTTAGGGAAGGGGTGATCGCCAGGAAGTACCATGGCCCGGTCGTGGGGCTGGCTAGATTGGCTCTGCGTGAGGATTGGGTTGCTGCGTTGGACGGGGTACGGTTGCCGGAGGGTCTCTCTCAGCGTATCATTGGCGAGATACAACGTGTCCGTGCTCAATACGAAGCACTGGGCAACAAGACGGCCTATGTCGCCAATGGTCTGTTTGGCCACTACTACATGGCGATGTCGGCGCTGATACGAGCGGTGCTCCAAGGCAGACAAGAACGGGCCTTGGAGTTGGTCCAGCAGTACCCCGAACTCAATGAGGAATTAGTTGCCGAGATCGCACGTACCAGGGAGCGGTGTGAACAAGACAGGCAACGTGTGCGTGACCTGGGTGGTCTACACGTGCTTGGAACTGAACGGCACGAGGCGCGACGCATTGACAATCAGTTGCGGGGTCGGGCTGGTCGCCAGGGCGACCCCGGCTCTTCCCGCTTCTACATTTCACTCGAGGATGAGTTGATGCGCCGCTTCGGCGGCGAGCGGGTGCAAGGGTTGATGAGCCAGTTCGGCATGGGGGAGGATGTGCCGATCCAGCATTCCTGGCTCGATAAAACGATCGAGTCGGCACAGGCGCGGGTGGAGGGGTATAACTTCGACATCCGCAAGCACGTGCTGGAGTACGGCGACGTGGTCAACAAGCAGCGCGAGATTATCTATGCCCAGCGGCGGGGGGTGCTCAGCACGCCTGACCTGCGCGACCAGGTGCTGCGGATGGTGCGAGAGGAAATCAGCCGGCTGGCGGCGACATACATGCCTGGCCCCGACCCGGACGACTGGGACCTGCGTGGGCTGTATAAAGAACTGCGCGTTTTCTTACCGCTGCCGCCGGATGCTGGGCCTATAACGTGGACGAAGCTGACGTCCAGTGAGATCGAAGCGGAGTTGCACGAGTTGGCAGGGTCGGCCTACGACGAACTGAACCACAGGTTGGCTGAACCGTTGTTCGACCAAGTGCAAAAAGAGAATGTGACCCTTGAGGGCTTGGCCAGTAGCTCCAACCCGCTACGGCGGCTTGCCCATGAACGTATCCTCGACTGCCTTGACCCAAACCCTGCTCCTGATCTCCTGGGCACCCCGATTCGTAAGCTGCCCTCGCAGGTCAAGAGCGAAGTCGAGGCCGGGTTTGTGGACGGCTTCCGGCTGTACCGTGACCGGCAGTTGGTGCTGGGAGCGGTGGACAGCCTGTGGGTGCGGCATCTAACCGACCTGGAGGCCCTGCGCGAAGGCATCGGGCTACGGGCCTACGGGCAGCAGAACCCGTTGGTGGCTTTTCAAAGGGAAGCGCACGAGATGTATGAGGCCTTGCTGGCCAATATTCAGCGCATGGTTGCCCGGTCTGTATACCTTGTGGCGCGGCCAGATGTCCCTCGACCACGGCGTCAACAACAGCAGGTGGCGCGTCCTGGGCAACAGACTCGTAGTGCACCCGAACAGTTGCCTGGACGCAATGATCCCTGCTGGTGTGGCAGCGGCTTGAAGTACAAGAATTGCCACATGCGACTGGATCAGGAGAGGCGGCGGGCAACGATGGCAACCGTGCGGCCGCCTCGCACATCCCCCGGCAGAAAAAAAGGCCGCCGCAAAAAGCGGAGATAGAGACGCCAGGCAGAAGTACAAGCACTGCCACATGCGATAGGAAAAGAGGCACAGCGAGACCAAGTCGCTGCTATCCGGTCACCTCGAGCACCTGGGCGGAAGCAGCGACGGCAGCAGGTTGTGCAGGAGGATGCTATGAAGGAGGATACTCATGGAAGAGATGGAACTTGACCTGACAGGTCGCCTGATGGCGGATATGGATCCTCAATTGCTTGAGTTCCTGCAGACGAAAGTCAATTCCTTCGTCAAGTGGGATCTGGTCCGCTTCTTCCACGATAACCCCCACACTACGGACACGGCTGCCAATATTGCCCGTTACGCTGGTCGCAGCGTCGAGACAATCCACGCCGAACTGGCCGAACTGGCACGAGATGGGGTGCTGGAGGAAAACCAACTGGGTGATATGACCGTCTACTCGTTGGTCCCAGATCGCCAGGTCAGGGAGTTGCTGGATCAGTTCGTGAAGGCTTCCGATGACCGGCAGTTCCGGGTTAAGGCGATCTATCACATCATCCGGGGCACGCGGCGATGAGTGGCTACGCAGGCGTGAAGCGTCAAGGGCGGGCAGAAGGGGGAGGATCATGGAACGGGTGAAGACGGGTATCCCAGGCCTGGATGAGATGCTATGGGGTGGCTTCTTACCTCAGACGGCCAATTTGGTCGAGGGTGCGCCGGGCACGGGCAAGACGACGCTAGGGATGCAGTTCATTTATCACGGCGTAGTGGCCTGCGGAGAGCCGGGTCTCATATTGACCTTTGAGGAATTCCCGCAGCAGTACTACAGTGACGCCGCCACTTTCGGCTGGGACTTCCGCCAGATGGAGCGGGAGGGGAAACTACGTGTGGTGATGACCAGCCCAGAGGTCAGCAAGGCCGACCTGGAACGGGTCGGCGGACGGATCGAGAGGCTGGTACGGGAGATAGGTGCCAAGCGGATCCTGGTGGATAGCCTTTCGCATTTTGAGCGTCTCAGCGAAGCCCCCGCGCGCCTGCGATCCATTGTCTACGGATTCGTCAATGCACTGAGGCGAGAGGGGCTGACAGCCGTGTTGACGCGAGAGAGCGTGGCGTTGCTGGGTGAGGCCGGAGGAATGGATGACGCTTTTACTTTTCTGGTTGACTCCTATGTCCTCCTCCGCTACGTTGAGATCGAGAGCGCCATCCGTAAGGCCCTCCTGGTTCTCAAGATGCGGGGCAGCGATCACGACAAGGGCATCCGCCAGTTCGAGATTACCTCTCGTGGCATCGAGGTCCGCGCGCCGTTCGAGGGACGGGAGGGAATTATGAGCGGTAACCCTCGGCGGATGGTGGATTCGTTCGTGCAGGCATTTGTACGGCGTTGATTGGAGGCTGGCACATATGGAGGTAATCGAGTTGGTCAAAATCATATTGACCATCTATGCGTGGGCTGTCATCGGGATGCTGATCGTTTTCCTGTGCCGCATCGCATATTTTTATGAGAAGACCTCGGGCCAGCGGGTGGGTTACTATTTCCTTTTCCTCCCGGCACTGTTGCTGGCGGCCGGTGCGATCTGGTACCTGGTGTACGATAGAGAGTTCATTGGACGGCCTATCAGTGATCTATTGCTGTGCAGTGGTGGTGTCTTACTCTGCCTGTTTGGTTTCCGCTTGCAGGAATTGATGACTGGAGAGCGACGATGATTGTCATCACCACACCTCTGGGGGCGATGGGATTGCTTGCCATTGTCTATCTGGGTTCCCTTTTCGCCACTTTCAGCCAGCGACTAAATGCAGTGACGAAGATGACAGACTACCATCGCTGGTTTCAGGTGGCCAACGGCTTTGTCACCCTGGCAGCGATGAGTCAGGTAATGCGGGGCATTGCGGCCCTGGCGCCCCAACTCGCATTACCTGTCTTGCTGGAGCCCTGGTTCGCACTGGTGAGTTTCCACATCCCCCTGGTCATAGGTGTGACTCTTGATCTCGTGCTTGTATGGTACTACTGGGGATGGATTCTAAGGGAAAAGATCGAGCCAGGCGCTGATCGCTCTTAGATCGCCCCGGCCCTTCCTTGTGACCTGGGGCGAGAGGTTCGAGCCCATCAGATGGTTCGCCGCCGGTGGTCGGGGACGAAGGAAGGCTGTTTGCTCGAGGGGGGCTCAGTGTGTGCCCTCGATTGCTCTGGTTGTTCGGCTTCGTCGTGATCCCCTATATAGACACAGGGGATAAATGGACATGATGGCGCATAGCGAGGAGAGACGGTCAGAGGCAATGGCGAGCCTGCGCGCTCAACTACACGCGCTCCCGAAGGTGGATCTGCACCGCCACCTGGAGGGCTCTCTGCGACTCCAAACCTTGGCCGAGATTGCCCAGGAACATGGGATTGACCTGCCCAGTTACGACATCGAGTACCTGCGCCCCTTCGTGACGGTGACGAACGAGGAGCCAGATTTCCATCGCTTTCTCGAGAAGTTTCGCTTCTTGCGGCACTTCTATCCCACGCAGGCGGCTGTGGAACGGGTGGCGTATGAGGCGGTGGCCGATGCAGCAGCCGATAACGTCAAGTACCTGGAGTTGCGCTTCAATCCCGTCGCGCAGGCCCGGGAGCAGGGCTTTTCGCTCGACCAGGTGACTGCCTGGGTGTGCGGTGCCGTCGCCAGAGCCCAGCGTGATTGTGGAGTACGCACCAATCTGATCCTGCAGATCGGTCGTGACGAGAGTTTGGATACGGCGTCGCAGATGGCCGATATCGCGATGGCTCACCGGAACGACGGCATCGTCGGTCTGGACCTGGCTGGCGATGAAGTGGGGTATCCAGCCCGTCGCTTCGCTGAGGTCTTCCGGCGAGCGTGGTGGGAGGGGCTGGGTGTGACGGTGCATGCAGGGGAGGCCGGAGGGGCCGAGAACGTCTGGGAGGCCATCGAACTGCTGGGGGCGCGACGCATCGGGCACGGCGTGCGCTCGATCGAGAACTCAGACGTCGTGCAATTGGTCCGTGAGCGTGAGGTGACGTTGGAGGTTTGCCCGACCAGTAACTTGCAGACTGCCGTCGTGCGCCGTTTCTGGCAGCATCCCTTGCCTGACCTATTGGCCTTGCACCTGCGCGTGACGATCAACACCGACGACCCCAGTATCAGCGATACGACGCTTACCGACGAGTATATGACCGCTATGCTGGTGATGGGAGTGACGTTGGAGCAGATTAAGCACATGATCTTGATGGGCGTCGCGGGCTCATTCCAGCCCCCAGACGAGCGAGAACGGTTGGCGGAGTGGTTTCGTAGGGAGTTGGGACTGGCTTGACTTACTTAAGGGAGGGTGATGGCAGCGCTCGTTCGTGACCGGGTCGCAGCGTTAATTGCCGCGGGATCGCGGGCCGCGCAGGAGGAGGGTGCGTTGCCGGAGTTCGAGGTGCCAGCGATTGTCGTAGAGCACTCGCGTCAGCCCGAGCACGGCGACTACGGTTCGCCAGTTTGCCTGCGACTGGCACGAGAGGCGCGGATGTCCCCTCGGGATATCGCCACGCGGGTGGTCGCGCACCTCCCGTCGGCTCCGTTTGTGGGCCAGGTCGAGGTGGCGGGGCCTGGGTACATCAACGTCACACTGGATGCGGCATGGCTGGCGGCCCAGGTTGAGACGATCTTGGACGCCGGGGGAACCTTCGGTAATCTGGAGATCGGTCGAGGGCAGAGGTATCAGGTCGAGTTTGTGAGCGCCAATCCCACCGGCCCCGTTCACATTGGCGGTGTCCGCAACGCGGTCATCGGCGATACCTTGGCCAACGTGCTGGCGGCCGCAGGCTTCGAGGTCGAGCGGGAGTACTACGTCAATGACGCCGGTTCCCAGGTGCGCACGTTCGGGGAGAGCATCTACGCCCGCTATGCCCAGGCCCTGGGACAGGACGAGCCGTTCCCGGAGAACGGTTACCACGGCCACTACGTCGTTGAGATGGGGCAGCAGTTAGCCCAGCAGTACGGCGACCGGTATCTCAATGTGCCTCGCCGGGAGGCCCTGCGCGCTCTGGGGGAGGAGGGTATAGCGCGCGTCATTAATGAGGCGCGACAGAATCTGGCAGCCCTGGGAGTAGAGTTCGACACCTGGTTCCACGAGAAGAGCCTGCGCGCATCGGGACTGTTCGACCGTGCCCTGCGGATGCTCCGGGATAGGGGCTGCATCGTCGAGCGCGACGGTGCGGCCTGGTTCACCTCCCCCGACCTGGATGCGGACGCGGTCGTGATCCGCTCCCCCCATGTCGTACTGGAGCCGGAAGAGCGGCCTACCTATTTCGCTTCCGATATTGCTTATGTGTGGAATAAGCTGGTCGAGCGCGGCTTCGACGAAGCGATCTACGTTTGGGGAGCCGACCACCACGGCGATGTGCCTCGGGTGAAGGCAGCGGCGAAGGCACTGGGGCTTGACCCTGAGCGGGTGGTGGTCATCCTCTATCAGATGGTCAACCTGAAGCGGGGCGGCGAGGACGTGCGTATGTCGAAACGCGCGGGGGAGTTCGTCACGCTGCGCGAGTTGCTCGACGAGGTCGGCCCGGACCCGATCCGCTTTATGCTCCTCACCTGCACCGTTGATGCGACGATAGACTTCGACCTGGACCTGGCGGTCGAGCAGTCGGAGAAGAATCCGGTGTACTATGTTCAATACGCCCACGCCCGCATCGCCAGCATGCTGCGTTACGCCGCCGACCTGGGGTGGGACCTGGAGGCCCCGGGCGATGTCTCGCTGCTGACCCACGAGAGCGAACGGGCACTGATCTGCAAAATGCTGGAGTTGCCGGAGGTCGTGGCGCTGGCAGCAACACAACTGGCCCCGCACCACCTGACCTTCTACGCGCAAGAGCTGGCCGCAATTTTCCACGCCTTCTACCGGGACTGTCGCGTCGTCGCCTCAGAGGAGCCAGAGCGGACCCAGGCACGGCTGATGCTGGTGCGGGCGGCCCAACTCACGCTGGCGCGGACGTTGGAACTGCTGGGGGTAACCGCGCCGGAGCGGATGTAAGAGGCAAGAAGCAAGAGGCAGGAAGCAAGAAGCAAGAAGCAAGAAGCAAGAAGCAAGAAGCAAGAGGCATCCTGTGTCCTGCATCTTGCATCTCAAATGGGGAACCTGACACAATGGGTCTCAAACCGGACCACTGGATCCGCAAGATGGCGTTGGAACAGCGTATGATCGAGCCGTTCGTGGATGGGCAGGTACGCGACGGTGTCATTTCTTACGGTCTCTCATCCTACGGCTACGATATCCGCACGGCCGGCGAGTTCAAGGTCTTCACCCCCGGCCTGGGGGACCTGACCGTCGTGGACCCCAAGTGGTTCGATGCACGGGCGATGGGGGATTTCAAGGGAGATATTTGCGTCATTCCCCCCAACTCCTTCGCCCTGGGCCGTTCGGTGGAGTACTTCCGCATCCCCCGCAGCGTCCTCTGCATCTGCCTGGGTAAGTCCACCTACGCCCGCTGCGGCATCATCATTAGTATGACGCCTCTTGAACCGGCCTGGGAAGGGTTCGTCACGCTGGAGATCAGCAACACCACGCTTCTGCCAGCCAGGATCTACGCCGATGAAGGCATCGCCCAGGTGCTCTTCTTTGAAGCGGACGAGGAGTGCGAGGTCTCTTACGCCGATAAAAGGGGGAAGTACCAGCGCCAGCGGTCCGTTGTCCTGCCCCGGCTGTGACGTTGACGGGTCAAAGATTCCCGATTATAATTAGCCTGCGGGCGGTTAGCTCAGTTGGTTAGAGCGCCTCCCTTACAAGGAGGAGGTCACAGGTTCGAGTCCCGTACCGCCCATCACGGGTGCCGGGTGCTTCCGAAGTGCCCGGCATCTGAATGCAAGGAGTGGGCGTTCGCAATTCACAATTCGCCATTCACTCGATGATTTATCTGGACGACCTGCTGACCGCGACTGGCGGGCAACGGGTAGGGCCTCTCACCCCAACCTGGTTCCCTGCCTTTTGTTACGACTCGCGCCGTATCAATCCGGGCGAACTCTTCGTCACCGTCAAGACCGAGGGCGGCGGGGATGGCCACGACTACATCGCTGACGCTATACACAAGGGAGCAGGCGGGGTGCTCTGCCAGTACCCCCCGGCCAACCCCGCCGTCCCTTGCGTGGTAGTCCCAGATGTCCAACTCGCCCTCACCGACTGGGCCGCCTGCGTCCTGCACAGGAACACCCCCCAGGTGGTGGGCATCACCGGCTCCACCGGCAAGACCGACGCCTGCCGGGCCACCACCGTCGTCCTGGCCGCCCGCCACCCGGTTTTCTCCAACCCGCCGGATCTGAGCAACCGTTTTGGCCTGCCTATCTCGTTGGCGGGACTCACTCCTGAGCACGAGGTAGCCGTTCTGGAAATGGCCTGTCATGCCTTCGACGATATCGCCCACCTGGCCGAACTGACCCGACCACACATTGCCGTCGTCACGGCGGTCAATCACACCCACCTGGCCTTTCTGGGCAGCCTGGAGGCCATCGCCCGGGAGAAGGGCCGTCTGGTGGAGGCCCTCCCGCCCGACGGCGTCGCCGTCCTCAACTACGACGATCCTCGGGTGCGGGCGATGCGGGAGCGCACCCGTGCCCATGTCGTCACCTACGGCCTGAGCCCCGACGCCGATATCGTCGCCTCCGACCTGCGGCCCGACCCTGAAGGGCTCCAGTTCGTGGTCCATTTCCCCGGCGTCAGCGGCATGGGTACCCCCGGCTACCCCGCCAAGGCGGAGGTGCGCACCTGCCTCCTGGGCCGCCACCAGGCCTACACCATCCTGGCCGCTATCGCCGTCGGTCTGGCATATCACGTCCCGTGGGACGACATCCTGGACGTGGTGGAGGAACTGCAACCAGGACCTGGCCGACTGCAGGCCCTGTCGGGGGCCGGCGGATCACTCCTGCTCGACGGCTCCGCCAGTTGCAGCCCGACCACTGCCCTGCAGGCCCTGGCCACCCTGGCCGACTACCCCGCCCGGCGCCGCATCGCGGTCTTAGGGGACATGGCCCAACTGGGCGGCTACGCAGTGGAAGGCCACCGGCATGTGGGGCGGGCAGTGACTGCCTGTGTGGATCTCCTGGTCGTCAAGGGGGAACGGGCCGTCTGGATCGCCGAGGCAGCCAAGGAGGCTGGCCTCCCCTGTGGACGCATCCTGGTGACCTACACCGCCCGGGACGCGGTGCGTCATCTCAGGCCGCGACTGGGACCAGGGGACGTGGTGCTGGTCAAGGGAGACGTGGAGGCCCGGATGGAGCAGGTGGTGGAGGGGCTCCTGGCCAATCCGGCCGACACCGCCCGTCTGGTACGGCGGGTGGACGGACTGGCGGTGCGGGTCGCTCGTCCTGCCCGGCCGACCTGGGTGGAGGTAGACCTGGAGGCGGTGGCCTACAACGTCCGGCAGGTCAAGGTGGTCGTTGGGCCGGAGGTAGAGATCCTGGCGGTTCTGAAGGCCGACGCCTACGGCCATGGTGCCCTCACCGTCGCCCGTACCGCTCTCAACAACGGCGCTTCTTTCTGCGGGGTGGCCTCAGTCAACGAGGCGGTGAAACTCCGTGACGGCGGGGTGGACGCCCCCATCCTTGTACTGGGCTACACCCCCGCTTGGCTGGTCCGGGATGCGCTCCTGCGCGACGTCACTCTGGCTCTCCACGACGCCGATGGGGCGCGAGCCCTCAGCCGGGCTGCCACTGACCTGCGCCGCACCGCCCGGGTCCACGTCAAAGTGGATACCGGGATGGGCCAGTTGGGGTTGCTGTCCGACCAGGTCGTTCCCTTCGTGGAGGAGGTGAGCGGTCTACCGGGCCTCGTCCTGGAGGGCATTTTCACTCACTTCTCCGCCGTGGACGATGCTGATCTGCGATGCACTCGCCAGCAACTGGCCTGCTTCCAGGAAGCGCTGGAGCGGCTGGCCGAGATCGGCGTCAATTTCCACATCGTTCACTGCGCCAACTCCGCCGCTATCCTGCGCTTCCCGGAGGCTCGCTTCAACATGGTGCGGCTGGGCCTGGCGATGTACGGCCTCCAGCCCTCCTCCCACGTTTCTCTCCCGGCGGGCTTCCGCCCCGCGCTGGCCTGGAAGACCACTATCGCCCAGGTCAAGACCCTCCCGCCGGGCAGTTACGGCAGTGACGGCAACACCTGCCGCAGCGAGGAACAGGAGACCATTGCTGTTATCCCCGTGGGTTGCGCCGACGGCTTCCGCCGCGCGCCCACCCGCTGGCGGGCGGTGCTGGTCCGTGGTCGGCGCGCACCCATTGTGGGCCAGGTCTGTATGTACCGGACCGTGATCAACGTCAGCCACATCCCCAACGTCCGCGTGGGGGACGAGGTGGTGCTCATCGGCCGCCAGGGGGATGACGAGATCACCGCCGAGGAGGTAGCGGACTGGCTGGGCACTATCAACTGCGAGGTGGTCTCCGGGATCCTGGCTCGGGTGCCACGGGTTGTATAATGGGGGGAAGATGGTCCTGTGCTCGCACCGATTTGCCCTGGTGAAGTCCGTTGGGTATAATACACACGGGGCCGGTTGAGAGACGCAACAGCAATAGCCATCATATCCACGAAAAGGAGTGACAGCGATGAAAACAGATCGTGACGCACGGTATTTGAGTTCTCACGAGTGGGCCCGATGGGACGGGGACGAGGTCGTCTGTGGCATCAGCGACCATGCTCAGGAGTCCCTCTCCGACATCGTCTACGTAGAAATGCCGGAGGTGGGGGACATCTTCGAGAAGGGAGACACCTTCGGCATCGTCGAGTCGGTGAAGGCTGCCTCCGACATCTATATGCCGATGGGCGGGAAGATCACCGCCGTCAACGAGGCCCTGGAGGACACGCCGGAACTGGTCAACCAGGACCCCTATGGTAAGGGCTGGATGATCCGCTTTATCCCGTCCGACCCCGCCGAGTTCGACGCCCTGATGGACGCCAGCGCTTACGAGGCGTTCGTCGCAGAGGAGGAGGAATAGGGGCGACCCTGGCGGTCGCCCTGGCGTGGGCATCCGCGAGGGATGCCCCTACATTGGCACGGAGGTACCCATTATGCCATATATTCCGCATTCCGATGAGGACCGGAAGGCTATGTTGGCTGCTGTCGGCGTCCGGTCCATCGAAGAATTATTCGAGGATGTGCCCGCGCACGCCCGCTTCCCAGAACTGGACCTGCCGCCGGCCTTCTCGGAGATGGAGGCCCGTTGGGAACTGGAAACGCTGGCGGGGGCTAACTTCACCACCGTTGATGGCCCTTGTTTCCTGGGAGCCGGGGCCTACCACCATTTCGTCCCCGCCGTGGTGGACGCTGTCCTGCGCCGGGGAGAGTTCTACACTGCCTACACTCCCTACCAACCGGAGGTCAGCCAGGGGACCCTGCAGGCCATCTTCGAGTACCAGACGATGATCTGCAATCTCACCGGCATGGAGGTCTCCAACGCCTCCCACTACGACGGCGCCACCGCCACCGCCGAGGCGGCCATCACTGCCGTCAACGTCCACCGCCTGAAGCGGCGTAAGGTGGTCGTTTCTCCTTTGGTTCACCCTGAGTACCGGGCCGTGGTGCGTACCTACACCCAGGGGATGAGGCTGACAGTGGTGGGGGATGAGAACGGCGGTGAGAACAGCGGATCAGCAGGATTAACGGATTTGCTTGATGGGGACACAGCCTGTCTCATTGTCCAGTATCCCGACTTTCTGGGCCGCGTTGAGGATTTGAGCGACCTGGCCGAGGCGGCGCACGCGGTAGGCGCGCTTCTGGTCGTCGTGTCCGACCCCATCACCCTGGGACTCCTGAAGCCCCCGGGCACGTTCGGGGCAGACATCGTGGTGGGCGAGGGGCAGGGGATGGGCGCCGGACTCAACTTCGGCGGGCCATACCTGGGCTTCTTCGCCGTCCGGAAGAAGTACGTGCGCAAGATGGCGGGCCGGCTGGTGGGCCAGACGGTGGATGCCGAGGGGAACCGGGGCTTTGTCCTCACCCTCTCCACCCGCGAGCAGCACATCCGCCGGGAGAGGGCCACATCCAATATCTGCACCAACCAGGGCCTGGTGGCGCTGGCGGCGGCGGTCTACATGGCGGCGCTGGGCAAGACAGGGCTGCGCCGAGTGGCTGAGTTGTGCTACCACAAGGCCCACTACGCCGCTGACGCAATTGACGCCCTCGACGGCTACACCGTCCTGCGGGACAAGCCCTTCTTCAAGGAATTCGTCGTCCGTTGCCCCCGGCCCGTGGCCGAGATCAACGAGCACTTGCTGGACGAGTGGGGCATCATCGGCGGCTACGACCTGGGAAGGGACTATTCTCACCTGGAGGATCACATGCTCCTGTGCGTGACGGAGATGAACCCCCGTGGGGAGATTGACGCGCTGGTAGAGGCGCTGGAGGAGGTGACACTGTGACTGAGCCTTTGATTTTTGAGATCTCCCGGTCGGGCCGCTGCGCCGTATCGCCCCCGGGTCTTGACGTGCCGCCCGCCGAGTTGCCCGAGGGCCTGGTGCGGGAGGACCTGCCGCTGCCGGAGGTGAGTGAGCCGGACCTGGTTCGCCACTACACCCACCTTTCCCAGATGAACTACGGGGTGGACGTCGGCTTCTATCCCCTCGGCTCCTGCACGATGAAGTACAACCCCAGGATTAACGAAGAGGTGGCCCGTCTTCCGGGCTTTGTTCACCTTCATCCCTACCAGGACGAGGAGACAGTGCAGGGGGCGCTTTTCTTGATGTACCACTTGCAGCAGTTCCTCAAGGAGATCAGTGGATTCAAGGCGGTCAGTCTACAGCCAGCGGCGGGGGCCCACGGCGAGTTGACCGGTGTGCTCATTATGCGTGCCTATCACCTGTACCGGGGGGACACCGGGAGAGACGTGATCCTGGTCCCAGACTCGGCCCACGGCACCAACCCAGCCAGCACGAGTATGAGTGGCCTGCACGTAGTCGAGGTTCCCTCCGACGAGCGGGGCAACGTGGATCTGGTGGCACTCAAGGCGGCCTGCAATGAACACGTGGTCGGGATGATGCTGACCAATCCCAATACGCTGGGCCTCTTCGACGAGCACGTCGGGAGAATTGTCGAGTTGGTGCACGGCTGCGGCGGACTTCTCTTCGGCGATGGTGCGAACATGAACGCGCTGTTGGGCATTTGCCGACCGGGTGACCTGGGCTTCGACGTGATGATGTTCAACCTGCACAAGACTTTCAGCACGCCTCATGGCGGTGGTGGGCCGGGTGGGGGACCGGTGGCTGTGGCGGAGCATCTGGTTGATTTCCTGCCTGGCCCCATCGTGGCGGTGGATCCCGAGCGGGCGGACGACGAGGCGGAGTTCTATATGTTCGTGAACCCGCCCAAGTCCATCGGCCGGGTGAAGGCATTCTACGGCCAGTTCGGCGTGTTGGTGAGAGCCTACACCTATGTCCGCATGCTGGGAGCGAAGGGACTCCGGCGTGTGGCCGAGCACGCCGTGCTCAACGCCAACTACCTGATGAGCCGGATTAAGGACACCTACCGGGTGCCCCATGACCGCATTTGTATGCACGAGTTCGTCTGCGAGGGCTGCTTCCCCGACGCCCCCGACGTGCACGCGCTGGACGTCTCCAAGCGGCTCATTGACTACGGCTTCCACCCACCCACCAACTACTTCCCCCTCATCGTCCACGAGGCGCTGATGCCCGAGCCGACGGAGACGGAGAGCAAGGAGACGCTGGACGGGTTCGCCGAGGCACTCCTGCGCATCGCTGAGGAGGCCCACACGGCCCCCCACCTGCTCCACGAGGCGCCCCACAACGCACCGGTGCGGAGGCTGGACGAGGTGCGGGCGGCCAAGGAATTGATCGTGCGCTGGGAGCCGAAGTAGAGGTATAGCGAGCAGCGCCACCATTGCCCAACCGCCTGCCCTCATACAGGGCAGGCGGTTGCTTTCAGTGGGTTGGGCGAGTCTTTCTCCTGCTGCTGTTCAACGTTCCTGGTACGCTTCTATGGTAAAGAATTCCATAAGAATTACATAAAGATGTGCAGGGGCTTGACAGGCGGCATAAATTTGTGATACAATAGCATCGTGTCCAGAGGTCAGGGCGGGCATTAGGAAGGCCGTCGTGGCTGTGCCGATGAGGGAGATGGCGATGCAAACCCGAAATTCTATCTACACTGTTCCGACCGTTATGACTCTGTTGGCCCTGCTATTGGGCAGCGTCCAAGTTACGGCTGCGCCTGTCCTGAGCCCTGTCCTGGGCTCGGTCGAAGGGGAAGCGAAAGGGCCAGTTTTATCCCTCCCCGCTGCCGACCTCAACGCCGGCTGGGAAGAGGTAGGGACCGGATCGGCTAGCGGCGGGGGCATCAGCGACGATAGCGGCAACTCGCTTGAGCCTTCAATGGCCGTTGCGTCAGACGGCACGTCCTACGTTGCCTGGCACGACTATAGTGGGGGAGGGCTGAGCGAAATCTACATACGGCGCTGGAGCGGAAGTGTTTGGGAAGAGGTTGGGATTGGGTCGGCCAGCGGCGGCGGCATTAGCGATAACGGTGGCAGCTCACAAGAGCCTGCGATAGCCATTGCTTTGGACAACACGCCCTACGTCGCCTGGATTGACGACAGTGGGGGGGGCTACTCTCAAATCTACGTGCGACGTTGGAATGGAAGCAGTTGGGAAGAGGTAGGAGCCGGCTCGGCCAATGGCGGGGGCATCAGCAACAACGGCGGCAATTCGCTTGAGCCTTCAGCGGCCATTGCGCCGGATGGCACGCCGTATGTCGCCTGGCGCGACAACAGCGGTGGGGACTATGAAATCTACGTGCTACGCTGGAACGGGAGCAGTTGGGAAGAGGTGGGGGCTGGCTCGGCCAGCGGTGGGGGCATCAGCGACAACAGTGGGCGCTCGCGGAACCCTGCGCTGGCGATTGCGCCGGACGGCACGCCGTACGTCGCCTGGCGCGACGACAGCGATGGGGGCTATGAAATCTACGTCCTACGCTGGAATGGGAGCAGTTGGGAAGAGGTGGGGGCTGGCTCGGCCAGCGGCGGGGGTGTCAGTGGCAACAGCGGGGACTCCAGGTGCCCTGCGGTGGCGATTGCGCCGGACGGCAGACCCTACGTCGTGTGGGAAGACGACAGTAGCGGGGACAGGGAAATCTACGTGCGGCGCTGGAGTGGGAGCAGTTGGGAGGAGGTAGGAGCCGGTTCCGCCAGTGGCGGGGGCATCAGCGACAACGGCGGCGGCTCAGCAAATCCTGCGGTAGCGATTGCGATGGACGGCACGCCCTATGTCGCCTGGCTTGACGACAGTGGCGGGGGCACATACGAGATCTATGTACGGTGCTGGAATGGGAGCAGTTGGGAGGAGGTAGGGGCCGGCTCGGCCAGCGGCGGGGGCATCAGCGACAATAGTGGCTGGTCGGGGGCGCCCTCGGTAACCATTGCGCCAGATGGCACGTCCTACGTTGCCTGGAGTGACTACAGTTACGGAGATGCTGAAGTCTATGTGCGGCGAAACCCGCTCTCTGATCTCTCCATAGTCTCTGTCACGCCCTTGCAGGCCCTCGAGGGTCAGGATCTTGTGGTCGGCAAGGCTACGGCTGTCAAGGTTGTTGTGCAAAGCGACGGTACCGCTGCGGTTAGTGGCGTGCCGGTCACGCTAACCTACAATGGTCAGGAGTTCTCCACCTTCTACGTGGCGGAAGGGCAGAATATTGGTGCTGACTTCAGCTTGCTGGATGAAAACACCGCGTACCCTCTCTCTTTTCCCAACACTCCTGCCACTAAAACCATCTACTTCTTCGACCCCGACCTGACGCCAACCTCCACTGGAACGTATCAAGTGAGCGTTAAGGTCCAGCATGCCTATGACACTGATCCATCGAATAACTCGGCCATATCTGCGCCAGTCAATGTCCGGCGCACCAGCCTGTCAGGAAGCACTGATGGCTCCGTGGAACTCGTCTTTCTAAGCGTTGACAACGCTGCTGCGACCAGCTATATGGGGGCACGTGGAACGGAACAGTTCGCAGCGATGTTTCCGGTGGCCGAATCGCTGGTCAGTGACAGGCATCTCGGCAGTCTCAGTGCCGGTGCCACCGGGCGCTTGGGGTTCTTTGACTTCTATTTCGACTTTCTGTTCCAATTGTACAACGCGATGAAACTGGCAAGCCCCACATCGTCCCGATATATTGCGGTACTCCCTCCGGGTTGGTTCAGAGAGTATCACCCTGTGGCTAACGATGCTGCCGGCCAATGGTTCCCCCTGGTTCCGAGAATGGTGTTGCTAGAGGCTGGCTGGCAGAGTCCTCAGAAGATGTTGCACGAACTGGGGCACTCTTTTGGACTGCATACGTCGTTGGAAGAGTATGATTCATACCCTGACGGTATTCAGGTAACGAACGGTTTAGACGTAGAACACCGCCGGCTAATGCAGCACGGAGTGGAGAACAAATATGGTCAAACTGCTTCCGTATACTCTATCATGGGCGAAGATAGACCATCGGTACTACCGTGGATTAAACCGGCCGACTATGACTGGCTACTCTTGCAGCATACAGAAGCCAGCGACACGTCCGGGTTATTATTGGTCTCTGGTGTCTTGAGCAGAAGCGGCGAAATCACACTTGCGGATTGGTGGCGATTGCCTTCTGGCTTGGCTGACTCAGCCACGTCAGGCGACTACACGATCGAAATGCGTGACGGTGGCGGTAGCGTGCTCTACACTCACTGCTTTTCTCCAACGTTTGTGATGGAAGGTGGAGCCAGCGTGGACTTACAGCCGTTTGCGTTCGCCATCCCCTATCCCGTCGGCACCAGCGACGTCCACATCGTTAGGAATGGCTCTTCGCTTGCGTCACGACACGTCACGTCCAACCCCCCGCAGGTGTCTGTAGTCTCTCCGAACGGCGGTGAGGTGTTCATCATTGAGGATACGATCCCCATCACCTGGAACGGTTCTGATGCTGACGATGACACCTTGTCTTATGCTGTGCTGTACAGTGGCGACGATGGTGTAAGCTGGCAGACACTTGATATTGGCCTTACAACAACCAACTACCAGATACCTGCGGCGGCCTTGGCACTCGGAACACGCAACCGTATTAAGGTAATAGCGACGGATGGGGTCAACACAGGGCAGGACATCTCCGGTTTTGCCTTCACCGTCGTGAGGATGCTGGTGTATCTGCCGTTGGGGCTGCGCGACTACACCCCCGGCACCCAGCCACTCCCGCCTGCCAACAACCCGCCCAACGTGCCATCCAATCCTTCACCGGCAGACGGGGCCACCAACCAGAGTTGGGATGTGGGCTTGAGTTGGACCGGCGGTGACCCTGACGGCGACAGCGTGACCTATGACGTCTACTTCGAGGCTGGCGACAGCACGCCCGACGTGCTGGTTTCTGATGACCAATCCGGCACGTCCTACGATCCGGGCACGCTCAGCGTGGGCACCTACTACTACTGGCAGATCGTGGCCACCGACGAGCACGGGGCGACCACGACGGGGCCGGTGTGGAGTTTCCTCACCGAGTCTGCCCCCCCTGTCGTTGGACCGATTGTATACGAGGCTCACACCATTGACGACGATACGTCGGGCGAGAGCAATGGAAACGGGGATGGAATCATCAACCCTGGTGAGACGATTGAGTTGTACGTCTCGTTGACAAATCTTAGTACCTACACGGCCATATCGGTCACGGCAGTCCTGACGACCACCGATCCCTACGTGTCTGCCTTCCTGGGCGATGACTCATCAGCCTACCCGGATATCCCCGGCGGTGGAACAGGGCAGAACGTTGACGATTGGGATTTCGTGGTGGATCCGACGACGCCGGATGGGCACGTGATCACCTTTTACCTGGACCCCATCGCTGCTGGCAACGGAGGCCCCTGGACGGACAGTTTCACCGTCACCGTTGAGGGGCTGCCATCCTCTCCGCCCTACATACCCACTGTCCCTGGCCCTCCTGATGGCGCGACGATGACCTCCATCGCCACGCAACTTGTCTGGACAGGTGGCGACCCGGATTCCGGTAATACAGTGACTTACGATGTCTATCTGGGCACGTCGGACCCGCCGACGACTTTGGTCTGCGACGACGTGTCCGTCGAAGCCTGCGACCCCGGCCCACTGACTCACAGCGCCGGTTATTACTGGTACGTGGTGGCGACCGACGACACAGGCAGGAGCACAACCGGACCGGTCTGGCAGTTCGTTACTGCGCCCGATGGCCTCCTCCCGGTGGCTGTGTTCGACTACTCGAAACGTCCCTCCTACTTTTCCGGCCTCAACACTAACCAGTGGTTGACTTACTTCTCGATCTTGGACGATGATCCCGAAGGACGGTTCCAGGTGGGGGTGGTCGCTGATCTGTCAGCCGCAACGCTGGCCCCCTTCGAGCGGTTGGTGCTGCCCGACAACGCCGTGCCTGACATGTACCTCAGCGACGTGGCCGCCTGGTTCACGTCCGGTCGGCGAGTCGTCGCCGTGGACAGCGCCGTGTGCTACGCCGCCTACTCGGGCTTTATGTGGCCGGCCAGCACCGGGAGCAACGGAAGAGACGTCTACTGGGATTACTCTAGCCTATCCAACGACCAGGAGGTGATCCGGTTTAGCAAGACCACTGAGGACTATAACGTGGGTGACGTGCTGACTTCGCGGAGCAACGATGCTCAGATGTATGCTTCGCTCTTGCCGGAGGGCACGCTGGCGTTGACGGCCAAGACGACTGATCACAACCTGATCTACGTGGCCGAGCGTTGGGTGGCTGGTGAGGGCAGCATCGTCGTTCTTGGGCCCTATGCCCCGGTGCCAAGCGGCACCTACTCGCTCGTCCGCGATGCAGTCGAGGGTGCCGTCAGCCCGCTGGTCTACTATGACCACACCATTGATGACAATAGGTGGGGCGAGAGCAACGGAAATGGGGATGGTATCATCAACCCTGGTGAGACGATTGAGTTGGACGTCTCGTTGGCAAACCTCGGTACCTACACCGCCCAATCGGTCACGGCAGTTCTGGCGACCACCGATCCCTACGTGTCTGCCTTCCTGTACAATGATTCATCAACCTACCCGAATATTCCCGGCGGCGGGACAAGGCAGAACGATGATGACTGGGATTTCGTAGTGGATCCAGCGACGCCGGATGGGCACGTGATCACCTTTTACTTGAATCCTATCAGCGCCAGCAACGGAGGTCCGTGGGTGGATAGTTTTAACGTCGTCGTCAGTGGGGAGTAGGGGGTAGGGAGTAGGGAGTAGGAAGAGCGCGGGGCTTTGGCCCCGCGCTTTTGTTATTCCCCGAGGCGAGTCTGGCCCAGCCCCATTGTCGTGCGCCAGCCCACGCCGGCGAAGGGGGCGAAGGCAGCCAGCAGCCCGATGCGCCGCCGCCAGGCCGCGTCCGGGCCGCGGATGGCAAAGCGGCACGTGCTCCCGAAACCACCCACGCGCCCCCGACGCCCACTCTCAAAGTCCACCCGTTCCGTGCGCAGCCGGTAGCGGCTGACGACGACACAATCACGAGCAAAGGCCTGCAGTTCCTCGGGGAGGGGCTGCGGGCCGAAAGCGTTCCATAGCGAGAGCAGTCCAATTATACGGCTCTACGCGGATTGGTGGGGTGCTCACTATCAGGTGCGACGCACTTCCAAAGGTACTGTTGGCTAACCCCTTCCGGTGGGGCAAGAATGCGGTTTTTCAGGTCATTTTGACTGTTCAGTGGGGAATTAC
>Ga0315549_1000804_pt1 | contig 35993 bp, 36 predicted proteins | sample SalMarSW160200MG_FD_203101 | JGI IMG/M metagenome (GOLD analysis project Ga0315549, IMG submission 203101) | Salt marsh sediment microbial communities from the Plum Island Ecosystem LTER, Massachusetts, United States - Salt Marsh Sediment SW1601-200 ... | reverse complement strand
ACTGGTGGGCGCACCCATCCTGGGCCGCCTCTCCGACCGCTACGGGCGTCGGCCCCTGCTGCTGACCAGCATCGCCGGGACGGTGGTCGGCTTCCTGACGCTGGGGCTGGCCCGCTCGCTGGCGATGCTCTTCGCCAGCCGCATCCTGGACGGCTTCCTGGGGGGCAACGTCTCCCTGGCCCAGGCCTACATCACCGACGTGACGGACAACAAGGAGCGGGCCAAGGGGCTGGGGCTGATCGGCGCGGCCTTTGGCCTGGGTTTCATCATCGGCCCGGCCCTGGGCGGAACGCTGGCCGGCGACGGGAACTATGCCCTGCCCGCCCTGGTCGCCTCGGGGCTCGCGTTCCTCAACCTCCTCGGCGTGCTCTTCTGGCTGCCCGAGTCGCTGCCGCCGGAGGAACGGGAACGCCGGGCAGGAGAGCCCAGGGCCGCCTTCACAGCGCGGGCGCTGTGGGAGGCATTGCGGCTGCCCTGCGTGGGGCCTCTTCTGCAGACCCAACTCTTCTTCGCTCTGGCCTTTACCACCTTTGAGACCATCTTTTCCCTCTTTGCTCAGAAGCGACTGGGGCTGGATGCCCGGACCACCAGTTACGTGCTCACCTATGTGGGCGTTCTGGTAGTGCTGGTGCAGGGGGTAGGCATTCGTCTCCTGGTGAAGCGTTTCAGTGACAAACGACTCGTCTTTGGCGGGGCGATCCTGGCCGGACTCTCCCTCCTGGCCTGGGCGCTCACGCCCTCGCTGGGGGTGCTCCTCGTGGTGTTGGCCCCGCTGGCTCTGGCGTCCGGCACGCTGCGGGTCTCCATCAACAGCGCGCTGACCAAGTCGGTCTATCCGGAGGAGGTGGGCGGGACGCTCGGGTTATCCGCCTCCCTGGGAAGCCTGGCGCGGGTCTTCTCGCCAGCGGTGGGCGGGTTCCTGCTGGGCCGGGTGGGGGCGGCTGCGCCGGGGGTGCTGGGGGCGTTCTTGATGGGCTGGCTGGTCTACTACACGTGGAAGCAAGTGCTCTTTGTGCCGGACCTGGACTGCCCGGCGCCGAGGGAGGTGCTGACGTGAAACCCTGGCTCCGCAGACTGCTGATTGGGCTGGGCGTGCTGCTGCTCCTTCTGCTGGTCGGCCCCTTCCTGGTGCCCGTGCCGCCGCTGAAGGGGACCGTCCCTCCGGAGCAGCTGGCCGACCCCGACAGCCGCTTCATCGAGGTGAACGGGCTCACCGTCCACTACAAGATGGCGGGGGAGGGGGAGCCGGCCTTTTTCCTGCTCCACGGCTTTGGTGCCAGCACCTTCTCCTGGCGGGAGGTGATGGGGCCCCTGGCAGAGATGGGGACGGTGGTGACCTTCGACCGGCCCGCCTTCGGGCTCACGGAACGCCCGACGCCCGGTGAGTGGGAGGGGCAGAGCCCGTACGCCCCCGAGGCACAGGCGGACCTGACGGTGGGGCTTATGGACGCGCTGGGGGTGGAGCGGGCGGTCTTGGTGGGCAACTCGGCCGGCGGGACCGTCGCCCTCCTGACCGCGTTGACCTACCCGGAGCGGGTGGTGGGACTGGTGCTGGTGGACGCGGCGGGGGCACCCCTGGCTTCCTGCGCCCCCCCCTCCTCAACACCCCGCAGATGCGCCACCTGGGACCGCTCCTGGTACGCCGATTCCGGGATTGGGGGATGGACTTTGCCCACCCCGCCTGGCACGACCCCTCCGGGATCACCCCGGAGGTGTGGGAGGGGTACCTGAAGCCGCTCAAGGCCCAGAACTGGGACCGGGCGCTTTGGGAACTGACTCGTGCCAGCCACGCCCTCGACCTGCCCGAGCGGCTGGGGGAGGTGGCGGTGCCGGTGCTGGTGGTCACCGGCGACGACGACCGCATCGTGCCCACCGGGCAGAGCGTCCGCCTGGCAGGGGAACTCCCCCAGGCTGACCTGGTGGTCATCCCCAACTGCGGGCATGTCCCGCAGGAGGAATGTCCGGACCCGTTCTTGCGCGCTCTGGAGGACTTCCTGTCCAAATAACCTTAAAGGAGGTAAGCGAAATGTCAACTGCAGAGGGAACAGCCATAGCATCCCCGTCGTCCGATCGGACATACCGTGGGCTGCGCCGCTTCAACCTGGTCATGGGCTTCCTGCACCTGATCCAGGGCATCTTCATGTGGGTGGTCAGCAACGACAAGACCTACCCCATCTTTACCAACTACCTCACTTTCGACCTGTCCACCTTTACGCTGAAGCCCAACCCGCAACTGCTATACGAACTGCGCTTTGGACCCGCGGTGGCGCTCTTCCTGCTCATCTCGGCCGTCGCCCACTTCTACCTCTCCACCATCGGCCACGGGCGGTACGTGGAGAACCTGAAGAAGGGCATGAACCCGGTCCGCTTCTACGAATACGCCTTCAGCTCCTCGTTGATGGTCGCACTGATCGGTATGTTGGTCGGCATCTGGGACCTGGGGGCGCTCATCGTGATGTTCGGCATCAACGCGATGATGAACCTGTTCGGCATCATGATGGAGGTCCACAACCAGACGACCACACGGACCAGTTGGCGAGCCTTCATCTACGGCTGCCTGGCCGGCATCGTGCCCTGGATCGTGATCTTTCTGTACTTTGTAGGGGCGGTCAACTCAGGAGACGCCAAGCCCCCGGCCTTCGTCTACGCCATCGTGCCCACCCTCTTCGTCCTGTTCAACATCTTTGCTATCAACATGGTGCTGCAGTATAGGAAGGTAGGACCATGGCGCGACTATCTCTTCGGCGAGCGGGTGTATATCGTCCTGAGCCTGGTGGCCAAGACGGTGCTGGCGTGGCTGATCTGGGTCGGCACGCTGGCGCCGGTCTAGGGACAATACCTCTCCAACGATGTGCTATCTAGCAATGGGATGACGATGGGCCGAATAAGGCCAGAGAAGCTACACGTGCGGTTCACCCGGGGCGTGACACAGGAGGGACCGGTCACGCCCCGGCGCTACACACTAACCCACTCCGACAGAACAGGGGAGCTGTTCCTGACGGTGGGTTCGGAATACAACATGAAGCAGATCTCGGGCCTGTACGCCCGCCTCATGCGCGATGAGGTGCTGGCCGAGTGGCGCGAGGACAAAGATGGACCAGCGTTGCACGTAACCTGCCACGTCAGCGGCGGACTGGTCCTCGGCACGGCCGCCCTCCGCGATTTCTTCTTCCGAAAGGAGTTGCCCCTGGCGCTGGAAGCGCTCCGCTACGGCGACCGGAAGTTCTTCGAGGCTCATCCCGAGATGGACCGTGCACCGATCCTGGTGCACTTCCGCTCCAGCCGGCGGCGCTACCACCGTTTGGAACGCCGGGGCACACCGGCCGACTACCATACGTCAGTGAGGTGACGGTCACCTTGCGACTTTAAAAGGAGGAGTGATGGCGAAACGAGTCGAAGTCAACACGGAGGCCCCCGACTTCGCCCTGGAGGACTTTCAGGGGCACACGGTGCGGCTTTCCGACTACCGGGGAGAAAGGCACGTCGTCCTGGTGCTCAACCGGGGGTTCATATGACCCTTCTGCCAGCGTCACCTGGCGCAGTTGCGCCAGGACTATGACGAGTTCGTCCGGCGGGGCGCAGAGGTGATCGCCGTGGGGCCGGAGGACGCGGCCGCCTTTGCCCGCTATTGGGAGAAGGAACAACTGCCCTTCGTCGGCCTGCCGGATCCGAAGCACACGGTGCTCAAGCGATACGGGCAGAAGGTCAAACTGTTCAAACTGGGACGGATGCCCGCACAGATGATCATAGACCGGCAGGGACAGGTGCGCTATATCCACTACGGCCACTCGATGAGTGATATTCCCCCCAACGACGAGATCCTGGCCCTGCTGGATGACCTGAACCAGCAGGGGATGCGGTGACAGTCACCTCAAAGGTGGCTGTCACCTGAGACCGCTTGGGTAACATGATCATTCGAGTTCCCCATGCGCCCTGGCACATCACGACGGATGAAGATGACCGGCAGATGTGGTATACTGTGCTTGGACGGTCAACTCTTCGTCGTGCAGGCGCGCACTCTCTACGCCCGCGTCAATCCTCACGCGCCAGAGAAGGGAGCCTCGATGAACGTCTACACGCACGTCGCCGACAACCTGAGCCCCTTCTATTCCCAATTGATCGAATCCACGTCAGGCGAAGCTGCCTACATCCTCGACGGCTTGCTGTATCACGAGACCGACCTGCGGCCGCGAGAGCACTACGCCGACACGAAGGGGTACACCGACGCCCTGTTTGGGCTCTGCCACCTGCTGGGGTTTCGCTTCGCCCCGCGCCTGCGCGACCTGAGCGAGCGGCGGCTGTTACGCATGCGGCGCAGTCTGGACGACTATCCCAGCATCCAATCTCTCTTCGCCGCACCCATCAATACCCGCGTCATCCGTGATTCTTCATTTTACCTCCTCCTGGGCGAAAATCTATTGTCCAGTGGACAAAACCTCGCGAAATAAAAAATCGAGTCAGGTTAACACTTTGGCCTCGTGTCAGTCACTCACTTTCCCAAAGTGGGGCGTGAAGCCCCAAAATCGGCCAAAATTGACCCCCAAGTGGGGCGAAAACGCAAAAAACCCGCCTTTTCAGACGGGTCTATCCTAAGGTGCCGAGGGACAGATTTGAACTGTCGACTCCCTGATTTTCAGTCAGGTGCTCTACCAGGCTGAGCTACCTCGGCGCACCAGTATTCTATCCTAACCAGCGTGGATTGTCAAGTAGAATTCGAGAGTCGCCCAGCCAGCGCTAATGCCTCATCCTGCGTTTCAATCTCCCCGGCAGCCTGAGCCTCCCGCAGCGCCTCCAGCAGCCGTCCGATCTCCGGCCCGGGGTCCAGCCCCAGTTCCGCCATCAGGTCGTGGCCCGTGACCAGCGGCGGTGGGGCTACTGTCTCCTCGTGCCGCTCGAAGTAGTGGGTAAGCAACGTCTCCGCCACCTCTAGCCGTCGCGTCCAGCGGCGCTCCTGAAGGTTAGGCCCCCAGGTCGCCAGGTGGTCGGCCAGACCGAGCAGCACGACCTCGACGCCGCCGTCGCCTGTGGCGCGAAAGTAGCGGTACGCGGCACGGCGGGTGACCCGTTCGGCGCGAGCCAGGTGTGCCGGGCGTAGGTGCTGTCCAATCATCACGCGCACCCGCTTCACTTCGTCGCGGCTAAAACGCAACCTTTGCAGCCGCGCAGCCGCCATCCGCCCCCCCACCGGTTCGTGATTGTAAAAGTGGATACGACCATCCTCTCCTTGTGACCAGGTCTCGGGCTTACCAACGTCGTGCAACAATACCGCCAGTTTGAGCAACAGCGCTCGATCGCGCCCACCGCTGACCTCGACCGCCAGGTGCGCGATCACGTCGTCAGCGAATTGGCTCAACACGCGCGCCAGGTCCCCCCAGGCGGCGAGAGGAACACTTGCCAGAGCACACGACCCGACCTCCCGCCCCGTGACGACAGCAACGACTCCCTCCACTGTGTCCACGGTCAACAACGTGTGACACCACACGTCGAAGCGATGTGGCAGTGACTGGGTGACGCCCTTGAGAGATTCCAGTTCTGGCACCACGTGGGGCAGCAGGCCGAATTCGTCGAAGCGCTGCAAGTGAGTGGCCGCACCCGGAATCGCGAGCGCACGTACAAACTCATCCCGCACCCGTTCGGCCGTCGGGAGGGCCAATAGCGCCGCATCGCGATAGAGCCAGGCTGCCGTCTGTGACTCAATCTCGAAGCCCAGTTCGGCCTCCATCCGCACCGCGCGCAGCAGCCGCACCGGGTCATCCCGGAAAGCCCGCTCGTTCGTGGCGCGGACGCATCTGTTTTCCAGGTCGGCCTTGCCGCCCGCCGGGTCTACTAACGTGCCCGCCTCGTCCAGCGCCAGTGCGTTGACGGTGAAGTCACGCGTGACCAGATCGGCCTCCAGACTGGCAGCACGCAGGGCTGCGAAATCCAGTTCCAGCCGGGTGGTATTCGCAGCCGTCAATATGACTCGACCAGCACCGCGCTCCGCGTCCAGCGGGAAGTAAGCCCCACCCAGTGCATCGGCCACGCTCCGCGCCAGCCCTAGCGCGTCCCGATCCACGGCGAAGTCCCAATCGTGTACAGGCCGCTCCAGCAGCGCGTCGCGTACCGCGCCCCCCACCAGCCAGACTCGCACCCCGCGCTCCTCGGCCAACCGGCGCACAACCTGCCAGGGCCAGTCAGGCAAGCGAACTGTCGTCATCGGGCACCTCCACGGCAGTCACAAAGATCACCCGTGGCTCCTCCTTGGGCCGACTGCGTTTGGCAGTCCGGCGGGCATCTTCAGCCGTCCACCCCACCCCAGCCACGCGCCCGTGCACCAACGCCCCCCACTCCCGCTCCTGTTACCAGATGTTTGCTCACTACCTGGGCCAGCGCCTTGAATTCTGGCGCCAGCGCCGGATATAGCGCCCGGTAGCGCGGATAGTAATCGGCGTATACAGGCGCTGCCGGACCTGGCTCCGTGCGGCCCGTCACCCGGACCGCGGCGTCACAGGCCTCGGTAACGCCGCGGTACACACCCGCGCCCACGCCCGCCAGCAGCGCCGCTCCGTAGGCTGCGCCCTCGGTCACGTTGACCGTGACGATCTCTGTATCGAAGGCGTCCGCTAGAATCTGACGCCACAGCGGGCTCCGCGCTCCCCCACCTGAAGCGCGCACCTGCTCGATAGAGAGCCCTAACCCGCGCATCAATTCCAGCGAATCACGCAGACCGTAGGTCACGCCCTCAAGCACGGCACGTGTCATGTGAGCCTTGCCGTGTCGCAACGTGAGGCCAAAGAACACACCCCGCGCGTTAGGATCGGCGTAGGGAGTGCGCTCGCCGGTCATGTACGGGAGAAAGAGCAACCCCTCGCAGCCGGGCGGCACCTCGGCCGCCGCCTCGGTCAACAGGTCATAGGCATCCCGTCCCGATTCGCGGGCCTGGGCACGCTCCAGGTCGCCCAATGCATCCCGGTACCAGCGGAAACTTCCACCCGCCGAGAGCATTACCCCCATCAGGTGCCACATACCGGGCACGGCGTGGCAGAAGGCGTGCAGCCTGCCCTCCGGCTCAACGCGGTACGACTCCGATGCAGCGAAAACCACGCCCGACGTACCCAGGGTGGCTGAGACCACCCCCTCTGCAATGATGCCCGTGCCGACCGCCTGGGCCGCCTGGTCACCGCCACCACCCACCACCGGCGTGCCCTCCAACAGGCCCGTTTCCCTGGCGGCGTGTGCGCTCACGTGCGCACTCACCACAGGGGACTCGGTCACCTCTGGCAGCCACTGGCGCGGCACATCCAGGGCCTTCAGCATCTCATCCGCCCATTGACGCTGGCCTACGTCAAACAGCGAGGTACCCGAGGCATCCGACACTTCGCTGAAGAAGCCCCCCGTCAGGCGATAGCGCACGTAGTCCTTGGGCAGCAGCACCTTCGCAACCTGCGTGTAGACCTCGGATTCGTGTTCACGCACCCACACGATCTTGGGGGCGGTAAAACCGGGTAGTACTGGGTTGCCGGTGAGACGCAGCACGTCCCCTGCGCCGACCTTTTGGGTGATGGCGGCGCACTGGGCGGCAGTGCGCTGGTCATTCCACATAATGCACGGCCGCAACACCTCGCCGAGGGCGTCTAGCAGCACCAGGCCGTGCATCTGGCCGGTGAGGCCAACGCCTGCTATCTGGTCAGGTTGCACGCCGCCGTCGTCCAGCACCCGCCGGATGCTGGTCACGGTGGCTGCCCACCAGTCAGCCGGGTTTTGCTCAGCCCACAGTGGTTGAGGGGTAAACATCGGGTACTCGGTCGTAGCACTGACCTTCACAAGGCCATCAGCGTCAACCAGGAGCGCCTTGCTGCCAGTCGTTCCCACGTCTATACCAAGCAAGTGTGTTGTCATAGGTGCTCTCCTTCCTTCTGCGATACATAGTACGTGTGCTCGTATCTTTTCAATATGTAGGGGCGAACCCTCGTGGTCGCCCTCTTGGGCAGGTACAAGACCTGCCCCTACCCCGGTTTATTGAAAAGATACCTGTGATCTAAGTATGTCACGTTTCTAACAATACGTCAAGCCTCAAGCGCCTTCCTGCAATCCCTTGACAAAAACAGTCTCTTAGTATATACTAAAAGCCAGACGTAAGACATCAAACGACTGGCGGCGTGATGCAACGGCTTAAGACCAATAAGACCCCTCTTCACCTTCAAGCGCGGCAACATCTGCTCAGCCTCATCGAGAACGGGACTTACCAGCCCGGTGAGCAACTCCCTTCTGAGGTTGATCTGGCCGCCCAATTGGGCATCTCCCGCCCCACTCTGCGCGAAGCGCTCCTGCACCTTGAACAAGAAGGGATGATCTTCCGCAGGCATGGAGTAGGAACCTTCGTTTCCCCCCACATCCCTATCCTGGAGTCGGGGTTGGAAATCTTGGAGAGCCTGGAGCGTCAGGCACACCGGATCGGGCTGAACATTGAAGTCGCTCATCCAAACATCTTAGAGCGTCCGGCAACTTCCGAAGAGCTGGTCATGCTTGCGTTTCCCCCAGGCAAACCAATAGACGTCCTCAGCGTTGACCGCGTGATTACGGTCAAAGGCAAATCGGTTGCCTACCTGAAGGACGTAGTCCCGCAGATTTACCTACGCCAGGAAGATCTGGGAGAGCAATTTTCCAGCTCTGTACTGGACGTTATCCTCCAGCGAGGCACGCCGCTTCCTGTCACCTCTCGCACCGAGATTATCGCTGAGGGGGCCAAGACGCAAATATCTTCCCGACTGGGGATACCGCGCGGGACAGCCCTCCTAAAACTGGTAGGGCAACTGTACAGTTACGATGAGAAGGTACTAGATTACTCCGTCAGTTATTTTATTCCCGGTCATTTCAAGTTCCACGTAATGCGACGGGTGGGTAGGGGATAACCCTAGCCACCTTTTTAACTAACAACAGTACCCATAACTCAGAACAGGAGGTTGAGACAATGCGTAGTTTTATGGGGCGTGACATCCTTTCTCTGAAAGACTTCGAACGCGAGGAGTACTTCTACATGTTCGATGTCGCTAAATCATTGGAGCACTACGCTCGAGACCGCCACAACGGCGACCTGCTCGCGAGCAAGACGATGGTGACAGCGTTTTACCAACCATCCACCCGCACCCGCATCGCGCACGAGGCCGCGATGCACCGCCTGGGCGGTCATGTCACCGGCTTCGCCGACGCGAAGATGACCCGCGCCGGTGACTTCTACCAAGAATCCATCAAAGACACCGTACGTATGTTGGAGTTCTACGGTGACGTCATCGTCATGCGCCACTTCCAGCAGGGCGCACCCGCCGAGGCCGCCAAGTGGGCCAGCATCCCCGTGGTCAACGCTGGTGACGGCTGGGGCGAGCACCCCACCCAGGTTCTGACCGACCTGTATACCATCCGGAATGAGTTGGGCACCATTGACGGCTTGACCTTCCTGTGCATCGGCGATATGCGCATGCGCACTATGCACTCCATCTCCTACGCGCTGACCCAGTTCGACGTCGAGGTCATCTACGTCTCCCCCCCGGGGATGTCCCTGACCGAGGATTTCAAGGCCGAGCTGGATGAAAGAAACCTGATCTACGAAGAGGTCGAGCACGTCGCCGACGCGATCCATCGCGCCGATGTCATCTACATGGAGCCTGTGGTCCAGCCTGACTACACCAAGGCGCGCCAGGAGGCCAGCGATGACAAGGGCCTGACCCCCTCCAACTACAAGGTCACCCGCAGGCTGCTGCGCGAGAAGGCCAAGAGCAGCTCTATCATCCTCCACTCCCTGCCACGCCAGGACGAACTACCAACCGATGTGGACTCCACCCGCCACGCCCGCTACTGGCAGGAGGCATTCAACGGTGTTGCCCTGCGCATGGGCATGCTGGCCCTGATTCTAGGCGCGATTGAGTGATCCAAATTGAAACTCAACCCCCCGCAGGTTTCCGAATCCGCGGGGGGTTCTCCCCCCAAGTAAAGAGGCAGGAGTTATTACTATGCAGACAAATCTTCGTGGTCGCGATCTGATTTGCGACCTGGATTTCTCCAAAGAAGAAGTGGAAACCGTCCTGGATATGGCCTGGGATCTGAAGCGCAAGCGCGCTGTGGGCGAGCCCCACCCTTACCTGCGCGACAAGGTCCTGGGTATGCTTTTCTTCTTCAGCAGCACCCGCACCCGCTGCTCGTTCGAGGCCGGCATTGCCCAACTGGGCGGACATGGTGCGTTCATCGATTCCCGCACCACTCAGATTTCCCATGGCGACACCGACAAGGAAATCGGCGAGATTCTGGGCCGTTACTTCGACGGCATCGCCATCCGCCAGTGCGACTGGGGCATCGGCAACCAGTATATAAACCGGGTTGCCGAGGCATCCCGCGCCCCCGTCTTCAACATGCAGTGCGACCTCTACCACCCCTTCCAGTGTTTGGCTGACCTGATGACCATCATCGAGAAAAAGGGGCACGACCTACGCCGGAAGAAGATGGTTGTTTCTTGGGCATACGCATCCTCCTACCTCAAGCCCATGTCCGTGCCACAGTCTCTGGTCCTCCAGATGCCGCGCTTCGGGCTGGACATCACCCTGGCCTACCCGCCAGAGTTCAAGTTGCGCGACGACATCGTGGCAGAGGCCAAGACGCAGGTTCACAAGTACGGCACCGGCTTCGAGATCGTGCACGACATGGATGAAGCATTCAAGAACGCCGACGTCGTCTACGCCAAGTCCTGGGGGCCTCTGCTAACTACGACTGATCCTGAGGAGGGCAAGCGCATCCAGGATCGGCACAAGGACTGGATCACCGACGAGCGGAGGATGGCATTGGCCAAGCCCGACGCCATCTTTATGCACTGCCTGCCAGCGGACCGCAACATTGAGGTGACCGACGGCGTGATAGACGGGCCGCAATCGGTCGTATTCGATGAGGCGGAGAATAGGCTGCACGTGCAGAAGGCGGTGATGACGCTGACGATGGGCAACCTATAAGCAACGATGACAAAATTTGGAGGCTGAAATGAGATTACTGATAGCCCTGGGCGGCAATGCGATCAAGCAAGCCCATGAGCAAGGGACGACGGAGGAACAGTTCAAGAACTGCATGACGACCACGAGACTCATCGCCGAAATGGTGAAGAGAATGAAAGGGGAGGACAGGCTGATAATAACCCACGGCAATGGCCCGCAAGCAGGCAACCTTCTGGTGCAGCAGGATATGGGCAAAACCGTCGTCCCCGCCCAGACCATGGACATAGTTGGGGCGATGACCCAGGGGCAGATAGGCTACATGCTTCAGCAGACCTTGACGAACTACCTGAAGGACATGGGGATAAGCATGCCCATCTGCGAGGTAGTGAATCAGGTGCTCGTGAGCAAGGATGACCCGGAGTTCTTCGGCGATGCGGCCTCGAAGCCCGTAGGGAATTTCTTCACCGAGGAAGAGGCTAAGAAACTCAAACGGGAGCATCCGGAGTACACCGTAAAGAAGGTCAAGCCGAATGGAGAGAGACCTTGGAGGCGAACCGTACCCTCCCCTGACCCCATAGCCAACGTCGAAAGCGAAGCGATCAAGCGCATGGTGGACGCTGGCATCATAGTCATCGCCTCCGGAGGCGGAGGTATACCGGTAATATTGAATGAGCATGACCATTACGAGGGCGTGGAGGCGGTGATAGACAAGGATCTCGCCGGGGAGAAGCTCGCGGAGGTCGTCAACGCCGATGTTTTCCTGGTCCTCACCGATATCGAGAAGGCAAAACTCAATTACGGCGAGCCGGACGAGAAGCCTGTAGACAGGATGACCTTGCCAGAGGCTAAGAGATACTTGGAAGAGGGCCACTTCTTGGCAGGCAGCATGGGCCCCAAGGTGAAGGCCTGCATCAGGTTCCTGGAATGGGGCGGGAAGAAGGCCATAATCACTTCCCTCGACAAAGCCGTTGATGCCCTCGAGGGCAGTACCGGCACCCATATCGTACCATAGCGGGCGACACCAGGCAGATGGGGGCGAGAACAGGATCAATAGTTCTCGCCCCTTTCGAGGCAGGCCGGCATTGGATATGCGATATCCGCGTTAGTTCAGGAATCGTACAATGAATCATGCCCTTGGTCTGAAATGCACAATCTGTGGCGCGGAGTACGGAGTTGACGAAGTTGAGTACGTCTGTCCCAAACACGGGGACGACGGCATCCTCGACGTTGTCTACGACTACGACCTCATCGCACAGCGCATCACTCCCCACCAACTGGCCAACAATCCGACCCGCTCCATTTGGCGCTACCTCCCCCTCCTTCCCGTCAACCCCGAGAGCGTGCACACATTGGGCAATCCATTGTTTCCCTGCAATCCGCTGTTCTCCGTCGGCTGGACCCCTCTGTATCCAGCCCCGCGTCTGGCCGCCGACCTGGGGCTGAAGCACCTGTGGGTCAAGGACGACAGTCGCCAGCCTACTGCCTCCTTCAAGGATCGTGCCTCGGCTATTGCCGTCGTCAAGACCCGCGAACTGGGCTACGAGATCGTCACGACCGCCAGCACTGGCAACGCCGCCGCTGCCCTCTCCGGCCTCTGCGCGGCGGTCCAGCAACCCAACGTCATCTTCGTCCCCCGCACCGCCCCCCAGGCCAAGGTAGCCCAACTCCTGGCTTACGGCTCTACCGTCCTTCTGGTGGACGGCACTTACGACCAGGCGTTCGACCTGTGCCTGGAGGCGGCACGGGCCTTCGGCTGGTACAACCGCAACACTGCCTACAACCCCTATATGAGCGAGGGCAAGAAGACCGCCGCCTACGAGATCTGCGAGCAACTCACTGACATGCTCGCGGCGGACGTGCCGTCCGCCGCCGGATGGATCGCTCCCGACGTCATCTTCATCCCCGTCGGCGACGGCTGCATCATCGGCGGCATCCACAAGGGGCTGCGAGACATGATGGCGTTGGGCTGGATAGACCGCATATCCCGCCTCATCGGCGTACAGGCGACAGGTTCATCCCCGCTGGTGGACGCCTGGGAGCGCGGGCTGGAGGGATGGGAGATGGAGCCGGTGGAGGCCCATTCCATCGCCGACAGCATCGTCGCCGGATTGCCCCGCGATCGCATCAAAGCGCTGCGGGCAGTGCGCGAGACCGACGGGGCCTTCATCCGCGTGGCCGACGAGGAGATCCTGGCCGCCATCCCCGCCCTGGCCCAAGGTTGCGGGGTCTTCGCCGAGCCCGCCGCTGCCGCCGCCTACGCTGGGCTGGTCAAGGCAGTCGAGCAGGGGCTGGTCAGTCCCGACGAGCGAGTGGTCGTGTTGGCCACGGGCTCCGGCCTCAAGGACATTGCCAGCGCGATGAAGGCGGTGAAAGAGCAACCCGTGGTTGTCGAGCCGATGCTGGCGGACGTCAAGCGGGTACTGGACATCGGCGGTTGGTAGATTGGGAACATACCAAGTACCAACGTACCAGTCTACCAAACCTGTGGAAATCACGATGGCTGAAGTCGTGTTTCTGGGAACTGGGGGGGCCTTCTCCGCAGGGCGACGGAGCAACCTGTCGCTGCTGATCGAGACTCTCGATTTCCAAATGCTTGTCGAAGCCGGCCCGACGATTATGCAGCAACTGGCTCGCATCAACCTTCACGCTGCTGACGTCGAGCGGCTCTTTGTCTCCCATCTCCACGGCGACCATACGTTGGGATTTCCGATGCTGGCCCTAAACCGGCTCGAAGCCCCTACCCCGCTCCACATCTACGCTGGTCCCAACACCGTTGCCACACTGAAGACACTTTGGAGGCTGGTCTACCCCAACGTCGATGCTTGCCGTCTCAATCTTCGCTGGCACGAACTGTCGGAACGAGGCCCGGAAGAGACAAAACTGGCGGAGGGCATCACCATGCGCACCACGTTAGTCCCTCACCCACCCGACGTGCCCACGCTAGCCGCCCGGTGGGATTTTGCGGGTAGCCCGTCAATCGCTTTCGCCACTGACACCGTACCCTGTACGGCCACCGCAGAACTGGCCCGCGATTGCGCCCTGCTGATCCACGAGGCTTCTTTCAGCGCCGCGCTCCAGCCCGACGACAATCCTACTGTGTACTTTCACAGCACAGCCCGACAGGCTGGCGAGATTGCGCGTCAGGCCGGCTGCCCGCGCCTGGCGCTGGTACACCTGGGCCCGGAGATCGGCGAGCACCCCGACGTGCTTGCCGAAGAAGCGCGCGCCGGCACCGACTTGCAGGTCATTGTCCCTGAGGACGGAGAACGGATATGCCTGCCACGGTAACGATGCTTGGTGACGTAACGAGACATATTATACGAGGAGATTTGATATGATAGACCTGACCATCCACGAGGAACAACTGAAACGGACCGTGCAGCGGGCGCGGGAGCGCAACATCATCATCCCTACCTTCGCGCAGATGAGGGACCCCACGCTGGTCCCCGACGGGGTCAAGGCCCGGCTCAAGCACATCGGCCTGTGGGACATCACATCGCTCAACCTGTTCCGCATCACCTGGAAGAACGAGCCCGTGGCCCACGGGGGCGGGTACAACGGCGTCAACTACCTGGAACTCCCAAAATCCCTCACGGGCGTTGACGCGCGCATCATCGCGCTGGTGGGCAAGTGGTTCCCCACCGGCTCCCACAAAGTTGGCGCTACCGTCGCCTGCCTGGTGCCGCGCCTGGTCACCGGCCAGTTCGACCCTACCTACCAGAAGGCGGTCTGGCCCTCCACGGGCAACTACTGCCGGGGCGGGGCCTACAACGCGACGCTTCTAGCCTGCGAGTCGGTCGCCATCCTGCCCGAGGAGATGAGCCGCGAGCGGTTCGAATGGCTCGCCAAAGTGTCGGGCGAGGTCATCGCCACCCCCGGCTGCGAGAGCAACGTCAAGGAGATCTTCGACAAGTGCTGGGAACTGAAGGAGACCCGCGAGGACATCGTCGTCTTCAACCAGTTCGACGAGTTCGGCAACCACCTCTGGCACTACTACGTCACCGGCCACGCGATGGAGGAGGTGTTGCAGCGGGAGATGGGGCCGCAGGATGCCTACGGGGGCGTGGTGCTAACCTCGGGATCATCCGGCACCCTCGGCTGCGGCGACTACATGAAGGAAGTCTTCCCCACCAGCAAGGTAGTCGCCAGCGAGGCACTGCAATGCCCCACGCTGATGTTGAACGGCTACGGCGGACACCGCATCGAGGGCATCGGCGACAAGCACGTCCCCTGGATCCACAATCTCAAGAACACCGACATGGTGGTGGCGATTGACGACGAGGCCTGCATGAGCCTGGTGCGGTTGTTCAACGAGCCGGCCGGCCGCGCCTACCTGGTCAAGCAGGGGGTGCCGGAAGTGCTGGTGGAGCAATTAGACCTGCTGGGCATCTCCAGCATCGCCAACGTCCTCTCCGCCATCAAGTTTGCCCGGTGGTACGAGTTGGGCGAGCACGACGTCGTCCTCACCGTCTTCACCGACTCGATGGAGTTGTACGAGAGTCGTCTGCGGGAGTTGCACGAGGAGCACGGCGAGTACACCGCACTGGACGCGGCGGCCGACTACCACCGCTACCTGATGGGCTGCACGGTGGACTACGCGGAGGAACTGGGCTACTGGGACCGGCGGCGTATCCACAACCTGAAGTACTACACCTGGGTCGAGCAGCAGGGCAAGACCTACGAGGAGATATTGGCCCAGTGGTACGAGCCCGACTACTGGAGCAATGTCCACGGCCAGGTTGGGGACATTGACGCGCTGATCGAGCAGTTCAACGAAAGAACAGGGTTGCTGAAGGAGTTGGTAGATTGGTAGGTTGGTACCTGGTAGATTGGTACAGTGGTAGTGACGACTTTAGTCGTTCCAAGCGACTAAAACAGAGTCGTATCTGGAGAGCGTGCTGGCCTGCGCTCCCGACGCCATCGTCACTCTGGATGGTCAACACAACATCCTGGAATGGAACCCGGGAGCGGAGAGGCTGTTTGGATATACCCCGCAGGAGATGGTCGGGCGCAACCTTGACGACCTGATCACCGGGCCTGACGCCAACGTGTTCGAGGAGGCGACCGGTTTGACCCGGCGAATCCTGGCCGGGAAGAGCGTCCCTGCGACCGAGATGGTTCGTTACCGAAAGAACGGCTCCCCGGTGGACGTCATTGCCTCCGGGTCTCCGATCCTGATTGGGGATGAAGTGACCGGGGTGGTGGTCGTCTACACCGACATCACCGAGCGCAAGCGGATGGAGAAGCAACTGCGGCAGCAGGAACGCTTGGCCGCCGTGGGGCAACTGGCGGCCGGCATCGCCCACGACTTCAACAACGTCATGGCTTCGATCATCTTGTATGCCCAGATGATGCTGCGGACGCCGGACCTATCCCCCCGCAACCGCGAGCGACTGGCGACGATCAACCAGGAGGCCCGGCACGCGGCCAACCTGACCCAGCGGATCCTGGATTTCAGCCGGCGGGCGATGCTCAAGCGGCAGCCGCTGGACCTGCTCCCGTTCCTGAAAGAACTGGTGAAACTGCTGCAACAGACGTTGCCGGAGAACATCCAGATAGACCTGGTGTACGGGCGGGACGAGTACACGGTGAACGCCGACCCGACGCGGGTGCAGCAGGCCATTATGAACCTGGCCCTCAACGCCCGGGACGCGATGCCGGAGGGGGGGAAACTGCGCATCGGATTGGAACGGATACAGGTCGAGGACAGCGCAGAAGCGCCACTGCCCCAAATGGAGGCCGGCGAATGGGTGCAGGTAATGGTAGCGGACACCGGGACGGGCATCCCACCCGAGGCCATGCCGCACATGTTTGAGCCGTTCTTCACCACCAAGCCGGTCGGCCAGGGAACGGGGCTGGGGTTGGCGCAGGTGTACGGCATCGTGAAGCAGCATGGGGGTGAGATTGACGTGCAGAGCCAGGTGGGGCGGGGGACGACTTTCACCCTGTATCTGCCCGCCCTGCCGGTGTCTGCACCGCAGGCCCCGGCCCATGAAGCGCCAGCCCTGGTCAAAGGACGAGGGGAGACTATCCTGGTGGTAGAGGATAACGCGGGCACGCGGGAGGCGCTGAGCGCTGTACTGGAAACGCTGAACTACCGAGTGCTGAAGGCAGCCAACGGCCGGGAAGCACTGGAGGTCTGCCGGTCGGCGGAGGAAGCCTATCCTGAGCAAGGCGGAGGGACCCGTCCTGAGCGCAGTCGAAGGATAGACCTGGTGCTCACGGACATGGTGATGCCGAAGGTGGGGGGCAGGGAGTTGATACGGGAACTGAGGAAGATGAACCCCCATCTGAAAGGGCTGGCCGTCACCGGCTACGCAACGTCGGAAGACTTGCAGGAAGAGGGAATCGTGGATGTTCTCCACAAGCCCTTCGACGTGAGCACGCTGGCAGAGGTCGTCCGCCGCGCTCTTGACATGGATTGAGTAAAGCAGTGCACGCCCCACCCAACCCTAACGACCAGGCCCCTGTCCAGGGACCTGGTCGTTTGCCGCGAACCGTTCGCCCAGTTGCCTAACACCGCAAAAGCAGGTATACTCAATGCAGGAGGTGTCACGTGCGTAGTGCCACTGTCGTCGGCAAACCGGCCGCTTCATCAGAAAGCGATCCGCATCTCTCATTCGACCCCATTGACTGGAAGCAACTGGAGTTGCTAGCGCACTTGACGCCTGCGCAGCGTGTCCTGCTTGGTATGCAGGCCCAGGCTTTTGCCAGGGCCGCGCTGCGCGGGACGCTCCGGCGTCGTTTCCCAGAGTTATCCCAGTCCGAGTTGAACATGAAAGTTCTGGCTTACTTAACACCCTTGCGAGGTTACAAAGAGTGAGCATCCTGGGCTTCTATCTGGATGTTGTGCGCGCTCTAGACGAAATTGAAGCATCGTATATGATCGTTGGCGCCTTCGCGGCCACGGCCTTTGGTCTGCGCCGGGCGACTTTTGACGTGGACATCATCGTGGACCTGCGTGAACCACATTTCGACGCACTGGCACGTCGTTTCCCACTACCCCGCTACTACGCTGACCCTGAGCAGATGCGTACTTCCACGCAGATGGGCATTATGTTCAACATCATTGACACCACGCTTGGGGTTAAGGCCGACCTGGTGCCACTGACGCGAGAACCGGCGTATCGCCGCGCTTTTGCCCGTCGCGTCCGACGGACATTCACCGACGAGGAGGGCACCGAGTTCGAAGCCTGGTGTGCCCGCCCTGAGGACATCATCATCGGTAAACTGATGGCCTGGCGAGAAGGACGTTCAGACAAGCATCCAAGCGACGTCCGTGAGATGCTCGTCTTTGTGCTGAGTGGTCTGAGCGATGAACCATTGGACATCGGTTACATCAACCTGTGGGCAGCGAGGCTGGGGACAGATGTGGCCCAACTATGGAACAGACTCCGACAACAAGCCGAAGAGGATGTCCGACTGCGGCCGAAATAGGTTGACATCATCAGGAGCACCCTGCTATGTGGCAAACCTACTACACCCCCACTTCCATTGACGAAACGCTGCGCCTCCTGGCCGAGCACGGCCCCGAGGCCCGCATCATCGCCGGCGGCACCGACCTGCTGGTCGAGTTGCGGCGCGGAGACCGGCAGGCACGCGTGCTGATAGACGTCACCCGCATCGGCAATCTGGATCGGGTGCGCCTGGACGACGCGGGGCTAATCCACGTTGGCCCGGCGGTGACGCACAACCTGGCCGTGGCGTCGGACCTGCTGGTCGAGCGGGGGTTCCCACTGGCGATGGCTTGCTGGCGCGTTGGCACACCCCAACTGCGCAACCGGGGCACGGTGGCCGGCAACCTCATCACCGCCTCCCCCGCCAACGATACTATCACCGCCCTGTGGGCGCTGGAGGCCCACCTGACGCTGCGCAGTGCCCGGGGCGAACGCGCCCTCCCCTTCGCCGACTTCTACCAGGGCGTGCGCCGGACTGCGCTGGCCCCCGACGAGATGGTGACCGATATTACCTTCCCGGCGCTGGCCCCCAATCAGCGCGGCACCTTCGCCAAACTGGGCCTGCGACGCACGCACGCCATCGCCGTGGTCAACGCCGCCGCTGTGCTCACCTTCGACGACGTCGTCGTTACTCAGGCGCGCATCACGCTGGGCAGCGTGGCTCCCACCATCATCCGCGCGCCGGAAGCGGAGGGGGCGCTGGTAGGGGGAGCGCTGAGCGCGGAGCGCATCGCCGAAGCGGCCGACCTGGCCGCCCAGGTCGCCGCCCCCATTGATGACATCCGCGCCGGGGCCGATTACCGGAGCGAGACGGTGCGCGTGCTGGTGCGCCGTGCCCTCACCAGACTGCGCGACAGCACCGAGCGCGCCGAGTTCCCCACCACCCCGCCGATGCTTTGGGGACGCAGTGAAGGCCACTTCCCGCGCCTGGCCGGCAAGACGGTGCACCACCGCGATGGAGGCGCTGAGCCCATAGAATGCACAGTCAACGGTGAAAACGTCGTCGTGCCGGGGGCGGGCGGCAAGATGCTGCTGGAGATGCTGCGCGAGGACCTGGGGCTGACCGGCACCAAGGAAGGTTGCGCTGAAGGGGAGTGCGGGGCGTGTACGGTGTGGATGGACGGGATCGCAGTGCTGGCCTGTCTGGTGCCCGCTCCCCGCGCCCACGGCACACGCATCGTCACCGTCGAGGGGCTGGCCCTCACCCCCACCCCCCCATCCCCCCTCCCCCTCTCCCAAAGTTGGGAGAGGGGGAGGGGGGCGCAGGGGGAAGGGGGTGAGGGCCTCCACCCGCTGCAGCAGGCATTCATCGAGGAAGGGGCCGTCCAGTGCGGCTACTGCACGCCGGGCTTCATCATGGCCGGCGCCAGCCTGCTGGAGGAAATCCCTCACCCTACCCGCGAACAGATCATCGCCGGGCTGAGCGGCAACCTATGCCGCTGTACGGGGTACTACAAGATCGTGCGGGCGATTGAGCGGGCGGCGGGAGAAGAGGTGGGGTGATAGTGAGCGCAGGAGGTATACTGTGGAGAAAATGCTGAAACTTCCAGTGGTTGTACAACAAGACGAGGAAGGCTGGTTTGTGGCGGAATGTCCGGCCATTCCCGGCTGTGTCAGCCAGGGCAAGACGTCAGAAGAAGCGCTCACCAACATCCGCGAGGCTATCGAATTGTGCTTAGAGGTGCGCCGTGAGAAGGGCCTTCCGCTGACCATTGAGACCTTCGAGGTCGAGGTGCCTGTGTATGCCTAAACTGCCGCGTGTATCGGGCCGACAGGCGGTGCGGGCTCTCGAGCGAGCGGGTTGGGAAGTAGCACGCCAGCGAGGCAGCCACGTAGTCCTGACTCGAGCTAGGTCTATCTATACCCTGTCCGTTCCTCTACACCGGGAATTAGGACCCGGCCTGCTGCGTTCGCTCCTGCGCAAGGCGGATCTATCTGTGGAGGAGTTCCGAGACCTACTGTAGGCGTGATAAAGCTATCTTGAGTCAGGGCATCTGATGAGCATCAGGAAGCGAAGAGCTGACCGAAAGCACCGTACCCCCAGGCGCAACCATCCGTTGCTGTCCTGGAATCCGCTGTTCTCTGCCCTACCAGCGACCGCTTTGAGTAATGGTAACCATGAGCGAAAAGAGCGCAGTTCCTAAGACTTCGGGACAGGGCAGAAGTGGCAAAGACGCGACTCCTTTCCCCTGGGCCGAGATGATGCTGATATGGGTCGTGATGACGTTCCTATTTCTGTGCCTGGGCTGGTTTGTGACCAGGCTGATAAGTCTGCTGGGTATTAGTCTAACGGCTGAGAATACTATCTCGCGCTCAGTTCAATACCTTCTCATAGGCCTGGTCAGCGTGGCTGTAATGGCACTCGCATCTGTCCTTGCTCCGGTTATACGCCGCCGCCGAAGGCTGACCACCTGGCGGTCTGGGCAAGATCCCTACCTGGTGGGCCCGATTATCACCGACCCGGACAGGTTCTACGGCCGCGAGGAGGCGCTGACCGAACTGATCCGCGCACTGGAAGCCGGCAATCACATTGCCCTCTATGGTGAGCGACGCATCGGCAAGACTTCCCTCCTCCACCAACTAGCCCACCGTCTCTGCCGCCTGCCCCATCCATCCGTCCACTTCCTCCCGGTTTTCGTCAACCTCCAGATGGTGCCTGAACCTCGTTTCTTCTACGCTCTGACCGACGCCATCGCCAAAGCCGCCCGGCGGGAACTGGACCAGGCTCTCCCCCCTCTCCGGTTGGATGGCCGGCCCGAGGGGTACGATAGCCTGGACTTGGCCGACGACCTGGAGACCATCGTTGAGGCATTTCGGGTAGCCACCGACCGCCCCCCCCCGCATCGTTCTCCTCCTAGACGAGGCGGACAAAATGAACGGCTACGACCCCCACACCCAAGAGGCACTGCGCGGCCTGCTGATGACCCCTGTTGGCCGCCACGTCAAACTGGCCTGGTCCGGCCAGACGATGAACCGAGAATGGCGCCTGGAGAGCAGCCCATGGTACAACCTTTTCAAGCGGGAGATCCACCTGAGCGGCCTGGAGGAGGAAGCCGCCGTGCGCCTGATCCGGGAGCCAGTCAAGCGGGTTTTCACCTACGATGACGAAGCGGTCCAGCGCATCCTGGAACTCACCGGCTACAAGCCCTACCCCACCTAGCGCCTCTGCTCCCTCTGCATACGGCTACTGCTGGCGGAAAACCGCTTCCAGGTCACAACTGACGATGTGGAAGCAGCCTGGCGGGAGTTGCAGGCCGAGGATGTCTGCCGGGCAGCAGAGGGGGCTGTCAGCCCAGTTTACGAGGTGCGCCGCCCGGCGTGGACGGTCGCCGAGGAGAGGGCAGAATACCGCACCGACAAGGAGGACAAACCGTGATCAGCCCCTACGCCACCAGCGGCCCTGTCACAGGCGCCGACTTTTACGGACGCCGGGAACTTTTCGATGAGATTGCCACGGGTCGCTGCCGTGCCACCTATGTCCTGGGCACCCGCCAGATCGGCAAGACAACCCTTCTGCGCCAGGTGGAGACGCTGATTCCGGCCATCTTCCTCGACCTCCAGTGGGCTGGTGGGCGGCTGGACGATCTGACCCGCCAAGCCCGACGGGAGGTACGCCGCAAGCAGCGGCAGTACCCCTGGCTGCCCCCACACGATGGCCTCCCCGATGACCTTTCCGGGCTTCTGGAAGTGGTCAACGATGCCGTCGAGGAGGCAGGGGAGCGGCTGTGGGTGCTGAAGGAGTAAGAGCACGGATGGAACGCACTGTCCCTACTACCGGCAGCGAAGAAATCGAACTCTACATGCGCACCTATTACTCGTTGCTGCGCGCCACCGACGAGGTGCAAATTCGCTCGCTCGTCGAGACGCACCTGGGGATGGACTCGTCGCTGCACACGGCCGCCCGCGCCGAGGAGCCCGACGCCGCTGCGCTCATTTACTGCTCGCTGCGGCTGCCCCGCTGCATCCGCCAGACCCGCCTCGTCGTGATGGGCCAGTCAGAGCGCGTCTTCGCCCGGCGCGGCTACCCCCACATCGAGCAGTGGCAGCCAGTGACCGCGCCCGGCCGGCGTCGCCGCATCTTCTTCGACGGCCACGAGACACTGGCCGCCTTCATCGCCAGCGTCTCCGACATTGACGACCTCATCCCAATGCTGACCGCCTTCCAGATCGAGTGGAACAAGATGCACCAGCAACTGTACGCCAGCCCGCTGCTGGAGCGACTGGTCTCGTGCATTGAGCGTGGCGAGCCGGAGGAGACTCCCCTCCGCTCCGGGGGGGGCGGGGGGGGGTGGGAGACGCTGCGCGACGAACTGCGCGCCGCGCTATCCCTCTCCCCCGACGATCTGGCCCGCCTCGAGGCCTTATGGGGTGACGAATTTCCTGCCCTCCTGCTCGACGCCGGCCGGGAGCGCAAGCGGTTCGCCGTGCGCCTGCTGGCCGGATCGCTGGTGGACTATCGTAAGGCCACGCGGCGCTGGTGGGGCTTCATCACCGACACCTCGCCGGTGGACCTGAGCGAGCGACCGGTCTACTTCATCTCCAGCAACGTACACAGCGTGGTCAACGTGCTTTCCGGCTTCGCCCTGCGCCGCGAGGATGAACTGCTGCGTTTCATCGAGGCTCGAGGCGAGAGTGACCTGCTGGCCGAGCACGCCCACATCCGCGCCGGCGACGTCCCATCCCGCCGCGAGAACCTGCTCTACTTCGTGCTGCGGGAGTACATGGACGCGCACCGGGGCGAGGCCGTGTGGGACGAGCGGGAGGCGGAGGAGGCGCTGTGCGGCATCAAGCACATTGACAGCCGCCACGTCTTCAACGTTGAGGCACAGGTGATCGAGTTGCGCCGCCTGCAGCCCGACTGGTTCGACCCCCGGCTGGGGATCCCAGCGCTCGACCATCTGGCCCGCAGCGATGCCGTCATCGTCAACATTGACTACCCGCTGGGGATGGGCGCCTACCACATCCTCTCCCAGGTCGCCACCAGCGTGGACTCCCTCCGGGGGATCTACGTCCTGGGCAAGGCGGCCACGCTCAACGGACGCATCGGCGACGTGATGATTCCCTACGTCGTGCACGACGAGCACTCGCGCAACACCTACCTGTTCAACAACTGCTTCACGGTCAGCGATGTGGCTCCCTACCTCATCTACGGCACCACGCTCGACAACCAGAAGGCCATCAGCGTGCGCGGCACCTTCCTCCAGAACCGGCGCTACATGGACGTCTTCTACCGCGAGGGGTACACCGACATTGAGATGGAGGCCGGGCCGTACCTTTCGGCCATCTACGAGGCGGTGCGCCCCCGCCGCCATCCGGTCAACGAGATCATCACACTGTACGCCGACGATGTGCCTTTCGACGTTGGCATCATCCACTACGCCTCCGACACGCCGCTGAGCAAGGGGAAGAACCTGGGGGTGCAGCGCCTGTCCTACTTCGGGATGGACGCGACCTACGCCGCGACCATCGCCATCCTGCGCCGCATCCTGGCGCTGGAGAGTGCGCGGTGATAGAGCGGAATCCGCAACTTGTTGCGGTGGAGATGGAGGAGATCAATGACGAGACGCCGAAAAAAGCAAACCGGAAAATCATCACGGCGAAACCGTCCGGTCGTGCCCGGCCAGTGGCAGACGACTGGCGAATCGCTGGAGGATCCTGGCGCCGGCTTTATGGAAGTCATCATGGCCGCGCTCAACACGCCGGACGCGCCGCCGGCCTTCCGAGGACACGCCGCACAGATGCTCCTGTTCCACAAAGTCGCTCCCGACGAACCCTGCCCCTGTGGCAGCGGCCAGGCCTTTGGTGACTGCCACCACGACCCCCGCCGCGTGCCGTTGTTGTGCCGCGACGTCGGCGCGGAGACCTACAGCGAAATCGTGGCCTGCGAGACCACCTTCCCCGTCCACGACGACGAGGCCGCCGCGCATCTGCTCAAGGCCACCCCCGAACTGTGTCTCACTCAAGAGATCCCGGGGCGACTGTTCTGGCAATTCGTCGGCCAGCCGCCGCTGGAGACCCCCTTCGGCGACATGGTATTCGCCACCGTCGAACTGAACCCCGGCCGGCTCTACTTCGTCACATTGAGCCAGCAACGTAGCGAGGTGATCATCCTGACATTGGTGGGCCGCGCCAGCGACACCCTGGGCGTGCCGATGACGCGGCAATCGGAGGTCGAGCCCCAATACCGGCGGATGATCAAGCAGAAACAATAGTAGGAGAACACCGCATGACCACCAGGATAGTTGGTCAATCCATCACCCGCGTGGATGCCCGCGCCAAGGTCACCGGGGAGGCGAAATACCCCGGCGACTTCACGATGGAGGGCATGCTCCACGCCAAAATCCTCTTCGCCGGGCGACCCCACGCCCGCATCCTGCAAATTGATACGTCGGAGGCGGAGGCCGTCCCCGGCGTCGTCGCCATCTTCACCGCCAAAGACGTGCCGGTGAATGAGTACGGCCTGCAGACGCCGGACCAGCCGGTGCTGTGCGGCCCCGGCTCCGGCAAGCCGGGCGCCGACGTGGTGCGCTTCGTCGGCGATCAGGTGGCACTGGTCATAGCCGAAACCGAGCGCGCCGCCGCCCACGCCCGCGACCTGATCCACGTCGAGTACGAAGATCTACCCGCCCTCACCGACCCCCTTGAGGCGCTCAAACCCGACGCGCCCCAACTCCACCCCTACCGGCAGCCCAACCCCATCCATCCAGAACTCAGCAAGGAGGGAAACGTCATCTGCCACCACCAGATCCGCAAAGGGAACGTGGAGGCTGCCTGGGCCGAGGTCGATGTGATCGTCGAAGGGGAGTACCGCACGCCCTCCCAGGAGCACGCCTATCTCCAACCCGAGGCGGGCCTGGCCTATATGGATGACGAGGGCCGGGTGACGGTGGTGACGGCCGGGCAGTGGACGTGGGAGGATCAGCAGGAGATCGCCCACGCGCTCGACCTCCCGCCGGAGCAGGTGCGGGTGGTCTACCCGGCCATCGGCGGGGCCTTCGGCGGGCGAGAGGATATGTCGGTGCAGATCGTACTCGCACTGGCCGCCTGGAAGTTGCAGCGCCCAGTCAGGATCATCTGGAGCCGCGAGGAGTCTATCCTGGGCCACTGCAAGCGCCACCCTGCCTGGATCCACTGCAAGTGGGGGGCCACCCGCGAGGGGAAACTGGTCGCGGCAGAGGTGCGAGTGGTGGCCGACGGTGGAGCCTACTGCTACACCACCAACAAGGTCCTGGGCAACACGACGGTCACCTGCACCGGCCCCTACGAGATCCCCAACGTCAAAGTGGACGTGGACGGGGTCTATACCAACAACCCGCCCAGCGGGGCGTTCCGTGGCTTCGGCGCACCGCAAGGTATCTTCGCCGCCGAGACACAGATGAACAAACTGGCGGAAGCATTAGGGATGGACCCGGTCGGACTGCGCCTTAAGAACCTCCTGCGCGAGGGGAGCCTGACCGCGATGGGCACCCCACTGCCTGGCGGCGTGGGGCTGGTCGAGGTGACCGAGAAGTGCGCCCGCGCCGCCGGCTGGCGACAGACCAGCCAGGGCTGGCAGAGACCATCAGCACGCAACACGCAACACGCAACACGCAACGGCATCGGTCTCGCCGTGGCCTTCAAAAACGCCGGCTTCTCCTTCGGCTACCAGGAGAACTGCTGGGCGAAGATCGAACTGCGAGGCAAAGAGAAAATCGAGAAAGCGACAGTCTACATCGGCAGCGCCGAGGTGGGGCAGGGCAGCCACACCGTCATCCGCCAGATGGCGGCCGAGGCACTGGGAGTACCGCTGGAACGGGTGCGAATGGTCGCCTCGGACACCGGGACCAGCCCTGGCAGTTCCGGCTCCGTCTCCGCCTCACGGATGACCTTTATGGCCGGCAACGCCGTCCGAGAGACGGCGGAGAAGGCGCTGGAGCGCTGGCGAGCCGAGGAGCGGCCGGCCGTCGCTGAGCATACCTACCTGGCCCCCAAGACCACCCCCTTCGACCCGGAGACTGGCTATGGCGTCCCCAACTTCGCCTACGGCTACGTGGCCCAGGCAGTCGAGGTGGAAGTGGACACCGAGACCGGCCAACTGCGCATTCCGCGCGTCGTCTGCGCCGACGACGTGGGCCAGGCAGTCAACCCGCAACAGATCGAGGGGCAGATCGAAGGGGGTATAGTACAGGCGGTGGGCTGGGCCACGTGTGAGAACTTCGTCACCGTAGAGGGACACGTGCTGACGCCGCACCTCAGTACCTACCTCATCCCCACCATCAGCGACGTGCCAGAGCGGGTCAAGCCGGTCATCGTCGAGCGGCCCGACCCGCGCGGGCCGTGGGGCGTGCGGGGGATGGGGGAGATGCCCTTCATCCCGCTGGCTCCGGCGCTGGTCGCTGCCATCCACGACGCCACGGGGGTGTGGTTCGATGAGTTCCCGCTGACGCCGGAGCGGGTGTTGAGGGGGTTGGGGAATCAGTAAGTGCGTATTCTCCTCCATCACGTCAGGTCAAAGCAGCACCTCACCGCAAACGATGCGTGGGATCAACACGGCCTCCTCCCTACGGTCGGAAGCAGCGCGGTGGGCTTCCTCCAGGTTGTAGTCGCGGACGATGCGCAGGAGTTGCGCGACCAGGGCCGGCCCCGTGACCTTGCCGCGACGCAGCGTGTTGAGTTCGCGATGGGCACGGGCGGTCAAGGGAACAGTGGTAAGGATCTCGGACAGGAGGGCCAGGCGCGCTTTTTCCTCCGCGTCCTCTCCGGCCTCAAAGACGAGGCGCAGTTCCGCGAGGACGTGGTCGCGACCCAACGCCTCGCCCACAGTGTACCGTATCTCGGCCTCGCGGGCGCGGACCTCGGCGTCGAAGTCTCGTTTAACGGCAGCGATGCGCTCGTTGATGCCAGCCGACAGCGCCAGGGCACGTTCGTCCTCTTCGCACTGGATGGCGCGGATGGCCTGCTGAGGATCGGCTGTGCGGTGGCCCTCTTCGTCAACCAGGTAGAGGCGCTGATAGCCCCCGGCCTGGCAGAAAACGAACAGGCCTGGCTCACCAACCGCTTGACGGGCGCTGCGAACGCCGTCGGGCATAGTCACGATCTCCCGAAAGCGATCGGGGTCGGTACGCTGGAGTCGGCGCATAAGTTCTTCGGCTTCCAGCAGGTTGAACACCTCGGCTTCGGGTTCGTCTTCCAGGACGCTCTCGTCGCCACGGTAGATGGCGTACATGGCCTCTGCGTTGATCTGTTCGCTCTTGTGCAGGATGGCTGCATCTTCGCCGATGGTGCGATGGATATCAGCGATGCGATGCTCCAACCGATGTTCTATGCCCAACTCACGCTCCAGGCCGGTCTCGGGCAGAAAGTTGTAGACGTAGACGGTGGTGTGCTCGGTGCCGATGCGGTCCACGCGGCCAACGCGTTGGATGAGACGGACGGGGTTCCAGTGCAGGTCGTAGTTGATAACATGGTTGGCATCCTGGAGATTGAGGCCCTCGCTGAGGACGTCGGTGGCGACCAGGATGCGCAACTCCTCATTCCCAGGGCCGGGGCGAAGTTGATAGTTGTTGGCCTTGGGGGCAAAGCGCAAGATGATGCGGCCACGGTCCTTGGTGTCGCTCTCGACGGCGCGGATGCGGCCCAGGCGTTTGAGGTTGTCGTAGAGGTAGTGGGCGGTGTCGGCGTACTGGGTGAACACAAGGACCTTGCCGTGGAGCAAGTCGCCGGGCAAGGGACGGTGGCTGGAACGGGTGCGGCCTGTGGTCATCATGGCGATGAGTTGCTGGAGTTTTTCGTCCTCCTGGGGCCCAACGGGCTCGACCAGGCGGGCCATTTCATCCAGCAGCGCAATGTCGGTATCCAGGGCAGCCTGAAGCTTGTCCACGTCGAAGTCGGCGATGGGGTAACGGATGCTGGCGCGCTCCAGGGCCTCGTAGAGGGAGAGTTCATCATCCAGGTCGGACTTATAGAGGATGTCGGTGGCCTCATCGCCAGCGGGGACCAGGCCACGATCCAGTCCGCCCTGGAAGGCACGCTGCAGGTCTCTGAGACGGTTGACGGTCTGGCGGAAGGCTGCGACGCTGGACTCGAAGCGCTTGAAGAGCATGACACGCATAAGGCCGCGCAGCGCAGCGCCAGCCCGCTGGAGTTCTTGATATTTGGGCACGTCCTGGTGTTCGGGCAGGATGTAGTCGAAGAGGGCGTAGCGGGCATAGGTAAGTTGGCCCATCAGGTCGTGCAACCGCTTGTAGACATGACTCTCTCCTGCTACGTCGCCAGGGCCACGGTAAGTGTCCTCAATGCTGTAGGTGATGGTCGCCAGTTCGCGGTCAGGGAAGACGAGTATCTGCCCGTTGACCCGGGCGTCGGGGTAGTAGGTGCGGACGTGGCAGCGGGTGCGGCGGATGAGGATGTGGTTGAGAATCTCCTGCAGGTTGCGGCTGGGCTGATCCTGGCTGCGCGGCTCCACCTTGTTGAAGAACTCAGGCAGGTTAGGCGGGTTGATGGGGATGGAGGTGGTATCCTGAGGATGCCAGAGTTTGATCTGGTGGTAGATGTCCCAGGCGCTGGTGGCGCGGGGGGTGGCGGTCAGCAGGATAGCAGGCCGGGTCTGAGTGAAGAGTTGGAGGGCGGCGTAGCGCTGAGTATCGCGGTGGCGGAAATTCTGCGACTCGTCCACCAGCACCAGATCGCGGTCACGGTAGCGCCAGTTATCCACCAGCAAACGCTCGTTGCCCTTCTGACTGAGGAGGCCCATCGAGATGACCGGCGCGTCAATCTGGTAGCGTTCCATAAACCACTCCCACATTTCCACCAGGGAGGCGGGGCAGACGACCAGAGGGCGGGCACCGCGATAGAGGGCATAGTGCTTGAGCAGGGTGGTGCCGATATAGGTCTTGCCCAGGCCGACGACGTCGGCGACGAAGACGCCGCCGTGAGTATCCAGGATTTTGATCGCCTGGCGGACGGCCACGCGCTGAAAGTCGGCCAGGTCGGGCATCTCGGCTTCCCAGAGGAGTTCGGCGGCCTCTGCACCTGGGCGGCCCTCCAGCCGGTCTTTGACCAGCGTGTAGAGGGTCTTGAGATAGACGTCGTGGGGGCTGACGGGCCGAGGGCCTTCCGGTGTAATCACCTGGCTGGCGGCCCAGGAGCGGCGCAGTTCGTGGATCAAGTCCGCGTCGAAGTCCTCGGCTTCGTTCCACAGTTCGTTGAACCAACAGGAGAGTTCGGCGTGGTTGGCGTCGCCGAACACGCGGACGTTGAGTTCGGTGTTGTGGGCGACGCCGCCCAGGGAGACGTTGGAACTGCCGACCACCGCCGCGCCAGTCTGGGCGTGGATGCGGGCCGGGTCGAAGTCGAAGATGTAGGCTTTGGCGTGCAACCGGCCACGGGTGTAGACCCGCACCTGTATCTTGCCCTGGGCGATGAGGCCGGCCAGAGAGAGGACCAATGCCTGGGCATCGTCGGTCTGGTCCATCAGTTCCAGCGTGGTCTGGATCGAGCCGGCAGTCTCGGCGCGGATACGAGGAACCTGAGCACTGGCCATCCGCTGGCGGCGGACGGCGCGCTGGGTGGTCGCCAGGTGGTGATAACCCTCGGCCAGTTGTTCGATGGTCTGCCGGTTGGTGACGTTGCCGATGAGGAGACGCAGTCCGTCCAGGTGGGGAATGTGCTCCGCAATGGCCTGGAAGCCGGAGAGGAAGAAGTAGCCGACGGCGAAATGGGCGCGGATGCTATCGGCCAGGAAGTTGTCAATTTCGGGAGCCAGTTTCCGGGTGCGGTTGTCTATGATGTCGTGGCCCATTGGATCTCCTTCTCCTTCTCTCGATAACCCCCTCAAGGAAATATATGAAGACCGCAATCCATATCGCGCTGAATCATCATTCCTTCAGTCGCGCTCGACCAGCCACAGACACAGCCGCTCAAAGTCGCGCGGCGAGAGTTTGTCAAAGGGTAAGGTGTGGGTTGTCCGGGTGATCGTGGGTTGGGTCATGAGCCGTTAGCAGTTAGCAGTTAGCCGGTTATGAGAAAGCACAGTCACTTGCATTACCTTAATATCGTTCGCCGCCACAGATGACAGCCAACATGAAGGTCTGAAGCCAGTTGCTCTGGTTCGATTCTGACTGTATAATACCACTGTGGACATTTTCCGCAAGGAGTAACAAATGAGTGTCGAAGTTCACACCCTAACGCCTCAAGCAGGCCAACTGGCGATTGATATTCGTCTTTCGGCCACGGTGAACGTCACTGAGTTCAGCGCCCGGCAGAAGGTAACCGGTTTCGTTGCTGATGTGATCAGCACAAATATGCATGGCGGCGAGCCACGGCTGGTCGTTGGTGAGCGTATCTGCTGGCGTGTCCCGGTTATTCTTTCGATGCCACCCACTGGTGACCGGGGTGAAGTCGGCGCGATTGACGTGGACATCGAGACCGGTCAATTGATGATCACCCATGCGCTCATCAAGGAGATCGAACGCCGTGCCGAGTATCTTGCTATCCATCCCACACCACCCTCAGCGTGACGACGGCGATTGTCTGGCTGCCGGCGCGGCGATGGTGCTAGACCATCTGAGTGTGTCGGCCGATTACGATCGCTTGCTCCGGTTGCTGGGCGTTAAACCTTACGGCACGCCAGGCTCGCACTTAAACAACCTGGCCGATCTAGGCGTGCACGTTCGCTACGCTCAGGGCACGCAGGATGAACTGTCCGACTACCTGGCCCGTGGGCAACCGTGCATTGTGCTTGTCCGCACCGACCAACTGCCCTACTGGACGTACGCCACTGACCATGCTGTGCTCGTCGTCGGCTTTGACGAGCAGGCGGTGTACGTCAACGATCCTGCCTTCGAGCAAGCTCCACAGCGTGTCTCCCACGCTGATTTCGAACTCGCCTGGCTAGAGTTCGATTATCGCTATGCGGTGATCTGGCGCTAGTGTGTCGTTCACGTAGCGCAAACTCCCTGTCTCTTCCCCACTGAATGGCACTGAGAGGCTTTCTGATCGCTCCAGCTTCCCCCGCACCTCTCGCACTGAAAGGCCCACAGCGCGCCCTCACGCCAGGGGACGACGTCCCGACCCTGTTCGCTGCCCGCTGCGCCCAGGTGTGCGGCGCGTTCGTACCCCTTCGCGCTCGACCAGCCACAGGCACAGCCGCTCAAAGTCGCGCGGCGACAGTCTGTCGAAGGGCAGGGTATGGGTTGTGCCGGTGATGGGGGATTGGGTCAAATTTTCTTGTTCCATAGTGGAAGCTTATCGTTCTCGTCAAAATAGGCCTGAAGCAGATCGGCTTTGGCCTTCGCAGGAATTACCCTGACATTGGGGGTAAACGTCACGAACCAGTGAAATACGAGCGCCTCGAGACCAAGCAGCTCCATCTGTTCTGGAAAAAAGCGACGGCGAGGTATTCCCTCTTGCTTACCCTTTGTGATCCGCTTAAGCAACTTCTGGTCGCTGAACGTGCCATCTTGACGTAGAAGGCCGGATTTGCCAATGTATAGAAGCTCACTTCTTCCGCCCTTGTAACCATAGACAAGATAAATACCCGGCTCGTCGGGCACACCCTTTTCTTTAGCGCGTATGCCTATCTTTTCTCCCCTTCGCAATTCAAAGGAACCATTCCAGGGAAAGTGCTGGCGATAATCACTTAGAAGCTTGTCGAAGGTCATCTCCAACTCATACACCGACGTGTCAATCTCTGTCCGCCCGCTGAACCACTGATGCTGCTGAAGTCGCTGAAGCTGCTTTCAGCGCTGCTTTCAGTGCGCTCCCCCCCCTCAGTGGTTCCGCCCCTCCACAATCGTAATCTCCTCCTCCGTCAACCTGTACAAGTCGTACACGAGCGCCTGAATCACGAAACACGCGAAAGGTCACGAAAAGCACGAAACCCTTTCGCGCCTTTCGCTTCTTTTCGTGTCATTCGTGGTTCAAACGCCCTCCACAATCGCGATCTCCTCCTCCGTCAACCCGCACAGCTCATATGCCGCATCTCACTCACCCTTGGTCAGGCCGCCGCACTGCTGACCAACGCGGGTACTTGATCCCACGTGCGTTCTCTGAGAACACGCCCGGCCCGTTTCTTATGGACACCACCCCACTGCTTGAAAAAGAACGGTACGTGGGTTGCAAGACACTGGTCGCGGATGTCAATGACCCATTCCTCTGCCATCGGCCGCGCTCCAGGCCCCGATTCACCCCCAACGATGACCCAATCTATTCCGCGCAGGTCCAGGCCTGGCAACGGTCCAAGGAGTGGCTCCAACGACAAAAACTTGACGTGAGCGCCTGTTTGTCTGAGGTGTTCGATGCGAAAGGTGTAGCCCTGGCTCTCCACGCTGACACCCATCCAGACATTGGTAGGCCAATCAATCTCTGAATTCAATTCAAGTAGTCGCCTTGATCGCTTGGTTAACACCTGGAAGGTGTGCCACGAGGCACGGCGCATGACATCAAAGACCCTGTGAATGAATTCCAGGGGCGCATCTTCGTGAAAGAGATCGCTCATAGAGTTGACAAAGATCATTTGGGGCTTTTTCCAGCTCAATGGCTGTTCCAGCATATGCTCGTGCAGGGTCAGCTTGAAGCCGTTTGCATATTTGGGCTGTCCCATGGCCTGTAGACGCAGCGCCATGCGCTCTGCGTAGCAATGCTTGCATCCCGGGCTAGCCTTGGTGCATCCTGTCATCGGGTTCCAGGTAGATTCCGTCCACTCAATGCTCGAACGGATGCTCATAGGTCATTCTCCTCTTGGAAATCTCATTCGCGCGTCACCTGCAATACGACCTCGCCTAGTGTTTCTTGTCTAATCATAGCACAAATGTTCTGTATTGTAAACTCCTAGAAAGGAAGGCGGGCCTGACCATGGACATCCCTGCGAGTCACCTTGTGCCAGAAATCGTGACCAAGGGGATGCTTGCTAGCAAACAACAGCCGGTAAAGGGGCGCCCTCCTCCTTGCGTTACGGATAAGTGGCTCATCCCCGACCTGGTCGTCTCGGAGAACCTCTGTATAGCCCAATTCTTGGAGTCTCTCCTTATAAAAATCCATCAGTCGTCGGTGAAGCCCCAGGGACGCCCCACTGTTTTGCCAATCCTGGTAAATCTCGCGCCATGCCCGGTCACCGAAAAAGTCATCAACCCTGGTCTGGTCCATTGTCTCAAATGCCTGATGCATATTGCGATTCAATCCGTATTGGGGATAATTGATGATTAGATCCATTCGTCGCACTGTAGCCAGCCTGGCCACAGTTTCCCAGCGCAGTTCCATGCCTTCTGGGTCGAGGAAGGCCAAATTCAAGGAACGCCAATCATCCTGTTTAATGTGCGCGACAACGTCGTTGACCAGATCGTTACAGTCGCCGGTGTGAATATCCACCCGCTGGGAGTGGGGCGAAGCGGCGCATCGTTGTTGCAGTGCTTTTGTATTCTCGTCTGAGCAGTCGGCGAAAAAGTAGCCAGTGAAAGGGTAGGTGGCGGCCAAGGCTAGCAGAGGAGAACCCAACAAGATGGCACCGGAGTCCCTGACGATATTCTTGCCTGGTCCAGCCAGGAGATCAACGTAATATCGGACAGGCCACTTCTGCCGCATTGCAGTCTCAAATACGTCAATGTAGCGGGCCAGGTAGTCCAACTTTTCCGCCGCCCATGCGCCAGTCTCGCGCATGAGCAAACCATCGTCTTGAGGTTGCAGGTAAGATCGCATAGTTGTCCTTTCCAGCGACTGACCCACAGAGGCGTCACTGCTCCTCGATTAACGTGATCTCGTCCGGCCTCAACCCATACAACTCGTACACCAGCGCGTCAATCTGCGCGTCCACTGAACCACTGATCCCACTGAAAACCCTGAGATCACTGAAGTGCCTTTCAGTGTGGTCACTCTTCTCAATGCCTCAGTAATTCCACCTACACCGGCCCGTTGAATCGCTGATAGGGTTCCTTGTCCGCGAGGACAGACCCGGTGGCTAGCTTGCAGTACTGCTTCGACATTCGTCAGATTCTCTCAACGCGCACATTCCGAAAGTGCGCACACTCAGCTGAACTCTCTCGAAATCCCACGCTTCCCATTGGGTAGCTTACGGGAGCGGGTGGACATTCCAGCAAGGGACGATTGAGAATCTCCGTCTCTCTACCATTTACTGTTACGGTTACCACCACTTGCGTTCCTCTTACTTCTACGTGCACACCAAACCAGATGTCTAGCGGCAAACGAGTTGGTAAGATCACCGGGTTTTCCTTGGTCCAGTCCAGGTTGGTCCACTTACCGCCCACCCGAAAATGAGGATAAAGCTGCTCTTGCTGACACTGCAACATCACATAGTTGCCAGTATCCTTTGCCCTGATAACCCAAGAAGTGTTTTGGTTAGCGATCTTGGTTTCAAACTCAAACACGTAGTCTGTCCACGAGAGACAAGGTTTGGCTATTCCACCCCTCTCCGATTGAGTAACGATGAGGATGCGTCGGTCACCCTCTCCTTCGGTACGCCATTCTCCAGAGTATTCCCAATTCCCTAGATCGCGCTGAAAGTCTTCACGGAATTCCTCACTGTGGCTGGGCTCAGGGCTATAAGGCTTCATGTGATACCGAGCCAAGAGCCAAGCTGCAATCGCGATGAGCGCACAATGCGCGATGGAGAATGCAATGGTCTTCCAGTCGGCGTAAGCCATATACAACAGAATCTCGATCAAAATTAGAAGCCCAACAATCACGAGGTATCGCCATTGCTGAACTAACCACCATGTAAACCGTTTGAATCTTCGTCCGATGACATAGTGCCAGACTAGCCATCCTACGATAGCTACTGATCCTGCAATGGCCAACCTTAGATTATCGTCCATATCCGGGAACAAAAAGGAGAGCGCATATGCTAATGCCGCCAAGAGCACCGCTGCGATGAGATCTGGCAATATGCTTCCGCTGTTACTCGACATAGTTTCCTTCACTCCCTTGCAGCCCTAATCCTGCCTCTCCACAATTGTAGTCTCCTCCTCCGTCAACCCATACGATTCAACCAGCGCGCTAATCTGCCAGCCCGTGGCCTCGATTTGCCGCTGATTGGCCTCCTCATTGGCAGGGACTGCGGCGACGAGCTCTTTCCAAGACTCTCGCGCTCATATCTCGATTAGTGATAAGCATCATTCTCTTGAGGTAATACAACAGAGCGAGGAAGCAATAGATCAACGTTCCAATTGTGAGGCCAGTTATCGGGGGACTTACCAGCGATAGCTTGTTAAGTGTAATCACATATCCAAGCACATTCCAAGCGGTGATGTCCAAAGACACTGGTAAACCAAGCAACGTGACGTTCAGCACGCTCAAAACAAGACTAGCAATAGCAACAATAGTGATCAGTCGATCGTCCCGCTCAAACTTATGGAGCAAACCAGTGTCGAATAGGCGAACGTCCTCTTGAAGTTTGGCACTCTGAGCTACCGTAAAGACCAGAAAGACGCTCAGGAAGAGAGTAGCACTGGTCAGCAGCATCTCATTGACCTTTACCATGACGTTGATAGCCCTTTCTGTTCAACGACAACTATAATTACCCATTGATGACAATTAGAAATGCCCACTAGGAAGATCGGCTGAGTCGTTGTAAACTGGCCTCAGAACTGAGGAG
>Ga0315549_1000801_pt1 | contig 36139 bp, 39 predicted proteins | sample SalMarSW160200MG_FD_203101 | JGI IMG/M metagenome (GOLD analysis project Ga0315549, IMG submission 203101) | Salt marsh sediment microbial communities from the Plum Island Ecosystem LTER, Massachusetts, United States - Salt Marsh Sediment SW1601-200 ... | reverse complement strand
TATGCGTTTTTCTATCTCCAACATTTTGTGACCTTTAAGATTGATTTTCCTCTGAGTCATCCGCGTTCATCTGCGTCCAAACTCTTTGTCTTTGGGAACCTGAGTGTTTAAAAATTGAGGTTTTCACTATATGCATGCATCAGATCAGCGATGTAGGACGGCCCCGGCAAGTTCGAGAATGAGGAACAATATTAATTGGATAAAAAAATATTCTTGTAAATTCAAAGATATGCATACACGATTAGGCCTGAACAATCAAGACCAAATTTTACCTATAACTACTGTAAAAATTAGGTATTGTCGACGAATGATCGAACGAAAGTGTGTTCTTATGATATACGAAAACACAAAGTGCTTAAAATAATATCGAGCTTTGATTGCAGAAATCACAGGTCTTGAGCTGATGATTTCGAAACGAAATCGTAAAGATTTTATGGCTTCAATTTTGCTCCCAATTTCACCCTCAAATCATGCATCAGTTTAAAAGCCTGCATGAAACCTCGGTTTCTGGGCATGATCTCGTCAAAATCGTCTCCATGGGCAATTAATAGTCTGTGCCCTAAGTTTAAAGACGCGTAAAGTTGACTTTCCCAAACCCTTTTGGCACATATCCATTATCATGGTTACCTCGTACCCAAACGACCTTTTGACGGTAAGATTTCTCCTCAATAAGGTAAAGGATCCGCTGATGCGGTGGCTTTAAATTCTCATAAGGATTGTCTATAATATCCCCATTTAAGATAAGTTCATGATCTTCAGAAACATTTCCGAGAAAACGCTCGAAGTCGTCATATAAAAAATGGTGAGATCCAATATGCAAATCGCTGACAATGATTGCGTTCATTTATCAAGGATAATAGTTTTAAAAGTACTATCTTTAATTAAATCTTTAGAACGTTAATTGCCCTACTCCCTCGGTCAGACCTTTCTATATCAAAGCTGACTTTATCACTAGAAGAGAGCACCTTGAATCCAGGCATCCTGATGTCAGAGTAATGAACAAATACTTCTGCTCCATCTTCCTTTTCTATAAAACCGTATCCCCTTCTTATACTAAACCACTTTACAATCCCGTTTGCCATATCTTAGAATTCCATTTATAAATATATCACGTGGAGCTTTTAATTAAGGCATGGGTTCAATTTCAACGTGAATCGGTTCTATGTGTTGATCAATTGGTACACATTCACCTGGGAATCTGATTTTTCTCATACATAATTTGAATAGGAACTCTGCCTTCCACTCACTCCCGTCAGGTGCCGTTCCAGTAATTATGGTTTTTTTATATATATCTCCACCCCATACGCGCTCGGATTCTCCAACTTGGACACATTCACATCCGCTGGTACATCCAATGGCTTTTCTGCTAGTATTTTCCTTGACTATCTGTTTTGTGGCCATTGCTAAAAGCTGGGTATCATCTATACTGACATTTGGAGACGTGACCTCTTTTACTAATTGGGGGTTAGACACATTCCATTCCACAATTTCGCACTTATTATTGCATGTCATTTCAATCTCCTATTTTTTGAAATTTGATTTTCTTCTACTTCATCTTCTTTTTTCATAATACGATTTAATTTTTGTTTCATTTCTATAGGATTAATAGGTTGCTTGATATAATCAATAAAATGCTTTTCCATCAAATCTTCAGCTTCTGGGCTGCTTCTTTCGGTTATAATTATTACAATCGGAATAAACTTATATGTTTCGTCTTTTTTCATCACGTCCAAAAACCGAAAGACATCGATGTCGGGTGTATTGAAATCAAACAGAACAAGATCGATAATTTCTTCATTTAGTATTTTTAATCCCTCATTGACATTAGAAACTTCAAAGAATTGTACAACATTAAACCCAGGCGACTTAACGATCTCTTTTATAGCCGTTCGTATAGGAATGGAATCTTCGATGATTAACAAATTGTATTCCATGACATTTAATTTTCAACTTGGAAAAACCTGGGTTATAAAAGAATTCTAGTATTAACGGTTAATTGCACTTAAAGCTGAAATGATTATACGAAAAGTTAAATGAAGGGGGGCGAACGAGAGGATTTGCCAGAAAATAATATTTGTTTCACAGAAACGTACTTTTTACAAAGGAAATAAATTTCGATCTCATGTAGATGGTTAGTTGTTAAACAAAAACAAGTCGACAAATCATAATCAGGCGTATCGTTTTCAAATTCATTATTGTTTTTTAAAATTGAAGCGTATTGAAGATCTATGCATGAATTTTGCCTAAAAGATTCAGTATACATATTGTCGGGAAATACGTTTAAGCCGGGTTCACTAAAAGGAGTGAAAAAGGAAAGAAAGATGGCAAGTATAATAGATATAAAGGTATGGCGGTTTGCTTTCATGATTTCGCCACTAACATCAAACACATTTGAAAAAAGTTAAAAGAAATCTATTAATACTTTTATGATATAAATGTTATGAAATTGTCAACTCATAAAATCCCATTAGCAAAAAAATATTTTTTTCAGCGAACATAGGAAATTAACTATCCAGCGACTTTTTGTTCAATATTTTCTTATTATTTAGCCAGATAGACAACCTCCCCAAAAGGGATAAAAAATTGTTTGATAATGACAAACCCTAATTGTATTTTCTTGCCAATAGTACATCCTGAAATCAGTTCAAGCTCATTTCATATATCTGAAAATCCACAAAAAATCAAAGGGCAAATCCTGTGAAATAAATTTGCCCTTATTAAAAAAACGATATCCCAAATTTTTCAGACCCCTGATATTTACATTTCCATAGGAGATATCGCAGGCGCTAGGTTTTCTGGAATAAGCCTTCTTTTTTAGTCATCATCCAGTACCTTTCGGGTAGTGTTTGCGATTTCACCCAAAACAACAGGCTTCACAACAAAAGCACGAATCCCACTTCTTTTCGCTTTATCTTCATTTATATGTTCACTATACCCGGTACAAAGAATTATAGATATAATTCGGGTGAACAGCTGGTCCTTGCCCGTAAAGTGGTAGTAGATCACCGGTTCGGTGATGCGGGCCTTTTTGGATATCTGAAGGGTGGTGGTACCGCCGAACCCCTGTTCGGCGAACAGCAGGGTGGCCGCCTGGATGATGTCTTGTCTTTTCAAAAACATAGCTCAATCAAATTTCACCGCTACCCGTCTTTGTGCCTGACTTCGAAAAGTCATAAACCTTTCCTAATAATTAAAGGAAAAATTCGAAAACCATTGGAAACCTTACTCCTATAAAATTATTTGTCAAGGATTTTAGGTCATTAGGAATGATTATTAACTTTAACAACACCGAACAGTTTCAATTGCATTCACACCTATATTGCATATAACCTATTAAAATCTTGACAATATTTAGCTAAAGTGAGATGTTAACTAGTGGCCATCCATAAATGGTCTTTTTGCTTGCCCAGTTAAATCCGTATTTAATATTTAACCGGGGCCAAATCTCTGCGTTATGTTCAAAAAATAAAGTAGGTATAATATGAGTAATATGACAGTAAGAAAAAACATGCCGGTGTTTCTTTTAATATTCGCAATCATTTTGACAGTTACTATTAAATCCGTTTTTGCTGACACACGATATGTTTCTGATAAGTTAATCATTTCTGTGCGTGATGGGCAAAACCAAGATGACAATGTTTTAGGATATATTAGGACGGGAACAGCAGTTGATGTGCTTGAAGAGAAAGGACGTTATTTAAGGATTAAGACTGAAGATGGCCTTGAAGGTTGGGTTCAGACACAATATATAATTTCAGAAAAACCTAAGGGCCGGATCATTGAGGATTTAAGAAATGAGATAAATGATTTAAACAAGAAAATCGAGTTTTCAAAGAATGAGCAAGGTTCCTTATCAGACAAATTTCTGGTAACAAAGCAAATCTATGAAGTTAGGATCAGAGAATTAGAACAAGAATTAAATATCAATCAAAAAAATACTGCAAAAGCAAAGAATGAGTTAATAGAGCTTAATAAAAAATATAAAAAACTTCTTAGCAACTCAGAAAATGCGGATGAACTGATCAGGAAACTTGAGAAGTCGAAGAAATTAGACTCAAAACTAAAAACTGAAATCAGCAATCTAAAAAAAGACCGTCAAAATTCCCTAAAATCAAGCATAATCCAGCCGTTTCTTGCTGGAGCAGGGGTCTTCATCGTTGGATTTATACTTGGGGGATTAGCAAGAAGGAAGAAGCGCTCTAAGTTATATTGATAGGCTTAGAAATTTTCCTTGGAGACGTTCATACTGAACGTGCCTTAACCCCTCATGATTTTTTGCGGTATGCCCTTTGTTTTTCTTTCACTGTAAACCCGATCTTTTGTTTTAATCAACCGCCCCAGTACGATTTGCCGGCCTGTCCCGGTACTTTCACGGAGACCTACCCCGGTGAAATGCGCTGCACTGTTGCTATCGCAAATTTCACGGGGCACAGCGGGGCAGGCGGGATCTTCACTATGTTATGACAGGCTGAAATGTCTTGTCCCTGAACCGCTCAAACTGGCGAGAAATCCGGGTTAGAAACGCAGGGTGGGAATACCAAATAAGGGATAATTAAGATCCACTTTTCCGATACCCAGTCCCAGAATACCCTGACTGCAGAACATTTGCAAGGCGTCGCAGAAATCACTGAACCCGTGTGGCGCCACATCGTAATCCCCAAATGCCATAAAAGGCATTTCCCGATCATTCATCATATCTGTAAAATGGGTATGCGTGATGGTTAAAAGCTGAATCCCTTCCGGGCCGCAGCAGGTATCGTCATCGAGTCTCCTTAGAAGTTGAGACGCCTTCAAATTCTGGTATCTTTCACCGGTCTGGATCTTTGAAAAATAGTAGCCTTTGGGTCTGGGCGGCGCTTCCGGGCGCAAGCGGAAATGGTCGGATCTGTTAAAATGAATATTCTCACACTGCCATGTCTTAACCCTCCGACGTTTACACGCACATTCCCAGGCCAATTTGCCGGAGAGAACAGCATCGGCATTGCCGTGACCGTCATGACCAAAGCCATAGGAAAGAATTACACCGACAAACCCGTCGCGCCTATCTTTGTCTGTTAATAGGGGCGGTGCTCCAATCCGATCGAATTCGGCCTCTTGGATGCCCCATGCCATTTTTCGGTTGGCTGTTCGCCAGGATTTGATTTGATCGGGGATGGGTAGAATAGAACCGTCATTGTCTTTGGATTTGCTCTTTATAAATCGTTTTATCGTTTGTAACATTTTAGAAGAAATAGCCCAAGGAAAGGTTTTTATCCGGGATGGCTCCCCATTATGAGGAGCCATCTCGGTTTGAAGAAACTCGGGTATATTTATTGCCAGCAGGGGTGTCCGTATGAAGAACCATATTTCATCGGGCAGTTTCCTCTGAAGCCTCTACCTGCGTTGGGATTAATCTTTTTCATCTCTATTATATGGTTAATCCGCTTTTGGTCGATCTCGGCCCTGAGATCGGATATCTCTTTTTGTATACTTATGGCTTTTTTAGCATCAGGATTCTTTTTGGCGAATTCGCTTTCAAGTGCAAGCCGCTTTTCATAGATATTTTGTCTGAGATCTTCGGTTGCCTTAAAGAATGCCTTTCGCCGTTGTTCCATTTTCTGAATGTCTTCATCACTCAGATTACCCATCATGTATCCACATCCCGGACTTCCATAGCCGCCATGGTGCGAGCCCGAGCCATAATGACCCCACCCTCTATGATGTTGGCCGTAACCCATTCCTCCGTCGGCAAATGCATATACACCAAATCCTACAACGGCAAATACCGTTAAAAGAATGATTATTTTATTGGTGACATTTCTCATTTTTGTTACCTCCTTATTTAAATTTTTTTCTCATTGCTTTGATTTTCTATGTGGGCAAATCGTGTGCCACAACGTTGACACAAAAAAACCAACCTGTACGTAACATCTTGTAAATACGAAACTTATTAGTTGATATATTTTTTTGTGGCATTAAAAATAATGTTTTTTAATATGGCCAAAAGCGCAACGTGGATATTAAATACCCAGCTTGATAAAATTTTTGGATTCAAGTGGATATTAAACACCCATTGATTTTCTTAAAAGTGCCAACACAAAAAAAAAGTTGCCACAATGTGGCATTATAGGATGATAATATTCATTTTAAGGCTAAAGTCAATTAAACCCTGTACAATCGAAAACAAAATTTAGAAAATTTATAAATCAATACTTCACTTGATTGAGGGCTATCCGGTCGCCGGATTTCTGGACACTGCCCTTCAGTACATATCGAACTCCCAGTTTTTCAGCTACTTTTTGAAACTTTTTAAAAATCGCCGATAATAGAAGATATTGATAGAAATTATGAGATAATATGTTTATACAATTATTTCGTTAACAGCGCAGATGCTTGATATTTATAACAAAAATTCCCTTTCAAAAAATCCTATATTTAGAAATAGTTGGTTAAACAGAAGTAATAATAGCTTATAATATCAGTTAATTGAAAATACATGATGTGCCGTTAGCAAATGAGCACAAAATCTGACTCCTTCGGGTTTGACTTAACAATCCGCATCTTTTATTATTAACGAAAAATTAGAGAGAATTATAAATATTTCGTTGTAAATCATAGTCATTGAATTTATTGACTAATTCTTGTTTTCCCAGCATAAGTTCACCTGGAAACGAACATGGGTCAGCTCAAAGAAATATTAATACACCGGTTGGCGAATAAAGGAATGGACCCAAACATGATTCCTAGTTATATCAGGAGCATGAAAATCTGTTTTGTTAATAATGCCAATATGAATCCTCTACAAGTAAACGAGCAACTTCAGTTCTTGGGTTGGAATGATATTGAAGTGGATTATCACACTATCCAGTTAGCGATAGCATGTTTTGAAGCTGAAGGTATACATCCTTTGGGACGTTGATGCTGAACGTGCCTTAACCCCTCATGATTTTTTGCGGTATGTCCTTTGTTTTTCTTTTACTGTGAATCCAATCTCCCCGGTTAAATATCACCCAAGCATTAAATCATTCATCATCCAAAATACAGACAGTTCATTCTTTTATGCGCACGCAGCAACTATTGATTTAACCCCGGTACCATCTTCCGGACTGTCCCGGTACTTTCACGGGGAGCTACCCCGGTGAAATGAGCCTTGCCTTTTACTACCGTAAATTTCACAGGACACAGCTGGGTAAATTTTTTTTTGGCTTGTTTGCTACTGGACTGCGACCAAAACGACGCCGAGCTTTTTTTCCAGCTCATTGATTTTTGAAAGCGCTTCATCGTCGATTACTGCAGGCTCGATATCATGACAGGAAAAAGACAACAGCATCTTGCCGAGTTCTTTTTCCAGAGCCTGAATAGCTTCTAGGTTGGCATTGTCCAATGTTGAAAAACTACACAGCATGGTAACCTCCTTATACAAGTTAAATGGTTGATTCAGGGTTCCCCACGGATTAGGGCTCAGAGGTTCAGGGTTCAGGGTTCAGAGTTTCAGGGTTCCCCGGTTAAATTCGCCCTGCTCCTTTTCTTCGAAAAATTTAACCCGGCAGGCTCCGATACCATCTTCCGAAGTTTGTCCTTATGATATACGAAAACACAAAGTGCTTAAAATAATATTGAGCTTTGATCAATTGCAGATATCCACGGCTTCTGCTTGAAGATTTCGTTTAGAAATTCTTGCATTTTTAGGGGCTTGATATTTTCATACTTCAAGGCATAGTACCAGAAGCTTTAATTTTACAAGATTCAATATCATGTCAGGCAGCTTACCATTTAAATATAGCACAGGCAATCGCAAATCCGCCGCCGCTCGCGCAGAACAGAACCAGATCCCCTGGCCTAGGACCTTTACCTTCAACCAGTGCATCGTCTAGAGCCATAGGAATACAGGCGGCACCGGTATAGCCCCATTTGTCCATTATCCAGTGGGATTTTTCCAGTGGTTGGTTGAACCGTTGCATAACATCTTTGATGGTATTGACGTTCAACTGTGTGAAAAGAAAGAAATCAACCTCGTCCACTGAGGCCAACCCTGCCTTGGCAACGGTTTGGCGGATGAGCGGAGGCCAGTTATCGTTGTTAAAGGTTGCCGGAAATTTTTCCAAAAACTGCATAACAGGACGATTGAGAGCGTTGTCGTTGACAGGAGAGGCTGCCCCGCCGGTGTATATCCCCCATGATTTATAGTACTGACCCTGAGAAATCAGCTTTGAGGCCAGATAGCCCGGCTCGTCGCTGACACTCATCACCACCGCACCGGCCCCATCTCCAAAGAGGGTGCAGGTACGCTTATCATGATAATCGAGGAAGCGGGTCATGGCATAGCCGCCAACGACCAAAACATTGTTGATGTCTGTATCGACTGTGATCTGCTTGGCGGAAACATCCACACCTACAATCCAGGAGGCACAGGCACTGTTGATATCAAAAGTCCCACTGTTCAGGGCGCCCAGTTTATGCTGCAAAATGGCAGCAGTGGCAGGGCTGATGTAATCGGGCGTATCAGTGCCCAATATAATCAGGTCAACATCGGCGGGAGCGAGGTCGGCTCGCTCTAAGGCTTGACGAGCGGCAGCGGTACACATATCGCTGGTTGTTTCATCATCAGCCACACAGCGCTCTGCAATACCCACCTTTTCCTTTAGCCAAGCATCCACGTCCCCAACAAGGGGTTCAAATTCGGCGTTAGTCATGACGCGTTCCGGCACGTAACGGCCGGTGCTAATTATCTTTGCATAGCAATTTTCCATTGGGCGTCCCCCTATCTTTTTTTAAAATATGATCCAAGATCCCTTGCCTTAATCTACACCGGAGGCCAATCGACTCAATAGATAATAACGGAACCGAATCATGTAAATTTTGGGATCTGAATTTTTGATGCTTATAAACGAAATCATAAAGGCAATTCTTTTGGTATGGATCTGCCGTTATTAAAAATTTGACGATTGTCAAATTATTTCCGTTTTATGATAACAAATTGACCCATATTATCATGAAGTGTTTTTTTGTGACATCAACTGGTTTTCAAGGAATTTTAGTTTTTTCTTTAACTCCTTTTCCTGGTTCCAGCGTTCTGTTACATCCCTTATAATTGACGCTGTACCAATAATTTCATTCTGACGGTTCCGAACAAGTAGTATGGTGAACTCTACTGATATTATCCTTCCATCCTTTCGTATAGCAGGTACTTTAAGAAGTTCCTTACCGTACCTGGTTTCACCGGTTTTCATAACCCTTTAGTAACCTTCCCAATGTCGCTGACGTAATTTTTCGGGGATAATGAGGTCTAAATTTTTCCCCTGAATTTCCTCCGCTTTGTAGCCAAAAATTGCCTCGGCCCCTGAATTCCATAAATCGACAATTCCTTCCTGATCCGCAAAAAGAATGGCGTCCTGAGAATTTTCTATTATCTGTTGATAGATCAATCTGGTATCAGTCATTATCACTTCCATCTTCTTTATCCTCGTAAGCCTGAGAAAAATAATCTCTCCATAACTACAAAATACTAATAGTTTCTATAACGTTTGTTAGCTTCTACAAGTTTTTTGGTAGTTTTACGTCCCAAAGTGTGTTCTTCAATCAGATCATTCATCAACAGCTGGTCTTCATCAGACAAATCCCTTTTACTAAGTTCTCTAAAAAGAATATCCTCCTCTTTTCCATGATGAGTTCTGTCAGCATATGTACGGATAAATTCAACCGTTGTGTCAACGAATACTGAATCAACTTTTTCTTCTTTCTCAATTTGAGACAGGATACGTTTGATTATTCCAATCATTCGCTCGATCAAACGGTGTTCTATCATGAGTGGTGCACGTGCTTGCATTTTAAAGGTCCTTTTTATAGACTCCTTTCGGGATCCCGAACGGTATATTTTTACTCTCCACGAATCATGACCAGCAACATTTTAAACGGTGCTTTTGCCTGAAGAGCATGGGCAATATTGGCCGGCATAATCAGCATTTCACCGGCAGAAACATTTTGCGGTTGACCGCCAATAGTGATTTCAGCCTCGCCGTCCAAAATGTAGATTACTGCGTCAAATGGTGCCGTGTGTTCACTTAGGCCCTGGCCCTTATCAAACGCAAAAAGAGTTATATTGCCGATATCTTTTTTTAGTAATGTCTTGCTTACGACGGAACCGTCTGTATAATCAACGAATTGTTCCAGGTTGAAGGCCTTGCCTTTAAGTTTGCTGGATTGATCGTTCATACAAACCTTTTAGCTTCCTTTGACCTGTCAAAAGGCACAAAAAATTCGTAGCCGACGGCACCTCTGTAATGCTTACTACTCTCTAACCATTTAGGAATAAAAGGGGGGCCAGCCCATGCAGCGAAATGATCTCCTTGATCATCTTGCCAATGGGTCTGAATCAAAACTCCAGAACCGTCTTCAGAACGTTCAAATATTGAAAAGGCTCCATCCGTTTCTATGAGAAAATACTTTATTCGTTCCGGGACAGTTCCTTCTGCCCTATAGGACACAATAACTTTCTGCACATTGTAATTTACAGGAACTACTGTGCCGCCTTTTAAAAAGGCATTTTGTACTTTTAAAGACGCACATCCTGATAATAGGAACAGCATTATTGTAAAATAAAAAAGGTTAGATAATCCAATAGTATCTCTATTAGCTCTCATATCCGCCTCCTTTCCTTGCATCCTTTTTATTTGATAAGTTTTTTTTAGCCAATTCAGATAACGTTTTGCCCCTATCAGGGATAAGGGTTCCTTTTTTGAAAGCAGTTGAGAATGAGGTCAGTCCAACAAGAGATGTTTCACAATGGAAATCGAATCGAGATAGAGGCCGGATTTTATTTTTTGCATTCATTTATTGAATTATATTCATATATTAAAACAATATACATGGCAAATGATAAACTATTTAATATTTCAAATAGCTATATGCTACATTGTGGTTTTGATAGTATGGATGGATTAATGGAAAGGAGGGAGGAACCTGACAGAAGATACCTTGCTAATAGTACAGCTCGAAGTCAATTCTTTCAGATACATATATCCTATTTCTTACAAAATTGCAAAAAAAGACAAATTTCGCTCGAAAGATTTGACCTTATGATATACGAAAACACAAAGTGCTTAGAATTATTTCGTGCTTTGATCAATAGCAGATAGTTGCGGGTTTCGGATTGAAGATTTAAAAGCGAAATCGTAATAAATTTTGAGCTTTAATTTTTCAATGTTAAAGGCAGCTAATCTACAATATGTTCTATTTATTCCGTATAAATATAAAGTCACCTCCGTCGTGACCTGCTTCGTGAATATTGGCATATTCTGGAATCTGATCGGCATTCCATCCAACTTGTGCACGGATTTTCGTAAAAAGAGAAGTGCCGTCCAACACTCCGTTGTTTTCATTCAGAGTGTCAATGAAAGCTGAAGCGAACACAGAATGATTTCCTTTGCCGCCGCTGTCCATCACTGGCTCAAGACCGCCTGAGGAAAGCACAACTCGGGCTTTTTTCTGAGAAATTTGAGCAAGATAATCAGGAGTCTTTTGCGTGATATGCAAACCTCTGGTGAGCTTTCCAGAATAACAACTGTCTGCTACAACCATGACATGTTTGGCTTGAATAGCACGGATTTCGGAAGTGATGGCGCTATTAGAAACCCATGCTACTTGGTTCTCCCTTGTAGCGTTCACTGGTAGCCAGTAGCCTTGATCTGCATCCTTGTCAAGCCATCCATGGCCAGCATAGTAGATCAAGAGGTTGTCGTGGATAGTTAGTGTTCGGCGATAGGAATTTATGGCCACCAAAATGTCTGCTCTGGTTGCATTCATAAGGAACTCAACCTTGAACCCATATTTATATTGGAGAAGAGAGGCTATGGCTTGGGCGTCATTTATCGCTGTGCGGAGCTTGGGCAGGTATCGATAGTCGTTATTGCCTACTACAAGGGCATGGTAGGAGCCGAAGTCGAGGGATGCGGCAGGCACATAATCCGAAACTGCGGACGACTGCACAGCCGGCACAGCAATTGGGACTTCTTTAGTAACAGAAGAACCAGGCTTCTCTGCGGCCAAATAATGCTCTTCTTCAGCTTTCTTTAGCATACGTTCGATATATGTGTTACCATATTTTTGAGCATAATACATAGGTGTATAGCCACTCATACTTTGAATGCGTGTGGCGGCTCCATTGTTGAGTAGCATCTGTACGATTTCGACATGACCTTTCCAGATTGCTAAATGCAGGGAAGTATGGCCTACACTATCTTGAGCATTCACATTCACGCCGTTCTTTATTAGGAAACGCACTAAATCTGTATGGCCAAATCGGGCTGCACCATGCAGAGCAGAACCGTAATATTGAGTTTTTGCACCGTTTTCAACAAGAAGGCGAACAATATCAAAATGTCCTGCCTCCACTGCCCAATCCAAAGGTCCTCGAGCGTCACCAAAACTTGCTTCATTTACATTTACGCCCTTTTCAATAAGAGCATTTACAGAATTTATATTATCGTTGCGAACTGCCTCTATTAAAGGAGTAGTTGCACAGCCGACAAAAAAGTTTGCAACTAAAAAAACTATTATTGCCGATATGGATGTCCCTCGCATATTCTTATTATCCGATTCAAAAACTTTTGCATAAACAAAATCAGTAGATATATTTCTCATCGGCTATCTGTAAAAAGCGAGATTTAACAAGTTAAGGGAGTAGTTTCAGTTTAAATCACGGTGTGTGGTTACTAAAAATTATACACTTGATTCTATATCATTAATTAAAAATATATTCAATAAAAGTTGAATATGCCTTGCCTGAATCGTGAATCACTTAAAAGTGAAGATTTCAAACCAGCATCGTTGCTGTGGTCTTTTAAATCCGTACTCAGACAATGTGTTGTCTTGCCATGAGTACAACCTGAAGCAAGCTCTTTCAGATTACACATATCATAAGAATGAAAAGGGGGAAACCTGTTAGACGGATTTGCCCCTATTGAAAAAACGATATCACACCAATTTTATAAGCCTGATATTTACTTAATTATTGTAGCCATCAACAGCGATGAATAGTTTCCGAACAATTAAATTTTGATTCACTGATTTAAAAATAAATTTTTCCAATACCATTGATCCTTTGAGTTCAATCCGGATCAAATCCTTTACAGCCGGTTGTCAGGGCGTGTCTTTTTGAATGAGGATAGTTACGGCAATGGGTTGGTTTAGTATTATGTATCCGACAAATATACTTATCATTATTTGGGAGTCTTTTCAGCCATGGGCACCTGCTAAGTTCTTCACCGGTTTCCTGATTAATCCAAATATCATTGAAAAAAGAACTCTGATCGACAAACTTGAGAATATCGTAGCGATCTTCCAATTTCCACCGGTTAATATCTTCGTCCAGTACAAAATTGCAGTAAGCATCGGAAAGATTTATGCAACAATGACCGCACTGTTTACAATTGAAGTTTTCCATTTCCGTCTTAACCCAAATCCCTTTCTCACTGCCTTCAGCACCAGTACCCGCATATGAATTGACCCAAAGGACTTTTGTATATACGAGGGCAATATCTTCAGGCAATTTGTCTTGAAGGGCCCGTGTTAAGAGATCTTCAAATTCGCTCCAGTGGTAAAATTCTTCATCATCCAATTTCTCCGGTTTATACCAGATACCGAGGTCTTTGTTGTCCGTAAGAAGATTAATTCCTTTGCTTATCCTGGCTTTGCCTCCCTCAAGAAAAGAGAAAATCTCCGCTACTTCCTCAAAATAGTCCGGTCTTAAAAGGCAATCGTTAATATCCCTTATAGCTTCTCTGAGTGTTAGAAATTTTATATGCTTTTCCATAATGATATTTACATAAGCTGCTGGGAGATTTCGGACGATTTTGATTGGTCGTCAATGGTCTTGGGCACGCTGGTGCAGAACGTGCCTTACACTCTCATGAAACTCTGGAGGGTCATACAATTTTGATTTTTGGCCTCTCGTTCATTCTTAGAAAACGTCCTGACTATATTGACTTAATCCCCATTTTTGAAAATTGAACTTTTCATTATATGGATGGACACTAACTAATGCTCGAAGGAAAATGTGCCCTTATGACATACGAAAACACAAGGAGCTTAAAATAATATCGTGCTTTGATCAATAGCAGATAGTGCAACCCCCAAAAATAAAAAGGCAGAGCCAAATGACCCTGCCTTTAAATCTGGCTATTGTTGGTTGATTATTCCTTATATCTCCGTCTAAACCAGACAAGTCCTACAAAACAAGAAATGAAGATAAGCATTAATGCCACTGTTGATACAGGGCCAATTTTCAGGGCAATCCAGCTAACACCCACAACGGGCAACAGACTTATTCGAACCATCGCTCTCAGGCTGTCATGTTTTGCAATAAAATCGGCCATTGGTGGTGAATACTTGTAATATGCTTTAACAAAAGTGCGACCGATTTTATTTGGCATGAGATAAAAGTCTCTGAACCTTCGAAGCAGTTGAACATGTTTTTCAAATTTTGAGCCAAAAGCTGCCGTAGCGATGAAACATCCTACACTGTTTGAGCCAGAGCTCGAATAAGAAGAACTTCCGACAGAAGCAATTCCTCCCGGATCAACAATAATTCCATTGGCCAACCCGTCACTATCTCCAAAACCACCGTCCTTTACTTCCAAAGTGATGGATTGTCCGTCATCATTAAAGGTGGTGTGTTCCGAATAGTCATACCAGCCATTGATGGTGTCATATTTATAAAAGACGTCAGACGCAAAAATATCTCCTGAAAAATAGATCCTGATTGTCGCAATGTCGCCAGAAGTGCGCACTCGGAGCCGATAGGCAAAAAGACCAAAGATGAGATCTGCTGGCCTGTTAACGGTATCGGAAATGGTATCCGGATCAATCACTTCCAGAGATTCAATTTCCTCTGCGGAACTCGATGCTTTTTCGATTCCAATAGATACCGAACCATCGGATGCTTGAACACATTTGATGATCTGTGGCTGATAGTTGTCCGGAATACCGTCGAGATTGAAATCAACACTATCATCCACCTCGTCAACATCAGAAATGCCGTTGGCATTGAGGTCTACAACAAAGGAAGCGGTTGTGAACTCAACAGTACTGGACCAATTCGAGGCTGTAAAGTAGACATCAAAGAATCGGACACGCACATAGTATTTGTGGTTTGATTTTAGCACCATATGGGGCACGGAAAACGTTGTCAGATAATTGTCGCTGGTAATATCGACAACACGTGTGGAAAAATTGCTGTGTTCGCTGATTTGCCATTGACTTTGGATGTGATCGTCATTGTTCGGATCTGAAAAAGCTGCCGTGGTTATATCCAGAGGGACTTCGACATCGCCAGAGTAATTTTCAGGATACACAATATTTGGCGTATCAGGGGACAAATTTGATGCCGGTACGTCGACGATTGTCACCACTTTCGTTGCCGTTTTCGTCACCCCGCCGATGGTGTAGCTGGCCCGGATGGTTACCGATGTATCTTCTGTTACTTCTGAGGCGGTGAGCACACCACTGCTGTTGATACCGGCATACACGGAATTTTCCCTCCAGGTGGAGTTGCTGGTGACGGTCTGGGTGGCATCATCACTGAATGTTGCCGTGGCCACGAAACCAGCGCTATTGTTCTCGCTAACAAAATCGTTTCCGCTGATGGACAGACTGCTGAGGACTGGTGCTGTTGATGGTTGATAGGATACTTCGTTTGAAAAGCCACTTTCATTATCTTCGGAGTCATAGGCGGTAAGCACCAAGAAGGAAGTTTCAGTATCACTCAGACCGTGCAGGGTATATTCCGGGTTTGCAGGATCGGCAAAATCTCCAAGAGGAACCTTGATGGGCGAGTTACCTTCATCAACGCTTGTGCCGTTATAAGGGGCGCCTGAAGTACCGCTCTTATAGTAAATATAGTATCCGGCAAGATCGGACTCCGTATTGCCAGTCCATCCCAGTGTTACGTCAGCTGCATATATTGACGGTTTCGGGCATAAGATGATGGCAGATGTGATAAGTATGAATATATAAAATAGTATTCTCCTTTGACGGAATACACTGGGGATTATCGAAGTGAAGTGAAGATCCCGATTTATCGAGGCCGGAGCTAAGCGAAAGTTCCGCTTCAAAGGGGCTTCGGGGGGCTTTATTATTAATAAAGATTTGAATATACTTTTGACCATAACAGGTACCTTTTTTCTTTTCGATAGATAACTTATGGAGAAAAAGGTACCTGAAAAATCTTAATTCAATATTCTTTATACTTCGAAAGCAGTTAGTAGCACAGGTATTCGGCAACCCGGCTGCCGTGGCTCTTCAGCTTTAGGCCCGTGGCATTGCGTCCTCGCTTTTCAGCGGGTTTGCCCTTTCGCTCCGTATTCCTATCCAATATTGTTTAACTATTTAAAGCTAATCCATATTAATTTTAATATCGGAAAATAACTCAGATAACTTAAAGATTAATAAAACCAAACTTGATTTTTCATGTATATCCTGGGCGAGTTTATCTTAATTTGCGCGAAAATCTTGCAATATTTAAATGCCATTTCAGCAAGTGAGAAAATGGTTAAAATCGAGCCCTTTAAATTAATTATTCGAATTGCATATCAAAGTTAATGGACAATATTTTTCAACTACTATGCCACTCTTTGACAGGTTTTACACAATTTTGGGGTAGTATTAAGAGAGAAAAAACTTGAAAAGTCTAAAAAAATATGGTGGGTGGAATTTATAGGTCTATATGAAATAATTGAAATATTATTCGGAAAAGCAAAATGATGATGTTGTTTCTGAATTATTAAGTTTAAGGTTACGTGCCTGAAGGTTCAATTTCCGAAAAGTGAAGGTTTATAACCGAAATCATAAAAAGTACAGATCTCTTACCATCACCACAGGTTCAAGCACCTCAATTTCCAGTACATATATCCCATTTCTTAAAAAAATTGCAAAAAAAGTAAATCCCTCTCGAAAAGTTTGCCCTTACGATATACGAATATATGAAAACACAAGGTGCTTAAAATTACATCTGGCTTTGATCAATAGCAGGTATTCACACTATCATTAGAAAAAGCAGGGCCATTGCTGACCCTGCCCCAAACCATAATCAACATACAGATGAATTTGATCTCCGCTACTGCATTTTACAAGGCTTTTAAACTCTCAATCTGACATTCTCTGTCAAATTGAATCGCCATACCGTGAGGGGTGGAACGCACCATGCTTCCGGTGCAGCCCTTCAAACTCTTCACGTCCTTAAGTTTTTTAATGTTGTCACTCGGGATGGTGAAATCCAGAATAAACCGTGTTCCTTCCGGAAAAGACATTAGTGTAATAATGAATATTCCGGAAGCAGATATATCTCTGGTTTCAAGATCTAAAACCTCTTTTCTGCCTAATATTATGGTTTCCAGTCTTACAGGGAATGGAATAGGAAATCTTTCATATTGACGTCTCTCTTTCATTGATAACGCCTTTCTTTGCCAATGAATATCCCTTTTAGGATATGAAACTGAGAGGATTAAGCTCCTAACAGAAACGGGATTAATGAAAAAAAATAGATGGGCCGAAGCAAATCGTGAGTGAGGTTAGAATAGCAAGAGATATTTAATAAGTGAATAAGATGCAGATAAACTATCAGAACGATAAGCTCTATGAAATCTAATATGGCAAGAACGTCTGGATGTCAAATAAAAATCTAATGACTCGGCCTGTCCCGGTACCTTCACGGGGAGCTACCCCAGTACCATCTGCCGGCCTGTCCCGGTACTTTCACGGGGAGCTACCCCAGTACCATCTTCTGGCCTGTCCCGGCACTTTCACGGGGAGCTACGGGGCAGGCTGGGCCCCGATAGAGGGATCTAGTCTTCGCTTCGACCCCGAAGGATCGGGATTTCCGTTTCACTCCGACCCCGTGTGGCGGGATTTCCGTTTCACTCCAACAGGCAGGGGTCGGGAATCAGGGCTTAAAATACCAGCCTTAATCCTGATTATTTTGTTCATCTTGTCTAAAACCCCATTAACGAATACCTCAATCCATTTTTATCGCTCTTGGAGGTGACAAATTGGCATCTTCAATTTTTCAATTCCTCTGTAGTGAGTTGAAATATCAAATCCTTAAAACTTTTTTTAAAACAACGCCTCCACAGTCGTGAGCAAAAACTCTTCCAACGGGGTCCCCTGGTTGCCGACGAGAAGTTTTTTTGCAGCAGGAAACTGTTTTGAGAATTCGGCAATCCCTGGTAGTCTCGTTTTATGTGCCGTGGTTTTAACCTCGATGGCGATCAATTCGTTTCCCTTGGACAGAACAAAATCAAGCTCGCGATTACGACCGGCCCAGTAAAACAGATCAATGTTTTTTCCGATGACAGAATTGAAAAGCGATGCCCCAACCGCCGTTTCCACCAGTCGCCCCCATAGTTTCGGATTGTTCCGGGTGTCTTCCATAGATCCATAGGCCGTAGCGGTCATCAGACCGGTATTTAAAACCAGCAATTTAGGGCTCGAAGCACGCTGCCGAACCTTTTCGCCGGCATACTTCGCCAAACCGGCCAGCAGTCCGGCCCCTTGCAACAAATTCAAGTAATGAGCGAGGGTGGTCGTATTGCCAACATCCTGCAACTGGCCGATCATTTTCTGATAAGAAAGGATTTGACCCGAATACGAGCATCCGAGTTCAAAAAGTCTTCTCAACAAAGCCGGCTTATCGACCCGGGTCATCAGCAAAATGTCTCTCGAGATTGTCGTTTCGATCAATGAGTCAACAATGTAGCCGGCCCAACGCGCTCGATCATCAATCAATGCAGCACTCCCCGGATAGCCGCCATAATAGATATACTCGTCCACACCAAAACCAAAGGCCGCCTGCATTTCGGCATAGGACCAATGGGTAATATGGTTCATTTCGAATCGTCCGGCAAGACTTTCGGTCAACCCTTTTTGAACCAGCAACGGCGAAGAGCCCAGAATAAAAACATGAAGTGGCAGCTCTGAAAAAGTGTCTTCATCCCACAAACGCTTGACGGTTTCCGACCATCCCGGCAATTTCTGAATTTCATCTAAAATCAAAAGGCCCTGCCGGGCTTTAGCATCGCTTTTTAACCGGTTACGAACAACTTCCCATTGCTGCTCGATCCAGTCCGGACCTTTCAACGCAGGCTCGTCTGCTGTAGCATAATGTCCAGGCCGATCCAGTGATTTCAGCATCTGTTGGGCAAGAGTTGTTTTACCGGTCTGGCGGGGTCCGGAGAGGACCTGTATGAAACGCCTTGGCTCGTCTATTCTTTTTTTTATTTCATTATAAATCAACCGCTTATACAATTGTCTTCCCTTCTTTATACATTTTGCTCAATATTATGAGTAAATTTACTCAATAAACTGAGTAAATGTCAAGCCCATTCTGGAAGGGGTTTACCAGTTCCACATCAATGGATCATCATCCAATGGATCGGTGACCGTTTTTCCGATTTCATTGACAGCCGCCAGATCTTCTTCAGACAAACGAACATTTGCAGCTGCGGCATTTTGAGCGGCTTGTTCGCCGTTGCGGGCGCCGGCAATGGCGCATATTCCGGACTGGGAAATGATCCAGGCCAGGGCCAGCTGCCCCAAAGTGATATTATTGGCCTTGGCTATGGGACGGAGTTTTTCCAATGCCTTCTGGACCCGCTCATAATTATCCGGCTGAAACAGCTTGTTTCTGAAACGGTGGTCACCTTTGGCAAATTTATGGTCCGGACCGAATTTTCCGGTCAGCAACCCCTGGGCCATGGAAGAATACGCCAGCAACGTGATATTGTTCTTGAGACAATACGGCAACGCATCTGTTTCAACCTTTCGCCAAAACAACGAATACGGCGGCTGGAGGCTGTCGATTCTTCCGTATTTTGCAGCTTCTTCCAACTGGGATCGGGAGAAATTGGAAACACCAATGGCGCGAATTTTATCCTGTGCTTTCAAGTCGGTCATAGCGCGCATGGTTTCTTCTAAAGGAACGGGTTTGGCGCCAAAGGAACCCGGAGGCCAATGGATCTGATAGAGGTCTATATAGTCGGTGTTCAAATTTTTTAAAGATCCATGACATGCATCGATGACCTGTCGGTATTTTAGGTGATTCGAAAATACCTTGGTGGCGATCACGACGTTGTCACGCACATCCTGAAGGGCATTTCCGACGATTTTTTCTGAATGGCCGTTGCCATACACCTCTGCCGTATCGAATGTCGTGATACCCGCATCATAGGCTGCTTTTATCGCCTTTGTCGATTCAGTATCATCGATGCCCACCCACATTTCCTTGCCGGCCTGCCATGTTCCCATAATGATCGAGGATATTTTAATTCCGGAAGTGCCAAGCATACGAAATTCCATAATTACCTCCACAAAAGGGATCAGAAATCCCCGGTTAAATTCGCCCTGCTCCTTTTCTCCGTTAAATATCAGCCCTCTGCCTTTTGCGGAACGATGCAGATGAAATCAAACGACTCCGACCCTGTATTTCTGAAGCGGTGGGCCTGATTGTTATTGATATAAACATAATTGCCTGTTTGCAGGTGATGTTCATTGCCCGTTGCATCTGTCACCATTCCGTTGCCTGCTTCAATTTTTACCAAGTGCGGATAATCATGAGTGTGATGTGGGCTCGCTCCACCAGGCTCTATGCTGAAATACCGCAACACGATTTCCTGCGATCCGTCGTCCGGACCTATAACGATTTGTTTTTTTATATGATCATACCCCTGCAAATCTGTGAACGGCACATCACTCAATTTCTTAATTATCATAGGTTTTCTCCTTTAGTGTCCATCCATAAACGGCATCTTTTGGCCCTCGGCAGCGTTCTCGCTCGTTTTCAATCCTCGACATAGCGCGCTATGCCTGCGGTTGAAAACTCGCTCGGGCCTTGCCGAAAACCAAAATCTACCATTTCTGGATGGACACAAGTTAGTTCTCTGAGTTTATGCTAAGATCCGAGTTGAAAATATAAGCCTAAAAATATCATTATATTCAATAAATTGTAGAAGTTCCAAGATGTATATAATTGAGGGATAGGGGGGTTTTTTCTTTAGAGCCCCAAATTAAGCGGAATGAATGATCCGCAACGACATCGTACACTGTTTGAATGCATTAGGGATCGTTGCGAAAAAACAGCGCTTTTATGAATTTGTAATGAAAAGATAAAAAATGTTATCTACCTGATCTATTTATTTAAATTTTGATCACTGTTTTTTCGTTACGAGCCCTTATGCATGAGTTTGTACGGTGTCGTTGCGGATTATTCATGGAGCGGTTAAATAAAAAAACTCCCCGACCCTTCAATAAAATAGATGCCGCCTATTTTCCCATTCTTTTATGCATCCCCTTGGCCGCACAGAGTTCTTCCTGTGTCAGGGAACCATCTCCGTTAATGTCTTTTGATTTGAAAATTTCTTCAGGATACCCCCGGTGGTGCGGAATTGTTGTGAACTCCTGGAGGGTAACCGCACCGTCATGGTTGGTATCCATGGACTTAAATCGCTCGTAACACTGTAGTCTTGGAGTGGCCTTCCCGCCGGCTGGACACGGCTGAGACGGTTGTTGGTTTTGCTCCGAGGAATAGCCGCTCAACGGCATGGCTAAAACCGCCAGTGCAACGAAAACGATAAAGTATTTTATCTTCATACTTACCTCCTTTGAATAACTTACAGATTTTTTAGTTACGTGTCTTATTCCGAATCCGCCCAAATGAGGTCATAGCTGACACTTCGGCCTCCGCCCGGGTTCTGTATTAATATGTGCTTTGCGACCAGGTCGGATATTTCTCGAAATGCGGTCGCCCGGCTGACCTTTGCCATGGCCACATATTTGCGGGTAGTCAGGCCGCCCTCAAAACCACCGGAACCGGCATCCAACAGACGGTTGATGACCTTTTGCTGGCGCTCATTTAATGTTGTTTGCCCATGCCGCTGCCAGAATCGGGCCTTTGCCAGAACAATTGAGATCAAGGTCTCTGAATGCTCAATCGCCCTTTCGAAGCATTCCATAAACCATTTCAGCCAGTCCGTGATATTTCCGTCTCCTTTCTGGCATCGCTCCAGAACACGGTAATATTCATTCCGTTCAGCCATAATACGGGTCGAAAGGCTGTAGAACCGGTAAGGCAACTTTTCGTCCTGTGCCAGCGCCATATCCGTAAGTGCTCTGGCAATCCTTCCGTTACCATCTTCAAAGGGATGAATGGTGACAAACCGAAAGTGGGCGATAGCAGCCCGAAGCAGTCCCTCGGTTTTTTCAGACTCCTTTTCCCACCAATGAATGAAATCCCGGATTTCCATATCTATGCGGTCTGTGGGAGGCGCCTCAAAGTGGACCTTTTCTTTGCCTATGGGGCCGGATACAACTTGCATGGGTTCCAGACCTCTCCATTGGGCGGTAGGAATTTTCCGCAGGCCTGAATAGCCGGTGGGGAAGAGGGCCGCCTGCCAGCTCATCAATCTTTCAGGTGAAAGCGGTTCGTCATAGTTAAGCGTGGCATCCAATAAAACATCCACCTGACCGTCCACCGCCCGATCCGCCGGCGGCAAACCGGCTGTGGGTAGCCCCAATCGCCTTGCGACTGAAGACCTCACCGAATCCCTGTTTAGCGCCTGCCCTTCAATGGCAGCGGTTTTCACGGCTTCCTCAATCAATATTTCGGCTCGGGCCTCTTTACTGGATTTTAAACCCAGGACCTCCAACTTACTCAACAACCTGCCCTGGCGCAGGCGAAGGCGCCCAATTAGCCGAACCAGCGCCTCGTTATCCCATCTGAAGTCTGTCCAGTTTGTATTTTGCCAGATATAATGCATTATAGCTGCCTAATCGCTTCATAATTTAAAGCAATTATATCCGCTATTCGCTTCAAAAGCAAATACTTTTATGGGAAAGGGGAAAAGTGTTCAGAAGTTCAGGGTTCAACAGACCTTTACAACGTTTTAGAGCATTAGGAACCGGTGACCGTGGACCATTGCTCCATGAGATCATCCCGGGTAATGATTGCGGTCACATCTGCGACATGTTCACGGATGTTTTCAAGGCCGCCCTCCTGGCGGTCAATTAAGATCACCGCCTTTACCACCTCCAGTCCTTCGGACCGGGCCCGTTCTATGGCCTGGATCGTGGAACCTCCGGTTGTGACCACGTCATCGATAATCACAACCCGTTGTCCCGGGTTCATATCTCCTTCGATCCACTTCACAATGCCATGGTCTTTTTGGATCTTGCGTATGGAAAAGGCATTGACGGGGTTTGCTTTTAATTCTGAAACAAAGGCTGTGGCAACCGCCACGGGATCGGCACCGAATGTCAGTCCCCCGATCCCGTCCGGTTTCAGATCTTTGATGGCATCGAACACCAGATGGCCCACCAGAAACATACCCCGGGGGCTCATTGTGGTGGGCTTGCAATTGACATAAAAATGGCTCATTTTGCCTGAAACCAGTTTAAAACTCGGCTCCTGGCTGTATTTAAAAGATTTTTCACATATGATTTGGATAAGCTCCTGTTTCATCTTAACCGCGCTCTGTAACATAGGGTTTATTTTTAAATTGAAAGCCTGGTCCTTTAGGCCATGCCTGTCCCGCATTGCGGGGGTCAGAGATGAGTTAGCTATGTCTAAACAGTAACCCGGAAGTGCCTAAAATTTGAAGTGAGCTAAAGTTAATGTATGTGCCGTTGGCACTATCAATTTAAATAAAAACTGATTTGCGCTGAAAGCGCTTTCCTCAACTTTAGGCACTTTAGGCATTTTAGATCACTTTAGGCACTTAATGTACCTTAGAATTAATCCCTTACAGGGGTAAATCAAAGTCGAATCCTCTGGACCCGAATCTTTACTTGGCCATGAGATGCCTTACCGCTTCCTCCAGACCGTCCAGGGAAAGCTCGAACATGGGAAAAATGTGGCGGATGGTCGTAATGGTGGGGGTATAGTCCCACATTTGCGAAGATGCCGGATTCAGCCACACACTATGGGGAAAGGTTTGAGCCAGAAATTTAAGCTGCTCGATGCTCGGTTTTCCGCTCCGCTCCTTTACATGTATGGATCCGTCTGCGGCCATGAGTTCATAGGGGGCCATGCTTGCATCCCCCACCAGGATAAGACGGGTCTGCAGGTCAAAGACGGCAAGGTGTTCCACGGGAATGGGTTTGTTCACTCTGGCCGGATCTTCCCAGAGCACGTCATATACGGTGTTGTGGAAATAGCAGATTTTAAGATCCTTGAACTGGTCGCGGGCATAATTAAAAAGGGTCTGGACAACCGGTATGTAAGGATCCATGGACCATCCGCCATTGTCGATGGCAAGGATCACCTTGAGGCGGTCTTTGAAACTTTTTGAAAAAACGATTTCGATTTCTCCGCAGTTTTTCATGGTCTGGTAAATGGTTTTATCGATGTCCACTCGATCTTCGGGACCCACGGGTATCATGTTGCGAAGCCGTTTTAAGGCTTCTCCAACCATGTCCTGGGTCAGGAGACCCCTGCGGGTATAATCTTTGTATCTTCTTTCCAGAGCAAGTTTTACCGCCGACTGGTCTCGGGAAACCCCTCCCACCCGCATGGCTCCGGGGTGGTGTCCGGAATGGCCCACCGGCGATGATCCGCCCGTACCGATCCAGGTTGCGCCCCCGTAATGACGTCCTTTCTGATCTTCAAGACGCGCTTTGAAGTATTGGATCAGTTCATCAGGGGTCAGTTGGAGCAACTCCGCTTCATCCATATCCAGAGCATGGGCAAGGGTCTGGGGGTCTTTGAGCCATTCATCCAGCATGGCCCTGGAAATCTCATCGATTTCAAATCCTTGATACTCGGGCAGTTCCGCCCCTTCAAAGCGGTGGGCGAAAATCTGGTCATAAACATCAAAATACCGTTCGCTTTTCACAAGAATGGCCCGGGCCGATGTGTAGAACTCATCCAGAGAATTAATCAATCCCATATTGAGCGCCTTCTGAAGGGTCAGAAACGACGTGGCGCTGACCTGAATTCCGGCATTTTTTAGGCTATAGAAAAAATCGATAAACATTGGCTCATTCCTAAATCACATGGCCGCGGCTTGTTGCTTCCACGGCACGTTCGTAATCCTGGCTTTTCTTAAACAAAACCCCCAGATAGGGAATCTCGCCCGTGATCAGGGTCTTGGGCTTAAAATCCGGATCGGATTTCAAGGCGCGTATCCAGTTGATCAGTTCACGGGTTGCCGGCTTCTTTTCAACGGCATCAATTTTTCGCACTCTATAGAACATTGTCACCACATTTTCCATGAGGTTTGAATCGATATCCGGGAAATGAACCCTTATGATTTTGCGCATCATTTTGGGGTCCGGAAAGGCAATGTGATGAAAATTGCATCTTCCCAAAAAGGGGTCTGACAGGTCTTTTTTGGCGTTTGACGTAATAATGATTACCGGACGATACATAGCCTTCATGGTTTTATCAATTTCGATAATATCAAACTCCATTTGATCGAGCACATCCAGCATATCATCCTGGAAATCGGTATCGGCCTTGTCGATCTCATCGATCAACAGCACGGTTCTTTGTTCGGAGGTAAAGGACTGCCCGATCTTGCCCATCTTTATGTAATCTTCAATATTGCTGACATCCCGGTGAGAATCGCCAAAGCGGCTGTCGTTAAGGCGGGTCAGTGTGTCATACTGGTACAGGGCATCCACAAGCTTCAAGCTCGATTTCACATTAAGGACAATTAGCGGCATGGCCAGACTCTCGGCAATGGCATGGGCCAGCATGGTTTTGCCGGTACCCGGCTCCCCTTTAAGAAGAAGCGGCATTTCAAGAGCCATTGAGACATTAACGATGCTGGCCAACTCATCATCCAGAACGTACCGGGTGGCACCCGTAAATTTTTTGTTCGAAATGTCATTTTTCATTTAATAACCTCTTTCTAAATAAACGAGGGGTCGGGGAGTTTTTTCGATTGAATAGCTCCATGAATAATCAGCGACTACATCATACAAACTCATAAATAAGGGTTCGTAAAGAAAGAACAGAAACTATGGCTCTAAATAAATAGGTCATATGCCTACCCGCTTAAAGCATTTTAATTACGAACACAAAATACCGCTGTTCTATCTTAACGATCCCTAATGTATTCAAACAGTATATGATTTCGCTGCTGATCATTCATTACGCTATTTTCAAAGCTTTATAAGAAAAACACCCCGACTGCTGAAATAAACATATTGTGAAGACCTTCCAACGTTAGGGTAAATGTAAGCATTCACAGGTTCAAAGGTTCTTCGTTCAGATTTGTGAGGTAAAGCGACAATTTCTGAACCCTGAACCTTTGAACCTTTTTTTCTATAATATCGTTATTAGGGGACTTTTTCAAGATCATTATTAGGTAGGACTCGTTAAAAGACGCGAACCCCATTAAATCCCCAAAATGGCGCGCAGTCAAAATGGAGTTTTTCCAGAACTAAGAAATACCTAAAAAGCTGGAATAGGCGTGTTTGGCCAGCCACTGCACGGAATAAATTAGGGAGCTGGAATAGTGACAGACCTGATAGTTGCAGGTGGATAGGCAGGCGGGGCTGCATTTTTGCTTTTGTCTGGCCAATCTTTCCGGATCAAACTTATGGCCGTCATAAATATTCCCCCAGTCTTCATCTGTTCCGTACAGCTCGAAACAGGGTGCAAAACTGCCGTCCAGACGGATGATCATGGAGTACTTCCCGGCCATACAGGGCCAGGCCGGCAATTGGTGGCGAATGAACAGTTTCATGGCTCTAAGATGTTCAACCGAATTAACCATGGTATAGCCTTCAAGATTTTTTTGGATCACCCAATCCAGAAGATCATCAACCTCATGAAATTCCGCTTCCGTAATCCATGCCCCGTCCTGTTCATGGTTAAAGTCCTGATATTTAATTTGCGGAGGTTCATTGATATGATAGTCGGTTGCAATCCCATGGTTATGGGCGATTTCCGTGAGCTGCTTTGCGTCTGCCACGTTATTTTTTGTGATATTGATGTTAAAGAAGGTGATGTATCCATATTTCTTTTCCTGTTGCACCAGGTATTGAAACTGAGGTTTTATCCGATTGAAGTATTTGGGTATGCCTTTGTACCCATCCATAGCATCGACAGCAAGATTGATGACAGAAATCCCTGCTTTTCCGATTTCATCAATAAAGGCCTCGTCCATTAAGATGCCGTTGGTGGGCAGATACACAAAAAAACCGTTTTTTACGGCATAGCGCGTTAATTCTATAATGAAGTCCTTGCGCACCAAAGGTTCACCGCCCATATAGGCCAATACTCTACATCCCACGGATTGAAGCCATTTTACGGCATCCTTTGCCACCTGCATGGTCATGCCCGGTATTTTTTTTCCCCGGCAGTAACAGTAGTGGCAGTTGAGATTACAGTTGAGATCCGTGTAAAGAAAGGAAAGCAGGGGCCTAAATTCATGGGAACGGATGCGGGATTTCAGGTAGGGGACAAACCAGCTTCTATACGCCCTGGCAAAATTAGAAAATTGGTAACTCTTGCTCTTGCTATGCGTCTTATTGAAAAAACGGTGGGGTACGGGATTCCATTTATGCCAGTAATCAACAGATTCTGATTCTTTTGAGGCCGCCACCATAATATACACCTCCATTCTCCATTAATAAGATTAAAAAACAAAAGAGTTAATCTCATAAGAAAAACAGGTAAAAAGTGAGCCTACCTCAAAAAAATATTATTATAACTTTAAAAAATTTTGTCCATAGAGGAAAAGGACTATTTTGATAGGAAAATATCCCGGAAAATAGGGATTTATCCTAACCCGGACAAGCCGGAAAAGTTACAAGTGAGCTAAATCCGCCAAAGTACGGTGGCGGATAAAGTTTGAAGTGAACTAAAGCCCGCCCTGGTGCGACTCGTTCATGTATATTGATATCGGCTATACATCATTGCAAACCTGCCTTTTTGAATATAGAATATTGGTGATCGGTCTGGGCCAGGGTTAAGGAGTCGCCTTGCTCCGACTTTTATAAAAATTGGCAGTATTCCTTAATTTTAAGCACTTTAGTTCACTTTAGCTCACTTCAAATTTTAGTCACTTTTATGATCAATCGCTATGTTGAATGCGGTGGACTGTCATAAAATACGTCACCGTATTTACGAATCAGAGCACTATAGCTCTGCCTGTTGAAACAGTTTTTGAAAATCGAGTTTATTGACCAGGGATGAAAAAATTTCTCCCAGAACTTTTTCCACATCCCCCTGAGAAAGCAGTTTGTATCGTTCTGCATCGCCGCTGATGGTCTCTCTGGCGAGAAGCTTGTTATCTTTTATCAGTCGGGTTTCATAACTGATTTGGGCAATCCATTTTCGATCAACCAGGTCCAGAAAAAATTTTTGCAAATCGATTTCAATGACCGGTTCTGTTATTTCCGGTTCTTTTAATATTTCTATTCCCATATTTTCAAGCCGCCTCGAAAATGCCGTCTTGAAAAGTGACGGAAGATCAAAGGCACCAACCACATAGTTCTTTTTTTCCCCTTTGGATAAAGAAAATAAAAAGAGGCCGGTAAAGTGTTTGAATTTAGTTTTAGCTTTTTCACTAAAGATAGGTATATCGGATCGCATATCCTTTATTTCAAGGAATATTTTCTTCCCCTTGAGGTCATCGGATGATAACGGGAGCTGGTAGTTGACATTGATGTAAGATTTTGTGGCACAGGCAAGAACCAAAACACCAATAAGCATAACCGGGAATAACAACAAAAAATTATGAAATGTTTTTTTCATTGATAGAGCCTCCGTAGATTTTTTATTAAACCGTTAGCAAAAATATCACAACATGCCAACAACTAAATTGAGTGTTTCAACAGCTTGTTGCCCAAATCACTTTTCGCTGGCTCTGAAACGTTTTTTGATAAATCTAAGGCTCGGTCCAGGCAATTACAAAACTCGCCCTTCGGGCTCAACCATTTGAAATCGCTTTTTTTTTCACTTCGCCAGGATTTATGAATATAAATCGTATGTATGTAAGTGTTCACGGGGTGGGCTTCCTCGTGTAACGATATTGGCGGAGTGGCTTCGTCATTTCAATGACTTAGCATTGGGGGAGACCGCGGCTCCCGCATGCTTTTCGCGGGAGAACGCGGAGGGGGCAGGAATGCCACCGCTGCTAAGTCATTGAAACGACCAGACACGTAGACACCAGAGTGAAGCGGGGGAGCACACCCCGTGAACACTTACGTATGTTTTGTGTTAAAGAAAAAGCCTTGACTTTTTTTTATTCAGATTCTTATATCCCCATATGCTGACAGAACTTGAAAATGAAATCGTCGCTTTAATTCAGAGCGACATTGCCATCACTCAGCGCCCATATTTAGAAATCGCACAAAAACTCGGGATTCCCGAAGAAATACTTCTTGAAAAGCTGAAAGGTCTTTGTGACAAAGGGGTGATACGGCGATTTGGTGCCACAATATATCATCAGAAATCAGGGTTTCAGGCAAATGCCATGGTTGCGTGGAAGGTTGATGAAGACCGCGTTGATGAAGCCGGAGAAAAGATGGCTTCTTTTAAGGCGGTTTCACACTGTTACCGGCGGAATCCAACCCAAAATTGGCCGTATAATCTTTATACAATGATTCATGCCAAAGATGAAGAATCTTGCCGGAGAATTGCCCGAAAAATTTCCATAGAAACCTCAATCAACAACTACACCCTTTTATTCAGTCGTAAGGAATTGAAAAAGACTTCCATGAAATATTTTCCAACTGATGATGACGACTAACCCTCTCCGTGAAACGCGACACACCACATATCCTTCTGGTAAATCCCTGGATACATGATTTTGCTGCTTATGACGTCTGGGCCAAGCCTCTGGGGCTTCTCACCCTTGCATCCATACTCCGGTATCATGGATTTAACATTACCTATTTAGACTGCCTGGATCGTTTCCATCCAAAAGCGCCTACAACCGATCCTTATGCCAGACACGGCAGGGGACCTTATTTAAAAACCAAAATTCCAAAACCCGGTGGATTGGAAGACATCCCCCGGAACTTTTCCAGATACGGAATCGAGAAAAAATGGTTCAGGGAAGATCTTCTTTGCATAAAAAAGCCTGACCTGGTGTTAATGACCTCCATGATGACATACTGGTATACGGGAGTTCAAGAAACCATAGGTGTGATAAAAGATATCTTTCCTGATGTGACAATTGTTCTCGGAGGTATATATGCCAGTCTCTGTTATGAGCATGCACTGAACCATTCCGGCGCACACCGGATAGAAACAGGACCCGGAGAAAAGCACATCCTTAAAATGGTCGGTGAGTGTACCGGGTTTTCCGTGAACGCAAAGTTTGATCCCGATGACCTTGACACCTACCCTTATCCGGCGTTTGAGCTTCAAAGAAAAATTAACTATATTCCGCTGCAAACTTCAAAAGGATGTCCGTTTGCCTGTAAATACTGTGCCTCACATTATTTAAACCCAAAAAGAATGGTGCGAAATCCCGAATCCGTTGTAGAAGAGATAAAGTGCCGGCATGAAAAATATAAAGTAAAAGATTTTGTATTCTACGATGATGCATTACTCGTGGATGCAGAAAAACATGCGGTTCCCATGCTCGAGGGGATCATAAATGCAGGTCTAAAGGTCCGTTTTCACACACCCAATGCGGTCCATATCCGTGAAATTTCAAGACAGACAGCCCGGTTGATGTTTCAAGCGGGCTTCAAAACACTGCGTCTTGGACTTGAAACAACATCTCTTGATATCAGGAATGAATTAGATAAAAAGGTAACGGTTACAGAATTTATAAGGGCGGTGACCTGCCTGAAGGAGGCGGGCTTTGATAAAAACATGATTGGTGTATACCTGCTGGCAGGTCTGCCGGGACAACAGACCGAGTTCATCGAGAATTCCATCCAAAGCGTCAAACAAACCGGCGCAACCCCCATTTTGGCTTATTATTCTCCCATTCCCAAAACAGCGCTGTGGGGCCAGGCCGTTGCTTCCTCGCGCTACAATCTTGAATCAGACCCTATATTTACAAACAACGCCATATTGCCGTGCCAAAATGAACCCTTTTCATGGCAAACAATCTCTCACCTTAAAAAACTGGCGGCAAAGTAAACGTCTCGGCCATCAGTCCAGGGTAAACGTATTTGATTTCGGTGCGGCGTAGCGACGGCGTGTTTCTCTTGGAAACCGACTGACTGTTTGAAGGGCTTTAGCACGCGTTAGCCCGAGCCGAATGAAATTATGACTTAAAAAATCAATGGGATAATTTAGCGACGAATTTTTCTTAATAACTGAGTCTGTTGATTAATGAGGATTTTCGTTCAAGATCAAGGCATGCGAAAAAAATAACCACAGGCATATATTTGATATTCCAAGGATTATTTTTTGAGCATAACGCAGAGATTGTGCGAAAAGACCATTAATCAACAGACTCATAACTCTGGCGCGGCTCGGGCTTACGGGTGCTTAAGCACAAGTTTCAGTCGGTTGGAAAGAGATACACGCCGTCGTGGAGCGTTCTCCCTGTATTGGGATTCAAATGCGTTTGCCCTGGCCGTCAGTCTTCATTCTCTTGATTCTTCAACAAAATATCGAGTATTTTGGGAATATAATCCTCGGCTTTGCTGACATGAAATCGACAGGAACCTGCCCCCCGGTGTCCACCACCTTCAAAGTTTGAAAGCATCAGTCCGACATTTACATTGCAATTTCGATTAAAAATACTATGCCCTACACTGACGGCGACTTTTTCTTTATCGTTATTATCATATCGTATATTAACACTGACAACCGCCTCGGGGAACATGGAATAGACCAGGAAACGATTTCCGGCCGGTGTCTTATCAAATGAGCGAAAATCTGTAATGGATACGTGTTGCATGAGTTTGGTATTTTCTTGTAAAATTTCTTTATATTCCTTATTCATTTCAACAACCGCATCACATCGTGCTTTTACTTCCGGATCTTGAAGAACCCTTTTTATGTCGAATTTTCTGAGCAGATCCACAAGCCGGTTCCAATAAAGTTCGTCATCTTCATCACAGTCCAAAACCGTCATGGAAAGCAGGACATAATCGTATTTTTCAGGATGCAGCACCTCATCCAAAGATAAATCCGCAGAATCGATTTTGTCTGTTTCTTTGATTAATTCACTGTAATCCCGTTGAAACTTGTCTTTATAATATTCAAAAACAATGCCTGCCGCTGAAGGGGCAATCTTAAAAGAGCCGATAAACGGTTTATCGATTTTGTTCGTATGATGATGATCAAACCACAGCGTACACCGTTCGTCATAAGGCAGGTTTGCAATGATATCGCCCTCATGAACATCAACATGCCCTTTTTGCATGTCATTCGGCTCGACCCATTTCACAGGTTCTTTTACATTTTCCGCTTCATATATAAGCGCGGCGCATACAACACCGTCAAAATCCGGCCGGGTGACAATTCGCATATTAAGAACTCCTGTATGGATGCTCCATAAAAACCTGAATCTTGCATGAAAATAGTTTACTATGGCTTCGCCCTTAAGTGCCTTGTTGGAGCGAAGCGAAAATCCCGCTATCGGGGCATATGAAACCCTCCGACTCGCGCAAGATTCAGGGAAAAAATGTAAAAAATCAGAATTTCAACCAGTTACTATATATAATTACCGCAAAAAAATTTAAATGGCAAGGATGAGATTCTCTGAACCGGATAGATTTATCATGAGAAATTCGAACGAACGTCTTTTAAATACTGTTCCCATTCCATGGGAAGCAGCTGCTTTTTGGCGTTGTTGCATTCCTTGCAGGCGGCAACAACGTTTCCTTTTGTGCTTTGACCGCCGCGGGAGATCGGAACTATATGATCCATGGTAAGTTCTTTGGGCGGCGCAGGGCGCCCGCAGTAATGGCAGACCCCTTTGGCACAGCGACGTTTCCACCACTGGGAACTCCGAAGTTCCCTTGCCTTACGTCTCTCTCTCTTTATATCCTCTTCATCCAGATCTATTGCAAATGGTTTCATATTCAAGAATTTCGGGCCAATCTCAGACCGATACTGTCAATCCATTTCTCGATTTCCGCAATTAATATTTCATAAAATCTTTCGGACCCCCCCAGACCCCTCCGGCCGAAATAATAGTTTATTTCAAGAAAAAGCGGTGGTCTGCTTTTTCTCCGGGATGAAAAAAGCAGATCAAAGCCGGCCAGGTTGATCCCGGTCCGGGAACAAAAAGCCTTTACCCGTTTAACCGCCAACGCCTGCAAGTCCGGATCAGAATGGGCGTCGATAACCGCTCCTCTGGTAAGATTTGAGCAAAAACTCCGGGTGTTGCTTTGAACCCTCCAGTAAGAAATAACCGTTTGGCCGATCACGACAACTCTCAACGACCGGTTGTTTGAAGGAATATATTCCTGTATTATAAATCCGGTATGGCCGCTATCTTCATAGTCTCCGGCGGTTTGCAAAATATCCTGAAATTCCGAGGCGGATTGTATAAGATAAACCTGGTACCCTTCCCCTCCCCAGTCGAATTTGAATACAAACGGAAAATCAAAGGCCGGCTTTGCAGGAAAACCGCCATAGTGTCCGGCAAATGCGTCCACATTTAGATGGGTTTCAGTTCTTGGATGAGGTACATTTTCCCTCTGAAATAGTCGAACCTGGCCGATCTTACCCGGATATTTGAATCTTGAATCTAAATTAGGAAACACATGTCTGCAGTTGTTATGTGCCATTTCGTAAAGGGATCGATAGCATCCCTGTGGCAGGATTACGGCATGGGCGGCCTTAATTGCCGCAAGATCATCAGCGGACGGCTCCCGCCCGGCACAGAGTATATTTTTATCTGCTTCAAAGCAGGGGTGATAAGACAAAATCATCAGTAGCCGAATTTTCTGAGTGCTTTGGTATCTTTTCCCCAGTTTTTATGTACCCGGACAAAGATCTTGAGAAAGACCTTGGTCCCCACCATCCGTTCTATTTCTTTTCTTGCTTCCGTACCGATCATTTTCAGCTTGCTCCCGTTTTTTCCGATGACCATCCCTTTTTGTGACGTCCGCTCAACATGAATGGTTGCATGAATTTTTACAAGGGCGCCTTTTTTCTCTTCAGAAAATGAATCTATGCTTACGGCAGTGGAATAAGGTATCTCCTGACCGGTTAAACGGAAAACCTTTTCACGTATCATTTCAGCGGCAATAAAACGTTCCGGCAAATCGGTTACGGTGTCTTCGGGGAAAAGGGGCGGGCCTTTGGGCAGCAGCGCCTCCATGGCTTCAACAAGCTCTTCAATCTGGGCGCCAAGTATGGCGGAAATCGGAATTATGGCTTCAAATGAGTACGCCTTTGCCCATTTATCTATGATTGAAAGGAGCACAGGTTTTTTAACAAGATCGGTCTTGTTAAGGGCAAGAACTACCGGCTGTTTTATTTTTTTGAGTTTTTTTACCAGAAAATCTTCTGAATCCGGGTCCGGATTTGCCACATCAACCATAACAAGAACAATATCCACATTCCCAAGTGCAGAAAGAGCGGCTTCCACAATCCTGATGTTTAAGGGGCGTTTTGCTTTATGAATTCCTGGGGTGTCGATGAAAACAAGTTGTGAACAAGGTCTGTGCACAACACCGAGGATACGGTTCCGGGTGGTTTGCGGTTTTTTGGATGTAATGGAAATTTTTTCGCCCAGCATCTGGTTTAAAAGCGTGGATTTGCCCACGTTGGGTGCCCCCACAATGGCCACAAACCCGGATTTAAAATCAGCAAACTTATCCTTTATATCTGGCATGTTATATCTCTCAGCCAAAAGCTGCCTTAGTTAGTGCCCATCCATAAATCTATAATGGACACAAATTAAGTTTCCAATGCAGAAATTAGCAATTTTTCGCAAGGTCAAGGAAATCAAGGAATTACGCGGAGGCGTACAAGTGGTACGCCGCACAAGTAATTCCGAAGATTGACGCAGAGATTGCGGAAAAGGGCAATTTCTGGATGGAAACTAGTTAATAACCGATTAACATTTCAATAGCATCCCATACCGCATCTTTCCCCAAACGTGATTTGGCTGAAAACAGGATCAGGTCATCTTTATCCACACTCAGGGCTTTTGCTATGGTAACCCGTTGTTTCAACTGTTTTGTCTTTGAGAGCTTGTCCGCCTTTGTCAGTATTAGCATACTGGGAATGTTGTAATAATACAACCATTCTATAAAATTAAGTTCTTGTATCCCGGGGATGCGCCGAACATCCATGATAAGAACCACTCCTTTCAGCGTCTTTCGGGTTGAGAGGTATGTCTCAATCATGGGGCCCCATTTTCTTCTCACAGAATCCGGAACCTTTGCATATCCAAATCCCGGAAGATCTACAAAGGAAAACGTCTTGTTTATTAGAAAAAAGTTGATCAGCTGGGTACGTCCGGGGGTGGCGCTGGTTTTTACCAGGCGTTTACGGTTTACGAGGGTATTGATCAGAGAAGATTTACCCACATTGGAACGTCCGGTAAAAGCGATCTCCGGCAAAACCTCAGCAGGATAATGCTCCGGTTTGACAGCACTTTTAACAAATTCGGCCGATTTTATGATCATTTTCGGTTTTGTTTACGATTAATATAGGTTGAATCCCATTATTGTAACTTCTCAAGTACTTAGGAGCTTCGCCCCGCCTGCCATTGCAAGGCACGAGCGGGCTGGCCCAATTGGAATAGTGGAATAATGGAGTAATGGAATGATGGGTTTGAAGGAGTTTTTTACAATTAAAATGGTTTATTCCCGCCCTTACTCCCAATATTCCAGCATTCCAGCATTCCATTCTTCCATTCTAATTGTATAAACAGGTTACCATTAAAAAACATGTATTTTCAAGAATTTGTTGATTTACCAAGATGTTAGATTATGGAGCCGGGTCAATATCACCATTTAATAAATCAGAACTTATTGAGAAGTTACACTTTAACTACCGAAACCTCAATGAAAACAGCGTTATAACCATAAATTGGTTTTATCTTCCCCTGGGAAGAAGCCATGCCTTGAAGAAAGGGTTGACGAATCTTATTTCTTTTTCTCTTTTACCTAAAACCTGCAATTAAGCTTATATAATATATTTACAATTAATTGTAACCATAGTAGATAGCCTCTAAAACACAATATTTAAGGAGGCCTCGATATGATGCGTAGATTTCATGTTAAGTTC
>Ga0315549_1000800_pt1 | contig 36142 bp, 47 predicted proteins | sample SalMarSW160200MG_FD_203101 | JGI IMG/M metagenome (GOLD analysis project Ga0315549, IMG submission 203101) | Salt marsh sediment microbial communities from the Plum Island Ecosystem LTER, Massachusetts, United States - Salt Marsh Sediment SW1601-200 ... | reverse complement strand
ACCCCTCTATTCCAAAGGGAGATTAAAGTGTTGAAAAGGGTTTTCGTGAAGAAACTTTTACCTAGCTTTAGTCAAACAATCTTTACAAACTTAAGGATAATAGAAATGGTGCGGGGGGTGGGATTCGGACCCTCCTCATCACGGAGATATCACCCGCAAAATCCCCTTTTTTTGGATTGGCTGGTGATAAGCGATGTGTGAGCAGACAATAACTTGTGAAGGCTGCGGCTCCAAATGGGCTTTTGTTGGTGTTGGCAATCAGATAGTTGCTAGGCTTGTTGAGTGCCCGTTGTGTACGGAGGAAAAATTGGGATAGACTTCTAGGGGAATCTTCTATTGCCTAGCAGCAGAGATGGAAGTCAAAAAGTTTTGCCTCAGAAGTCAAAAGTCAAGTTTTACTTTAGTACTGTAAGGTCCAGAGTGATTCCTATCCTCAAGCGGATCGAGGTTGGTGATTATCCTTCCAAGATAGCTCGTATATATGGATGGAGCAAACAACATGTTTTTTATTATATTCGAAAGCTTGAGAAGGCTGGTTTAGTACGCCGTAAAGTGCGTTCAAGCGCTGTTTTTTACGAGTTGACTGGTAAGGGTCAAAAAGTTCTCACGTCATGTGAGGGCGTGGTCTATGGTTCTGGGGTTTATCGGTTGCATAAGTGTCAGGTGTTGTTTCCGATTGTGCGTGAGGGTGTTTATCCGGTTGGCGATTTTAGGCAGGTGGAGATGGTGAATTGGACTGCGTTGTTGGGTTTGGTGCATGGTGTCCATGTGCGTAAGACTACTCGGCATTGGATTGTGCATGTGGAGACGTTGTATGGGCGTTATCCTGGTGAATTGTTTGCTTTGGCTAAGAATTTGGGTGACAGGGTTGCTCGTGGTTTGATGAGTAAGTATGGGGTTTTGTTGGGTGAGGGGCAGGTCGGTAAAGGCTACGAGTTGGCTATTGACGATCCAGTGGCTAAGCTGCTCAGTCGCTATTTCTGTATATCCACTGCGAAGCGTAAGATGGATCACAGTCCTGGCGAGTTGGAGGGCGAGATTGATCATCTGAGCAGGGACGCGGCTGTCGAGTATTTGCTTATGCCTGAGCGGGTGAAAAAGATGGAAGGCCAGATTCTTGGGTTGTCGAGTCAGGTTGAGGATCTACGCGGTGATGTGCATCAGCTGGTTCAGGTTTTGAAGGAAGCAGCGGCACCTAAGGAGAATCATTCTTTGCCTTTGAAAGATGGGAAGTATATCTCTTGACTGATTTTGGTTACAAAATGGCGGTTGAAGCTGCGCAAGCCTTGAAATGGGCTTCTTTTATCTCCTCATTTCAGGCTTATTTTCAGAAAATACTTCCATTTTTGGGTGATTTTAGGTGTGATGTTTTTGAGGGAAAACACTCTACGTTGACCGTTCCGTTTGTGTCCCTTTGGGATGTTGTGGTTGGACCATGTTTTGGGGTTTTGCCATGGAAAAGAGGTTAGAGTCTGCGCAAAACGGGTCTGAAAAGCCCCAAAAAAGGCGTTCTGAAGAGGAGAAAGTAGGTCGACGCAAGTGGATTATTCGGACTCTTAAGCGTATGGAAGATCGTCAGAAGCGTATTGATCGTAGGACACGTATGTTGGCTGCTGGTCTCCGTGAACTCTTCATGTTAGGCGAAGACTATGTTTCCATGGTTGCATGCCAAGACGAAATTGACGTGGCAATATTATCTGCTCTTCGCGAAGCTGGAGCAACAGGCCGCCAATCAGGCGAACTAGCCGCCCAACTAGATATCGATCATCGAGATATCTCTCGCAGAATCTACGGTATGAACAAAAGAATGGAGCAAGAGATTGGAGAAAACATGATAGAGAAGCATGGACATAAATGGAAGTTGATTTCTCGCCTTAGGCGTGACTTCGCCGCTACAAAAGGATAAGATGTGCGCGCGAAACCGAAATGGCAAAAGAATAAATGGCGTCTTGGCATACAACTTTATTCAGTCCGAGGTTACTTCAAATGTCAAAAGCTTCTAAGTTGGAGATTAAGAGATATCCGATTAAGGAAATGAAGATCAAAATGAGGGACCTTTATGACATGTATAAGGAGGGAACGCTGAAACTTAACCCCGAATACCAAAGATCCTATGTATGGGAGAAAATCCGCAATAAGCGGGAGAAGCTGATAGACTCTTTGCTAAGGGAGTTTGACATAGGGAAGATATTCCTCAGAGAGGTCAAAAAAATCGATAAAGGCAAAGTCATAACAACATATGAGTGTCTAGATGGTCAGCAGAGATTGAGATCTATCTTTGATTTTATGGATGATAATTACCACACATCAAAAATGATTACTAAGGAACTGGGCGAACCCAAAAAATTCACGAAGTTGGACCCTAAGTACCAAATGAACATAGCAGGGATTTGGGTTTATCCCGTTGTTGTGGAATCGGATGACGACGAAATCATTTCAGATATATTCCTCAGGTTGCAAGAGGGTGTTCCGCTTAGAGGGCCTGAAAAGTTAAATGCTGAGAAGGGAGTGATGAGGAATACCGTCGTTGAACTCTCCAAGCACAAGTTCTTCGAAAAGACAGACATAAACCCTTACAGGTTCGCCTATAGGTATTTGGTTGCTCAAATCATGCGCCTAGAGGAGCAGAGAGTTACCGAAACTTTGAACCTTGTAAATATAGGGTACAAGGAACTCGTAAATATGTACCAACTTTACAAGGATGCAAGAGAGAAAAACAAAGTGAGCCGCTTGGCCCAAAAGATTAAGTCGAATCTAAACTTTTTGAACAAGGCTCTCAGTCAAGACGCAGATTGGATTTGGAGCAAGGGTGATATGATTTCGATATACTTACTTACATCTTATATGCGAGATAAGTACGCTGTCAGTGGTGAGAAGAAGAGATTCAAAGATTTCATAATGCATTTTCTCGAGAAGATCGAGAATATACAAACCTCCGACTCCAGGACTGAAGAAAATGCTTCATATTATGACTACAAGATAAAACGAAGGGGTGCAACGACCTCAGGAAGTACAATAAAGGAAAGGTTTGAAGTGATGCTCCAAGAGTTTCTAAAATTCGTACCAGATCTAGAACTCAAGGATGACAAACGCCTCTTCGACTGGGGCCAGAAGCTCGCTATCTACAATAGACAGCATGGCAAATGCAAGGGTTGCGGTAAACCCTTACAGAGTATAAAAGACGCGGAATTTCATCACAAAACTCCATGGAATGAAGGTGGGAAAACCACCGTAGGAAATGGCGAAATGTATCACCATGAATGCCACCCCCGATAGCTATGACTGTATCGAACAAATTTTGCGTGCGCGTCTGAGTGTTCCCGCAAACTCCCATCTTTTTCTGTCTGTGTTTCTTGATTTAAAGCTTGAGCGTCTCCAGTCATTCGTAGAGGCTAAAATGTTATTAGGATTTTGACCATAATCCAAATGTGGATCTAGATAGCTATGCCAGGTATTTCGACCGAAAGTTTGGTTAGGAGAGTTGCCAATAGACTAGGGCTGAGTGCGAACAATCTAAGAGAGTTTTTGAACACCGCCTTTGAGGAGGTCTCAGCTGCACACAATTTATGTCAAGACTATCAAAGGAGGGCAGCTAAGTTTGGTGAAGCTTTTGAAGCTTGCTTTGAAAATATAATGAAGAGGCTATTTCCTGATATAAAACTGACACCAGACATTATGCTTCCGAAGGCTTGTATGGTCAAGGGTGGGAAAGCAGACTTTGCCGTTATAAGCGGTGGACTGACAAAGAGAAAGATAGTTGCCGTTATTGAGGCAAAGGGAGCTGCTGATTACATCATTTGTGATGGAAAACGCGTGGAGCTACCGCGTCCAGGTATGTTAAGAACCGACACCGTTAAGAAAGCCATATGTAATGCATATCAGGTTTCAAGGGCTCATCCTGAGGCGCTTTTCTTCATAGTAACAAGTCATAAACCCATAGAAGGTAACGCTAAATGTATGTGCGACCTAGCGGAGGGAGATATAGTGGACAAAATAGTTGACGTTACCCACTTCTCAGAATTGAAAGAAATGGTGGATCTGATAAAAGAGAGGCTATCAGGATTTGGTTAGTTGTTTCTGTGTAACAATGCGCGCGCAAAGGAGAATCAGATAAAACTCTCTTCTAGATTTATTGACTATGCTTCCTTTGCTCCACCATTTAATCAATCCATAAGCATTTTCATTATTCATGATTTTTTCAAGAAATTTTTTTCTCTTTGCTCTGCTGACTTCCTGTAAACGGTTTTTTATTAATTTGTAGGTTGTTTGATTAACAATCTTCTCGCCTACAATTTCATAAAAGGGTTGTCGGTCATTCCTTTTCATATTGCTTTTGAAGCTCGTATAACGCTTTTTCGATTGCATGTGAAAGTGACCCGAACTCCTTTTCATCTATCTTTTTTTCTACCCAGTCCACAATTTCTTTATCTAAGGTTATAGTTTTCTTAATTTTCATCTTATGTTGTTAGTTGTTCTAGTGGTTATTAAGTTATTTTATGGTAAAATAAGATTTATTAGTATGAATCAGTATATTACCTTAAATCCAAAACAACTCTCAGGCTTGAATATGGCATAACGATTACTTTTTAAATAATTTGTGATAAAGGATAGGTGAGATAAGTATGAAAAAGAAAGCAAAGAAGGGCACAAAAACAAGCAAATTTGGAACCTCTAAAAGAGAAAACCATGATTCTTCTGTTTTTTACTCTTCCAAATTGTATAGCACAAGAAAAACAAGCAAAAAAGTCGAGTATATTGAAAATCTAATTGATGAAAAAACCATAAACCAGGTTTTTTGTAAGAGTAGCGAAAACATGGAGGAATTACCAGACAATAGCACTCACTTAATGGTAACTTCTCCACCTTACAATGTTTCAAAAGAATATGATGAAGACTTGACCTTAGAGCAGTATAGACTCCTGTTAAAAAATGTCTTCAAAGAAGTATATCGAGTTCTCGTTACAGGAGGGAGAGCATGTGTTAATATCGCCAACGTAGGAAGGAAACCCTATATTCCTTTCCATAGTTACATCATTCAAGATATGAATGACATCGGTTTCCTCATGCGTGGAGAAATAATTTGGGATAAATCAGCTAGTTCAGGAACATCAACAGCATGGGGAAGTTGGAAATCCGCTTCAAATCCTACCTTAAGAGATGTTCATGAATATATACTAGTTTTTTCGAAGGAAAGTTATTCAAGAAAAAAACAAATGAAAAAGAATACCATTTCAAGAGACCAATTCTTAGAATATACAAAAAGCATATGGACTTTTCCAACTGAATCGGCTAGGAAAGTCGGGCATCCTGCCCCATTTCCGATAGAATTACCGTATAGATTAATTCAACTATACACTTTTGAAAGTGATGTTATTCTTGACCCATTTATGGGAAGTGGAACAACGGCAATTGCCGCAATAAGAACTGGAAGAAATTTTGTGGGTTATGACAATAAAATTGAGTATGTTGAATTAGCAAATGAGCGTGTCAAAAAAGAACTGGAAAGAATACAAGCAGAAAAAGAACAGTCCAATTTGGTAACTTTTGTGAAGGACTAAGTCCGATAATTTTTAATTTTTTCTTCTTCCACACTTACAGTGTAAGAGCCATCTTTATTTTTGCTAAAAATTATCGTATCTCCCTGTTTAAAACTGGGAAGTTTTTCCCAAAAAATTGCCGCAAGAATCCTATGCCGTGCACCTAATGCAACTTCAAATCTTTTACCATTGACCACAACATAAAAAGACACATTTTGTATAGGAAATTTATCTATGTGGTCCTTCCCTATACGAATGAAATGGCGTTTAGATTCGATGTAAGTTAATTTCTTCTTGTAAACTACACTCATATTACTAACTTCCGAGGCTAGATAACTGGGGGATATTTTTTAAATAGATACATCTTTTCGAGTCCAATAGTCTCCCCATCGTTAATAAGTTTCTTCTTTCTCTTATCCGTTCATCTTATAATTTTTGTCTTATCTAAGAAAATTCTCCCTTTTCCTTCTTCCACATTTACAGTGTAAGAACCATCTTCGTTTTTTGAAAAAATTATTGTGTCACCGCCTCTGAATCGTGGAAGTTTATCCCAAAACAATGCCGCCCATACCCTATAACTTGAATCTAATACAACTTCAATTCTTTCACCCTTTATGACAACAATAAAAGGTTTGTAAGGTTCTGGAAATTCATCTTTATAGTCTTTTAGTATGCGAATGTAATGGCGGCTTGATTCCGAATAAGCCAGTTTTTTTCTAAAAACTTCAATCATAAGTTATTCATCCGAAATCAGATAAATCATGTTTCGCTCTTTTAATAGATAAATTTTTGCGGCTCCAATAGTCAATCCATCTTTCGTATGGTTTGAGGTCTATTTTTGAACGTTGCCAATTTATAGTAATTGATTTTGTATCAGAGTCGTTAAGTAAAAAGTCTAATGTATCTTTGTTGAATTCTGCTCCTCTTGGATTGGTTCCAGCTTTTGGAAGTTTAATATAACCATTTCTTCCTCGTTTTTTGAAAATCTTTCGCTGGACTTCTAGAGGAATAACGAAGAAACTTTTACTCTGTTTACCCCAATCAATTCTAATTAGTAAAATATCGCATTTTGGAGTATAGTTCTCACGAAACTCTCGTGCTTTTGTTGCATCTACTGTCCATACAATTTTAACTCCACCCTTTCCAGTAATTGTTTTAATGGACACTGGATTCCCATTTATTTCTACATCAATTTCTGGTTCTGTTATTGGAATTTCTGTTTCAACATTCTTTTCTCCAAATTTATGAACTAAAAGAGCAATCAGAATTCTCTCTCGAAGTGACCCAACTTCCATTCCAATCTTTCCCGCTCTAGAACTTTCAATCTCGGCGAGCTGAAATAAATAAGGAAGCCGTTCTTTTATTCTATTGATAAGTTTCTTATCTTCAAAGATTTGATATAAAGGACTGGGCATTTTTTATTCCCTTCTGTCTTTTAACCCGTTCATCTTATAATTCTTGTTATGTCTAGAGAAAAATTTCTATTTCCTTTTCCCAAAAAAGCGGGTATATGTAGCTTTGAGAAAAGGGATAATAGAAACCCTTAATCCCCGACACAAGAGACCGAATCTCAGTGATCCTTCCATTTGGCGCAATAACAAAATAAAATGGCAGTCTACTACGCAAATCAAAAAGCAGTTTCTTTGTTTGAAAACATTAAGCCTGGAAGAGACTATTAGATAAGTACTGGTGCGGGAAAATCAGGTCTCAGCTACAATTATCTCATTTTGAAGAATTCCAGCAGAATAGAACACTTCTTTTTCTTTAGCCTTTATACTTTCGAGGTTGCAGGTTTAGAGTCCTCAGACTCCTCAGCCTTTTCGAGTGCTAAGCCCATGTCAACTAGTATCTTTCGGAATTCCTTGGCAGAAATTATGTCAGGTCTATCTCTTGCTATGTTTGCGAGCATCGGAAGTAAGGCTTCTACATCTGGCTTTTCGGGCATTCCCCAGTTTAGTCGACAATCAGCTTTTTTAGGCTCCAGCCCAGCCTGCTGGATTACGGGCACAAATACTTCTCGTTCTACGATTCGTTTTGTGAACCGCTGCAGGCTCATAACATGTCGCTCAGCTACTTCGATGGCAGCGTTGGCGCTTGCTTCGGTGAAGCCGGGAGTAGTCAGCAGCTTAGGGATGGGTGTCTGGCCGCCCAGATAAACTTGGTTCAGAATGTGGTCTATGTAGGCTTCGTAGCGGGCTCTTGGGTCCACTGCAACAGTTTTGATGTCAGCGTCCTTTTTGTTGTAGACAAACTTTGCTCCCGCTTTCGGCTTTTTCTTAATCATCTTCTGATATTCAGCAAGCTTCTTGTCGCTGGCGCCAGCAAACACCCAGAGCTCGTCTGGTCCAGCGTACTTCTCAAAGATTTCGGGCATGATTTTTTCTATGCGTGCCTTCATTTCCAGAAAGCTCATTCTTGTCTCTCCGTTAAAAGAGAGCTCAGCCAATAGAACTTGTAGGACTCCTGTTCCGAAGGCTGAGAAGTTTACGGGGTTCCATCGGAAGTGGATGATCTTTTCTGGCGAAAAGTTCTTTTTCACATCGCCAAACGAGTAATTGTAACCGGTGACTTCTCCATACTGATTTCGCACAACAGCTTTTGGGTTATCAAATCCTGTGAGGGGCAGTATCTTCAAGTTTTCTAAGTGTTCAGGTTCGGTTTTTAGCCAGAAACTATTACCTGAGGCTACGATCTCTCTAGCGCCGATCTGCAGAAGACTGTCAAGGTTAACTGTTTCATTGAACTCGTCAACAACTTGCTTTGCTTCTTCTGCATGCTCATACTCTTCGTTAACTGTAGTGTAGAATCCCATGCCTACTGCTTGGTCGGCTAGGAAGTCTACGAAGGCTTTGCAGCTGGGATCTCGAGTGTAAGCCGTTAGTATATCCGAGAAAGTCACAGTTTTTGGTTCACCGTAAACCGTGCGATATGCAGGCAAGAGAGATCCTGTAGACCTGCCGCTTGATACAGCTTCACGAAAGCGTTTGATGTATCTGCTCAAAATGCAGCCCTCAACGCCGATTCCCTAGTTGGCTTGCTATCCCGTTTTTCTGGAAACCCAAGATGCTTAGCCCACTCCAAATCCTTCTTTGCTTCCCGCAACTTCAGGCAAGCATTGTCATAAGACCGGTAAACTGTCGGCGGATCCTTATCGAGTTTCCGAGCAATAGCATACGCTGAGAAACCCTGAGCCATAAGGTCAAGAATTTTGCGCTCAAACTTTGTAAGTAAGCCCATTTTCCGTAACAGGCATAGATATTCGCTTTATTTGCTTAAATAAGCTATTAGCACGTTTAGGATAATAACAGCTTTCTATTTTCTCACCCATTTCTGTTTTGGATTTGATTTCATGCCCCGTCATGAAGATTTTCAAAAAATAATCCAAAACTTCATCGACCAATATGGAACAGAGGAAGGTGAACAGAAATATTTTGCTTGGCTAAACGAGCACGGTTACGACGACACAAAACCAATGCCAAAAAAAGAAAGCTTCTCATGGGTTGGCGACATAAAAGCCGTCCCAGACAGTCAGAACCTGATTCGCGGCGAGGCGCTTCATCCACTAAAAACTTTGCATCCGGATGAGTGGCCAGGCGTCAGGGTTTATCTTGAAGAGGAACTACAGAAGTCAGCTCACACTTTAGCTGATAAGTCGCTTCTTCTCGATCACAGCGTGCTCATAGATGGAAAGGTTACAGGTGCGCAGTATGAAGACGGTGCTATCGAGTATGTGGCTCAGCTTAATGATCCGAGGATTCTTGATTTAATCAAAGGTGGAAGCATCAAGCATTGTAGTGTCGAGTTTGAATGGGAAAGCCTTGAGCACGTTAATGGTGTAGCACCGAAAGGAATCACCTTCACTGGGTTGTCGTTGCTGAAGAATTTTGCTCCCGGAGACCCTCTTAGCACGGTTGAGCTTGTTGAGGTTTGGGAGGGCATAGTCCAGCAGCTGAAGGAAGCGAAGATGAAAGAGCGGTCATTGAATCGTCCCAAAAATTCGAAAACTTCTGCTCCAGCTATGCCCGGTATTCAGCCGGCGAGCGGAGACACAGGAGAGTTGAAAATGAGTAAAGAAAAGTCGAAGTTTAAAACGTTGGAAGGCAGAGTTACGTTTCTTGAGACTTCGAGGCTGTTGAAGGAACAGCAACTATCGAAGGAAGAAATTGAAGCAAAAATCAATGAGCTGACAAAAAATCGGCAGGCTTTAGAGAATGAGTTGCAGCAGATCGCAGAGGAGGAGCAGCCGAGGAGAGATGAAATCTGGCAACAGATGGACTTGATTACTGCGCAACTCTCTGCTTACGAAGAGGCTTTGGCAGCTTTAATCGCTGGAACAGCAGCCCCTCCAGAGGGCGGATCAGCTGAAGAAGGAAAGCTGAAAGAACAGGACAATCAAGAGCCTGAAAACGATGAGCATGGCTGCCTTATTGGCAAGGAACGTTACGATGAGGAGCAGGGTAAGTGTGTGCCAATCGAACCCGCAGAGCAGCAGGGTAACCAGAAGCCGCCTGAAGCGGGAGAACCAAAACCTAGAAGACAACGTTTCATGAGTCACTATGGCTTAACTGCTGAACAGATGGACAACGTTTTAGAATGGATTGGCGAAGACGTTTACAAACTGTTGCCTGAACCCGGAACCAAACGTCAACAGCAAGCTGCAGAGAAAAAGAAGGGTCTGGGCGAAGCAATCTTAGGGGCTGGGGATCCGCAGCAACCGACATTTGTTGTTCCTGTTGAAAAGCTTGAGGGTGTAATGCCGTCCTTGCAGGCTGAGCGTAGCATGTCGTATGGCGCTCAACATTTCGTGCAGGACATAAAAGGGCTTATCCATGAAGCAAAGGAGGCTGCGTAGAGTGGATAAGCATAGGGTAAAGGCGATTCTGGCGCCTTATTGTCCACCGTTATCAGCTTCCCAGCTTGAAGCGATAGCCACAGAAATTGCAGAAATTTCTGCAGAAGAAATCAGGCGCCTAAAACCAGCTCGTAAGAAATCACGTAAATCATAGTCACTTTGTGACCGGGAGTAGCCATGGATGAACTTGGTGAAACCGCAACAATAAATGGAGAGATATAGATGACTGATCTTTGGCCTGATGCAGAATTAGGCGAAATGATAACTGATGGAGAAGTGCTCAGCTTTGAGGCTGAAGCAGCGATAACCAAAGGCTCACCTGTCTATCTCACAGCAGACATGAAGGTTTCTCCTAGTCCAGGCGGAGACAACGCCATTGGCATAGCATTAAACTCGCTAGCTACTGGAGAACAATGCTCAGTCTGTGTCAAAGGAGTCGTTAAAGTAACTGCAGGTGGCGCCATCGCCCGAGGCGCAGCAGTCTGTTCCGCAGCTAATGGCAAAGTGACCCAGCTCGTTGATCAACCCGTAGACGAGAACGGAACCGCAACGTACACAATCTACTACGCACGGAAACTAGGTACAGCATACCAAACAACTTCGATAGACGGAGACACGTTTCTCATTCACGTGGAGAAGTGATTGATGTGCCCATAACTTATCCAACTCCTAAGCTTTTCGAAGCGATCATGAAGGACAAAGAGATTCAACCAGAAATTCCAGGGATCGTGGAACGTGCAAGAACTAACCATATGGTTAATGCTGTGCTGCGAGAAGCAATTCTCAGTGACGCTGCCAGTGCGCTTGGAAAGATGCATGATGCTGTGGTCGAAGCTGCCAAGCCAGCTTTAATCGGAAGAGAACTCGTTTGGGTGATGCCCACAACCGAGAGTATGGTAAGGTTCCCAAAAGCTAAGCTAGGCAAAGCCAAGAAAACCTCTGAACTTGCTGAAACATGGATTTACGGCGAAAAATACGCAACTACTGACATAAAAGCTACAATTGAGATTCGATCTGGAGCCGAGTATTCTAAGAAGTTCTTTGAAGACGCCACTTGGCCTGTCTTGGAGCGCCAGACAGCTGAGGTGGGGCGTGCTATTGCAGATCTTGAAACTGAACGAATTCTAGCTCTTTACGATAGCATTTCAGCCGGCGATCTTGCGGGCGGCGCAGCTTTCAACGGCAGTGGCTCTCTTAATTGGGCTGGCGTTGTCGGGTTCTGGAATCATGTGAAGGCTGAAAACTTCAATGCGAAAGTTTTGGCGATTAATCCTAATCAGGCAGCGGATCTCTGGCAAGAGGACAAATTCATTCACAGTTTCTATTTCGGAGAGCAAGTTGACGTGGCTCGAGGTGTCCTAGGTCAAAGCTACCTAGGAATGAAGATCGTTGTAAGTACCAAGGTGACTGATGGAACTGTGTATGCAATTGACACTGATGTTGCAGCTGCTATGTTGTTGCGTAGAGATATTCTGGCAGAACCTTTCGAAAATCCACGTGACGACCGTTACGGTGTTGTGGCCAGCGAACGCATCGGGCTTGGCGTGCTAAGAAGTAAGGGCGTGGCAAGAGGAACCGGATGGTAGACACTCGGTTAACAACTTATAGCCTAACTTCCCTCTTTTTTGTTTATTTTAAAGGTTGGTAGATGCCTGTGGTGAAGATAGGATTTGCAGAGGGTACATGTCCTAACTGTGGAAGAACGCTGAGGCGTAGGCGACCTGCTAATCTAGCTGTTTGCGACTGCTACGAATATTGTCCTCTCTGTGGCGCTAAAATGACTCCGTACACACCCGATTTAACGCCAATTACCTATGATCCTGAAAAAGGCCTAGCCGTCCTATACGTATGTAATGACCATTCGCCGCCCTACTACTCGAAACAGAAGCCTGTGGAGGTTCGTTTGTCATGAAAGATCAGGAGCGTGACATTCTCCGCAGAACCATCCTAGAGTTGCTCGTGAAAGGCTGTGTGCATTACACGGATTTGGACAAAAAAGTGTGCGCCACATGCCATTCATTTGCTACAACTAACACCTTTAAATCGCAACTCCATTATCTACTAAGCAACGGCCATATCGAGCGAATCGCCAGAGGCATCTACCAGATAACACCAAAAGGCAAAAAATACCTAGCTCTTCTAACATTCTAGCCCGCGCATCAAGATGGGTGACCTAATTTTGTTCCTTTCAAGTTTATGGAGTAGTGAAGGAAGACGCCTCAAAAGAAACAATACACAACCAGTATCTAACAAAACGTAATCTTTTGTCTCTTTAATCTTAAACGGAAGAAGGCGAACGATTACTTCCTCTTTCGGAAAGGAAAGTTTTATCTCTTCAGATCTATTTGGCATACAAATCAATGGAGAGGTTTGAAGCAATTATCTATATTAATTTAATCTAACACTACTGATTGGGGATAATTCATTGAAGAGAAACGGTGCTCCGTATGGCGAAGCTAGGCGATTAAGATATTTCACAAAAATTTGTGAAGATCTACTAGAATCCCCTTCAGTTGACATGCATTTCTTGATTAGCAAAGTCTTGGAGTCCGTGGAGAAACTTAACCCCAAATTAAAGGATTACATTAGAAAGACAGGCATTATGAGAACTCGAGCAGTGACAAGAAATTATTTGCGTTTTGCAGACTGGTTAAAGTTTGTTCAAATTGATAAGCGACTTGTAGTACCAAATAGGTATACGGTATTTTTTGCTAATTTAGAGCAAAGAAATGACTTCTTTTTAACAAAAGAGGAGAAAATTGGCTTTTTCTCACATCTAATTAATCAGAAAGAATTCTTAAATATGATAGCCTCTCTAAAGCTGAAAAACTCGATGAAAAATTATATCCGCGATGATCTTTCAGAACATTTTGTTGAATCTTTTTTTGAATGGCTTGTTGATCTTGATATATTAAAACCCACTAGCCATAGCTTTGGGCGATTCAATCTAAATCTGTCTTTAGGTTATCCCGTTCGCGAATCTTGCAAGAAAACACCAGAACGTCTAGAGATCGTGAGAACATACGCAACAAAACTCCTGAGAACGCCAATAAGTAACGATCTTGATCTTACAAATGCTGATGTTTGGAATTCATTTCAGGAATCACTCAAGAAACTCGCACAAAACGTTCGCAGTGAAATTGATCCCATGTTATTTTCTGCATTTCCAATAATCCTTGATTTACAATTACAATTGATTTTGAAGTTTTTCGTGTTAGTTCCGATAAAAAGATTAGTGAAGACTTTAAAAGATGTTACACCAAGTTATGATGTGATATTTCACTGGGACGAATTAGCGAATGCTGGATATATAAAAATAAGGAGCTGAAAAGAGTGATCTCACGTATAAAAAGAGAACAATATAATGAGGCTTTAAACGCCTTCAAAATCTCCAGAGCTAAAGACCCTTTCCCAATTGACCCTCCAAAAAACGTTGATTATTGGGCTGACAACAAGAAAATCCTCCAAAAAATTATTCAACTGCAAATGGATTCTGTGATGTTTGCTTCTACCTTTGTTTATGTTCTTTTTGGACCCGTTGGTGGAGGAAAAACTTTTGCTGTAAGATACTTATCTAATCCAAAAACTAAAAAATTGATTTTAAAAAGCTTAAATCAACCTGTTTTTGATGCTCTTAACATACAAGTGACTGCAATATTCCCTCTGAGATCTGGACAATTGACTTCTTCTTTGCATAAAGATATTGTTGAGAAGTGTTTTTCTGCTATTCTCAAAGACCCCGGATTGATCAATATCCTCAAAAAGGAAAAAGATATTGGTGACGGAAAAGTAAGAGCGGCTTTTAGAGATTTGAGGAAATCAATACATACTCCATTAGCTGGATCAGTGAATACCGATATTATCGAGGACTCTGAGGGTTATAAATTCATCACTCAAAGCAGAAGCCGTTTAGGTAAGTTGCAAGACGATAATGAGCTCGTAGAAACAATAAGAGTTTTGATTAAAATCCTCTCTGCAAAATACGGGCGAATTATTCTATCAATTGATGAATTGGAAAACCTTTCTAGAGCAACTGGAACTGAAAAAGTACTCTGTAACGATTTTCTACGAAAATTGCACGAGAAAATCAGACAGGACCTGACCCTTCTATTGGTATTTACTTTTGACTCTTTTGAAGATGTTGAAAAGGTTCTTCAAGAAGCATTTCGTTCCAGAGTGAAAGAGATGATTGAATTTCCTTTTGTGCGTGAAAAAGAAGATTTGAAAGAATATATTTATGAATGCATTTCACAACGGTCAAAGGTTGATCCTTACACAGTAATTGACAAAGACGTAATTGACGAAATTGCAAAAAATTTGCTGAAGAATTTTCCAGTCCGCTTAAGTTTTCGGACTATTAATATGGAAATGCATAGAATCTTTTCTGCTACGTATAATCTTGCAGACAATTCTGACACATATAAAATCGATTCAGAACTTTATGAAAAGGCTATGAAAGGCGTAACAGCTCAAGAACTCGTCAAGCAACTCACAGAAAGAATGAACAACAAAGGTGACTAGAAATCGGGAAACCCATAGTTCTTATTGCGGACAAGAGTCTCTATGACATTTGGATATTAAATAATATTGACGTGAAAAACTTTGAAGAAATATCTAAAAATATTGGCACGATTTTGGCTCCAGACAGTACTAAGAATAAACTTACAAGTGCTTTAAACAGGAAACAAAGAATTGTGGATACACAGCGCCTAATCTGGAAGAAAAGAGTAGAATTGGATAACCAAGCCTACTATGACTCACTATATAATTTTTCTCAAGATGTTGTGGGCGCACTTGCTGAAATTAACAAGGAAGCAGAGTGTATATTAGGTATTCTAAAAAAATTAAATCCGGGAACATCTTCTCATGATGCCGATTTGTTAGCAAATGCAAAATGGTTTCGTTTAAATACTGAGTGTGAACCTCTAGTTATTAGTGATGACCGGGATCTTCTAACTTGTGGTCATCTAATTTCTTCGTTTTTTGGTCTCGCTTTAGGTTTGCTATCCGCTTTTGAAATCCTAAGAATCATGGGATCTTCTGAACAATTATCAAAATACTGTCACCATTATTCCTTGAATGAGAATTTGAACAGCATCAATAGCCCGTGGTCAAAAGAGGATTTAGAGAAAGAGCTTTCCAATATATTAAAAAAAGGCAAAATTGCCTGTCATCCTAGCCCTCAAGGATGTAATTTAACTCCACTCAAAAGAATTATGCGCTTAAGGCATATTAAAAAACCTAAGTCTTGAAGTTTTTACGTAATCTTTGTTAACTTCCATACTTACCCAGTTTCTTTGGAGTTTTTCTGCCGCTTCGCCCGTAGTGTTGCTTCCGGCAAAAGGATCCAAGACAACATCATTTTCACCGTCTGTCAGGAACTTTATGAAAAAAAGGGGGAGTTCGATGGGAAATCTGGCCGGATGGGGCGCCAAGCCAAACCTTTTGCACAAACGAAGATACTTTGTTTGAGAACGAGTATTAGAATAGTCCAGGAAATTTGGTTTAATAGCTCCGTTATTATCTTTTGAAAATTTGTCTGATATGTCATGTCCAGATGGTCGTGGACCGGCGTTGTATCCATTTTTAAGAAGCGCTTTCATAGATGAACTATATTCCTTCAGGACCTTCGAGTTATCTGCTTTTGGTTTTTCTGTTTTTGAAAGCCACCAAATTGTGTCTACAGCGTCTTTCAACCTAATCCGTTTTACGGTTACCCACTGAGCTGGTGTTGGCAATTTCGCCTTATTATACCAATATATGTCTTGAGCTAGATGAAAATTAGATTCCAATTCCTCACAGAGTGCGATAAGGAGCTTAAATTGGTACAGTTTTTTTGTTGGGTAGCCCGAAGTCCAACTTCCACCTAAATGCAGTACAAAACTTCCATCATCGGTTAGGATTCTATTGATTTGTTTCGCAAAAGGGATAAACCATTCCACATATTCGTCTGCGCTTACATTGTCGTATGCCTTCTTCCTTGTCAAAGCGAATGGGGGAGAAGTTAAAACCAAACTGCAACTCTCCGGAGGCATACGTTTCATCACCTGCTCTGAATCGCCAATGTATGCTTGACCATAATCAGTAGAGTAATAAGGCTTCTTTTCTAGAAAAGTTGAGAAATCTTTAGCCACTCGACGGAAACCCCTCGGTATCCTTTGCTCCTAAAAAGCTTATAGTTGTTTCTATGCTCTCAGAAGATTTGTATGTTTTGCGCGCTAAGAGAGTTTCCCCTAATGTGACCTAATCGGGCACACCGATACCCACCCCTTTCATTCTCTGACCGTTAATACAAATTAGATGCACTAATAAGTGAACAGAAATAACGGACAAAATGAAACGCACGCAAGCGCTAACTATTATTTGATACCGCATGGAAAACAAAGAAATTACCAGCTTTTTTCTTCAGAGGTTTACTGACTAATTAAATTCGAAATGGCTCTTTTTTCACGGTTTTTTCTGCCAAAATAGCTTAAATTAAGCTTCTTTCTCAATTTCCATAACTAGGGTGAGGTCAGAAGCCTTTTGGTATCTATTACGCCAGATCGTGTCCGTAACCGTGTGAACCTTTCAAGCTCAGATATCGCTGATTCCATAGTTACGGAATTTATCGTTGATGCTTGCGCCGAAATCATGCTTGAAACTGATCGGACAATCGATTATCAGAACTGTGATCAAGTTGAAGCTTCCTGCGTAACTGATCTTGCTGCACTTTACTGTCTAACCCATCTAACTGGCGGCTCAGCTTCTGGCACCAGTTTCACTCTTGGAGACTTGAGCGTTAGGGAAGTGACGGGAAGTGTTGAGGGTCCTTCGCCTGCTTTCTTGCAGCAACGCATTCTAAAACTAATTGAAAAGCTGCGGAGTCCTTCGCTGAGGAGGGTCTAGCGTAGTGGGTGCTCTTCAAGCCTATTATGATTTTATCATGCTGTATGCGCCCTACTTCTATTATATTCCAGGCGTTGGGGTGGATCCTGAGTGGGATCGTGGGCCAGCACCTGCAGCTCACGCCATCGACTTCTTAATCGAGTGCTATTATGATTCAAGGTTTGCAGATGACAAGACGGACATCTACGACAAGATCGTTGAGTTAGCTGACTATCTTCTCTCTATCCAATGCAACAATAACGCGAAGGAGGCTTACGGCGGATTCCAAAGCAAGGACGGAAGCGACTTCTACTATTCAATCGATGCTCATCGCGCAGTTCCCGCTCTCTTGAAGGCTTATGATCTAACCGGAACTATTGGATACTATAATGCTGCTGTCTTGGCTGGCGGAACCTATCTCTACAGCATGCAGCATCCGCCCATACCTTCAGTGCATGACAAGTATTATGGCGGCTTTGCCCAGTGGGTCGACATCAACTACAATTGGGGTCCTGACATGTGGGTTGTGGACCTCTATGGCATCATAGGCTTGAAGGAACTCTACACTCGAACAGAGGAAACAAAATATCAGACTATGATTGATGATTCGCTCAGTTTCTACCGACAAGGCATTAATGATCTGTGGCTTTACTATAAGCCTCCCCCAAGCGGAGATGGAAAGTGGCATAGAGCACCCGGAACTCCACCTGAAAACCTGATCTTTGACGATGATTTCAGTTACGCTCTGCATGCGCTCTATCTGTATGAGGGCTGGAGCGAAAACGTTGAAAAGGTGTTTCGTCACTGCAGCGAAATAAGCCCCACTATCGATTATCCTGCTTATCAGCCGGCGGTCTGCTGGCCTGGCTACTTGGATGTCATTAACAGAAAGCCAGCCTGCAAATACTATGACGCGGTCACCTCTGGGATCCTAGCGTTGAAGCTAAGGAAAAACCATGAGGGAATATCGTATGAGTATACTAAAAAGATCATTGAGCTTCACTCAGATTCTTTCATGTATTGGGGGCCACTATTTACTGACTATTCGCCGGTGGAAAACAAGAAGTCTGTGGTAACGGTTAGTTGGCTGGGACGATACCTTCTCCAATATTCTCCGGCGTCAAACAAATTTACGCAGATTCTAAACGCTCACGGCGAAACAGTCACCTTCTATCCTGTGATACCTGGAGAAACAGAGTCCTATGCCGAGGGAATCCAAATTAAGGCAATTGTTAACCCTACGCGGTCAACAGACATCCTTCTGGAGCCTGGCTACGTTATAGACGATTACGTCACCTTCTACGTTTTTTCGCCGCTGAAGCATCACGACAAACTTGTCGTCAAATCGATCTCCTATGTGGTTACTGAAGTCCAAGACTTTCGCTTCCAAGATGAAGTCATGTATATCAAGGCGTTTTGTAGGAGGATGATCACCTAAAATGGCAGACATTGAAGATTCAATCACAACGCTTGTGCGGCTTCTGGGCAACAGCATGAGGCTAGTTAAGGATGACGGATCCGTGGGTAATGTCTACGTCAGTAAAGAGTGGTTTGATCGGGGCCTTATGAAAACTTATGATGCTCAGGTTACGGTTGGCCTTGGCGGAAGTTTGGACCGTAAAATCGGGTTTTCGGGAAGCAAGCGTTTGACTGTGGATTCTCCGCGGGTAAATGTGTGGGTTCTCGAGAAGTCGGGTGCTGTGCAGTCGGCTAGGCGGATCCGCGAGAAGATGCGGCAGGAGATAAAGCGGATTGTCCGCGAGAAGAGAACCAAACCGAACCTTACGGAGTACACTTTCTGGAATCTTGGTATAGACAGCACATCTCATAAGGCGTATGAAGCAGGTGCTGAAACTGAGCCTGATCCCGAAGACGCTGGGTGGAGTGAAATTTCAGGGGTCGGCTATAACAAAATCTGGTACATTGATGACGATCGGCACAACAAATCCATTAGCGAAAATCTTGAGTACGCGTTGCTTCTTTTCAGGTTCAAGATAGGAGCCAAACCCGATGTCCTCACAAAGCTTGAGTTGAGTTTTGAGGGCTACGGAACCGCTCCATCCGGTAATGGTGCCACAATCAAGGTTTGGAATTTCAATTCTGAGGCTTGGGAGAACGCTCAGTCTGGAACAGGTGGAATAGATGAAACGCTTACAATCACGTTGACCTCTTCATTCACGGATTTTGTTGACAATGACGGTTACATGTACCTGCTTGCGAAAACAACGAATCCAAGCGATGGATCCACAGCTGCTGTGATCTACTGCGATTATGTCGAGTGTACGATTACGGTTATGGGCATCGCCTACGTGGATGTTGTTTCTCACAGTGATATAGACCGGGTTGACGTGAAGCCGGTTATCTGGAGAACCGAGTTTCTCCTGAAAACATGGCTGTTTGAAACTGTCCTAGTCACATGAAAAAAGGAGGAATAAAAAAGAAATGAGTGAACCATACGGAGCGCACGAGGCAGGAATCGCATACATATCTGAAGCATCCTACGGAGAAACGCCAGCAACACCAGACATGATTCAGCTAATAACGGCGGAGAATGTTGAGCCTGCATTAAATCCAAGTTTGATCAAAGTTCGCGGCATCGGTAGCAGAGATATTCAGTTTATCCGTAAAGGATTGAGACTGGTTGACGTCAAACTCAGTTATGCCCTACAGAACATTCAGCTACTCGATTTCATAGAGACTCTAGCTTCCATGAGCCTCGAAGTCTGGTATGAGAAGACAGCAGGTATAATCTCTTTGCTGCATAAGGGCTGCAGAATGGACCGTGCAGAAGTCCAATGCTCCATTGAAGATGTCATAAAAGCAGATGTGAGTCTTATTGGTCAGAACTTGGTTGTTGGAACTGCTAAAATCGGGAACACTTACACGCCTTGGTCTGAAAATCCTGTGGCGTTCTATGAGAGCTATGTGAAGAAGCAGGCAGCCACGTTAGAGCGTGTCACAGACTGGAAATTTGTTATCGAAAACTATCTTAAACGTGTACCTGTTATCCGCACAACAAACGGAAACCTTCTCAAATTTCTTCAAGAGAGACACAGAACAATAACCGGCGAGGTCACTTTCGAGTTTGAAACCAAAGAAGAATATGACGATGTCATAAACGACACGGCTTTCACGCTCGAAATCGGCTTAGGTAGCACTAACAAGGCGGTGTTCACCGACTGCAAATGGGACACGGTGAGCTCTCCCACTAGGATCGAGGATCTTGTGGCTTTGAAGGCGCCATTCACCGCAAAAAGCGTCACGATAAGCTAAGGGGGCTAGAGATGAGGAAAGCTGTTAGTGTGGTTTTGATTGCTGTCTTCGTTTGTGGTTTGCTTGTGGGAACTGTATCCTATGCTGCCATTCAGCATATTCGCCAGATTCGGAACGTTGGAGTTATCAGAGCAATCGGCGTTGAAGTCTACGCTGATGAAGCGTTAACATCCGTTTTAACTGAAATCGCTTGGGGCACGCTGGATCCCGGAGAAACCAGAAGCGTTGACGCTTGGATAAAAAACACGGGTAATGATGCGCAGAAGCTTGTGTTGTGGACTGAAAACTGGAACCCAACATCTGCTTTCGACTCTATTGCTCTGACATGGAATTATAACGGTTCATGGATACCAGCCAATGATTCAATCCATATTGTGTTTTCGCTTTCAGTGGACGCCGACATCACTAGCGTGACTAACTTCAGTTTTGACATTTGGGTGAAGGGAGTGCATTAGCTTGGATGAGTGGATAAGAAGGTTGCATGCGCTGCCTGTTGAGCTTCAGAAACTCATCATAGAAGACATGAAAACTGCGCTCAAAAACAGAATCAAGGTCATGGAGAGGATTAACAATAAAAAGAAAAAGAGCTGAAATGAAAGTTAGCGAAGAAGATGGTAAGAAAGTTATCGTTAGTCGCTATACTCGTTTTGCTAGTGGCTTTCCTTTTTGGCCACGTGATTTACGGGTGGAACCTTTACCAGACGCTCACGTCGGAAGTCGATGTCTGGACAAAACTGCTGTTCCTCACAATCTTTACCCTTTGGCTCTTGATCTCTGCAGGCCTCTTCATGGTCGCTCTGGATTTCTGGAAAGAAAGGAGGGAAAACCATGAAGACGAAAAAACTCGAGGTGGATCAGAGGTTCGGCAAAGATTACGCTGGAAGCTACATTTTTCAGGAGATCAGCTGGGCTAAGCGCTCTCGTATAATCCAGAAGCACACCAAGTATCATCCTACGACTGGACAGGTGATGAAAAGCGATTATGTGGCCATTCAGGCGGAAACGATTTGGGCTAGCTTGAAAGAGCAGCCTGAAGGTAACCCGATCACGCTTGAGAAGCTGCTGAGCGAAGAAGATGGCATACCCATTGGGCTTGGTGAATTTTTCAGTAAAGTCGTCAACAGCCTCTGCAGCGTAACCGTTGAAGAGACAAAAAACTTGTCAGGGCGATGAGACGTGGCAAGCCGCATCCAGCCCTCATGGAGTTTCGGCTCTGTAAAGAGTTTGGTTGGACGCCGAAGGCGCTTGCGCGTCAGCCTGCGAAGACAGTTGAGGAATTCGTTGTAGTCTTGAATGAGATGGATCGCCAAACTGAGGAGGAAATGAGGAAAGCGAAACGGGAGAATCGAAATCGTGTCCGTTGAGATGGAAATTCACGTGGCTAATCTTCCAGCTTTGCGTGAGAAGCTGGCTCGCTTAGACTCTACTCTGAAAGTGAAGGTTCAGGATGCTATGGAGTTTGAGGCTGAAGGCATGAAAAACATTGCTAGGGCACGCTGTCCAGTAAGGACTGGTCGTTTAAGAGACAGTATCTATGCGAGGGTGCAGGACTGGATTCTACAGTTGGGCGCGACAGCCTCCTATGCGGTCTATCAGGAGCTGGGAACTCGTTACATTAGCCCTCGGGAGTTTCTGAAGAATGCTGTTTGGCTGCGGATGCAGAGTTTAATCAATCGAGTTAACCGTGCCATTGGAGAGGCAATCAGGGAGGCTTCATCTTGAGTTTTCATGATTTATCTATAACCGTTAGTGCGGAGAATCGTGCATCAGCCGAGTTTGCTAGGGTGGTTTCGAGTGCGGCGCAGATGGCTTCTGAAGTTGCTGCTCATCCCATAACGATTAATGTAGAAGATTTGGCGAGCGCTGAGCTCACTCGGGTTGCTGGTAACGTTGCTCAGGTTACAAGCGAGTTTGAAAGTTGCTCTGTTGAAGCGGCTAGCATGAGCGCTGAGGTAGTGGGTGCTACTGAAAGTGTTAGTGTAGGTTTTCAGATGGCGGGTGAAGAAGCTGAAGCTATGGCGACTAAAGTTAGGCTTTCTGGTGACGCTGTTAAAGAGATGTCTCGGGACTTCACTACTTTGGGGGTAGGCATCTCTGCGGTTGGTCGTCTCGGCGAGTCATTTGGGATGTTAAACAAAGAGCAGGCTGGTTGGGTGCGTACCATGGGATTGAGCTTGACCGCTGTTGGCGGGGTTGTTCGGGCGATCCAGCTTTTCAGTTCAGTCACTAGCGTAGCCACAGCTGTCCAGAATGCTTTGAACATCAGCTACGGAACGTTCTTGGCTCTAACCGGTGTAGGCATTGCCGTGATAGTTTCTGCTGCAGCTGCTATGTGGTACTTTTCGTCACAGATGAACGCTGCAACCGCCAGCGTCAGAAACTATAATGCTGCTGCTTCTGAGATGCCCTCCTATACCCGAGGTATTCAAAGGGCTGGCGAAGAGGATCTTAGGAGGAGGGGGATAGAGTGAGCGTCTCCATCCCTGTTGTAGCTGTGGTTTTCGGTTCGGTTGCTCCTCTTCAAGGCGATGTTCTGGATTTGCGGGTTCATCTAGGCTGCACAAAAGAGGTCAGCAGTTTCGACTGTCTACTCCAGAATTTTGATAAGAAGTATAGTCCTGGCGGAACCTATCCCATCAATGTTGGTGATGACGGAAGCATAAGCGTCGGCAGGGGAGCAGACTGTCCACAGATCCTGACGCTTAGAGTAGAAGAGATTGAGCCGGTGTCGTCGCCTGTTGAGAATTACATCAGGGTTAAGGGGCGTTGCTGGGGAGAAAGAATCTTCCGCAGAGTTGTATCTAAAACTTATGAGAATCAGAAAGGCGAGGACATCGTAAAAGACCTCGTCGACTATTTTGTTGGATTAAGCCATGTCCGAGATACAACAGAGCTGATAGAAGACACTGACACGACTTACACGCTTCTGGAGTACGAAAACTCTCCAGTTTTTGATATTCTGAAATACATTGCTGAGAGCTCTGACTTGGCTGGTGTGATCGGTTACGATTTCAGGGTGGCTCCAGATGGTAAATTCGAGTTTTTCCCACGGAACAGCAAGACCAGTTCTGTAAGTCTTGATGAGAAGATTGAGTATAGTCGTTACAGCAAGGATATTCATCGTATTCGAAACAGGATTTTTGTTTATGGTGCTGCTGAGAAGGCGACTCCATTAGATAAGGATGCTAACACTGAAGACCTAACAAAGATTGATGGTACTGTTGATGCTCCGGATGGGCAGTGGACAAGCGGCACAGGATGCGGCAACGTCTACGTTGAAACAACTGAGGCGATCGTAGGTTCTAAATCGCTTGAGCATCGAACTGAAAGTTTGGACTATTGGGGTTGCGCAGTCTTCACCTATGCTGCCGGTAAGGAAATAGATGCGAACAAGTATCCGAGCCTCACGTTCCAGATTAAAGAGGAGGAGGGAAAGAATTTTGCTGGATCCATGCAAGTGTTGCTTGAAGACTCAGTGGGATCACAAGTCTGGAAAGAAAGTAGTGTATCTCCTGGCAAATGGAGTCTGCAATCGTTTGCTGCCGGAAAAAAGAACAGTGACCAGTGGACTCACAGCGTTTTTAACAGTCAGCCTTTCGATTGGGAGAGCGTCAAGAAAATATTCTTTTATGCTTACTTTGGTTCAGGCTCTGGAACTGGAAGCTTCTGGATAGACAACTTATTCTGGAATCATTGCAGATGGGAAGCAAGACGCCCCTTAGCTTCACAGGAACCGACGAGCAGCCAAACAGCGTATGGTGTGCGTGAACTGGTGGAGGTTGATGAGGAACTCCACAGTGACAACGAATGTGATTTGAGAGCTAAGGCTTTGCTGGCGCATCTGGAGAATCCAGCCGAGTACATAACGGTGCGCAGTACAGTCATCGACTATGGCACTGACCCTGTTTTGGCAGGGGACAAAATTCATGTTGTCCTTCCGAACGAAAATATAGACTCTGACTTTCGGGTAATAACCGTTGAATATCATGTAATCGCTGCAGAGCAAACTCTGGAGATCACTTTGGAGCTGGGAAAAGAGAAGCCAATGCTTGCTGATTATCTGTATGGTCTCCGATCCACAACTATCACCGCTGAGAAGTTGATGAGAACAAAAGCTGGTCTCCGAAGTCTCGTTGGAGCTGGGGGTGGAGGCGGTGGTGGAGGAATTCCCGATTGGCTATCATCCACATATATTGGACCGCGAAGCGACACACCAGCAATCACCAACTTTAGAACAAAAAACATAGCTGGCGACACACTAGTTGATCATCAGTTTAATCCAACGGATGATGAGCATGGAGTTTTTGGTGCTGAGACAAAACGTTGGAAAGAAGCTCACACCAAGTATCTTTTTGTTACCAGTTATGGAAGATTGGCGCAGCTGAACATAGGCGACTATACAAGCGATCAGGTTGTTATTACTCCAGCTCGGGTATTGCAGAATGTCTTTGCAGACGCAGCCATAATCACCAGTGGACAGTTTACGTTAGCTCGGATGCCAAGGGGTGACGCTGGGAAATTCCTGAGGGCATACGGAGCTGGATATGATCCCATGTATGCGCTTCTTGCCGTGGCTGATATACCCAACCTACCAACTTCCAAGATTACAAGCGGTAAGTTTCCTTTAGCTAGGCTTCCTGAAGGCACAAGTGGCTATGTTCTTGAGGCTCAAGGTGCAGGCTTCGATCCCATGTATGTCAATCCAAATGGTCGTTATAGTCCAGCAGGTCACGGCCATGCAGCTGGTGATATAACAAGTGGAGTCCTCGCTGAAGCTAGAATCCCTAATGTTTTCACTGGGCAAATAAACTTCCAAGGCGGTATCGTAACTAACAGCGTAAACTGTGCTAACTGGCAACTTGCAGACGCTATATTCGCTAATGACTTTCGCATAACTGAGGCTGAAAAGCTAGGCTACAGCAAGGGCTTGGCGTTTCTGAACGATAAGGGCAAGGTGCTGATGACTTTGGATGAAAAAGGCAACTTGAGTGTTGCAGGCAAAATCAGGCAGGATTTGGAGAAAGTGAATTAACTTGCCTAGAAAAAATTTGCGGAAATTTTTGGCGAAAGTGAATCCTGGAGACTTGATTTGTGTTGAGTGGTATGACGCATCCGTGGGAAAGAGTAGTGGTAGCGGCGTGAGTATTGATGTGCCTGTGATGAGTTGGGGGGTCTTTGTTGGGTTGATCGGTGACAAAACGAAGCATATTGTCTTGGCGCAGAACAGCTTCAAGTATTCTGATGGACTGTACGATTTGGATTATACGGCTATCCCGTTGAGTTGGGCTGTCAACGTGGCTGTTATAGCTAAGGAGCATATTTCTGAGCAGGTAGCGGGTAAGCTTGTTAACAGTTTTTTGCTTGGCGGGCGTAGGGCATTCAGTCATCAGCGTACTTTTCAGCGGAGGGTGAGTACACATGGCAGACCTGATTAGGCGAGCTTTGACTCGGAAGCGTGTGCAGCGTGGCCGTGTTGTTGTTGAGGAGCCTAATGAGAAGCTTGTTTGGGGCGTAAAATTTGCTATTGGCATGGCTGTCTGTCTTTCGGGGCTGCAAGTTGCGTATCTGATTGTTTTAGGGTCGTGGAGCAATGAAATCTTTTCTACAATTACAGGGTTAATCGGAACAATTTCGGGGGTGCTGCTTGGAAGCCATGCCTAAAGGAAAACCTTGGAGCGCTAAAGACGAAAAACAGCTTCGCAAAATGGTTGAAGAAAACAAACAAATTAAGGAGATAGCTGCGTTTTTCGGCAAATCAGGGAATGCTATTCGGCAAAAAATGAGGCGTTTAGGGTTGAAAGTAGTAGAACACCCCCCCCTCCCCCCTCTACGTACTACTACTTCTAAGCTGGAAAACTCTGAAGAGCTGATTCCAGTTCAGAAGGCATTAGAGATTTTGGCTGCAGCTTTGAAGGCTTCAGGCGAGTCTGGGTTGGATGCTATTGAGATTCAGCGGTTGAATGTTGTTGCCACGTTGGCTAGGACGTATGAGAACTTGTTTGCTCGGTTCATGCAGTACAGGGAGATTGAGAAGCGAGTTGTGGAGTTGGAGGCGAAGTATGCGCGGCTCGCCAAAGAAGAAAGCTAGGACTATGCTGCCTCCCGAGTTTCATCCAAAATGGAACAGGGTTCTGGAGAGCGAAGAAAAGGTTGACAGCAGAAAAGCAGAAAAAGCTCAGAAGCTCAGCAGAGAACCAGTTGAGTTTTTCCGTCAGATAGTGGGGTTTGAACCCACCGAATATCAGGTTGATTTGATTGAAAAGTTTTTGGAGAATCAGTTTATTGCTGCCAGATGGTGCAGACAATCAGGCAAAAGCTGGATCATTAGCGCCCTACTATTGTGGTATGCTGTCACTCATGATGACACTTACATTGCTGTTGTGGGTCCAAGCTGGAGACAAGCAAAATATATTATCCGCAGAATCACTTTTTTCCTCAAAAAATTGCCTCAGGACAGGTATCTGAAGCCTCTTCGCACGGTCATCCGGTTCACTAACGGCAGTGTTATCGAGGCTTTCCCAAACAACCCAGATACGATTAGGGGACCAACCCTCAATGTTGTGTACTGCGATGAAATGAATTTTATGCCGAATGATGAGGATATGTACGACGCTATCCTGTTTACGCTTGGGACTACAGACGGTAAATTCATTTGCAGCAGTACGCCATGGAACACTGACTCAGTATTCTACAAGATTTTCAACCACAAGGATTATGCTGATTTTGCGAAGAGTCACATAACATGGCAGCAAGCTCAAGAGCCTAATGGTCCATTACGCAAGAACATTCTCGATAAGATTCGTAAGCAGTTTGCGGAGGATCCTTGGCGTTGGAAAAGGGAGATGGAGGCTGAATGGGCAGAAGACGAAACAGCATGGCTAAACCAATCACTCATCACAAAATGTATAGGTACCGTGAAGTCGTGCGGTGAGGATCTGCAGCTGTTCAGGATGGACATTAACAGCTCTTATGATGGCAACTTCTTTGCTGGTCTCGATTTTGCTAAGCATCAGGACTACACTGCCTTCGTTCTGATTGAGGACGTGGAAACAAAGTATTTTCTTCGTTACCTGAAGATTTGGCCGCATGAAGTGCCTTACGCCAGCGTTATCGGCTGGATTAAAGTTGTTCAGGACAGGGTTGGCGAGTTCAGGTGTTTGCGGGCTGACAAGACGGGCGTTGGCGATTATATTGTAGAGGATATGCAGAATGCTGGGATCTTGAATGTGGAGGGCGTCAATTTCACTTTGCCCAGGAAGCAGGAGATGGCTAGTCTCCTAAAACAACGGATGGCTAACAGGCGGTTTTATTATCCTTATTTTAGTTGGGACAGGCCATACAGGGGCGAGTTTGTTGCTGAGTTGAATGTGGAGCGGTTTGAACTTCGCAAGGATGGCAACGTAGCTTTTAGTCATCCACAGGGCACGCATGATGACGTTTTCTGGGCATCTGCTTTGGCTTTGTATGCTACTGTGGAGATGGGTGAGGAATCCGAGTTGGTGAGGGCATATTGAGACACCGAGAACATTTCAGGATCCGAAAGTTTGGTAGGCGTTATGACCGGCGCACAGGCAAGTTTGTATTCAATATTGCCTATGAGACGAAAACGGACGTTACTGATCGTACTGTTGCTGTGGCTGAAGCCTTCGGGTTGGGAATCAGCGACTATCAGAAGCATGTACTTTACGATGATGTGGAGTTGAAGATCGGATCAGAAGATATTGTGTATTTGACCGGTGATAGTGGCTCTGGGAAAAGTGTACTGCTAAACGCGATTATACGGGATTTGAACCCGCAAGAAGCCACAAGAATGTCCGATGTCAAAGTCGATTCGGAGAAGCCGCTTATCGACACGGTTGGCAAATCTGTTAAGGAAGGCCTGAAGCTGCTGAGCAAGGTTGGGTTGAATGACGCCTTCCTGTTTGTCCGCCGTTATAGTCAGCTTAGTGATGGCCAGAAGTATCGGTATCGTCTTGCCAAGCTGATTGAGTCAGGGGCTCAGTGGTGGATTATGGATGAGTTCTGTGCGACCTTGGACAGGGAGACGGCTAAGATTGTGGCTTTTAATGTGCAGAAGCTGGCTCGAAGGCTCGGCAAAGCTGTTGTTGCGGCTACAACTCACACGGATCTTTTTGAGGATTTGGCTCCAAGCGTGCACATCCACAAGAGGTTCGGCAAAGAAATTAATGTTAAATACTATCCAAATCGACTGCGCACACAGTGCAGCTTGCTTGATGAAATGACTGTAGAAGAGGGATCTTACGAGGACTGGAAGAGTATTGCTGGTTTTCATTATCGTAGCCACCGGATTGCGTTTATGCAGAAGATTTTTGTTTTAAAGCGTGGGGATCGGGTTTGCGGAGCAGTTGTTTATGTTTCTCCCATGAGTGCTGCTCCTTGTCGAAACAGAGTTCTAAAAATCGAGAACATGAAAGAGTTGAATAAGAAACTGACACGGGTCGCCCGCGTTGTGGTGCACCCAAAATACCGCACGATAGGAGCGGGTGTGAAGCTTCTGCGTGATTCTTTGCCTAAGTGTGGGAAGCCGTGTGTGGAGATGATTGCTGTGATGGCACGTTATAATCCGTTTGCGGAGCATGCTGGAATGAAGAAGATCTGCGAGTCCAAACCGAACAAGTCCATTCTAAAGGCGGTGGCTGAACTCGAAAAACTAGGGTTTACTCCTTACATGCTTGCCGTTCCAGAATACAACCAACGGACGCTCAAGGACAAAATTCAACAAGTGAAGGCAATTCTCTGCAGCTTCAGTTATCCTTACAATAGAAGAATTGCTGGAGCTCATGGACGCTTCACCATGGAAGACTACAGGAAATGGCTGAAAAAAGCGGATAGAGATGAGTTCGCTCGGGCGCTCAGACGCCTCGCGCAGCTTAACCAATCAAAAGTCTACCTGTTTTGGAAATGTTCACCAATTCAAACGCATTAAGAATAGCATTACGTGCGCGCGCCAACTTTATTCAAGAAAAACTTATTCGCTCAAGGAGCAATATCTGATGTAAATAAAACTTGGGTGTATTAAATGCTACAAGCACAGTTGAATGGTAAACTCACCAGAAGAGAAGAAGATATGGAAGATTTGCTTACATCAAATGTTTTCGGATCCATAAAATACTTGCCACCTGAAGATGGATTGCTTCCAATTTTAGTTAATTCGCAAGATATCGATGGAAACCCTCCCAACTTCGATCTCCAAAACAGAATTGATGTAACATACGATTTCTGGCCATGGATTGAAGAAACCGGCTGTTGCAGGTGTCAGCCCGATGTACACATAACTATGAATTTTACAAACGGCTCAAAAGTAATCGTTTTTGTTGAAGCAAAGTACTTATCACCAAAATCTTCAGGTCCAGATGAGGAAAGAAAAGCCCCATATGACCAGTTAGCCCGCGAGTGGGACAATTTGCAAGAGGTTTCAGATAAAAAAGGAGCAACCCCTTTTTTCCTCTATGTAACGGCTGATTTAGGATATCCAACAAGCGATTTCTTAGATTCAGTGAAAGACTACAAGAAATACAAACAGAAAGAAATGAGCATGTATTGGATATCTTGGAGAAAGCTACCTAGATTGTTTGCATATGCAGAAAAGGATAGTATTCTTTACGATTTGGTACGAGTCCTACGACGACTAGGATTGACGTTCTATGAAGGAATTATGGCACTGGACCCCGTTCATATTGAATGGTCTTTCAAAGCTACAGGTAGTTGGAACTGGTCTTCATATGAAAAATGCGACATCCACTGGGAGTTTAAATTAAACAAACGTTATATCTGGAAATATCACATAGAGCCAATTAAGTGGAGATTTATAAAATGAGCAAGAATGGGGAAGTTATTCTTGGATTATTCGGTAAGGTCAGGGACGTCTTTGAGCAAGTTTCATTGCTTCTTCAAACTGCAGACGAGCAAATGTTAAAAGCAGATTTTAAGAGTGAGAGTAATACTGCAATTGACGGCTTTTCATATGCTATTTATAATCCTCGACAATGGATTCCAACAACCGCATTCCGGTTCTATCGACATATGAATTATCCAAAACAACTAGCTTTTATTTCAGTCCTTCTTGATAGCCATGTGGATAGGACCTACACCATCAAAGAACCTTACGTGACAGCGGGGGTTCTAGATTTTGGAGATGTCGATGCAAGTCTTCAAGGAAATTATTGGTACTCTAGATACTTTGGTTTCCTACTGAAAGGTCCACAGTTGAATCCAGATGGGAAACCAATTTCATTTGAAAACGAGAAATTGGAGAAAACCATTCAGGGAGAATTCAAGAGTGGCAAGATATTCGCAGTGCCTCTGGTTTCAATTACGAATCCCAACGAGATTAAATTGCAAATTGTTACTAAGCTAATCGATCTCGTCAAAGGAATCAAAAACAACACACAATAATACAAACTGCTCCCACCCCATTTTGGATACCGTGCGTTGGTGTAATGCAAAACAGACTACAACGCGAAACGGGAATCAACCACGTGACCTAAGAAAATAGCACTCGCTTATTCGAAGGTAATGTTTCCTTCTGTGTCTATTCTTGATACCTGAAAGTCGTACCTGTTCTTTGCGCGCGCTTACTACAAAACATATTGTTTGTTAAGCTCGATTTCTTGAACATTATTACACTTCTTTTTGAAGAGGTTGGGGTTCTCTGTGTGTATTGGAAACAGTTTCTTCGGATTAACCCGGTTAATTCGCTCCTCAAGTTGCTCTCTACTCATGTGTCCTGAAGCGTGGAGTTGATGGAAATTCATTTTGAAATGTTTTAGCCAATTATGCATTACTTCATCTTCTATGTCTTCCTCGCTGAACGGTTCACTCATGCTGTGAATGAAATGGCTTTCGGCGTCAGGTTTAATGTCAATTAACTCCGCGAACTGGTAGAAATTCAAATCCATCACCAACTCGTTTTGATTGTTGTGAATGTCTTCCCAGGTGATTATTTTATCTAGGAAGGGGCGCTCCCACTTGTAGTAATCCTTTTCAGTATACTTTCCAGACTTTTTTCGTTTATAGTAAACTTTGATGTTCTCGTCTTTGATGGGGTCTGGGAGATCAAGACGTGTATCTTGAACAAGTTTGTTTAGAAGATGAGCTGTTTTTGTTGAAATCACAAAATTCCTACTATTATCTTTTGCAACAGTGTAGATGCTTCGGAATCGGTCCACATCCCTGCTGTAATGAGTAACAAACACCATTTTATCGGTAGAGGAAATTACTCTGTTGCTTTCCTGTTTTACTTGTTCTTCAGAAAAATTTTTGCGTTTTTCAACCTTGGCCATCCTAGTGCCCTCACAAATCATTGCAATAGGCTCAGAATCGCATGCTTTTTGGATAAATTCTTCAGTCATCTCCTTTCTTGGACCATGGGCTCGCATATCTCCAGTGTAAACAACTATTCCCTCAGATGTGTGAATAATAAAACCATATGCAGCTGCAATGGAGTGGTCAACATGGATTGGTTCAACAATAATGTCATCTACTGAAATCTTGTCTCCTGTCCTAAACGTTCTATAATCATGTTCCCCGTAGTTGCAAAAACCGCTGGTTTCTTCTTGAGCTTCGATGAAGAGTTTAGTTCCCGCCCCAAGATAGACTGGAATTTTTGGATCAAGAAATTGTATGTGATCCATGTGATCAAAGTGAGCATGAGAAAGAAAAACTGCATCAATCTCTGGTTCAGTGTAAACCAAATCTGTGCGTTCTAATTGTTCTCTGCTGTAAACACCTTTCATTTTGGGAAGTAATTCAAACTCAAAGTAGTCTTTTAGACCAACAATATTTCTTGGAGATAACCAGCCCGTGAAAAATTCATCTCCTGAAGTGAAAGATTTACCAAAATCCAAGAAGATTCGAGTTTTTTTGTCTTCAAGCAGAATCTTGTTGCCACCAATTTCGTTAACTCCACCATAAAACGTTAGCTTGACCACAAGCAGACATCTCCATATTAGAAAATAAAACGATTTGATAATTGAATTTTGTGAACCCTAAATAAACAAAAACAATTTACATTGTGAAGTTCTCAGACAAATACCCATGATTCCTACGAACTTTTCTTTGCTCTTTCTATTTGTTCTTTGGTCATGATTTTGCATTTGCCATGGTTGTCTAAATCGATCATTAGAACGTCTTTGGGGTCTTTGGTTATGGAGGCTGCAGACTCTAATGCCTCAATTATGCCCAACATTTGATATTTGAAGACCCGATTCACCCTGGACTCAATATCCAAGCATTCAAAAGTCCACCAGTTATCTCCAGTATGTCTCGCCGTAAACACCTTATACAAACGCCCGTTACGTCGAAGCATGAAAGTACCCTTAACATTTCTCTTCAAATGGCTCACCTTCCTTCAATCTTTACTTTCACTTGTTTGGTGCTTCTCCATTGTTAGTTTTCACTTTCAGTCTAGTCTCTCAGTAGTCTATGTCTATTTGTTTTATCGCTGCTTTTTAATTGCCTCCTTCCTAAAGAAATCTCCTAGTGGTGGAAAGTTATGAATCCAAGTGGAGAACATTTTATCAGGATAAGACGAAGAGTAAAGCGGCAGCGCAAATTGCAAGGAAAACCCGTCTACAAACGTCATCAGCTGGAGATAACCATACCATCCAAATTCAAGAATATTGTAGAACCCTTCATAAACAAAGATTTAAAAGTCGAAGCCAAACGCGTAGGCGACAAGATAGTCATCGAAGCTAAAGCAGTAGAAAACACCCTGTGAAAATAGATGACCAGAGAAGACCCAACCATCAAAATCTACGATTGCCTTATAAAGAGACGCTACCTCAATGGAAAAAACGTCTACGAGTATAAGCGCAGATATGTTCCCATTCCCAGCAGTCTCCATAATAAAGTGGAGTCCTTTCTTAACCAGCGCCTCAAAATAAATATAACCAAACAAAAAGGCGACCTTGTCATAATTCTACACCCCGTAAAAACGTTTTTGCATACAAAAACACCCCCCGACAAAACAACACCAAAACAGGGTTCAGAACCCCAATTTTAACATAAAAATGCAGTTTTCTTTAAATATCAACGCAACCACGATTTTTCCTATAGGGCATTTTTGCATACACAAACGTTTTCTCAGGGGTTTTCGGTGAAAAAATTTGTGTAAAAAAGTGAAGGGTTACTCTGCTCCTATTTTTCGGTGCTAGAGCAGGGTAGGATTAAAGAGTGCCTAGGCGTAGGCGAACAGATGGGAGAATCTCGCTTTTCAAAGGCAGAAAAGCTAGACTGAACTATGCTATCTTCCAAACTCTTACTCATAAAAGTCCACAAACAGCATGGGACATGTTTAAGCAGTTTAAAAAGCTAAAAGGCATGTCCAGCCTCAGATATTGGGTACTAATCCGAAAAGTAAAAGCACTCCAAAAATTAGACTATCTCATGAAAGTAGGCGAAACAAAAACAATGGCAGGCTCCGAAACAGGGCTCTATCAATTGACGCCCAGAGCAGAACTGGCCATGGCGTTAAACCAAATAGAGTTAGACAAGTTCATCAGAGAAGCACACTACCATAGAATCTTCAGCGCTCTAGAAGCGTTCCAAAATCTGGAACAGTAAACCATTAAAAATCGTCTTTTAATAGTCACTCTGTACGCACCTCCAAAGTGACTACTCACTTTGGCGGGGGCAGAAATCTCTTAAACTTTTGTGGCTGCATAGTTTAGAGGTGAGATTGTTTGGTTTATGTTGTTGAAGATTGGGAAACCATAGAAGAGTATGCCTGCGACAAACAGGGCTTCTATCAGATCCTTCCCGGCGTAGAGGGCATAGAAATTCGCGTAACAGTAGGCAAACTGGGATACAAACAAAGCTTCAAAGACTCTAAAGACCCACTGCTTGATCGCATTATAAAATTCTGCGGATCCCAAGATTACGTAAAAGTGAGCAAAAACATCTGGGCTGACAAATTCTTCAAATAAACAAAGAATGGAGGCAAAAATGAAGAATAGGTAGTGAATTTTAATTGAGTAAAGCCATCCCAAAGGACTCAGTGGTCTATGTCCTCTATCGCGACAATATCCAGTGTGGGATACTGCCAGATGCCACTGAACGCGAGACCATCGGATGGCTAGCCCAAGAGATAGGTCCATACATTAACATACAGCATGACAGAACCATCGAAAGCATTCAATACCCAAGCGGATCAGGCAGCGGCATACTCGTACCAAAAAATTCTATCAAAGAAATTCATGTTATGAAAAGGGAGAGCGAATAGAAACTGGAAACTCCCTCAGCCATCAAGTGCCCTGAATGCAGAAGCGAAAAAAACTGGAAGGACGGCATCCGCTACACAAACTACGGCAACATACAACGTTATGTCTGCCGAGATTGCGGCTATAGGTTCAACGAAACCAGTTTGAACCGCTCTGATGACCCTGAAGGTGTTCAGAATCTTCATAGATTGGCATTAAATACGCCCTCAGACTTACTTTTTAATCGCCAAATCTGCGTCACCCAGCCAACGGGGACGAAAAATTTGGCTCCCAAAAACATGCGGGAAAAGACAATGACCACAATCGAAGAAGCCAACCAATCAACGATACAGCAGCCACCGAAACCCACCCCATCAAACATGAAAGCAAAGATCGTCGAATATTCCTTCTGGATGCTAAAGCAAGGCTACGCAGAATCCACAATCCTCAGCAGAACCAAACTGATGAAAATCATGGTGAAGCGAGGAGCTAACCTATTCGATCCAGAATCAATCAAGGAAACCATCGCCAAACAGAAATGTTGGAGCGCAGGTAGAAAAGCCAACGCAGTGAACGCCTACACCAGCTATCTAATAATGACAGGAGGAAAATGGGATCCACCCAAATACAACAGAGTAAAAAAGCTGCCTTTCATCCCTACCGAAGCCGAAGTAGATCAGCTAATCGCTGGATGCGGACCAAAAACAGCTACCCTCCTCCAGTTGCTCAAGGAGACAGGAATGCGAATCGGCGAAGCCTGGAGGCTAAAATGGAACGAAATAGACATGGTCAACAACACCGTCAGAGTGACCCCAGAAAAAGGAAGCAACCCAAGAATCTTCAAGCTTTCTGGCAATTTGATGGCGATGCTTGACTCCATGAAGAGAAGAGCCAAAAACAGCAGAGTGTTCTGCAAATCTCTTAAGAGCAAACGAAGATGCTTTGAAAAACAAAGAAAAACCGTTGCCAGAAAGCTAAAGAATCCACGGATCCGCGAAATAACCTTCCACACTCTAAGGCACTTCAAGGCCACTATGGAGTACCATAAGACCAAGGACATTCTCCATGTGATGAAAGTCCTAGGGCACAAGAACATAAAGAACACGCTAATCTACACGCAGCTGGTGGACTTGCAGAATGACGACTACATAGTTAGAGTTGCGCATAACATCGAGGAAGACAAAGAACTTGTCGAGGCTGGATTCGAATATATAACTGAGAGAGACGGTCTAAAGATCTATAGGAAGCGTAAATAGCGGGTGCAAAAATGTGGGGGGTTTGTCCAAAAGTGCGGGGGGTGGGATTCGAACCCACGAACGCCTACGCGACAGGGTCCTAAGCCCTGCTCCTTTGACCTGGCTCGGAGACCCCCGCTTACATCCACATAGAACCAG
>Ga0315549_1000796_pt1 | contig 36196 bp, 29 predicted proteins | sample SalMarSW160200MG_FD_203101 | JGI IMG/M metagenome (GOLD analysis project Ga0315549, IMG submission 203101) | Salt marsh sediment microbial communities from the Plum Island Ecosystem LTER, Massachusetts, United States - Salt Marsh Sediment SW1601-200 ... | reverse complement strand
CACAGCAAGATACCGAGCTCATACAGCAAATACAACGGCAGAGCGAGCGTGATTTGGCTGATAACATCCGGCGGGGTTACTACAGCAGCTATTACGAACATCGCCAAAAAAACATATTTGCGCGCCCGCCTGAGTGCAGCAACCGATACTATCCCGATACGCTGCAAAATGAATATGGCAAGAGGAGTCTGAAAACCGAGCCCGAAAACAAGAATCAGAACTGTTACAAACGAAATATACTTGTCGAATGTCCAGGCCTGTTCTCCGCCGAGAAGCTCGCCGAATTTCAGGAAAAATCGAAGTGAAATCGGCGCCACAACGAAAAAGAAAAACAACGCCCCCGCAATAAATAATGCCGCCGAAAACGGCACTGATACCTTTACGTACCTCCGCTCATGTTTATACAAACCTGCTGAAATGAACATCCACAACTGATAAAACACCCACGGGCTGGATAAAATTAACCCCGCAATCAGAGACACCTTCATATATATAACGAACGCGTCCGGGATGCCCAGGAAATTAAGCTCATCGTCCGGCACCAGCCTGTTATAAGGCACGAGCAGGAATTTGACCAGCTTGGTACCGAATATCATGCACAAACCTGTACCGGCCCCCAGTCCGGCCAGCGCGTAAATCAACCGCCGGCGTAACTCTTCAAGGTGGTCCCCCAGGCTCATTGTGCTGCTCGAAAGCTCGTTTGACTTTTCCATCTAAATAGCCAACACAAAATCAAGGCCTGTGCCTTAGCCGCTCTTGTCCTGCTCACTATCAGACGATGGCTCTTCTTTCACCCCCTCTTCTATCTTCTTTACCTCTTCCTTGATTTCCTTCTCGGCCTCTTCCACCTCATAAAGCCTTTTCTTAAACTCAGTGAAACTCCTGCCGATATTTCTCGCCAACTCTGGTAGCCGTCTGCCACCTAATATCAGTAAAGCTATTATCAAAACGACCAGCAGTTCGGGCCATCCGATTGTCTATGCCAGGATATATCCGTCAAATGCATCCATTTGGCTTTCCTTAATTCTCACCCAAATTCTACCTGCTGACAGGATAAGCGTCAATCATTAAACCATAGCTGAACAAGCACCTATGTTGACTCACACAACCTCAATAAATATAATGCTGTTTGTTTATATCTTTATTCTAAGCTCTTAAATGGGGACGTATGATGAGCCCGACACGACATCATCCAAATCGACTTGAATCAATTATTGCCATCGCACTCATTGTTGTCCCGGATATTCCACACCTCGAGACAAAAACGCCAATCACCGAAAACTACAGGCGAATCGTCCACTGACTTTGGTTTCTCGCCCTGAAGTATCCAATATGAATTTTTCGCCCAGCTTCCGGCAAGTGCAAGAAGCCGGCTTGTAAGTTCTGATTATTCCGCAGCCGAAGCCCGGTGCCCTCAGCGGATGCCTATTGCAAAGCTGATGACCGAGGCCGCCAAAAAACTAGCATAACGATTATTTTGACCTTTAACAGCCGGTTGTAGAGTGTTTAGCTCTGGTTCTTTGACCGGGGCCTCATATCAGAATCCATTTCTTTTTGTGCGCATAAACACCTGTAAATACGAAGGTTAACTCAAATCGGGCGGTTTATCCTTGACTACAAATCCCCTGTTCTGCTATAATGCAATCGTTGAGAGTTGGTCGAGAAGGATATTTTGGGGGGTAACCCGGCGATGAAGAGGATAGTTAATTTTTATTATTCAAAATGGTTGCCGTTTACGGTAACCAAAAGACGTATTTTAATCCTGGCAATTGCCAGTTATCTGGCTATGTGCTGATATAATTTGCCATTTTTCAACCTCCTTGGCCGTCCGGTGTAGGACGGCCTTTTTTATGCGCTAAAAACCTCACATTTGACAAAAGATTGCCTCTAAAGTAACCTTACTTCCCGATAGCGGCTGTATGCTTTTCTTCCAGAATATTTAGCCCGCGGCATGGTCGCGGGTTTCATTCCTGCTTTTGCAGGAATGTAAAATCGAGGATTTTTTATGATAATAGTCACAGGCGGGGCAGGTTTTATAGGTTCGGCAATCATTGCCGCTCTTAACAAAAGGGGAATCAACAATATAATTGTTGTTGACGAGCTCGGTAACGACCTGCGATGGAAAAACCTTGTCAACCTCTCCTTCGCCGATTATATCAACAAGGATGATTTCCTCGAGCTCGTCCTCGAAGATGACTTTCACCAGGAAATCAAAACCGTCTTTCACATGGGCGCGTGTTCAAGCACCACCGAGACCGACGCGACGTACCTGATGCAGAACAATTTCCAGTACACCAAGCTGCTCGCTACCTGGGCCTTCGAGCATGATATCCGCTTTATCTACGCATCGAGCGCAGCCACTTATGGTGATGGCTCCAAAGGTTTCACAGATGACGAACAAAAACTCGATGAGCTTCGCCCGCTCAATATGTACGGCTATTCCAAGCACCTTTTCGACCTCTGGGCCCGCCGTCACGGCCTGCTCGAACAAATCGTCGGCCTGAAGTATTTCAACGTCTTCGGCCCCAACGAATACCACAAAGCCGATATGCGTTCATTCGTCCTCAAGGCCTACGAACAAATCCAGGCCGACGGCAAAGTCAGACTGTTCAAATCACACAATCCCGATTACCCCGACGGGCAATACAAACGCGACTTTCTATACATCAAGGACGCCGTCGCTCTGACCCTGTTCTTTATGGACAATCCCCAAGTCAATGGGATTTTTAATATCGGCGCCGGCAATGCCCGTACCTGGAACGATATGGTCACGGCCGTCTTCGCCGCCCTCGATAGAAAATCCAACATCGAATTTATCGAAATGCCGGAAAATTTGCGTAATCAATACCAGTACTTCACCCAGGCCGATATAACTAAACTTACAAACGCAGGATACTCCACCAAAATTACCTCCCTCGAAGATGCAGTTACGGATTACGTACAAAATTACCTGATGCATAATTCATATCTGTGTAATTCCTGACATGAAATTTCCCCCGGTTTGTTCTTCTTTAATTTAGCCGCGGGCATTGTCCGCGGTCATTCCTGCGCAAGATTTTCACAGGACAGGTCGCTCTAAGTTAAAAGATTATAAAAAAATTGCAAATTGTCTCGAATTATGCTAAAAAAACAAACGTCCCTAATTTACTTATTTACTGAGTTAAGCTTGAAGTTAGTCAAACACAATGAACAAAGAACGCTTACCGCCTAAGGAACTCGAACAATATGTCATGTCTTATCTGGACACATTAACCAGGTCACCGTGTATAAATATGATCCGGAAGCATCCCCATAGTCACCTAAGGGTTGTGAGCCTACTGGCTCGTGTGATCTATTTAACACAACAAGTCCTGAGCTACGGTAGCGATTTTGATATGAAACACCTAGACAGTCTTTCGCCAGAGGAGCTAAACCAACGAATCGATACCCTTCAGCGTTTTTTCAATGGTGATGATCCCGACCATGTAGATGTTACACAGGATATCCATCGCTACCTCATGTCGGCTGATTCTCAGAAGCACCTCCTCGCATATGTTTCGCGAGAGTTCAATTGGGTTGTTGTTTCGATAATGTCAGCCTCGTATATTAGTTCGCTTGTCCTCATGCGATCCATCTTCGAACTCCTGGTTGGTGTTGCAACAAAAACGACGGGGAAAATGAAAGAGCGTGTGGACGGCATTTCATTCCTACATGAAGATGAACACAAAGAAATACTGAAGCTGTGGCGTCGACTCTGTGGATGGAGTCATCCCTATGGACGATGGGTCAAAGAGGTATGTCCAGTGTACGTACAGCAAGCCCCATTTTTCCACAAAAGGCTTTGTAAGCATTGCCTTGACGAACTTTGTTGCCTCGTCGATTTCTACGCTGTTACGGCTTTATCCAAATACGAGATACCTATTGACCCATCATGTCAGCCGATGAAAGATCCAGCCAACACACTTGGCGGCCTCGGTATGCTGGCAAAACGTGTTGCCTTGGAATCATAAGAAGGGCCAATAAGATAGAAAACTAGAATGACTAACAAGCGGCTCAAGGTGGACGACGAGAACGCCGCCAATTAGCCGGTCCGTTAAGTGATAGACATGCACAAGAATACCATCACATTATTAGCTGCGTTGATCGCTGCGGCTGCTTCAATCTATACAGCGATACTGGCCTTTTTGGGCAAGTACTCAGCGGAACTCCGACTGGCTCACCGGAAAACAATAGAACCTCACATTTGCGAATTGGCTAAAGCGATCCACGAGACACTTGCTACAAGCAATATACTGATCAAAGCCAGATCCGCGGAGTCTCAAGTTAATTGGAGGGAGAGAGCAGACTTTGCTAAGGAGAAGCTGAAAGACCTGAGAGTCATGTTGAAATACTCTCTATGGGGCATTACGAATGGACTTAATACTCTAACAAGGTTACCCGACTGGATCGAGCATGCACGAGCCTTTCCAGAAAATGCTGAAGCAATATTCAGGCGAGGCAAAAAGCTCGGTGATACACTTGATAATGTGATACGGCACTCGTATACGAAAGGAGTGCCGCCTTCATGGATTGATCGTTTCAGAATATTGAGACTTGAACGACATTTGAGGAGGGAATACGCTAGATTCAAAGGTCAGCACAAGATTCAAGAGAAAGATACTTAATCGGGTAGCCGGTGGTCTTTAACCTCCAGGCCCCACACCATACCTCGACTTCGTTCAGCACAGGCTCCGCATGCGGCTCCGCACTATGCGGTTCCCAGAAGTTATTTATGTAAATACAAGAAGGGAACTACTATAAATATGTTGTCGAATTTAAATCGTATCGTAAAATGTAGGGAATATCGGCAGGAAAAACATATAATGACTTGTTAAATGCTAACTCTAATGGTGACATATGGAAAAGCATAAATCACTCATCCCAACTGAGATATCTGAAGTTTTTTACCGTTTACATAATGAGTTATTCATTCTATATATGAAATGGAACTCATTTAAAACACTCTATTGCACAAGCGATGATAATATAAAATTGCTTGACGAGTCCGCAAAGGGATTTTTCGTTATGCATGGTGACATTATGCGTGATAACATTATGATGTCTATTTGCGTTTTAACTGATCCTGCATCATCGAGAGTTGGGAGAGAAATAAGAAACAACCTAACCCTTAAGCATGTTGCAGATATCATCCCATCAAAAGATACTTCACTAATTGATGAGGTGAATCAGCTTTTTGAAAGTGCTAAATCACCATGGGAACCTTTTCGCAGTCACAGAAATCGCAGAATTGGCCACTATGACCTCAATACTGTCTTGAAGAAGACAGACGAACTACTTCCAAGCGTTTCTATATCTGATGTTGATACAGCACTATCTCTCATCGCCAATGTTTTAAACGCTATTGAGACTTTCTATGACAATAACAAGACAGCATATCATCATGGTATTTATCGGGAAGGTAATGCTAAAGAATTAATGGATTTTCTGAAAAGAAGTGCCGATCTAGAAATGTATCATAATCACAAAGAATTTGGTGATACTCTTGATGAACAGTGATAAACACTTAACAGGCAGCTCGATAGAGACAGCGAGCACACTCGCGTCTCATCATCCAGTACGTTCAATTCCAGCATTTAGGTGTATTACTAAGGAAAGCATATCATGGGAGTAATAGACAAAAAGACTGTTACATTAAGTTGTCCCTCATGTGGCCAAACTGAGACACTAACCGCAGTAGAAAAGGGTTCGGTATACGGAAGCTCAGGCTGGAATGATTTCAATGAATCTGTCCAATTTATTGTTGTGTCTGAAGAAGATGGGATATCAGGGCCAAACATTGTATCAGCGAAATGCAAGAAATGTAGCTGCGATGCTGTTTATGAAAATGATTCATAGAAAAGTCAAGACAAAGACAGTTAGCTCATAATTAGATTTAACAAGCGGCTTGAATTGGACGGCCTAAAAGTCGCTGCTTAGCCCTACCGTTAGAAGCATCGTCATTGAACCCTCAGAAGATTTCTTCGGTCTTTATGAATTTTTTCGAAGGTGCTTGTATAGCATACGTTTGGCGTGACACTCGCAGGCGAATTTTGCCGCGTCACTTTTTACGCAGCACGATACGAGCAGCGCAACCGCAATCGATATACGTCCTTTTTACCTCTACGCCCTCAACCTCTCATGCGGTGAAATTCGCATTTAAGTATTTGCTTAAATACTTAAATATATTATGGACATATTTTTACATATTTTATTATCATTATCAATTAAATCTGAGTCGTAACACCCGGTGCACGGTGGCCGAGCGACCGGTCACAGTGCCGTTTTTTTCAAAAAAACAGCACTTTTTCCTTGACTACTGTTATAAATATGGTATAATACGTCCTATGTTATATAATAATATAACATAGGAATTACGAATCTCGAATGAAGAACACCAAATTTCGAAAAAACCGTCCAAAAACACAAAAATAATGAAATTTATGATTAAAAACAGTGTTAATCTGTGTGAATCCGTGTCAAAAGAACCCCTCTGTGACCTCTGTGTCCTCGGTGGCTTATATTATATTTTCTCTCTGTTGCTAAAAGTGGAAAATACCGGTTGTCCAATCACTATGCTTTTTTACAAAACGAACCCAATTTTCGCCCGTTTCAGCTCAAAATCGAGGATTTTGTTTAAAAACAAAGCCAAAAACAAACCCAAACAAACCCAAACTTGGGCAATTTGTAACGATTATAAGGACAAAATGAAAACAAGCCCAATTCAAATTCTGTTAAAATAAATATGCCTTTTACACCATATCATTTTGGTCCGAGTGGTTTTGTCGGCCTGGTCTTTAAAAAGTGGCTCGACCTGCCTGTCCTCGTCCTGGTCAACGTAGCTATTGATGTCGAGGTATTATTCCACGTTAGACACACCACCGGCCCGCTGACCCACTGGAATTTCCCGCACCAGGTCTTTCATTTTCACACGCTGCTGGTCGGCGGAATCGTCGGCGCTGTCTTCGGCCTGGCACTTTTTCCTTTCAGAAATATCTTAAGAAAAATAATGAATTTCCTGCGGCTGGGCTACAAACCAACAGCCCTGATGATGGCTGTATCCGGCCTGCTCGGCGCCTGGTTCCACGTTATTATCGACGGCATCTACCATTGGGACGTACAGATGTTCTGGCCGAACAGACGCTATCGGCCACTTTGGAACCTGCTAACTCAATCTCAGGTAAAGGACGTCTGCCTGGCCTTTGTCCTTGCCATGGCAGCCCTGTATGCAATACTGCTGGCATTACAAATAAGAAAGAACCGGGCAAATGAGAAACTAGGTTCTCAAAATGCCAACCTAAACGAAGAAGGAGATTAACAATGAAAAAGCTAATAAGCTATTTCATCAGGGGACTTCTGATTTTCGTCCCTGCGGCCCTCACTGTTTTTGCTGTTGTCTGGGCATTCACCACAGTTGACGGTATCTTCCGAAGCCTGCTTAGAATCAATATCCCCGGTATTGGCCTGGTTATCATACTTGTCCTGATTTTCACAATTGGCCTGCTCGCTTCAAACTTCATTGGACGCAAATTTTTCTCCATCATCGACAATCTGTTTGCAAAAATCCCATTAGCCAAACTGCTTTACTCAGCCAGCAAGGATTTCATTAACGCTTTTACCGGCGACAAAAGAAGTTTCGACAAGCCTGTCACGGTGGAATTGATTCCGGGCGGCCCCAGGGCACTCGGATTTATCACTAACGACGACCTGACCTTATTGTCCCTCCCCGGCAGTGTGGCTGTCTATATGCCCCAGTCATATAACTTCGCAGGCCAGTTACTCATATTCGGAAAGAACAGCGTAACGCCGCTGCAACTGGACCCTGCAGATACGATGAAATTCATCGTCTCCGGCGGAGTGTCAGGCAATTGACCTGTATCATTGCCAAATACTTTTTTTTGTCTTATAATCTTTGCCATTAAAACATCTATTGAACTGGATGAAAAATGGCCCAGGATACGAAGAGTCAACTGGAACTGCTCAAAAGAGGCACGGTAGAAATCTTCAACGAGCAGGACCTCGCCGAAAAGCTGGCCCTGGCGGCAAAGCAAAACCGCCCCCTGCGCATAAAGCTCGGCCTCGACCCTACCAGCCCCGACATCCATCTCGGCCACACCGTCGTCCTGCGAAAGATGCGCCAGTTCCAGGACCTCGGCCATAAGGCTATCCTTATAATCGGCGATTACACTGCCCGAATCGGCGACCCGACAGGCCAGAACGTCACCAGGCCGATGCTGACAACCGACCAAATCGAAGCCAACGCTCAGACGTACCTCGAACAGGCCGGCAAAATTCTCGACACCTCCAAAGATAAACTCGAAGTCCGGCATAACAGCGAATGGCTGGAAAAGCTGACCCTGATGGAGCTAATCAGGCTCGCCGCCAAAAAAACCGTCGCGCAGATGCTCCAGCGGGACAGCTTCAAGCTCCGCCTGCTGAAGGAAATCGATGTCTATGTCCACGAATTCATCTATCCGCTTATGCAGGGCTACGATTCGGTAGCAATACAAAGCGACATCGAGCTTGGCGGGACCGACCAGACATTCAATAACCTCGTCGGCAGGGACATCCAGCGGGCCTACGACCAGCCTCCGCAGGTCGTTATGACAATGCCGATTCTTGTCGGACTCGACGGCACCGAAAAGATGAGCAAATCCAAAGGCAATTACATCGGCGTCACGGACCCGCCGAACGATATGTTCGGCAAGATAATGAGTATCAGCGATGAAATGATGGAGAACTACTTTACACTTTTAACTAACTTACCTGCTGAAAAAATCGCAGAACTGACTGATTCTTCAAAGACCCACCCAAAAGACGCCAAGGTCCTGCTCGGCAAAACCATCGTCACCCAGTTTTATAACGAGGCGACCGCCCAGCTTGCTGCCGCGGAATTTGAAAAGGTCTTTGCACAGAAACAATTACCGGACGACATACCAGAATTCGAGCTACCTGCCGAACCCATCTCTGCAAAGCAGCTTCTGCTCGCTTGTAAACTTGTCGAAACCGGCGGTGAGGCTAAGCGGATGTGCTCTCAGTCAGCCGTGACTATCGAAGGCCGAAAGATTACCGACCCTAACGCCGAAATCACTCCCAAAAACGGTATTGTCATCCAGGTCGGTAAACGCCGATTCGCAAAAATCAAAACCAAATAGAACATTTCTGTGACTCTAAAATAATCCGTGAAATAAGTATAATCCATCGTTACAATAAACTTATGGATTTACCTAAACTGAAAAAACCCGATAAATACGTCGGTCTTTACGTAGTTGATTTCGGCGACCGCAGCGGCGTCGGCTTCACAGCACGGGAAGTGGCTGAGTTGCTTGAAAGCGAGAAGTTCAGGGACATAACCGTTTACAAAATCCACAATGCTTATCCCGACGGCAGGCTTGAATTAAAAGGTATACCCGCGCGGACCTTTCAGCTCGAATCGGGGATGTTCTTTTACAGCAACCACCTCGAAACCGCTCGTCAGGACTTCAAAAAGCTCACGGAGATAGCTATAGCCCCGCCCTGCCGGGCCAAACTTCAACTGGCAAAATACCGCGGCAACAAATTCTCAATAGCTCTGATTTACCCGGCCGAATACGACGATGAGATGAGTAAATGGCTGTCGGACAATAATTACAAAACCGACGGCCTGGCCGAAGGCGGCACCGCCGCCCTTACACGATACTACCAGGCCAAGCCGAAGATACTCGAACGACATCAGCTTTTTGCCGAAAACGAACTCGAAAGCAGAACCGGCGAACAACTGCTCGCCGCAATAAAACTGGCTGTGCAAAGATAATCTCTCGCGAAAAATATGTCCGTACAAACTAAAAAAAACTCATTACTCGGTTTTCTGGCTGCTGTTTTCTCGATATTTTATCATCGGCCGAAACCAGCCAATAAGGATTTGAAAAACGCCGACTTCAAAACCAGCACTCAGTCAATGGGCTTTCGTTTTACCGAACACATTCGCAATGTTTTTCGTTTCAGATGGATTCACAAGACCTGATAAGGACACCTGCAATGGCCGATGTCAAGGATTCGATAGTGCCGTCGCCCGGCGAAGAACCGAAGTTATCTGAAAACGCGCTTACCGTCCTGAAGAGCCGCTATCTGCTGAGAGATGAAAAAGGCAAATGCGTCGAGACACCCGCTCAGCTCTTCAGCCGGGTCGCCCTGATGGCTGCGTCCGCTGAAAAACGCTATGGCGCAACACCTGACCGGCTCAAATCCTGGCACCGCAGATTCTACGACCTGCTCGCCTCGCTGAAGTTTCTGCCGAACTCCCCCGCCCTGATGAACGCCAACCGCCCGGTCCAGATGCTCAGCGCCTGTTTCGTCCTGCCCGTCGACGACAGTATCGAAGCCATTTTTGAAACCATAAAGAACACTGCGCTCATCCAAAAGGCCGGCGGCGGAACGGGCTTTTCGCTGGACCGCCTGAGACCAACCGGCGACATCGTCGCATCCAGCGGCGGCACCACATCCGGACCAATCAGCTTCTGGCGGGTCTTCTCCGAAGCCACCAACGCCATCCAGCAGGGCGCCTTTCGTCGCGGCGCAAATATGGCAATGTGCAGTGTTATCCACCCCGACATACTGAAGTTCCTCCACGCCAAGCAAAACCTCGATGCCTTTACCAACTTCAATATCTCCGTAAAAATCACCGACAACTGGATGAAAAAACTGGCCCGTTCACCCAAAACGGCCCACGTCGTTACCAATCCCCGCACAGGCCGCAATTATCTCATCCCTCGCCGTATCGACACGGAACACTATACCATCGACGACCTGGCGCCAATCGAGACAAAAGCCTCTGCCTCCGCCAAAACATCAAAGTTCTACACCATCGAAGACATCTGGAAAACAATCATAAAATGTGCCCATGCCACCGGCGAGCCCGGCCTTGCCTTTATAGACCGAATAAACGAAGACAATCCCATCCCCTCCCTCGGCCGAATCGAAGCCACGAATCCCTGCGGTGAACAGCCGTTGCTGCCTTACGAAGCCTGCACACTCGGCAGCATCAACATCAGCAAATTCGTCCTCGAACCCGGTGCAAAACGTGACCTCGACTACGACGCCCTTGCCGCGACGATTGATTTAGCCGTCCGGTTTCTCGACAACATCCTCGACGTCGCCAGTTATCCCGTCCGCGACACCGTCCGCCTCGCACAGGCCAACCGTAAAATCGGCCTCGGCCTGATGGGCTTCGCCGACACACTCTTCCTGCTGGGTATCCCATACGACAGCGAATCAGCCATCAACTTCGGTGAGAATCTTATGAAATTCGTCAACGACCGTGCCCACAAGGCCAGTTCACAGCTCGCCGACGAACGAGGCCCGTTCCCGAACTGGAACGAAAGTATCTGGCGGACACACAGAAACCAGAAGATGCGAAACGCCGCCGTCACAACCATTGCCCCTACCGGAACAATCAGCATCATCGCAGGCTGCTCAGCCGGAATCGAGCCGCTATATTCACTGGCATTTACAAGACAGGTCCTCGCCGGCAAAAAGCTGACTGAAATAAATCCTGTCTTCAGGAAGCTGGCTGAAAGCAAAGGATTCTATAACAAAACGCTCGAAGCCCACATCGCCAGGACGGGCACCATCCAGAATAAACCCAAAATCCCCGCCTCAATCCGGAGAATCTTCAAATGCGCCTTCGACATCGCCCCCGAATGGCATATCAGGATGCAGGCCGCCTTCCAAAAACACTGCGACGCCGCCGTCAGCAAAACAATAAATCTGCCCGAAAACGCTGCCCCCTCCGCCGTCGACAAAGCCTACAAGCTCGCCTATCAGCTTGGCTGCAAAGGAATTACCGTCTATCGCCGAAAATCCCGCAAAAAAGAGCCTATGACCCTCGCGTAATTTACCCCTCCAATTTCAAACCAACCCCCGATAATATCGTATATTAGATTAGAGAAACAAAAACTAATGCTAAAATACGGCCTTTGCCGATTTAGATTATAAGCACAATTTTCTCCCCTCCGGAAGACGTCGGGCAGGACACAACTGTCCGATGTTTTCTTTTATAGTCCTGCCTCGTTAATCAATGTAAATTTGCTCTTAAACCTATGCATTCGCGCCGCAGCATTTTTTGTATTTCTTTCCGCTGCCGCACGGACACGGGTCATTCCGTCCCACCTTCGGAGTATCGAGCTGAATCTTCTTTACCGTTTGCTCACCCTGCGGCGCCTGTGCCGCTGCACGCTGTCGTTCTGCCATCGCAAACTGTCCGACTTCATCATGCGCTGCCCTGCTTACTTGATACACGCTCCTGGTTTGCGCGCCCGCCTCGAGCCTGACCTTGAATATCACGTCCGTCACCCGGTCCTCCACGGCATCGAGCATCTCGCTGAACATGCGGTAACCTTCCCGCTTGTACTCAATCTTCGGGTCCTTCTCCGCCATCGACCGCATCCAGATACTGCTTTTTAGATGGTCCATCGCGTAAAGATGGTCCTTCCACGTACCGTCGTAAACCTGCAATAATACATATCTCTCGAGGTCACTTAATTCCCTGCGAAGAAACTCCCTGCCGGCCTCTCCCAGCCGCTTCTTCAAATCCTCTTCCTGAGTAAGTTCATTTTCACTCAATCCAGCCTCGAACCTGTCATTCGCCCAGTCCCGAAGTTCTGCGATATTCAGCCGGCTTACCTGCTCATCTACCTCCTTTTCGAGCTTTCCGTCATTAAAACTGCCGCTTAACTCGAGCAGCCGCTTATGCAATGCATTCGGTTTTGTGTTCTGAAGTTCCTGTGCCGTCAGTCCCGCCCTATATTTTTTATTCGCCCAGTCCGCTAACATCTCGAAACCATAAACGTTGGCGCCCTCAGGCCCGTAAACCATATTCATCGCGAACTCGACCGGATATTCAATTTCCCTCTGAAGGTATTTCTGCGAAGCCTTTTCTTTGAGCAGTTTTTCGACATTTTCAGCCTTGGCATTTTTGATTTCGCCGAGGTCCACCCGAATCCCGAACTTCGCCCTCGTCCAATCCACAAACGTTTTCGCCGCAAAATCATCACGCAAAAACTCGTCAATCTGTGAGCAGTCTTTTTTCTCAACCTGCTCAGCAGCCGCTTCACTAAGCTGCTGTTCTATCTCCTCCGGTGACATATACTTGACCTTTGACGGGCTAAGACTAACCTTAAACGCGCTCATCGCCCACTTGCACAGGCCCTGTATGTCCCACGTGCTCATATCGGAATAATCTTCCAGATATTCTCCGAGCGATAGAGAGATTTCATTGCGAATACTGTCTTTGGCCTGCCGTTTTATAATCTGCTCAATTTCATCAGCCTTGGTATTACTGATATCTCCTGGGCGCAAATCAACACCAAAATTCGTCCTCGCCCATTCAACAATACACTTGACCGGATAGTCACCGGCCAGTATCGTCGCGCAGCTTTTGGAAATCGTCGAGTCAATCATATTTTCTATAATCTCTTTAAGTCCTTTGCCTTTTATGACCTCGCGCCTCCGCGAATAAAAGACATTTCGCTGAAAGTCCATCACCTCATCATATTCCAGAAGGCTCTTGCGAGCTTCGAAGTTTCTCTCTTCGACTTTTTTTTGTGCCTTTTCAATCCCCTTACTTATTCTGCCGTGATATATCGGCTGGCCTTCCTCCCATCCAATCCACGACAACGCTTTGACCGTCCACTCCGGCGCGAACAGCCGCATCAAATCATCATCAAAACTCAAAAAGAACTGACTCGACCCCGGGTCACCCTGCCTGCCGCATCTCCCGCGAAGCTGATTGTCAATTCGCCTTGCCTCGTGACGTTCCGTACCCAGAACGTGAAGTCCTCCCAGTCCCGCAACACCTTCTCCGAGTACTATATCCGTCCCGCGGCCGGCCATATTCGTCGCGATAGTAACATTACCGCGCATCTTTCCGTCTCGGCTTCGATGCTGCTGACCAGCCTTGGCTACTATCTGCGCCTCACGCGCGTGCTGCTTCGCATTTAATACTTCATGCTCAATACCAAATCGTTTTGTTAGCAAATTTGAAAGTGTCTCACTCTTTTCGATGCTTATTGTCCCCACCAGCACAGGCCGACCCGCACCGCTTATCTCGTTTATCTCTTCCGTAATCGCATCGAACTTTTCCCTGATGCTCTTATATATCACGTCTTCCCTGTCGTCCCTGATACAAGGCTCGTTCGTCGGTATTATTACCACATCGAGCTTATATATATTTGCAAATTCCCCCGCCTCCGTCGCAGCCGTCCCCGTCATTCCCGCAATCTGCCCGTAAAGTTTGAAAAAGTTCTGCAAAGTAATCGTTGCTAACGTCTGCGTCTCTTCTTTGACCTGCACCCCTTCTTTCGCCTCGACCGCCTGATGAAGCCCGTCCGACCACTGCCGGCCATGCATCAATCGGCCGGTAAACTCATCGACGATAATGACCTTACCGTCCATCACCACATAGTCTTTCTCTTTCTCAAAAGTCACATGCGCCCGAAGCGACTGCTCTAACAAATGAGGCCATTCCAGATTCGAACCAGTATAGAATGAACCTATTCCCGCAATATCCTGAGCAGCTTTCTGCCCATCATCAGTCAAATGAACCGCTTTTCGGTCGTACTCCACCTCGTAGTATTCTGTAGCCTGCTCCAGTTTCGCTTTGGCCTGTTCAAGCTCCCGCTCACTCTGCTCGATTACATTTTGTGCCTTTTCTATCCGCTTGTCATCTTTGGCCTTTTTCGCCTCGCTCAATTCCCCCTGCGCATTGGCAACTCGTCTTTCCTCCGAATCAATCCTTTTCTTTATACTGTCATAACCGCTTTGGAGACTTATCAGCTTTCTTGCGACCTGGTCCGCCTTTTTATACCGTGACACATCATCGAACGCCGGCCCGGATATAATCAAAGGCGTCCTTGCCTCGTCAATCAGAATCGAATCCACCTCGTCGACAATCGAATATTGAAGCTCACCCTGAACCATTCGATGAGCCGACATCTTCATATTATCGCGCAGATAGTCGAATCCGAACTCATTATTCGTCCCGTAACAGATATCGCAGGCGTATTGCTGCTTTCTTTCGTCCCCCGCAGTATCCATATCCGCCTGTATCGCACCCACCGTCATCCCGACCGCACGATACACAGGCCCCATCCACTCCGCGTCGCGCTTGGCCAGATAATCATTAACAGTCACGATATGGACGTGCCGCCCCGTAAGATGAACCAAGTATGCAGCTAACGTCGCTACTAATGTCTTACCTTCTCCGGTGGCCATCTCTGCAATCTTGCCGTCGTACAGGACATTTCCACCAATAAGCTGCACGTCGAAGTGCCGCATTTTGACGTTTCGTCGCGCCGCCTCTCTGACAACCGCGAACGCCTCGCCTAATATATCCTCCGGGCTGGCCCCTTCTTTAAGACGTGATTTGAATTCTGCAGTCTTTGCTTTTAGCTGTTCGTCACCGAGCGCCTTTATCTGCTCTTCGAATTGGCCTGCCTGCTCGGCAACGACCGAGTATGACTTGACAAGCCGCTCATTCCGCGACCCGAATATCCTCACTAATCCCTTGCTTATCTTTTCAAACGCCATCTGCTGCTTTCAATCCCCCATTTCATCATCGCAAGGCCGCTATCCCATCGAGTATCAGGCATCGAGTATCCGTCAATCTTTTGCCCGCGTCAGATACTGCCCACTGCGAGTATCGACCCGAATTTTCTCACCTACATTGACAAAAGACGGCACCTGAACAACCAGGCCGGTCTCTAATGTCGCGGGCTTGTTCTGATTCGTTGCCGTCGCTCCTTTAATCTCCGGCGGAGTATCCGTCACTTCCAGGTCCACAGTATTGGGCAGATTCACAATCACAGGCCGACCTTCATACATCAACACCTCAAGCTGCGTATTGGGCTTGCAGTATTTTGCCCCGTCCCCGAAAGCGTCGTCGTCCAATGTAATCTGCTCGAACGTCGTCGTATCCATCAGGACGTGTTCCGAGCCCGATGAATACAGGTACTCGTAAATTCGTTTATCGAGATACGCCTCCTCGACGGTCTCTTCCGACCTCAGTCGGATATTTTGAATCGAACCGTCGGAAAGGCTCTTTAATTTCGTCTGATACACCGCACCGCCCTTGCCGAGCTTGACATGCTGATAATCAACAACCCAGTAGAGCTTGCCGTCTATCTTTATGGTCTGCCCTTTATTCATCTGCGACGCCTTCATGCAATTCTCCGAAAAAAACCAATAATTCAAAACTATAAACTCAAAAACTCAGAACGTAATAGTATCCCAGAATCGCTCTGTTGTGTCAACATCCGCCCCGTATGACTTTGAGATGGGAATCTTCACCTTATCACCTAAAACATTTTGCAATTCATCAAAAAATGTCTATCCTGCATCAACAGTAATAGGACAGGTTACTAATGGATGCATCCTTCTTCATTAAAGGCCTTATCATAGGCTTCCTTATAGCCGCACCGGTCGGCCCGATAGGGATTCTCTGCATACGCAGAACCCTGCTGCACGGCAGACTGCCGGGTTTCGTATCGGGCCTCGGTGCCGCTGCCGCCGATACCGTTTACGGATTCATCGCCGCCTTCAGTCTCACCTTTATTTCCGATTTTCTCGTCGCCCATCAGACCCTTTTCCGTATCATAGGTGCAGCTTTTATCTGCGTGCTCGGCATAAAAACATTCTTCTCACAAACCAACAGACACACCGCCTCACCAGCCGACGGCACTCTTCTCGCCGACTTCGTCACCACTTTTGCGCTGACACTTATGAATCCGATAACCATATTCGCCTTCACCGCCGTCTTTGCGGGCGTCGGCGTAGAACATTCAACACACAATCTCGAAGGATTCCTCGTCGCCGGCGTCTTTGCGGGCGCCGCTTCCTGGTGGCTTTTGATAACTACACTCGCAGGCCTGTTTCACCGGAAAATCAGCCCGGAAAATCTCCTCTGGCTGACCAGAATCTCCGGCGTCATTATCACCGTCTTCGGCCTGTTTATTTTCCTCGACCTGTTGTTATGAACCGCCCGTTTGTTCCGGGAGAATCGGAGATTAAAAAAAATTGCATATAAAAAAACCTGACCGCTCCGCGCGTCACAGTTATGTTTAATGTCTTATGCCGATGCGGCCTTGGCCTTAAGTGCGTTGAGTTTCCTGGCAAGGCGGCTCTTCTTGCGGGCCGCTGTCCGTTTGTGCATAGTGCTCGTCGCTGCGGTCTTATCGAGCTTCCTGCTGACAGTTCTTAACTGCTCGCTCACTGCATCGATGTTGCCCGCAGCAATTGCCGCCTCGAATTGTTTGGTTATAGTCTTAACCTGGCTCTTGCGAGCACGGTTGATTGTTCGTCTCTTGTCATTCTGCCTGACTCTCTTTTTGGCGCTTAGCGAATGTGCCACATCTATCTCCTAAAAGTCTCTCAGTTATTCCGAAAGACTTGTATTTTAACCGCTTTTCCTCAACCTGTCAACCCGTTTGCTGACGTCCCTGTAGTCGAAATCTATCTGGGCAATTTTACGGTAAATCTCCAGCGCCTCGTCATTATTGCCCAGCTTCTCGTAGCATAGGCCGAGATTATAATGCAAATCCTTGGCGACTGCATCATCTTTAATCTCATAGCTGTCTATGGCCTGCTGGAAGATTTCCATCGCATCTGTCGTCCAGCCCTTCAGGAAGAAACAGACACCTATTTTGCCCATCGCCTTGATTCTCCTTCTTGGGTCTCTCTGGGCCTCCTGGAAAAGCGGGATGGCTTTTTCGTACTCCTTGTCTGCCAGCAGCCGGTCGGCGTACTCGTACTTGGCGTGCAGGTCGGTTGGGTAATTTTCAGCAACTTCTCGCCAGTGCTCAAGCTGAGTCTGATTAAGCTTCTCCAGCATTTCGGTCACTTTCTGCCCGGCCCCTGCCGTTCGACGCGCCTTACGCAAATTACGCTTCAACTGGTTAATCCTGATTTCACCTGCCCTTTGCTTAAAACTGAAATCCCTGCTCGATGAGTACGTATTTTCAAGCAGTTCTATTGCCTCATTCTCCGCTTCGTCGGTCTCGGTCTGCGCGAGAATGTTCGAAATATTGAATATATTCTGCGAAAGGCCCGGATTTTTGGCAAGCTGGGCACGCGCGTCTTTTATCTGGGTCTCGCGGAAATCATCGCTTTTGACTACTCCATCAGAGGCTTGCAGTATTTTCTGCGCCTCACTGTCCTTAATGGCCTTTCTGAAATCGCCCTGCTGGTCGTACTTACCCTTCGAGACGGTCAGTTCAGCCGACAGTCTTTTGTATTCATCGCTGAGCTCATGGTCCGAAGGCTTGAGTTCCGACGCCCTCATGCAGGCCACTATAGCCTTTTCGTACTGGCCGATAGATTCATACGCGTCTTTTAACAGTACGTATGCATGAACGCTCGAATGTTCCGACCCGTTCGTCGCCACAAAGAGAAGGTCAGCCAGCCATTGAGTTGTCTTCGTATAGCCGCTGGTATATGCAGCTTTGAGCATGGCCTGAAGATATGGCAGGTGGTCCGGGTCTTTGGCAAGCAGGTACTCGGCGTTGAGCATCTGTTCGAGGGTGTCTTTGCCCCGCAGGTACTTTACCCTCTCGACCATTGTAGGCTTCTTACCTTTGCGCGACTGACGCAATAATGCAAGCTCGCGCAGAGGCAGGTGGCCCTGGATAAGATTATCAGGGTCCAGATGAAGACCCTCTATGTACATACTGATAGCGTAATCGAAATTGTTCCTCTGCGCTATCTCTTTTGCACGGGCGAAAAAGGTCTGGGCCTTCTCTAAATCTTGTTCCGCGGAACCCTGGTCCATAAACGTAACCTGCTGACCTTAATAGAGCTACAATCAAAACAATTATCCTATCGGCACGCGGGACAGTGTCAATAACTAAATACCCCCTCTGTATCGGACCTTCGTGACACAAATACCCCCTTTTCTTTATTGTTAACGCCCTCGTTGCTATAAACTATGCGCCATCTACCCCCAAATTACGCAACTTGTCCGCCGTAGGCGGATACGCAGTACGCGGTACGCACAACACAATACGAATAATCATCGCATCCAGACATGTTCCTGCGCCTCTCGCAGGGCGACGCACTTGCCGAATATCTCGAAATGTAACATCGCCGCCCGAAGCTGCTCGCTTGTCCCTATCTCAACCTCGGGCCCATCTACAACCGCTAACGCCCCCGGTGCCGCCTCCATGGCAGGTTTCTCTTGTTCAACCACCTCGGGCTGAACTCCCCTTAGCCGATAGTCAACCGCCTTTGCCTGCGCAGGCTGTTTTCCCCCCGCCTTATCCATCGCAAGCTGCCGGGCCATCTTCGAAGCTCGTACCTGCATAGGCTTTGTTCGTGCTTTTTCCGGCTCACTTCGTAAAAGCCGCTCTAAACTCGGGCGAGGCCGCGGCTGCGGCCCTGGTTTGGTCTGCTGCTTTTGTTTTCCATCCTTCGACTTTGCAGCACGGGCCTTCATTATCCCGCCGATCGCCCAGAACACCGCCAGTACGATAAAGACAAGAAGCTGCATCCAGCCTTCTTCATCTCCATCCGGTTGTCCAAGAACAATCGTTTGTACAGTCAGCCAGTCCATTCGCCTTCTGCTCTACATTCTGAATTCTAAATTGGATATTTTGTTTTCTGCCTTCTACCTGCCCGGTGTAGTCCCGATGGTTTTTATCTGGACGAAGCCGGGTCTTCTGGTTTTACTCTTTCTTCTTCGTCTTACTCAGCGACTCGCGCATGTCGGTATCGGCGTTGATATTCTTCATCCTGTAATAATCCATTACGCCGAGATTACCCTTTTGGAAAGCCTCAGCCATTGCAAGCGGCACCTTCGCCTCATTCTCAACTACCATCGCCCGCATTTCCTGTTCACGCGCCACCGCCATTGCCCTTCTCTTCTCTGCTTCGGCCTTTGCCCGTCTCATATCCGCCTCAGCCTGTGCCGCCTGCAGTTGTGCTCCAACGTTTTCACCGACATCCACATCTGCGATATCAATCGAAAGTATCTCAAACGCCGTGCCCGCATCGAGGCCCTTTGAAAGCACACTCTTGGATATATTATCCGGATTCTCCAACACGCCTTTATACGTAATCGCGCTGCCTATCGTGGTGACAATGCCCTCGCCGACTCGGGCGATGATGGTTTCTTCAGTTGCGCCTCCGATGAGTCGGTCGATGTTCATTCTGACGGTTACTCGCGCCTTTGCTTTGAGCTGGATGCCGTCCTGAGCGACGGCGTCGACGGTATCCCTGCCGCGGGTTGGGTCCGGACAATCAATGACCTTCGGTTTTACTGAGGTCTGTACGGCGTCCAGGATGTCCCGGCCGGCGAGGTCGATTGCCGTCGCCGTCTGGAACGACAAAGCGATATTCGCCCGGTTCGCCGCAATCAGCGCCCGCACGACATTCGGCACACGCCCGCCCGCCAGGTAGTGACTTTCCAGGTCCTTCGTCGTCAGCATCAGTCCCGCCTGAATCGCGGTAATCTTACTGACTACTATTGACCGCGGGTCAACCTTACGAAGCCACATACCGATTAATTCGGACATCTTGACGTCGGCGCGGGCAAAGAACGCCTGTATCCACAGCCGGAAAAACTTGACGAACAGCAAAAAAAACACCAGCAGTACTATCCCGCCGATAACCAGCAGTGCCGTAATTACCACTCTGCCCCAGTCCCCCTGCATCAGAATTCCGTTCAATTCAAACATCTCCCTGTCCTTTCTAAAATTTCACATTGAATCAAATCAACTTTCCTATCATTCCTGCGGCAGCACGAATCCGCGTTATTTCCACTGCAATTATAGCTTCTTTTGAATAGGTCAGATACTTCTTTCATGTCCCAGAATATCCGTCAATTCATCACCCTGCTTACTTGATTCGGGCTTTTTCGACTGCGTTTTAGTTACATATGCTCTTGGCTCAATGCGTGATTGCACCTCAGCCAGCACGTCTCGCCCCGCTAAGTCTTTCTTTGAAGCCTCTTCCAATGATAGATTGATGCCGTTGCGCTTGGCGACAATCAATGCTCGAACCACCTTCGAGATGTCCACCCCGGCAAGGTGAGAACTTTCCAAATCTCTAACGGTTAAATTCAGACCCGCCTGTACCGCCATAATCCTGTTTGTCACAATGACCTTCGGGTCTGTTTTGCGCAGCCACATACCCATCAATTCCGGTATTTTGACCTCCGCGCGCGCAAAGAAGGCCTGCATCCACAACCGTAAAAACTTGACGAACAGCAATAAAAATACCAGCAATACTATACCGCAGATAATCAGCAGTGCCGTAAAAAACACTCTGAAATGACCCACCTGCATCAGAATTTCGCTCAATTCAGACATCTTCCCGTCTTCTGACATCCCGCATATACGTCAGGAATCCTCGACGATGGAACGAACCGTAACTTGCGTGCTCTCAACGTCTATTACCTTAACCTTAGTTCCTTTATTTACGTATCTACCTTCAGCCACGCACTCGACCCTGTGTCCGTCGAAATCGACCATTCCGACAGGCCGAAGCGGAGTGATTACCTCACCGACTTTACCCAGAAGCCCTTTGAGTTTTTCCGTATCCGGTACACCTTCACCCGCCTGCTTCTTCGGCGGTGTTAATGTAACAGATTTGCCGAACGGTGTCTTTGGAAATATCTTGTACGCCGCCGTTAGTACAATCGGTATTTCAACCAGCGCCGTCACTATCCCCACCCATTTTGGAATCTCCTCCTGCTTGAAAAATATCATCAGCCCACCTGCCAGACACGCCAGAGCGGTAATACTTATAAGACCGCCGCTGGGCACGAAAATCTCGGCAACTATAAGGACCGCACACGCGAAGTACAGAAAAACCGCAAATCCTATCCACCAGACCATTTATATTCCCTCAATACCGCTCGTTTTTATCATCCGTATCATCGGCTCTGTGCCCTGTCATTTCGAACTGCTCGTTTCGTTGCAACATTGTCCCATCGCGTCTTCTCACAGGAAAATATATCACAACTGCCCTGTCAAGGCCAGCCTAAAAAAAACTCCCCGTCCGTTACTTTTTCATCCGGTCTACCTCACCATTTTGGCCGTTTCCGTCGGCATAAAAAAGACCCGGCAACACTGTTATGTCCATATTCGACCGTCAGTGTTCCAAAAAATACTGATTCGATTCTTGCTTTGTACCGGTGTTTGAATATACTTAAGTTTTGATGAGCATAATTAAGTTAAACTCTGACAACGAACAATGCCTCGATTAATTGTTGTATCGAACCGTTTGCCGGTAAGCATATCGAAGACAAAGAGCGGCCTGAAGATTCGTACCAGTGCCGGAGGTCTGGCTACGGGTCTTTCTTCCCTGCCCGGTGAATACGAACATTCCTGGATAGGCTGGCCCGGAGGGGTCGGAGAAAGATACTCAGCCGGTGATAAAAAAGAAATTGAGAAAAAATTGCACAATATACACTGCCGTCCTGTATTTCTTTCTTCGGCACAGGTCGAAAACTACTACGAGGGCTTCAACAACAGGACCGTCTGGCCCCTCTTTCATTATTTCCCGACTTATACAATATATGAAGAGCGCTTCTGGCAGTACTATGCCACCGTCAATGAGCTGTTTTGTCAGCATGTACTTGAAGAAGCTCAGCCTGACGATTTCATATGGGTGCATGACTATCACCTTATGTTACTGCCGCGAATGCTGCGCGCCCGCCTGCCGCAGGCAACGATAGGTTTCTTTTTACATATACCCTTTCCTTCCTTCGAGCTGTTTCGCCTGCTGCCCTGGCGCAGAGAAATACTCGAAGGACTGCTCGGCGCCGACCTGGTCGGATTCCACACTTACGACTATGTTCGTCACTTCCTCAGCAGCGCGAGCCGAATCCTCGGCCTTGAACACCACCTCGGCACACTTTCCGTCAAAGACCGCATTGTCAAGGTCGATACGTTCCCAATGGGAATTGACTACCGCACCTACGCTGATGCGTATCAGCAGCCCGAAGTAAAAAAAGAGATAGAAAAAATGCGCCAAACCGTAGGCGACCGAAAGATAATCGCATCTATCGACCGTCTCGATTATACTAAGGGCATAGTACAGCGACTCGAAGCCTTCGATTGGTTCCTCACAAAGTTCCCTCAGTACAAAGGCAAAGTTACGATGATACTTGTGGCTGTTCCTTCCCGAATTAACGTTACTGACTACCAGAGGCTGAGAAACGACCTCGAAAAACTCGTCGGAAGAGTGAACGGTGAAAAATCTCGAATAGACTACATACCTGTCTGGTACCTTTATCGCTCTTTGTCTTTTAATGCCATTACCGCTCTTTACAATGTTGCCGATGTAGCACTTGTAACCCCTCTGAGGGACGGAATGAACCTCATCGCCAAGGAATACGTCGCAGCCAAAGAAAACCGGCCCGGCGTTCTGATACTGAGCGAGATGGCCGGCGCTGCTTCGGAACTCGGCGAAGCCCTCATCGTCAATTCGAACAACAAGCATGAAATAGTCGCCGCCATAAAACAGGCGCTCGATATGCCTCTCGACGAACAGCTTGATAGATTAAAACCCATGCAGGACAGACTCCAGACGTATGACATACGAAGGTGGGCCGCCGATTTCGTTCAGACACTTTCTGACTTGAAGCAGACCCAGAAGAATCTTTCTATGAGGAAACTCACCGACAAAATAGTCCGGGAACTCTATGGTCAATACAGTGCCGAGGCGAATCGCCTTCTCCTTCTTGACTATGATGGTACGCTCGTCAAGTTTCACGGCAGACCCGACCAGGCTGGTCCCGACGAGCAGGTTATCAATCTGCTCGGTGACCTTGCCAAACAACCTTCCACGCATATCGTTGTCATCAGTGGAAGGAATAGAGAAACCCTCGAAAAATGGCTCGGCGACCTGGACGTCTCGCTTATCGCCGAACACGGCGCCTGGGTCAAATGGCACACTCATCTCTGCGAAGGCGATGACGAGCCTATAGAAACCAACAAGCCGCCGAGCCGTAGCCGGAAGGGCCGATGGCATCGTGCCGTAGAGCCCGTTGCCGAAGACTGGAAGGCGCAAATCAGACCCATTATGCAGATTTATGCCGACCGAACACCCGGGGCCGTCATCGAAGAGAAGGATTTCTGTCTTGTCTGGCATTGCCGAAAAGCAGACCCCGCCCTGGCTGCTGTGCGATATCACGAATTAATGGATACGCTTTTGAACCTGACCGCAAACATGCGGGTAGGAGTGTTTGAAGGAAATAAAATCCTTGAGGTCAAACAGCATCAAATAAACAAGGGCCTGGCCACCGAAATGACGCTCAAAAAGTTCAAACCGGCCTTCATTCTTGCAGCAGGAGATGATTATACCGACGAAGATATGTTCAAAGCCTTGCCGGAATCGGCTTATTCTGTTAAGGTTGGTTCCGGTGCAAGCAAAGCCAGGTTCTTTGTGGAATCCGTCGACGAAATAAGAAATTTGTTATTTGGATTATTGAAGGACAAAAATGCTCAGACTTGAAGATTTCAGAAAAATCGTTCCGGACGAAAAACTTACCGAGATATACCACAGGGCCCGTCACCTATACGGCAAGCACATCATTCATCTGAACGCAACCTATCAGGGCGGCGGCGTGGCAGAGATTCTTTACTCACTTGTAATGCTCATGAATGATGTCGGAATTGACGCAGGCTGGAGAATTCTGCACGGAAGTCAGGAGTTCTTTGAAGTCACAAAGAGCTTTCATAACGCCCTGCAGGGAGCCAAATTCAACCTCACCGACGCCAAGAAAAGTCTCTATCTTCGAGTCAACGAAAATTTCTCCAGGTTCACGCACCTTGACCACGATTGCGTCATCATCCACGACCCACAGCCGCTCTCGCTCATACGTTCTTACAGAAAACGTCAGCCCTGGATTTGGCGCTGTCATATCGACCTGACTGAACCACATGCCGAATTGTGGGATTTCCTGAAAGGCTTTCTGCTCAAATACGACCAGATTGTCTTCTCCAGCGAGAGGTATTTCAAAAAAGATTTCCCCGTTAACCAGCGATTGATGTTCCCCGCTATCAATCCGCTTAGCCCGAAAAATCGCGACATCCCCGAAAAGACCATTCTCGAACAAATCGAACGTGTAGGCATACCGATGGACAAACCTATCATCACCCAGGTCTCACGTCTCGACCCCTGGAAGGACCCCGAAGGCGTAATTGATGTATTCAAAATGGTAAAGGAAAAGGCCGATTGCCGCCTTGTGTTCTGCTATAACGTAGCCAGTGACGACCCCGAAGGCATGAGAATGTTCGACAAGGTTTACAAAAAAGCAAACCGCATGGTCAAAAACGGTGATATTATTTTTGTCGTCGGCAACAGCGAGACCCTTGTAAATGCCATCCAGAGATTCTCCTCTGTCATAATTCAAAAATCAACCAGAGAAGGTTTTTGCCTTGCGGTAACAGAGGCCCTGTGGAAAGGAACCCCGGTCGTCGCTTCGAACGTCGGCGGCATCCCTGTCCAGATTGAAGACGGTAAAAACGGTTATCTGCTTGACCCTATGGATAACAATGGATTTGCCGACAGAATCATAAATCTGCTCAAAAATCCGAAAGATATGGAACAGCTCGGTAAAAATGCCAGGGAAACCGTACGCAAAAAGTTTCTCATAACTCGATTGCTCTCGGATTATCTGTATATGCTCAATGACGTAATATGCGGAAAAATCCCCGATTAACTTTCGCATATTAAATATCGTGCCGCTTAAAGGACGGTAATATGACTAATAGAATCGTTTTCTACGGGCTCTTTTGTGTTGTCGGATTAATCGGACACTATGGTCTTTATCGCCTGTTTCTTTGGTTTACAGGTCGCACTAAAAACATCACCGACCAGGCCCTTGTTCGCCACTGCTACAGGCCGGCTCAATGGATAATATTGCTCCTGGCTGCACGAATGTCTCTTCCCGAATTCATATCCGCCGATCCAGTCCCGCTTGAAAAACATCTGTTCGGCATTCTTCTTATCGCACTGGTTGCATGGCTGACCGTAAAAACTATCTATGTCCTAGAGGAATACCTGCTTTCAAAATTCGATGTCAGCCAGGCTGACAACCTCCGCGCCCGAAAGATTCACACACAGCTAAAAGTCCTCAAGCAGATTGTTTTCGTGGTTACTATTATATTGGCGCTCGGAACTATACTGATGACCTTCGAAAAGGTCCGTCAGCTCGGTACCACTATTCTCGCATCAGCAGGCATCATCGGCATCGTCGTCGGAATGGCCGCTCAGAAAACCATCGGCGCCTTTATCGCCGGCCTGCAGATAGCCATAACCCAGCCCATCCGAATCGACGACGTTGTAATCGTGGAAAACGAATGGGGCAGAATAGAGGAAATCTCTCTCACCTACGTCGTCGTCAGAATCTGGGACCTGCGGCGTCTGGTTGTCCCAATCACATACTTCATTGAAAAACCTTTCCAGAACTGGACGCGAACATCCGCCGACATCCTCGGCACCGTCTTCATTTATACAGATTACAGTGTCCCCATTGATGTAGTCAGGCAGCAGCTTCAAAAGATTCTCAACGAGTCGGAGCTGTGGGACAAAAAGGTCTGCGTCCTTCAGGTAACAAACACGACCGAAAAAGCAATCGAGCTGCGTGCGTTAATGAGCGCCGCTGACGCCTCCAAGGCCTGGACCCTGCGATGTCAGGTCAGGGAAAAACTCGTTGAATTTCTGAGTAACAAATACCCTGCCGCCCTGCCCAAAATCCGCGCCGAGCTCGAACCGGCCGCTGCCCCTGCCAGTTAATCATCAATCCGCTGGTACGCATCGGCCTTTGGACCATTCCACAAGCGATTCCACCTTCTCACGCATCGTCGCCGACAAAGGCGGAGAGTTTTTCAACACCGATATGATTCCCTCGGTCGTCACGTCCTGCTTTTTCGAATAAGCCTCGTGCAGCGCCGATATTATCGCCTGTTCAATCTCCGCTCCGCTGTAACCTTCGCTAACGTCAGCCAGCTTGTCCAAATCGAATTTGCTCGCCTGACGATTATGTTTTCTCAAATGAATTGCGAATATCTCTTTACGTACCTCCGCCTTCGGCAAATCAACGAAGAATATCTCATCGAATCGACCTTTACGCAGCAGCTCCGGCGCCAGCGCCTCAATATCGTTCGCCGTGGCAACCACGAAGACCGGCGACTCATGCTCCTGAAGCCACGTCAAGAGCGTCCCGAACATCCGCTGCGAAAGCCCGCCGTCGCTGCTGCGGCTCGCCGCCGATGCAAAACCCTTTTCAATCTCATCAATCCACAGCACAACCGGCGACATCATCTCCGTTTGCTGCAATGCCTCTCTCAGGTTCCGTTCCGATTCCCCGATATAGCTGGCGTACAGCGAGCTTGGGTCCAGTCTCAGCAAAGGCTGCCGCCACGCCGTCGCAATCGCCTTGGCGCAAAGGCTCTTGCCCGCTCCCTGTACACCGAGCATCAACACACCCCGCGGCGCCGTCAATCCGAACTTCTCCGCCTCGCTCGTAAACGCGTCCCGTCGCTGCTTCAGCCATTCCTTCAGCCGCCGCATCCCGCCTATCTCATCCAGAGTAAGGGGCGTCTTGATATATTCGAGCAGGCCTGTCCGCTGAAGCATTCTTCGTTTGCTCGCTATCACCGTATTTATATCTTCGTCGCGGAATTTCTGGTCTCTGGTTATCGCCTCGCTGATGACTATCTCAGCCTGCCGTCGCGTCAGACCGCGCAGGTTCTTCACTATCGTATCAAGACCCGAATGCGTAATACCAATCTCGACCGGCTTTTTGCGATGAAGCCGCAGCAGCGTCGCCCGTATTATCTCTTTAAGCTCTTTTTCATCAGGGTACGAAATCTCGAAAGGCTTTGCGTACGCCTTTACTACTTCCGGCAGCCGGTCTTCAGAATCTATCATCACCAGAACCGATTCGCACTTCTCGAACTCTTCGATGATATTCCGCAGGACTCTCAGAATCTTACCGTCCCTAAGGTGCACCGCCAAATCCAGTGTCACACATATTGCCCCGTCTTTCGCACCGGCCAAGTTCTCGAGCCCGGCGTGTGGTTTATCAGTCCCCGCCACAACAGGACTACCCTCCAATAGTCCATCCCACACACCTTCTGCGATAGACCACACCCAGAAATCACGTCCCAGACCCATCGCCGCCGACCGCGCAATATCCAGTGCGTACGCCTCTTCATAAGTGACAATGGAAATGCACCCAGTCCCGTTCTTGATTAACTGCTCGAATCGCTCAAAATCATTCATTTTCTCAGCGTACCTCCGCGCCCGACGCTTAATGAAATGATATATCACACCTTTCGCAACGTCGCGCCCGTTCCCTCATAAATACTGTCGAAGATGCTACTCTGGAATTCATCAACCTGCTCATGCGTCAATGTCCCGTCCTCATCGCGGAACCGAAGCGTCAGCGTCAGGCTCTTTTTGCCCGCGTCAATACCCTTGCCGCGATATATTCCTACAAACCGAGTCTGCTCTAATTTTTCACAGCCGGCTTTTTCTATTGCGGTCGTAATATTTTCCCACGTCATCGTTTCGTCCACCATCAGCGACAAATCTCGTTCAACCGCTGGAAACCGTGGTATAGGCTTGAACGTAACACTGTCTGAGTAAATCCGCTCGAGATAATCGAAATCAAGCTCCGCCGCACATACATCCACCTCTTCGAGGTCGAACCTGGCTTTGACCTCGTCCGACAAAACCCCTATCAAACCGACTTGTTCTTCATTCACAAAAACCTTTGCCCCCGCCTGCGCCCACGCTGCATCAGCCTTGTCAAATGTAGTTAATGCTTCCTTCGCCACGCAGTCAACCAGTCCTTCAATCACGCCCCTCAAATCCCGCATATCACTGTCACAAACAATCGCCAGCTTCGTTCTTTCATCCGGCAGTGTATCATTTGAAGGCACAAATGTATTCGCAATCTCGAATACCCGCACAGGCCGATTACCCGCATTGACATTTAACCTGACCACATTCACCAGAGAACCTATCAGGCTCGACCGCAGCAGATTCGAGCTTTTACGTGACACATCTTTAACTGCAAGATGTCTCTTTCCACCATCACTTGCAAATACGCCGGCTATATTATCATCAACGAAACTTACATTCACCGTTTCATAAAAGCCGCACCCGTTAAGATATTCACCGACTATCGAGCATATCTTCTGCCGCTTATCAACCGGCGTAACTTCAATCTCAATTTTCTTCTCGACCGGCACCTTGTTATAACCGTGATGTCTCGCAACTTCTTCTATCAAATCAGCCTCACGATATATATCGCTTCGCCACGACGGCACTACGCACGTAATCACGTCGCCCTCCCGCACCGGCCCAAAGCCTAACCTGTCAAGAATTCCAATCGCCTCATCCGCCGGAACATCAATCCCCAGCAGGCGGTTAATCCGCGACAATCTTACTGTCACCTTTTTGGACTGCGGCTCCATCGGATACGCATCAACTACACCCTTTGCAACTTTACCTCCGGCCGCCTGCACGATAAGCTCTGCCGTCCGCTGCGACGCACGGTCGATTCCCTCAATATCGACAATCCTCTCGAACCGGAACGCCGCCTCCGAAGGCAGCCCGAGTGTCCTGCTCGTCGTTCGCACACTCACAGGTGAAAAATATGCGTCTTCTAAAAGGATTGTTTTCGTATCATTACTTACCTCTGTCTCCAGACCACCCATTACACCGGCAATTGCTACCGGCCCATTCGCATCGGCGATTATCAGCATATCGGCTTCTAGGTCGCACTTACTGCCGTCGATACTTATTATCCGCTCACCCGCCTTCGCCCTTCGCACGATTATCTTACCGTCCGTTATCTTTGCATAATCGAACGCATGCGGAGGCTGACCCGTCTCCATCATCGCGTAATTCGTCGCATCGACGACATTATTAACACTCCGCATCCTGATAGCTTCCAGCCGACCCTTTATCCACTCCGGACTCGGCCCCACTGTGACACCCTCAATCATCCTCGCCGTATATCGCCCGCACAAATCCGGCTCAGCAATTTCAACCGAGCAAATCTCGTTTATGTCCCTGTCCGATTCGTCGAGCTGCACATCCGGCATCTTCAATTCTTTACCCGTCGCCGCAGCCAATTCCCTCGCAACTCCTATATAACCCAGGCAGTCCCCCCGATTACTCGTTATCTCCAAATCGATGACCGCGTCGTTATCTAATCGTTCTATCCCTTCGTTAGGCAGACCTAAATCACTGAGAATCCCCGCTATTTCCTCCGCCGACAGTCCCGTCTCGACATAATCCTTCAACCAACTGACAAGTACCTTCATTGATTATCCACTTCTAAATTCTATATTCTGTATTTTTACCCGCCATAGCCTTAGCGACGGCGGGCTACATTCGATATTCAACCATACCTCTTATGCTTTTACACCGCAATACCTTACTATTACCGCCCTGCCCTGTCAACATCTCAGGTCAGCCGACCCATTGTTGTGTTTTTCCCTTTTTACTTTTCACTTTTTCCATTACCATTAAGTTAATGAAAATTCTTGCAATCGATTATGGTCTAAAACGCACAGGCCTCGCCGTCTGTGACCCGTCTCAGACGATATGCTCTCCTTTTGGCGTCCTCGACAGTACAAAAGATATTATCAGCAGACTCACAGAAATTATCACCGAAGAAAACATCGAGGCCGTCGTTATCGGCCTGCCTCTGAACATGGACGACACCGAAGGCCCGCAGGCAAAAATAGTCCGCGACTTCGCCGACAAACTCAAAGCCGCAATTGCTCTGCCAATCCATTTTCAGGATGAGAGACTAACCAGCTTCGGTGCAGATGAAAAACTCAATATGGCTGATTTGTCCCCCGCTGAAAAAAAACACCGACGCGACGCCGTCGCCGCCGCAGAAATCCTGCAAAACTTCCTGGATACCCGACCCCGCTGAAATCTTCTAACGATGAAACTTCCTAAACATTCAAAACAAAAGGCCCCGTCAATTCCGGCGGAGCCTTTCAGTTTTTAAGGTCTTTTGTTCACTATTGAGGCACTACGTTCGTAGCACACGGCCCTTTCCTGCCTTCCCCAACCTCGAACTCTACCTTTTGGCCCTCCTCCAGTGCTCTGAAACCGTTTGCCTTAATCTCTGAGTGATGGACAAACAGGTCGTCACCACCGTCATCGGGGGCGATAAATCCAAAACCCTTGTTCGCGTTAAACCATTTTACTGTACCTGTACTCACTGAAATACTCCTTGGCCCGCCTGGACCGCCTAACTAATGCCTCTCATCTTTATTTCACGGGACACACTCTTGAGAGGCCATTAAGAATATAACCCGGCATTGGCATTAAACCATATAAAACGATGTAATTCAACAAATAATTTTTTAGTTTTTTCCTCCTTTGCCTTTACAAACAAGGCTCACCGATACCTCCGCCCGCCTCTGTGCTTATGTGGATATTTCTTCTTAACCTTTGTTTTACGCGGCGAAGGCCTTTCTATAAGTGCTTCCGTCGGCACCAGATTGAGCTGTCTCGCCGGCACATTGACCGACACTATACTCACCCGAATCTTCTGACCTAAGTGCACACTATAGCCCGAATTCAGACCCGTGACACAGTAACCCTTCTGGTTGAATTTCCACTCGTCCGGCCCAAGTTGTTCAAGCGGTATCAGCCCTTCAATGCCATACTTTCGACACCGTAAAAACACACCGAAAGAAGCAACGCCCGTCACCACAGTGTCCATTTCATCACCGATGTGTTTACTCAGCATCTGCAGAATCAGCACTGTTTTAAGTTCTTCTTCCGCATCTTCAGCCCGCTGTTCCGTAAACGTTATGTGTTTGCCTGTCTCCGCCAGTTCCACCTTGCTGACACTTTCGTCTTTTTTGCCGTGAAGGTGCGCATCTAATATCCGATGAACTAACAAATCAGCATATCTCCTGATTGGGCTGGTAAAATGGCAGTACTGACGACTGGCCAGCGCGTAATGCCCCATATCCAGCGGCGAATATTCAGCCTTCTCGAAGCTCCGCAGCACAAGCATATTAACCGCATACTCTTCGTCCCTGCCCCTCACTACTTCGAGCAAATCCTGAATGTCCTTTCTGCCCGCTTTGCGAGGCAGACTCAGTCCAACAGTCTTCAAAAGTCTGCCCAATTCTTTCAGTCCGAGTTCATTTGGCTCCGGGTGAATCCTGCGCATAAATGGAATATTGAGTCTGTCAATCAAACCCGCCACTGTATCATTCGCCTCGACCATAAACATCTCGATTATCGTATGCGGATAACTCGTATCAGCCGGCTCTGCGTCAACAACCCGCCCGGCATCATCATAAATCAATTCCGTCTCCGGCAAATCTAAATGCAGCATCCCGTTTTTCACCCGCCGTCCTTCGATTATCTTTGAAAGCCTCTCCATATCTTTTACAAGCCCAATCACCTCCGGCGCAAAATCCTTCTTATGCCCCTTCAGTATCCTGTCCGCATCGGTATAAGTCAGCCTCGCCGTCGAACACATCACTGAATTCGCAAATCGCCGTGACAAAATCTTGCCCGCATCGTCATAAGTAATATAGGCGCTCTTGCAGAACCGCTTCTGACCCGGCTGCAGGCTGCATATCCCGTTACTTAATACTTCCGGCAGCATCGGTATCACCCTGCCCGGCAGATACGCACTATTGCCTCGATTCTTCGCCTCGACATCCAGCGCCGAATCAACAGTAACAAAACTGCTCACATCCGCTATATGCACGCCGAGCAGCCAATTGCCGCCGGAGCCTTTCTCTAAGCTGATTGCATCGTCAAAATCCTTCGCGTCAGCCGGGTCAATCGTAATAATAACTTTCCCTGTAATATCTTCCCTGTCCTTAGCTGCATCCGGCTTGAATCCCTCTGCTGCGCTGCGCGCCTGTTTGATACAATCTTCATCGAACTCCTGAGGCAGCCGGAACTGCTCGATTATCGACGCAATCTCCGCTTCATATTGACCCGACCTGCCCAGAACCTTCAGAATCACACCATGCCCGAAATGCCGTTCAGTCGGATAAGTCAAAATCTCTACAACCACCTTATCATTTATCCTCGCGTTCTTCGCCGTCACGTCGTCAACTGTAACCGCCTCGGTAAATCCCTTCCCGTCAGGCTGAACGTACCATTGGGCCTCATCTCTCAGCAAAGTCCCTACAAACCTGTTCTGTGCCCGTTCTAAAATATCTGTAATCCTGCCGGCATATCGCATCTCGCCGCCGCGCATACCTCTTTGAACTACTCGCGCTTCGACAATATCGCCTGTCATCGCCCCTGCCGTATCCGATGGCGCTATGAACAAGTCGCCCTGGGCATTCGGCTCCAGTGGTATCACAAAACCGAACCCCTTCGGATTCGCCCGGAACCTGCCGATTAGCTTGCTCGCTATTGCTGGCAGCGTAACCGCGTTACCCTGACCAATCACTACCTGCCCGGCCTCGCGCAGTTCATCGAACGCCTTCTTAAAATCGGCCTGGTCTTCCTTCCCGACCCCCAGCGCCTTGGCCAGTTGCGACGCCTTCATAGGCTGATAATCCCGCCGCCTGATAAACTTTAATATCTTGTCCCTGAATATATCATGCATACGCGCCATTCTGCCACGGACGAACCAAACTTGCAATCCTTATCTGCTTGCCACGGCGTAGTCCCGATGCTTTCTATCGGGACGAAGCCGGGTCATTCCTGCGAAAACTGCCCCCGGCACTGTCGAGGGTTCTTGTTCTTTATTTACAGAGATTTGATTTATGGTTTGCAAAAACGACGTGTTACTTTTCAAGTCTTCTTATAATCACCGCACCTAAGCCGAGCAGCAAAACCGTCGTCGGTTTAGTAACGAAAGTGAACCATTACAGTAAATCCAAAAAATCAGGGCAAACCACTTCTTTGCATTCTGTCAAAACTTGCTTTACGGTCCATTTCCTCAAGTTGCCCTTGTATTTGCTGCATTTGAAGCTTCTGCTGCCGTTGTTGAGTCTGAATGGTTTGCAATTTAATCATTTCCATATCTTGTGATACTCCGACCAGCTTGGTAAGCTGATAGCCTTCCAAAGCCCTAAGCATTTCTAATTCGTTTGGGTCTGTTATGTTTTCCTTTTCAGCTATCTGCTCACATTGTCCTTTAGTCAAAGGCGGGTAGACAATAAATGTTAGCTGATATGGCTTACTATCTCCTTTGGGGAAAGGATTAAAAAAAATTTTCGTGGCTATGCTTGTAATCAATCCAGCAGGTTGATTAGGCCACATACGATAGACCGTTTTGGTGCAACCGTTTGAATCGGGGATTGCTTCGCTCGACACAAATTCAAGTGAGCCTTTACAGATTTCCTCGACTTGTTCTTGCTGCATACCGAGCTTTAAATCCTGTACGTTGAAAGGTTTTTGGTTTTGTTGCTCTCCGCATCCGGCCACAAAAACAGCTATTATTGCTATGACTACAGCCTTTTTCATATAAAACTCCCACAAAGCGAATTGATTAAACACCAAAGTATACACTTTCCTACTAAACTAAAATAACTTATTTTCCCAATAATTCCACTCCTAATTTCATGAAAAAACAATCCGTGTAAATCCGAGCAACACATGGTTAGAAATAATTAGTGTTTATTCGTGTCTATTCGTGGTTTAATTATCCAGCCAATCCTTCCTCGACGTCCTCGATAAAAAATAGCTTGCCGCGGCTAAGTCCTGAGACGAAGCCGGGCCCGCGGTTGATTTTCTATAAACAGCATTAATCCGTGAAAATCCGTGAAATCCATGGTTAAATTTTTGTGCCTTTTCGTGGCCAAATCTCAGTGTCCTCTGTGGCTATAATATATCCCTGCATATTAGAGGTGTATTAGAACATTCAGCTTTCTAATCTCGATATTAGGACTTAAATCGGTCTTCTGTATTCTGTATTCTGTATTCTATCATAATCCTTGTCTTAAAATATTAGATTCTTTGAAAAATAATTATCTTGTAGACCCGCTTTTACCGATATACAGTAATGGCTGTATCCCCGACGGTACACCTTTGCTTGTCTTTTTGAAACCGGATAATCTTTTTAAGGCACATTTTCTTTAAGGCCGAATGTATGAACATCGAGTTTCATTGGTCATCTTGTCCGATTCCCGAGGACCAGAACACTATTGAAACCAAAATCCGTGAGGTACTCCAACATACTGATGGCACTGGCCCAGGACTTGAAAAAACGTGGCGACATAGACCTGAGCAAAGGTTTTGTCGATGGGACTTTTGCTCCGGCAAAAAAAGGGGCGATGGTGTGGGCAAAACCAAAAGGGGTAAAGGAACCAAAATTATGGGCCTTACGGACGCTTTCGGTCTTCCTGTCGCCGTTGACGCAACAAGTGCCAGCCCGCATGAGGTGACTCTTGTTGATGATACTCTTGATGCCTGTTTTCTGGAAAACGTGCCGGGGAAAATAATTGGCGACAAGGCATATGACAGCGATTCGTTGGATAAACGTTTGGCCGAAGAACGTGGCGTAGAGATGATTGCACCCCATAAGGATAATCGCTGTCAGGCTTCTACACAGGATGGCCGGGCATTGCGGAGATACAGGAAACGATGAAAGATTGAACGCCTGTTCGCGTGGCTTCAAAACTTTCGTCGACTTGTTGTTCGTTATGAATATCATCTTGAAAATTTTCTCGCTATGATTCACCTCGGTTGTATCGTCATCCTACTCCGGAGGGTTTTGGGATGACTTGTAAGTAAGCAAACAGGGTTGTTGCCCTGATAAGGCCTACGCCCGGCAACTCACTCCAGAATTTTATGATTTTGTATCTTCCGCTTAATCTGCTTAAGCGGCATCTGGCCATTCTCACCTGTTGCGACGTCGCATCGTAGCCGAGCCATAACATATTTAACTGCGCGGCCAGCATTTGATTGCTCGCCTTTGAAAGCCATTTGTCTCTGGCCGTTGCCCGGCGGACAACCATCCGGGGGATTGAAATTCCGTGCATACGGCACCGGGAGCGAATCTTGTTTATGTTGCGAACGGCGTCTCGAACCAGATCATGATATAAGCCGACCCAGTGCTTCAATTCCGTTCGGCCGACATCGTCACTGTGGTAAACCGGCCGAAGAAAATTACCACGTAACAAACAGGCCAGCTTTGCGGAGTCGATTTTGTCGTCCTTGTCGCCGTCGGAGTCGATGA
>Ga0315549_1000794_pt1 | contig 36256 bp, 29 predicted proteins | sample SalMarSW160200MG_FD_203101 | JGI IMG/M metagenome (GOLD analysis project Ga0315549, IMG submission 203101) | Salt marsh sediment microbial communities from the Plum Island Ecosystem LTER, Massachusetts, United States - Salt Marsh Sediment SW1601-200 ... | reverse complement strand
CGCGAGCTGTACAGTTGCGTACCGTGCTGCCTGTGCTTACCTCGATTCCACTGCCGCCATTGCCGACCACGGTACATTGGTTAAGATTGCCGCCGCCCTGGATGATAATGCCGCCGCCGCCGTTATGCGGGGCCAAAACCTGGAATGCATCCAACATACCACAAGCAACGATGCCGGAGCCGCCGTTATGTGGGGCCAAAACTTGGTATGCATCTATATTGGTACGTTCAGCACCAACGGCTCCGTGGCCGCCGTTGTAGGCGAAGGATACATCTTCCATATGGCAGTAGCTATTGCCGTCGACGACCAGGCCGTGGCCGCTGTTCTCACGCACAATCAACCCGCCGATTTTCAGGAACATATCATAAGCATCGATGCCGTTAGCATCATTGTTACTAACGTTTCCGCCGTCGATTTTAAGGAATCCATCAACTGCATCGATGCCGTTGCCGCCGTTGTGACTGACCAAGACCTGATATGCGTCTAACATCCCGGTAATACGCATCCCATGGCCGCCATTATAGGTAAAGGAGACGTCCTCCATATGGGCGAGAGCGTTGTGAACGCGTATACCGTCGCTGCCATTGTTATGTACCGACACCCCTTCCAAATACAAATGGCATGGCATCAGGATCTTCGGTGGAAGCTCACCAGAGGTACCCACGCCGCTGCCTCCATTGTATGTAACTTTAATTTCCTCAAAGTACATACCGTTACCGCCCCAGTTGCAGATGGTGCCGTTGCGGATCCTGACAGGGTAAGAATGCAACTGAGGACTCGCCTGATCAATCACCTTCACGATGCCCCGCCCGGAACAGGGCATACCGATAAGACTGAAACCCATCAAGTCCACAGTAACATTGTTAGCGGTTATCATGATACCGTCCTTATTCGGCTCGCCCGTGATGTTACCTGTAAGATAATACGAACCTGGTTGACTGATGAAGTACAGCGAATTTGCATCCCCGCCAAGCGACTGCACTGGTATTCTCGGCTCGACCTCATCGAGCGTCTTCATCGTCGGCCCCGGCGGTGCGCTCGGCTCCAGCTTTCCTGCGTAGCCGCTGAACGAGAATGCCATCAGAGCAGCTAAAGCCAGCACACTGATAACGACTTTTGTTTTTTTCTGTTTCGTTTCCATTTCTTGGCTCCTTAACTTTTTTCGCTCTTTCCAAAGAAATTAAAAAATCCAAAACTAACACCATCATAAGTATCGTTGTTTTAACCTCTCTCTTTTACATTTTTTTGCCCTTTCAAAAATTGCTGAATTTCGCGGCGCAGCCTGTGTGCCAATATCTTTTTGTGAAATCTCGCAGAATCGAGCTAATAACGGCTGCATCTGTCCATCACCACTATGCCCAAAAATAACCAAATATAGTAAAATTATATCCTCTTTGCAGCTCACTGTCAAATAAATACTGCAAATCGTTAAACAGCGAGCAAGCCCGGCTGCGAACAATCTGCAACCATAACAGGGCCCAAATATCGTAGTAGGTTAGATTTGGCAAAAATTCCTGATATAAAAATTCTTGACATATTACGTGGTTTGCATTAAGTTTCTTGGTTTGGTCATCCGTACGTGGCGGATGAGAAAATGTTTTTGAAATATTTGGAGGTTTTTGTGACTAAAGAGCTGGCTCGTGAATTGATTAACGCGGGGGTGCATTTTGGGCACAGCGTGAGCCGATGGAATCCCAAAATGGCTCCGTTTATTTTCGCAAAGCGTGGTAATATTCATATTATCGACGTTAAAAAGACCTTAAAGGGTCTGCTGATAGCTCGAAAGCTTCTCGCTGAAGTGGTTTCCTCGGGTAAAGATGTTGTCTTCGTAGGCACGAAGCGTCAGGCACAAAAGGCGGTTGAGGCTGCTGCGGACAAGTGCGGTATGCACTACGTTTCTGAGCGATGGCTCGGTGGGATGCTTACCAACTTTAGGACTATCCGTTCCCGGCTGCAAAGACTGCAACAGTTGGAAGCGATGGCCGAAGACGGAACACTTGAGAGTGAGAGCAAAAAGCAGGCCTCAAGACTGAAACGCGAGATGCGAAAGATAAAAAGCAACCTTGACGGTATTCGCAAAATGTCTCGGCTTCCGGGCGCTGTCGTAGTAATCGACGCCAGAAAAGAATATCTTGCTCTGTGTGAGGCCAAAAAGCTGAGTATTGCAACAATCGGACTTCTCGATACAGATTCAGACCCCGACACAGTGGATGTGGCGATTCCAATGAATGATGATTCCATCCGAGCAATTGACCTTATATTAAATGAACTGGCCGATGCCGTGGCGATTGGCAAAACGATGATTTCGCCTCATCAGGAACCTAAGCAACATCAGAGACGTGTCCGTTCAAAAAGGCCCGGCCTTGTTCGTGCCGATAAAGCTAAACCAAAGACCGTCGCCGCTGCTGAGCAAACAGCAACAACCACCGCAGAACCGGCACAGGAAGTTGAAACGGAAAAGCAAGAGCCAAAGCAATCAACTACATAGCGTCTTGTGCGTAAAGAATAACGCGTGAAAAACTAACACGGCGCACATCATGCGATACGAAATTAGGAGTTTTTAAGATGGCAGAGATTCCAGCTTCATTGGTGATGAAACTGCGAAAGATGAGCGGACAAGGGATGATGGACTGCAAAAAGGCCCTGCAGGAAGCAAACGGGGATATCGAGCGGGCTATGGGGATACTAAGAAAAAAGGGTCTTGCCACTTTAACAAAGCGTGCCGAGCGGGAAACAACCGAGGGCACTGTTGTCGCCTGGGAAAATGCAGATGGACGGATGGCCGGTATAGCTGTCCTTCGCTGCGAGACTGATTTTGTTGCCAAGAGCGACGACTTTGTCCAAATGGTAGAAGCCGTCAAGAGGGGTGTGCAGCAGTGCAAGGCGGACGAAGGGGGAGACCGTCTTCTTGAGACTATTGTTGATGGTAAGAAACTGAACGATATGCTGACTGGGTTAGTCAGTAGAACGGGTGAGAAAGTACAACTTGTTAAGGAAGAATACGCGAGATATAAGCTCGACGGCCCGGGACTGATAGGCACATACATTCACTTCAATGAAAAAGTCGGCTCGATGGTTCAGATTGAAACCGGTGATGAAGCGACCGCCGCTTCAGATGTGCTGAAACAGACAGCATCCGATATAGCGATGCACATTACGGCAACAAAGCCTCTGGCATTAGATAAGGAGGCAATTAGTCCCGAGATAATTGCACAAGAGAGAGCCATTTTCGCTGAGCAGGTAAAGAACAAGCCGGCAAACATCATAGACAAAATTGTAGAAGGTAAGATGAAGAAGTTCTTTGATGAAAACTGTCTTGTTGAGCAGCGGTTTGTAAAGGACGACAGCAAAACTGTCGCGCAAGTTCTCGCTGAGGCGGCCAAACATGCCGGCGGTGAAGCGCAAATAACAAGATTTGTCCGATACGAAGTGGGCTAATAAACGTATCTTTTTAATCCTGGATAATATTTCGTCCGAGATACGAGAACAATGGCGAAGAGCAAATATAATCGTGTATTGCTGAAGTTATCGGGTGAGAGTTTTTGCGGGCCCGGGGAATTCGGGATTGACGGCTCAGCCCTTGAGTCGCTGGCCGAAAGGATATCGGAGATTTGCAAGCTCGGCCCACAAATCGCAGTTGTAGTTGGAGCCGGCAACTTCATCAGAGGTGAAACCTTCTCGCAGACCAGCCACATACCCAGAAACACGGCCGATTATATGGGAATGCTGGCAACCATTATCAATGCCTGTGCTCTTCAGGAGACCCTTGAGAAATCAGGACAGCCAACGAGGGTCTTAAGTGCCATTGAAGTTGCGGCTATGTGTGAGCCGTTTATCCGAAGACGCGCCATCCGGCACTTCGAGCTCGGAAGAGTTGCGATATTGGCGGGGGGAACCGGCAATCCCTTCTTTACCACCGATACCTGTGCGGCCCTAAGGGCTGCCGAACTCGATGCGGACATCCTGATAAAGGCAACAAAGGTCGACGGTGTATATAGTGATGACCCGAAGAAGAATCCGGATGCGGAGCTGTTTGAAGAACTATCTTACGATGATGTACTTAAAAAAAATCTTAAAGTGATAGACCATTCGGCAATAAGTCTTTGCCGGGACAACAATATCCCGATTATCGTTTTGAATATCTTCAAAAAAGGCAACATCGCTAAGGCCGTTTGCGGTGAGCAGGTTGGTACACTAATCCACAGCTCGTGACCGGTGGTGCGCATTGCGGGGAAAAACACAATAGGCAATACAAAAAGGAGTTACAGATGCCCATAAAGGAAATGGTTGCCGACAGTGAATCCAAAATGAAAAAGGCAATTGAATTCCTGCAGGATGAATTAAAAGCGGTCCGTACAGGACGAGCCTCTACGGGGCTGGTTGAGAATATAAAGGTGGATTACTACGGGTCGCCGACGCCCTTGAAACAGATGGCGACGCTGGCAACACCACAAGCAGATACGATTGTGATTAAGCCATTCGACCCCGCTTCACTCAAAGATATCGAAAAGGCAATCAAAAACAGCGATTTGAGCATCGCACCAATCGTGGACGGCAAACTCATCCGCCTCAATATTCCATCCCTCAGCGAGGAAAGAAGAAAGCAATTCGTTGGTCAGGCTAAACAGCTTGGTGAACAGACAAAGGTCAGTATTCGTAATATACGAAGAGACATAAACAAGCAGCTCGAAAAAGAACAGCAAAACAAAATTATCACAGAGGATGAGCTGGAAAAAGGCAAGAAACAAGTCGATGATATTACAAAAGAATGTATCGACAGGATTAACTTGGTAATCAAAAAGAAATCGGATGAGATTATGCTCGATTGACTTTGACAAAAAGTGCACAAGTCATAAGTATCTTACCACCTCGAGCTCTTGCGCTCTTTAGTTAAAGCCATTTCTAAATCAGAAGCTAACTTTTTTGGGGGACAAGGCCATGCAAACCAAAAAAAGTGTGCAAAACAAGCAGCCGAAAAAGACCGGGAAGAGAATACTCAAGTACGTATCAGCAATTATCATCGTTTTGATTGTGCTTGTGGTTTTTCTTATACCCGTGTTTGTATCTTCCGCTAAAGGCCGAAACTTTATACTGGCCAAAATCAACAACTCCATCGACGGCAAAACAGATTTTGCCGGCCTCTCGATGGGCTGGTGGAAAGGTATCAAGGTCACAGATGTTAGTTTTAACGACATTTCAGGCCAGACGTTCGTTGAGGTAAGGCAAATCACCACAAAACCTCACTATGGCTCCATTTTGTTAGGAAATGTCTCATTAGGGAAAACAGTAATCGATGAGCCGAGTGTGGAGATAAATCTCAAAACCCAGCAGTCTAAGAAAACGGTAGACGGCCGGCCAAAGCCCCCGACGGATAAAAAATCAGGGGCAATTGCCCTGCCAATAAAAAAAATAGACCTGGTTATCAATGACGGCAATTTGAAAGTAACTGATCAGCAGTCTAAAACCGTTGAATTTTCGCAAATTGACTCTCGAGTGAATTTACGTCCACCGGGGCAGGAGACAAGTTTCAGCTTGCACACGCTTGTTGCCAGTGCCGGCAAAGAGTCAGATATCCAGGCAGACGGACGAATCAGCCCCGGCAAGACAAAAAAAGGCTGGACTATCAAAGGAACCAGCGGCAATGTCTCGGTCCAGGTCATCAACTTGAATCTGCCTTCTTTAGCACTCTTTTTCGCATTAACCGGTGTTGAGGTCCAAGCTGAAGGGGTTCTCTCGGGCAGTGTAAGCAGCGAAGTTAAAGATGGGCAATTCGAAAATCTCAGCGCCGACATCAAAGCCAAGAACCTCGATATAACCGGCCCGCTACTAAAAGGTGACAGGTTGAAGACCGGCACCCTGGATGTGAATGCAAAACTGAAACGCGAACAGAAAATGATACGTATCGAGAACCTGGATATCAAAACCGACTGGCTAAAAGCCCAGGCAGCCGGTATGGTCCCTGCCACATTCGATTCATTCTCTGAGTTTTTACAATCAGATTCCAGTCTGGCCGGCAGTTTTGAATTAGACGCCGCCCAGGTCTTATCACAGATGCCTCAGACTTTCGGTGTTAAAGAGGGTATGAAAGTAACATCCGGCAAACTGAGCGGCACGGTTTCTACGGCAACAAAAGCCGGAAAGAGAAAATTCCTCGGCAACGCAAGTCTTGAAAACTTAAGAGGAACAGTAGAAAGCAAAACTATAGCTCTGCAGCAACCCATCAAGGCCGAGGCTGAAATTACAGCAGAAAAGGACAAGGTAATCTTTGATAAGATGGATTTCACGGCATCATTCGGCACAATCGATTGCACCGGCACCAGCGAATCACTTAAGTACACTGCCGATATCGACCTGTCGGCTTTACAGACGCAGTTAGGACAATTCTTTGACATGGGCAAATATCAGTTTGTCGGCCAAGTCGTCGAAAATGGAACGATATCCACCACAAAGCAGCAGATAACTGCCGTCGGTTCATCAACTATTAAAAATCTTCGCGTAACGTCAAAAGATGGTATGAGCGTATCTGAGCCGGCGGCCGATATAGACTTCGCCGTCGGATATGACCGGAAAAACCGCATCGTCAACATCGACTCCGTAAAGACCACGGCAAGTTTTGGCCAAGTGGATATAAAGGATGCCGTAGCGCCAATAGATAAAAAGGCCGAAAAAGGTATGGAACTGACTATTTCCGCGAAAGTTGATTTGGACAAGATAACACCTTTTGCGGTAATGTTCGCGTCTTTTCCGAAGGAAATGAAGCTGGCCGGTTTCGCTGAGTCGGATGTCTCAATCAGCTCCGAAAAGCAAGGTTACCGGGTTGTTACTGATGCGACACACATCAAAAACTTAAAGGTCCGCTATCCTGAAAAGAAACCTTTTGAGGCAAACGATGTATCAATCTTATTCGACGCAGAGGTTAATCCCGAACAAAAAACTATTAACGTCAAAAAACTTCAGTTGATAAGTCCGCAAATAAAAATTCATAAGGGCGAATTTAGCCAGGTCAGCAAAGATGGCAAAACCAAATTAGAGGGGCAAGTCGATTGTGAATATGACTGGTCGGCCGTCAGCACTATCACCGGGCCTTACCTGCCGCAGGGTTTGAGGTTGGAGGGACAAAGAAAAGATACTATTAGTTTTGATAGTACATACCCAACCGACCAAAAAGATAAATTGCTGGAGAATCTTAATACCAAAGCCAAAGTGGGATTTGCAAAGGCTGAGTATATGGGATTGAATTTCGGGACTACTGATGTTGATTTTCAAATCCAAAACGGCCTGCTAAAGATAGCACCGTTTTCGACGACAGTTAATAACGGTCAATTCAGTTTTGCCAGCGAGGCGAATTTTAAAGACAAGCCTTCATTATTAAAGACTACAGGGCCGATTCAGATAGTCAAAGATATTCAAATCAATAATGAGATGGCCAGAAAGCTTTTGAAGTATGTAAATCCGGTGTTCGCAAACGCTGTTAATGTCAGCGGCGTGGCAAACTTTAACTGCGAACGCCTTGCGATACCGCTGAAAAAAGTGAACAAGAATGACATCGAACTGATTGGCACAATCTCAGTAAATCAGATGCGTTTGGAAGGTTCGGATTTGCTCGGTCAGATGCTTTCGTTAGCGGGCGGAAATGTACGAGGGCAGGATTGTGCTATCCATCCAACAAGATTTGCCTTACAGAATGGCCTGCTTCAATATGAGGATATGCAGCTGGATATCGGTGACAATCCTGTCAATTTCAAAGGTGTTATCGGGCTTGATAAAAGTTTGAATATGACAGTAACTCTGCCTTATACGACGAGTGGCAGAACAGCAAGAGTCGGCGAAAAAAGCGACGAAAGAATATCGCTGCCCCTAACGGGCACTATCAATAAGCCCGAACTCGACATGGGCAAGCTGCTCGAAGAACAATTAAAGAAACAATTAGAAAAGCAGCTACAAAAGGGGCTTGAAAAATTGTTTGAGTAAAGGCCCCCTGTCCTGATTGACGACAATGCAATAGGAATCGGAAAAAAGGGTTCCAAAGCCAGTTACAGTTGAAAGGGACAAAGATGTTAACAAAGCTCTTGTCCACACCTACCACACAGCTTGGTAAAGCCAGCCGCTTCGTGGTCTTTCAAATTAAACTTTGGTCACACTGTGCGCGACTGCTGAAGATAAACCGTGCAGGCCAGCAGGCCGCCGCCCTTTCATATCATACAATATTCGGGATGGTCCCGCTCGCTATCGTGATGCTTTTGATTTTCCAATCACTCGGTCCTTACAGAGACATCGGAGACAAGGTAAAAAATATGGTTTACGATGAGCTCAATATCTCAACCATCGAAATCTCGCCCGACCCGAAAAAACCGGAAGAAACAACGATGATAACCGAATACATCGACGACATAGTCAACAATTTCTTCAGCGGCTTAAGCAAAGGCTCACTAACAATGGTCAGCGGGATAATTGTTATCTGGGCAGCACTGGCTTTACTGTCAACGATAGAAAGAGCCTTTAACAATATCTGGCACGTTACCAAGGGAAGGAATTTTCTTCATCGAGTGTCTAACTATTGGATACTTTTGACTCTGGGCCCTGGGCTTCTGGGACTTGGTGTGCATGCCACGACACGATATTCCGCCTTGGGACAGATACACAAAACCATTCTTGCAAACATTACTCCGGTCGTCTTTTCTTACATCATTGCAACGTTTGCTTTCTCCCTGCTTTATGTCGTTCTTCCGAACACGAAAGTTCAGAAAAGAGCTGCAATTTGGGGGGCCGCAGTGGCCGCTCTGGTTTGGAGCGTTGCAAAGTGGGGTTTTGGACAATACGTCACTGAATTCATACCTTACAGTAAGGTCTACGGTGTTTTAGGGCTTATTCCTCTGGGCGTCTTATGGATTTATATTACCTGGCTTATCGTTTTGTTTGGGCTGCAGTTGACATTTACCACCCAGCACTTAAAGAGTCTTGATGCCGCCGAGATCGCCGCCGCCAAAAAAACAGAGGTCTATTTCATAGCCAATGACCTGACAGCCATGAACATTGCGCGGGAGGTAGCGACTGCTTTTCAGAAAAACCAGGCCCCTGTTTCGCCCGAGGTCATATGCAGCAAATTAAGTATACCTGCTGAATTCGGCGAAAAGTTGCTTGACCATCTCGTTGACAGCGGGATTATTATGAAGACCTCCGAACCAAAGCTCGGTTTCGTTCCGGCACAGGAACCGGCAAACATCAAATTATCCGAAATTGCCGCAGCCGTAGCTGAAGTTAGTTTTGCACAATCACCCACGGAACAACCCCAAACTCTGCAGCAGATAACTCAAGCCCAGCAAAATGCTTTGGCCCAGTATAGTCTAAAGCAAATTCTCGCCGATGAGCAAAACAGTTAAGCTAAGTACTACTGCAGTTTCCGGATTTAGCAACTATCGGCTGCCTGGACTTAAGCTTGAGCATTAGTTTTGCCGGTGGAGGTTCAACTGCTGATACCGCTGAATTTCTTCCATTGATACCGCTGTTTGTAAATACTCTTTGTTTAATCCGCTGTCAGTTTTGGTTATTTCGAGACGGTCGATTGTCTTGCCTTTGATGTCTACTGTCTCCATAGTGAGTTTATTTGCCTTGATGTGAAACATACAAAAATGATGTATCTTTTTTGCGTAGGCGTGGTAGATAGATTGCTTAAGACTATGCAGTGGCGCACCACCTCCGCCGCAGGTGATATGAGTTACGTAGCTGCCCTCGGTCCCGGCTGGCGGAGCAACAGGGCGAAACCGCTCGTACTGATGCGAATGGCCTGTTACGACAAAATCGACTCCGGCCTCAGATAAAATCCGAAGTGCATCCGGATATCCCCAATCCGACCAGTGCCCGCCGAAATTAATGCTTGGTATGTGATAGCTCACGAACTTCCATTGGGCTTTGCTGCTTCGGGCATCAGCAGCTATCAGTTTTAACTGCTCTTCGGCCTTTAGACCTTTGGAAACGTTATCTACGCAGAAATAGTGCACCGGGCCATAGTCGAAACCGAAGCTGTTCTTCTGGCCCTTGGGAATCAGCAGTTTTTCAAAATTGCCGCTGTTGCCCTCGTGATTGCCTTTGGCGATATAGATGGGCACAGTCTCGGCCAGACCCTTTACCGGCTCGAAGAATTGAGGACCAAATTGCTCATAACGCTTACCACTGCTTACCAAATCCCCGCTGTGTACCACGAAATCAACCTTTTTCTTAATTATTTGCTCAACTATTTTACGATGTCTCTCGGGGCAACTGCGGCTGTCACCATACACCGCGAATGTCACTTCATTTGTATCAGCCGGCACGGTGTGGAATTTGTAGACTTTACTTTGAATCGAGGACCGACCTAATTTTGTAATTCTCTGTAAAATGGGGGCCCTTGGGCCGGTAACGCGATAGTTATACTCCCGGCCGGGCTTCAGATTTTCGAGCCATACTTTATAGATAAAGGCGGCCTTTTTATTAATTCCGTACTCAACTCGAATAGGCTCGGTCGTGACTTCTCTGTCCAGTACATTACCTTTGCCGTATAGAACCTTGCCCGGCCCCTCGACTTCGGTTTCCCACATCAGGGCAGCTTTGTCTTCAGATACGCGAAGCAGGACAGGGCCTTTTGTTACTGTGGCGCAGCCGACAGTCGTTGTGAGAACAACTCCCAATGCTGCAATTAAGTATAACCGCGACAAGATTGCCACCTTCCTGGTTAAGCTCGAACTCTTTCGTGATTTCTCAATGTCCACAATCAATTTCCCTTCTGCAAAAAAAGGAAAAACACTTCCTTAAAGTATTTCCACCAGAGCGGTCGCCGCATTATAGATAAAGAACAGGCCGAAAGCAAACATCGTCAATGAGCAAATCCACAGTATTGCCTTTTGGCGTCGAGGTCCAAGCAGTACCGAACCTTTGAAACTTGCCCACGACAGGACACTAAACCAGATAAGGTCACACAGCCAGTGCACGATCGCGAACAACACAAAGGCCCATATCCCAAAGCCAACTGCAGTAATCGCAAGATTCAATCCTACACTGGCCCACCAGATTAGAAAAAACGGATTGCCTCCCGAGAGTACTATGCCGGCAACCACCGGGCCACTCCTGGTCACTTTAACTTCCTGCTCTTCCGTTCCGTTTAAACTCCTCATCATCTGAATTGCCATAAACAACAGAAACACTCCACCGGCAAAACCAATTACAACTTTTGTGGCGGCAGATTTAAGTACCGCATCCATCCCCAATATAATCAGGACCATAAGCGGAAACTCGATAATGCCGTGCCCCACCGCTATAAGCGCCCCGGCAAAGCGATTGCGCGCCCCCATCGCTATAGCGGCAGCCGTAATCGGCCCCGGCGCCATCACACCAGAAAGCGATATCCCAACCACCTTGGCTAAGAAAAACAGCAAACCCACAAAGTCACCAACTCTCAATCAACAGTTTTGTTTCGGTCAATGTTAATATTTACGAGCCCTTCGGTCTTGAGAAAGCAGGCATTATGCGGATTTTACAAAACACCCTTTCAATTCCATAAGCGCCGAAACGCCTTTAGCTTACCACCAATTCAACTAAAAGGCAATGTCCCACTGCATTAGTAACTGTCCCAAAGATTGGAATCCCGGGGACAGTTACTAATGCTATAGATAGTTGCCTTTCTCACAAAAATATGGTATTATACGGCGACGCAGGAATACAGGAACTTGGCGAAATCAATGTTAAACGGGAGTATAGGCTATGAACAGCATTGGGAATATTGTCGCGTTGTTTTTGACCATTTTGTTGACCGGCGGGGTATGCTTCGCCGATGACTGGCCTCAGTATCGCGGCCCCAACCGTGACGGAAAATCCGCAGAGACCGGACTTCTGCAAAAGTGGCCCGAAGGCGGCCCCAGGCAGCTATGGTCGGTCGAGGGACTCGGCACAGGCTTCGCTTCCGCTGCGGTAGCCGACGGTTTCATCTACACAACCGGGATGCTTGACAGTGAGGGATTTCTTTTCGCTTATGACCTCAACGGCAAATTCCAGTGGAAAGTATCTTACGGCCCAGAGTGGAACAGGTCCCACAAGGGTACTCGCACCATACCAACAGTTGACGCCGACCGCGTGTATGTATTCAGCGGTACCGGCGTACTTGCCTGCTTCGACGCCAAAAGCGGCGAAAAGAAATGGGCCGTGGATACCTTAGAAAAGTTCCAGGGCCGCAATATCATGTGGGGAATTGCCGAGTCCGTCCTGATTGTCGGTCCCTGCGCCATCTGCACGCCGGGCGGCCCGGATGCCAGCGTCGTGGCCCTCGATAAAATGACCGGCAAGACCATCTGGACCAGCAAAGGCCTGAGTGAGAACTCCGCTTACTGCACACCCGCTCTGATAGAAATCCGCGACACCCGGTTGATAGTTACCATGCTGAAAAAATCAGTAGTTGGACTCGATGCCAAAACTGCAAAAGTACTCTGGAAGGACAACGTAAAGATAGGCATAGGAAGAGCCAATCATCCCGTCACTCCCCTATACCACGATGGACATGTCTACTTTACCGCCGGCTACGACAAAGGCGGTGTAAAGTACAAGCTCTCGGCAGATGGAACAGAGGCAACCAAAATGTGGGACGATGAAACCCTTGACGTGCACCACGGCGGAGTCGTGCTGGTCGATGGTTATATCTACGGAGCCAACTGGAAGGGTAATGCCAGAGGGGACTGGGTCTGCCTCGATTGGGATACCGGAAAAGTCATGTATGAAACCAAATGGAACGGCAACAAAGGCGCTATTATCTATGCGGACAATATGCTATATTGCTATGATGAAAATACCGGAGATGTGGCCCTAATAAAGGCCTCACCCAAAAGTTTTGAAATAGTCAGTTCCTTCCGCATTACTCGTGGCTCCGGCAAACACTGGGCACATCCGGCGATATCCGACGGTCGGCTTTACATCCGCCACGGTGATGTCCTTATGGTATACGATATAAAAAGAGAAATGCCTTAGCTTTAACCAAGACTCTCGCCCCGGGTGTAGCGATTATGAGAAGAAGGAAAAATAACAACAGCAATCCTAAACTACAAACTCAAAATTCCATGTGGCTTTAACTTCCCTGGACGCAATACGAAAGCTACTCGCCGATGATTTTCACCAGAACCCTCTTTTTTCTTTTGCCGTCGAATTCGCCGTAAAATATCCGCTCCCATGGACCGAAATCAAGCTTACCATCAGTAACGGCCACGACCACCTCTCTGCCCATAACGCTGCGCTTCAAATGAGCATCGGCGTTGTCTTCAAAACCATTATGTTGATACTGCGAATACGGCTTTTCAGGCGCTAATTTTTCCAGCCATACCTCAAAGTCGTGATGCAGGCCGGACTCGTCATCGTTAATAAACACACTGGCGGTAATGTGCATAGCATTGCAGAGCACAAAGCCTTCCATGATCCCGCTTTCAGACAGACATTCTTCAACCTGCGGTGTTATATTGATGAATTCCCGCCTTCCACTCGTATCAAACCACAGCTCTTTCCTGTAACTTTTCATATCCAGTCCTTAGTTCATAGTTCACTGTTCGTAGTAAATTTTTTGTACACCGATTCAATGGCATCGACCATTTTTTCAGGTGCGAAATTTTCTTTTACTAAATCTCGGCCTGCCCTGCCGAGCTCGTCTCTTAAATCTTTATCTTCTATCAATTCTGCGCAGGCATTTATTAGCTGCTCGATATTTTCAGGTTGAATCAGGCGCCCGGTGTTTTCATTTACCACTTCTTTTGCACCATCCACATCAAATGATATTGCCGGTTTGCCGCAAAGCATAGCCTGGGGCAAAGTGCGTGCAAGGCCTTCTCTCAGCGAGCAGTGAACGAGTATGTCCGATGATTGTATGGCAAGCGGAATCTGACCGGGCGGCAGAAGACCTGTGAATTTGACTTTTTCGGCCAGTCCCAAGCGGCGGACCTGTTCTTTGAATTGGTCGGCAAGGTTCCCGTCCCCGACAAACAGCCAGAACGCATTGTCAAAATGCTTCGAGAGCTGTTTGGCTGATTCAATAATGTACTTGTGTCCCTTGAGCATAAACAGCCGAGCAATTGTGATAAGTACAATTGCATCTTCGGGGATTCCGTATTTCAGACGAAAGGATTTTCTTTCTTCTTCTGGGATCGGCTTTAGAAAATCATCTTCCTCAATAGCCGAATAGGCCGTTACAAACTGCTCAGCGTCACCAATGCCAGCGGCGGTTGCTCGTGTTGTCATTGCATCGGCGACACTGATGAAAAAGTCCGTTCGCTTTGCCGCAGATTTTTCGACTGCGATATAAAATTTATTTAGCCAATTGCTCTGATAAGGGTGAAAGGCCAAGCCGTGAATTGTATGAACAACTGCCGGCACATTTTCCGACCATTTTCCTTTTAGGCTATGAGCGGCAAACCTCCCCAAAATACCCGCTTTGGCTGAATGGGTGTGAACAACATCAGGTTTTAATCGGCCGAGATGTCTTTTGATTTGAAAGTAGCTTATTGTGTCGTATAGAGGGCAGATTGCACGAATCAGTTTGGGAACAACAATTACATCATATTTTTCATTCTTCGTCTGATTGAACAGTTCGCCTTCGGGGCCTATGGCCGGGCCGGTGATAAGCGTGACGTTATGCCCCCGCTGCGCCAGCAGTTTGCAGGTAATTAAGGTATTTTCCTGGGCGCCGCCGAGTATCAACCTTGTTATTATGTGAACGATTTTCATTTCTTTAGAAGACAGAACTTAGAATCGAGAATCGAGAATTTCTACATTCTTAATTCTGCTTTAATATTCAATTCTCATCAGGCACAGGCCTTCCGGCGGAGCGGTTGGGCCTGCGGCGGTTCTGTTTTTTGCTTCGAGTATTTCTCTTATCTTTTCGGGTTTCCATCTGCCCCTGCCGATTTCGACGAGGGTGCCGACGATATTTCGCACCATATTGTACAGGAACCTGTCGGCCTCGATATCTATATGGACCCATTTGTCTTCTTCTGTTACCCGGCATTGCATTACTGTTCGGACGGAGGTTTGGCGTTTGTCGGCGGCAGCAGCGAAGGATTTAAAATCGTGCTTTCCGACGAGCATTTTTGCGGCTGCATCCATAGCGGCGGCATCCAGTTTGCCCGGCCGGTGCCAGCAGTTTCGGGTCTGGAGGACATTTCGTTTTCTGCCGGTGAAGATTTTGTAGCGGTAGAGTTTGCTCACAGCGGAACCTGAGGCGTCGAAAGTCGGCTCCGCCTCGGAAACTTCTGTGACGACGATATCCCGCGGCAGACGATGGTTGATTGCCTCGAGGAGATTCTCGGTGGGTATACGGGAATCGAGAACGAAGTTTGCGACCTGGCCAAGTGCACTGACGCCGGCATCGGTCCTGCTCGCACCGTTTACTTTGGTAAAAACACCGGTAAGATTACCGATTGCCTGTTGCAGCAGACCCTGGATGGTTCTTTTGCCGGGCTGGTCCTGCCAGCCGCTGTAGTTTATGCCGTCGTAGGAGACCGTAAGTTTTATATTGCGATTGCCCATTAAGGGGCGATTATAGTAACTTTTCTGCGATTTGGACAGCGTTAAGGGCAGCACCTTTTCGTAACTGGTCACCGGCGACCCAAATATTTATTCCGCGATTATCAGGTATGGATTCATCCTGACGGATTCTGCCAACAAAGACATCATCTTTATCGGTGGCATCAATCGGCATAGGGAAACGATTGTTTTCACGGTCATCAATCAGCGAAACGCCCGGCGCGGTGCTCAGCAAATCCCTGACCTGCTCGGGAGTAATCAGGTCCGTAAATTCAAGATTTATACTTTCGCAGTGTGCCCTTAACACGGGGACACGAATGCAGGTGCATGTAACTGCGATATCCGGACAGTCAAAAATCTTTCTCGTCTCTTTTATCATTTTAACCTCTTCGAGGTTATAACCGTCAACATCGAGGGCCGAGTTATGACTGAAGACGTTAAAGGCAATCTGGTAAGGGAAGGCCTCGCAGGTCGGTTCTTTACCGTCAAGGATTTCCCGAGCTTGTCTTTGCAGTTCGAGCATCGCTTTCATTCCTGCACCGCTAGCGGACTGATAAGTGCTGATGACCATCCGCTTAACGGGATTTGCCTTATGCAAAGGCCAGACCGGTACGATGGCAATAATCGTCGAGCAGTTTGGATTGGCGATAATGCCCTTATGTTCCCGGATTTTTTCTGGATTTATTTCCGGAACGACAAGCGGGACATCCGGGTCCATTCTAAAAGCCGAGGTGTTATCGACCACAACCGCACCGGCTTGGACTGCGGCGGGGGCAAACTCTCTACTCCTCGCCGCACCGGCACTGGACAACACAATATCAATACGGTCAAAGCTGTTTTTGGTCAATTCTTCGACTATATATTCCCTGCCTTTGAATTCGATTTTCTTACCTGCCGAACGGCTGCTTGCAAGCATTTTGAGAGAATCAAAGGGAAAATCACGCTGCTCCAGGATTTTCAGAAACTCCTGTCCAACCGCTCCGGTTACACCTGCGATTGCCAAATTACAACCCATATTTATATCTCCCAAACTACCTTTCAAACATATAAGACTAATTTTACAGTAAGTTGCAAGCTACAAACACATAAGTAAGGGCAGCCAACATTTCAGGACTGCCCAACACACTTTGAAAGTCAAAACCGGCAAATAGTATAATACCTACGCCGGGAAAACACAATAGAGTAAAAACCGAATCTCATAACCCACTATTTGAGAGCAAAAAACAGGCCAACAAGTTTCTTAGCTGTTGGCCTGTTTCGCTTTACCCAAAATAGTCATATCTCTTGAGCGTTATTCATCGCCCAGCTTCAACACAATAAATCTTGTGTAACGACCGTCATTAACTAACAGCAACACACTCCCATCTTTCTTGGCCTTTCGAATCGCCTCGTCAAATCCCTTGGTGTTTTTCACAGGTTCGCGGTTCACCTCCATAATCAGCATCCCAGCGGTGATACCCTTTTTGGCAGCCTGAGAATCAGCCTCAACACTTGTAACAAGGACTCCGCTCATCCCCTCAAAACCGAGTCTTTCCGCATATTCATCGGTTAGATTATTAACAGTAAATCCTAACTTCTGGCTCGTTTCCGGTTCTGTGCCGGCGGCTTGTCCCTGCGCTGGGCGTTTTTCCAGTTTCGCAGTGAGGGTTTTTCGTTTTCCGTCACGGAGTAAGACTATGGTTACTGTGGTGCCGGGTTTGAGCATTGCGACCCGGTTAAGGAACGCATTGCCATCCTCAACCGGCTTGCCATCCAGTTCGACAATGACATCATATCGCTTCAAGCCGGCTTTTTCAGCAGCCGAGTCCTTAATAACCTGTGCTATGGCCACGCCTTTTGTATCTTTATCCAGTCCGAAAGTGGGAGCAGTTTCAGGAGTTAATTCCTCATAGTAGATACCGAGGTACCCTCTTTCGACCTCACCTCCTTCCACGAGTCGCTGATAAACAAACTTTGCGATATTAATAGGGATAGCAAATCCAATCCCCATATATCCGCCGCTCTGAGAGATGATAAAGGTGTTAATTCCAACGACCTTCCCGTCAAGATTAAGCAGCGGTCCGCCGGAATTGCCGGGATTTATCGCAGCATCAGTCTGGATGTAATCTTCGAACTCAGCAAGACGGAAACCGCTTCTTCCTTTGGCACTTACGATACCAGCAGTTACAGTATGGCTGAGACTGAAGGGATTTCCGATAGCAACGACCCACTCACCAACTTCAAGTTTATCGGAGTCAGCCATTTCAAGATGGTTCAGGCCTTTTGTGTCGATTTTTATGACGGCTATATCAGTGTCCGGGTCCGTACCGATAACCTTTGCCTCAACCTCAGAACTTTCTTTTACTTTGACCAAGACTTTTTCAGCATCACCGACAAGATGGTTGTTTGTCAATATATAGCCGTCATCAGAAACGATAATGCCGGAGCCTTGTGCCATTTGCTGGTATTTGCGCTGCTGGGGTGCGCGCCGTCGAGGGGAGTACCAGCGGAAGAAACGGTCGAAGATGTCATCTCCAAACGGGTCGAATTGCTCACCAAAAGGCGATTCCCTGAACGTCGGCTGGTCGGACGTGATGGTCTTTTCGGCTTTGATACCAACCACGGCCGGCGAGGCCTCTTCGGCAATTTTGGCAAAGGCCTTGCTGACCTGACGCAGAGCATTTATACCGGCATCCTCCGCAAGGGCCGGCAGCGGCGCAATAACAAATAAAAAGACGAGAAAAAGTGAAATTAAATGATAGTGCGAGGAAATCTTTTCCTGTCTGACATTGATAATTCTCATTTTAACCTCCAAATTCCATAACTTTAGACCATCAAAACATACAATTCGACTACAATAAAAGGCTGTTTTAGTAAATTTTATACGATTTTATGGCCAATAAGTTCACGACGTCAACGGTTTTTGTGCCAGGGAAACCGAAAACCAGCAGCTAAAACCGAGATTATACTTTGTATGCAATATAGGAACCGAACTGAATATCCTTGACCGCAGGGTTTAAAAAAGCATATTAATACATCAATAATGGCTGGTTTGTAGGCATATAAGGATGAGGGGACTGTAACTATTTGTGCAATAATGTGTATATATTTATATAATGGACAGGTGGAAAATATACGCCTTGTCGATGCAATTTTTATATCAGGAAGGGACATAACGTGAAGAAATCTCACATAATTATCATCACGGTCATTGTAACGGTATTCGTTGTTTCTGTAGTTGGGATGATGGTCGCCAGGAAAATCAGTACTTCACGCAATGCGGCTGTGGTCCGTGTCGAACATGCTCAGAGGGGGGAATTGCTTGAGTTTGTCAGTGCTCCCGGCGAGATTGAGCCCAAGACGAAGGTGGAGATAAGCGCAAAACTTTCGGCACGAATTATAGATCTGCCATATGATGAAGGAGCGCGCGTAACACGCGGTGCTCCCGATGCGAATCCGCCGGCGCCTGCCTCGGTGCTGGTACGTCTGGATGCGAAGGATTTGGAAAGCCAATTGCTTTCGGCACAGGCGGCACGCTCGGCACAGGCGGCCCAAATCGAAGTGGAAAAAGCAAGAATCGCCGGTCAGGAAGCAAGTCTTGTCGGCCTTGAAGCTTCGTTGAAACAGGCCGAGCGGGACCTGGAACGCCAAAAAGGGCTGCTTGAAACCCAGGATATAAGCCAGGCCACTTTCGACCAGACCAAGCTTAAGCTTGACGACCTCAAAGCCCAATATAGCGCTGCAAAGCATACTCTACAGGCAGCGGAATTGAATTTGGTCGTGTTGCAGCACAATCTTGAGGCCGCAGATGCAAGGATTAGCCAGGCAGAAGAGGCCCTGAGCTATACGACCATTACATCCCCCATTGACGGTGTGGTAACGCGGCTTAATGCCGAAGTTGGGGAGGTCGTGATTTTTGGAACAATGAATAATCCCGGTACGGTGATTATGGAGGTGGCGGACCTGTCCAAGATGCTGGTTGTAGCACAGGTTGATGAAGCGGATGTCGGGAAAATGGAAGTCGGCCAAAAGGCAAGAGTCCATGTGGACGCCTTTGCCGACCATGAATTTACCGGCGTGGTCGATTCGATTGCCCTGGCACATACTATGTCACGTACCCTGACGAAATATTACAGGACTGAAATACTGCTTGATACTGCCGACCGGAAGCTTTACTCAGGCTTAACGGCGAATGTGGATATTGAGACACGTAAACACACCGATGTGCTCAAGGTACCCACTCAGGCGGTGCTTGGCCGAGAGGTTGACAGTCTGCCTTTGGAGACTCGCGAAAATTCTCCCTATGTCGATACCGCCAAAACCTATGCAACAGTAGTATACCGCTATGTTGACGGCAAGGCTGTGGTAACACCCGTCAAAATCGGACAAAGCGACCTGACACATACCATAATACTGTCGGGGATTAACGAAGAAGACAAGATAGTCGTTGGGCCGTATAAGCAGCTCGAGAATATTAAACACGACCAGAAAATACGAGACGAACGAGAGGTAGAGTCAAAAAAGAAAAAGAAGAATGCGGCCGGGGCTGATGCGAACGAATAAAGAAATGACGGAAAAGGTTGAAAAGCTGATAATCCGACTTCTGGAGGTCACACGGATTTACAAAGTTGGTGTTGAACGCATCCACGCGCTTGACGGAATTGACCTTGAGCTGAGCGAAAACGAGTACGTCGCTGTGATGGGGGCCTCCGGCTCAGGCAAGAGTACGCTGATGAATGTGCTGGGCTGCCTGGACCGGGCAACGTCAGGGCATTATGAGCTGGATGGACAGGACACCACGAAAATGAGTGATGCAGCGCTGGCTCGCGTTCGAAATGAGCGAATCGGCTTTGTCTTCCAGTCATTTGAATTACTTGGGCAGTTAAGTGCGCTCAAGAATGTCGAGATTCCACTGATTTATTCGCGAAACGCATGGTGGTCTCGGCGCAAACTTGCCGGGAACGTCCTTGAGCGAGTTGGGCTGGGAGACCGGATAAAGCATAAACCGAACCAGCTTTCGGGAGGTGAGAAGCAACGCGTGGCTATCGCCCGCGCTCTTGTCTGTAATCCCAGTATCCTGCTGGCCGACGAACCGACCGGTAATCTCGACAGCAAAACAAGCGAAGGCATCCTCAAACTTTTTGACCAGCTTCATCAAGAGGGACAGACGATTATTATAGTAACACATGAAGAACACGTGGCACATCACGCCAAACGAATAATTCACATGAGAGATGGGCGGATTTACAGCGACCTGCCAAGAGACCAGGACCCGGCTTATAAGAAAACGATACAAAATGATGACCGGGAGGAGCTGAAATGAGGGCTGTGATAGGAGTGACTGTTGCTTTTTTTCAACTTTTTTACCAGAGCGTGTACCTTGCGCTGGGACAAATCTGGACGAACAAGACCAGGTCGATACTTACAACTATTGGCATCGTTATCGGGGTCGCTTCGGTAACCGCAGTTATTGCGGCTCTTACGGGGTTAAAGGCCAAAGTGCTGACCCAGGTGGAAACCTTTGGCACTAAGACAGTATTTATTTTCCCCAGACGGCCTGACAAAGGACCAATGCGTCATGCATCGTGGTGGACTATCCGGTTTTTACCCGAACACTTTGACGACATGCTTCAGCATTGTCCCTCGGTGGAACGTTTTAGCCGGATAGGCGGAGTCGGACGATACACAGCCCAGTACGGTGAAAAATCAGTTGATAATGTGGAGGTCACGGGTATCGAGCCTGCTTATCACGAGATCCAAAAGCGGCCTGTTGTCCTTGGCCGGACAATTTCCGTTATTGATAATATGCAGGTACGTCCGGTGTGCCTGATTGACCCGAAGCTGCGTGATGAGCTTCGTCTTGACCGTGATTGCATCGGCCAATCAATTCGGATAGGACATCATGCCTTCGGCATCGTCGGTGTTATCGAGGGACAGCCCGAATTACAGTTTGGGGAGAGCGGCCAGGAGCACTACGAGGTGTTCATTCCCTTTAGGACGACCTTCAAAATGGGAAACCCGTGGATCGCGGCCTTTGCTGCAAGCAAGACGACGGAAGTTACGGAAGAGGCCCAGGCCGAGATAAGCTTTTTCCTTCGGCGCACCCGTCATATCCGGCCGGGTGAACCTGACACATTTCGAGTCGAGTCGGTAAAAAGATTTATGGAGACATTCAGTAAAATAGCGCTAATGGTCACATTAGTAGCGGGCGGTGTCGTGGGTATTTCTCTGCTGGTCGGAGGCGTCGGGATTATGAATATTATGCTGGTCTCGGTATCTGAACGAACTCGGGAAATCGGGCTTCGCAAGGCCGTCGGGGCCAAAAAATCTGCAATTATGACTCAGTTCCTGATTGAAGCGGTGGTATTGTGTTTTATCGGAGGCCTTGTGGGCGTTGGAATCGGCCAGTGCCTGACGTTGGCTATATCAAGTATAAATCCAGTTCTGGACATGACCTATATCCCGGCCTGGGCGATACTTCTTTCATTTGGTTTTGCAGGAACAGTCGGTATCTTTTTTGGAATGTTCCCGGCGATTAAGGCCGCCAGACTTGACCCTATTGAGGCCCTTAGACATGAATAAACAATTTTCTTTAAAGCGATATTGGTTTGTGGTTTTTGTAGGTTTAGCACTATTTCTATTAACAGGCTGTGAACAGATGCCTGCTGGTGAAAAGTATTATGAAATCAAGATTCCACCTGAAAAATTACGGGATATTGAAACGCTCGAACTGGTCAAGGCAGAACAAAGCGAACGCCCGGATGTAAATGAAGTAAAAGTGCCGCCAAAGGAACTTGAACTCACACTCGAACAATGTCGTGCCCTGGCGATGGAAAATAACCTTGACCTTAAGGTGCAGCTCATCAGTCCTGCTATTGCCGCTCAACGGGTCAGTGAAGAAGAGGCACGGTTTGAAGCGGCATTCTTTTCCAATATAAACTATTCTAAAACCGACATGCCCGGAGTTTCGTTTCTTGATGAAATTACTGGCTCACAGCGAGACTATGCCTCCACAGATCTTGGTGTTCAGGTACCTTTGCGAACCGGTGGAACAGTGACGTTCGATTTAGCCGACAGGCGTACCAAGACAAATGCTGAACAAATAACTTTTAATCCTTACTTTAGTTCAAGCCTTTCGGCTTCGATTAGTCAACCGCTGCTGCGAAATGCCGGCAGCAGGACTAATACTTACGCTATTCGCATCGCCGAGTATGAACGCCAGCTTACCGACACAAGAACTAAACTTGAAGTGATACGAATTATCGCTGCTTTAGACCGTGTGTACTGGCGACTTTATGCAGCCAGGAAAGAATTTTACGTGCGAAAAAAACAGTATGAGCTGGCTGAAGCCCAACTTGGCCAGGCTCGGCGTTTCGTCGACTCCGGCCAGAGAGCGCAAATAGAGGTTATTCGTGCTGAGGCCGGTGTGGCACAGCAGCTCGAGGCAATTATCATAGCTGAGAATAGTCTGCGCGACAGAGAGCGCGAGCTTAAGCGAATACTCAACAAGGCAGGGCTGGAAATGCAAACGCCGACAGTATTGATACCCGCGACTAAGCCCGACCCAATTCGTTATGAACTGACAAAACAGCAGTTGACAAACACTGCTATCGAAAACCGTATGGAAATGCTCGAGCTGGAGCTGCAAATCGCTGAAGACATCAGCACAATTGATTATATGCGCAACCAGACGCTTCCTCTGGTTACACTGGATTACACGTATAATATCAGCGGCCTGGGGGAAACGAGGGACGATTCGTTTGATTTACTTTTCGATAAGAGGTTCGAGGACCATCGATTAGGCCTGCAGCTACTGATACCGTTGGGAAATGAGGCGGCCAAGAGTCGTTTGCATCAGGCGTTTTATCAGCGCAGGCAGCGACTGGCCACACGCGCCAGTCGCAGGGCACTAATAGAAATTGAGGTACTCAATGCCATCGACCAGCTCGAAGCGAACTGGCAGCGGATTCTGGCGAGCAGGCAAAATGCGATTCTGGCAGGGCGCCTGTTCGAAGCAGAGAAGAGACAGTTTGAACTCGGCCTGCGGACATCGACGGACGTACTTGATGCGCAAACCAAGTTTGCCGATGCCCAGAGCTCCGAAATCCTGGCACTGGCGGAGCATCAAATAGCACTTGTCGATTTGGGCTATGCGACCGGCACTCTGCTTGGGGCCGCGAAGGTGCAATGGGAACCGATAGTGCCGGAAACAGGCAGCAAATAACAGTACCAAAGCTGTACTATTTTAGTGTATATTCCCGCATAAAACGGCAAGGCCTATCAGAGGACAAAAGTAATATGGATGATAAGGCCACAACATGGCATGATTTTAGCTGGGATTACAGGGCAGCTCGTGTATTACAGATTGCAAACGAGACAGGCATATTTACCACGCTTTCCGATAAGGAAATGTCCTTAGGAGAGCTGTGCCAAAAATGCCATACCAAACCCGACCTAACCGAGCGACTATTAATCGCCTGTACGGCGATGGGGCTACTGGAAAAGCACGGCTATCAATACAAAAATACCGAGCTTTCGAAAACCTATCTTGTCAGAGGACAAAAACTTTATCAGGGGGATATTATCGCTCACTCAGCCGCCACGTGGAATTTCTGGAACAATCTGAAGGACGAGATTCGCATAGAAACTGCCCCGAAGGATGATGTAAAGAACGAGCAGAGAAACTTCATTATGGGTATGCACAATATCGCGGTTGCCGGGCGAGCCGGGATATTCACAGACGACATTGACCTGTCGGGACGAAAAAAACTTTTGGATGTAGGCGGTGGGCCGGGAACGTATTCAATCGCCGCCTGCAGCCGTTTCCCGAAGCTGAAAGCCGTAGTTTTTGACCTTCCTGAAACGATAGCGATTGCGAACGAAGTCATTGCCGCCGAAGGGATGCAGGATAGAGTGACCACACTGGCGGGCAGCTGGGAAGCAGACACATTCGGTGAAGGTAACGATGTGGTGCTGCTTTCCAATATTTTACACGGGCCCGGCAGCAAAGCAGAGATGAAACTCAGGAAAGCAAACGATTCTATGGAGTCCGGCGGGCTGCTGCTGGTACAGGATTTTTTACTAAATGATGAGAAGACAGGCCCGCTGATTCCTGCGCTTTTCAATGTGATGGTCGGTACATATTCTCGCTGTGAATTGCTCTCACTGATAAAAGCTGCCGGATTCGTCCACGACAAGGTTATCGTTAGTTCTGAGGATATCGGATTCACCTGGATTACAGCGGAAAAGCCATAATCGTAAATCCCGGCCTTTGCAGTCATTTCCAATCCTCAAAGCCCTTTCAACTTGGCCAAAGCGAGCAGGATTTTTAATATGATAATGCTCTGTAGAAAACACACGGTGCGGTCATTTCTACAAAGCAAATTCAAAGGTCAATAATCTTATCCGATTTCCTCGTCGAGCCAGCCGAGAAGCTCTTTCAGGTCATCGAGAGTGATATCGCCCATGTGAGCAATGCGGAAAGTCTCCTCTTTGAGCTTACCGTAGCCGTTTCCGAAAATGGTATTGTGCTTTTGCTGTACCGAATTTATCGTCTCCGCGACGTTGATGCCACGGGTATTTTTAATAGTTGTCAGAGTATCTGAGGCAAACTTTTCCTCGCAGAAAAGTGCAAATTTTTCCTTTGCCCAGCCCCTTACAAAATCACCCATTTGTTTATGCCGGCCCCAGACATTTTCCATGCCCTCTTTGAGCAATTTTTTACACTGGTAGTTTAGTGCCATAATATGAGGAATATTCGGTGTAGTAGGGGTCTGGTTTTTTTCTGCCGATTTTGCAAAGAGCTGAAAATCAAAATAATAGCCCCGGCCGGGGACACTCTTGCTTTTTTCAAGCGCCCGGCTGCTTACAGCAGCTACAGCCAGTCCGGGCGGGATTGCAAATGCCTTCTGCACTGAGGCAAGCGCCACATCCCAGCCAAGCTGGTCGAAATGCAGGGGCAGTCCGACCATCGCACTGACCGCATCTACGAAAACCAGAACATCAGGATATTTTCCCTTCATCATCTCACTCACTTCATAGAGCGGATTGGTCAGGCCGGTGCTTGTCTCGTTATATACAAGAGTGACAGCGGCGTATTTGCCAGCAGCAAGTTTTTCATCTATCATTTCAGGCAGAATGGGTTTACCCCAATCGACCTTCAGCTCATCAACGTTTCTACCACAGTTTTTAGCTACGGTCGCCCATTTGTCACTGAAGGCACCACAGCATGTGCACAGGACGGTCTCGTCGAAGCCAACACAATTTCGAATAGCCGCCTCCCAAATCCCGGAAGCCGAGGACGTGGACAAAAAGATGTTCTGTTCGGTGAACAGCATCTTTTTTAGCATATCAACCGTCTCGCCGTGAAGCTGCGCATACTCCTTGCCGCGATGTCCCAGCGTCGGCCGTGCCAACTGCTGCAGGACATCTTCATTGACCTTTACCGGGCCGGGGATAAATAACCTTGGCGGGTTCTTCCAGTCTACCATATAACCTCCTACTAAAAACTACAATTTGTTAATCGTCAAACCCGTATGCACTTTTGGATAAAAGTACGTCGACTTTTGCGGCATCTTTTCGCCGGCGTCAGTAACCATCTTTAGCTGTTGCATTTTAGGCGGTTTGACAAAAAAGGCTACCTGCTTCCGACCGGTATCGACTGCGGCTATTGATTCATCAACCGCGCTTCCGGTATCTTTGACGTATTCTATATTGCCGCCCCCTGCCAGCTCTTTCTCGCCGATTCCCAATAGTTTTTCGAGAACCAGTTTATGTAAAACAGAAATATTAAGCGACTTCCAGGCACTGCTCATACCCGAAGCAGCCAAATCCATCGCCTGCTTATCTTTCAAAACAGCTGCGTAGAAAGCATCATTCCCGCCATAAATTCCGAAAGCATTTCTATCCTCATCATACACCGTTTCCATCATTGCAGACATCTTCTGTCCGGCCTCTACCTTGGCCGCCGGTGTTTGAAAGCGGAATTCAGTAATGTCGAAGTTCTCTTTGAGGGCCTCTATGAGTTTTCCCAACTGGAAATTATCGAGGTTACCGACAAGACGGTGGGTGGCTAAAATCGTCAGCCCTTCGCTGTACATATTCACAAAAGCGGTCATCTGATAGCCCGCTGCCGGATTTTTAGTTTCCTTGTAGTAATTCAAAGCCGTCTCATAGCGATGATGGCCGTCTGCTATGATACAATCCTTATCGACCATCATTTCGGAAATTGTCTTGATGCTGTCCTTCGCAGTTATAGCAAAGAGACGGTGACGTACATCCTGTTCATCAGTGAAATCAATGAGAGGTTCTTTCGCAGCAGCACGTTTAACGATTTCGTCTGCGATGTTCTGCTGGTCTTCGTAAAGCATAAAGACCAGCCCGAACTTGGCCACAGTTGCTCTTTTGAGATTGAGCCGGTCAATCTTCGGCTCGTCAAGGGTTCGTTCATGAGGCCTGACAGTCTTGCCGAATTCTTCAAGCCTTGCCAAGGCAATGAAGCTGCTGCGCCGAAAAGGGATGCCCGCCACCTCAAAATCCTGAACATAAGCATAGATGGCTTCTGCTGAATCCTGTTTTAGGACGCCTTTCTCTATCCAGGTTTTGAGATAGTCGGCGGCCCTTGTGTATTGATTATTGTCTGCATTATCAAAAGAGGTGCTTTTCCCTTTGATTATGCGAACAATATTATACTCGTTTTTATCATAAAGCTGCTCCTGCTGCTCAAGACTGATAACATCATACGGAGGAGAAATACAGCTACCCACGTCGCCAACAACTCCTGCATCAAACCTAAACGCTTTGAACGGCTTAACTTCCATTATCACTGCCTTCTAAGCCTTTCTTTATTCTAATATCATACTTCAGACGCTCTTATAGCAATTCTCAAATTTAAGAGCCTTGTAAAATACTAAAGAAGGAGAAGATTGTCAAATACGAAGATGGCTTGTTTTTTTCAAATGATACGGGACAACAAATATCCGGCAGTTATGACGTTTTCTTTTTCGCCAGGTAATCGTTTATGGCAGTTGCGGCTATTCTACCCTGGCCCATTGCGAGGATTACCGTGGCGGCGCCAAGGACGATGTCTCCGCCGGCATAAACTCCTTCCAACGAGGTTTTACAGTTTTCATCAACGACTATATTGCCCCATTTGTTGAACTCCAGACCGGGAGTGGTCTGGCGAATCAACGGATTCGCAGTGTTCCCTATTGCAATAATCAAAGTGTCCACATCAATTTGGAACTCCGAGCCTTCAATGGGAAGAGGCCTTCGTCGGCCGGATTCGTCCGGCTCGCCGAGCCGATACTTGAGACATTCAATGGCAGTTACGCAGCTATTTTCATCACCGATGACTCGTTTTGGACTTTGCAGTATATGAAATTCGATGCCTTCCTCTTTTGCGTGGTGGACTTCTTCGACTCGAGCGGGCATTTCCTTTTCGGTCCTCCGATAGACCAAGTAGACCTTTTCTGCTCCGAGTCTTACAGCCGTTCTGGCTGAGTCCATAGCAACATTTCCGCCACCAACAACGGCGACCTTTTTCGAGCGAGCGATGGGAGTGTCAGCCCCTTTGCCGAAGTCGTATGCCTTCATGAGATTGGCGCGGGTTAGGTATTCGTTGGCACTATATACACCGACAAGAGATTCGCCCTCGATACCCATAAATCTCGGCAGGCCGGCTCCGACGCCAATATAGACTGCATCAAAGCCGTCTTCTTTCATCAACTTCTCGATAGTCCTCGTTCTGCCGACAACAAAGTTGCAGACTATTTTGACACCCATTTTGGTCAAGGTATCGATTTCCTCCTGCACGATGGCTTTAGGCAATCTGAATTCCGGGATTCCATAGACCAATACGCCGCCGGTTTTATGAAAGGCCTCGAACATAGTAACATCATGGCCGGCTCTTCGGGTATCAGCAGCAGCAACAATTCCGCCGGGGCCTGAGCCGATTACAGCGACTTTCATTCCTGTCTCGGCTGCGACGGCCGGAATGATCTCTTCCTGGTCAAGGTCGGCGACGAACCGCTCCAATCGCCCGATAGAAACGGCCTTAGTGGGGTCTTTGAATTTAAGGCCGACGGTGCATGTTTGCTGGCACTGGACCTCCTGCGGACAGACCCGGCCGCAGACGGCCGGCAGGAGTGAGTTTTCTTTGATGATAGCAAGTGCTTTTTTGAAATCGCCATCGGAAATAGCCGCTACAAAATCCTGTATTCTTATCTTGACTGGACAGCCCTTAATACAGGGGGCGTTCTTGCACTGAAGACAACGCATTGCTTCAAGTCGAGCATGGGTTTCGGTATAGCCGGTCGCCACTTCGTTGACATTGGCTCTTCTCTCAACGGGGTCCTGCTCAGGCATATCCTGTGCAGGTATTTCGTATCTTTCGGCGGGTTTAATCTTACCGGTTTTCTGCTTGTTGAGAAGCTGCTGCAGAAGTTCCTGTCTTTCTTTGTCCGTCACTGTAACAAGTCCCTATGGATTGATTATTGATATTCGGAAAAAACGTTAAAAACAGTCCCTCTTCAATATTCTATTTGTCCAGGCCTATTTTGCATTTGTGTTTTTTATACCGTTCGTAGGCCTGTTGTTCCTGGTCTTTATAGGCGTTTAACCTTTTCATCATCAAATCGAAGTCGACTTTATGGCCGTCAAATTCCGGGCCGTCAACGCAGACGAACTTGGGTTTGCCGTCGTATTCGACCCGGCAGCCGCCACACATACCGGTGGCGTCAACCATAATCGTGTTGAGCGAGACCTGTGTGGGGATGTCAAACTGCCTTGTCACCTCGCAGCAGAACTTCATCATTATGGCCGGGCCGATTACAACAACCAGGTCCGGTTTCCTGTCTCGCCGGCAAACTTCTTTCAGAGGCTCAGTCACCAAAGCTTTTCGTCCATAAGAGCCGTCATCGGTTGTTAAAATCAGTTCGTCAGAAATTTTGGCAAAGTCGTCTTCAAGGATAAGCAATTCTTTGTTTCTTGCTCCAAGGATACTGACGATTGTGTTACCCGCCTCTTTCAGGGCTTTTGCGATAGGCAGCAAAGGGGCATTGCCGATGCCGCCGCCGACACAGACAACAGTACCAAAATTTTCAATATGGGTAGGCTTACCTAACGGGCCGGTGACGTTAGCAATTTCATCACCCTGCTGCATATCAGCCAACTCGGCGGTAGTCTTGCCGACCCGCTGCCAGATTAGACGGATAGTGCCCTTTTCCGGGTCGACACCGGCGATTGTCAGTGGAATCCGCTCACTGTATTCATTATTTATACTAATAATAACAAATTGGCCCGGCTTTCTTTCATTCGCTACAAGTGGGGCCTCAATCTCGGCGGTGAAAACATCTTCTGAGAGCTGTCTTTTAGACACGATTTTGTGCGACACTTCTTACTTCCTTTATATGAAAATCTCGAAAAAACCATTACTTTGTCCTTCCTAATCTCTCTGCCAATTAGGAGCAGACATTCTATTGATGAAGACCGGACCTGCCCGAGGCTAATCGACTACCTGCTGTTCACGGTCTTTGGTCAGCTCTACTTTTTCATCTTTCGGTTTTAGAGGTGAAACCGTAGACTTGCTTTTAGTCGAAACTTCGACAATTGGAATGGACGGCTTTTCCTGCCGTTTGGTTTCAGGCGATTTGGCCTCCGGCTCAGCAAGAGCAAGGATGGCTTTTCGCACAACCTCTTCGGCGGGCTCATCAGTCAACGAACGTAAGTATATAGAAGACGAATGGGGACTTTGTTTGGCCCAAACCAATTTTTCTCGAACCAATTCTAAAAGCGCCAGGAATAATCCAACCATCACGACACGGGTGGGCTTAGACTCAAATATGCTCTCGAAACTTGTCGGGCCCTCCGTCTGCAGGCGGTGTAAAAGCTCTATCTGATACAAATCAATAGGCGTATCGTCCTTGATGTGCCTTATTGCACGGTCCGCACCTGTAGCCTCTATAAGCGAAGCAAAGGCTCCCAGCAGGTCCCAAACACTTACATAATCAAGGTCTATCGGCGGCTCAGCGTCAGGATTAAGGCCCTCGATAATACTGTCGGGACGCGGGAAACGTTCCTTATGTCTATCGGCGGCGTCGTTTAGCAGATTAGCAGCGTCTTTGAACTTTTTGTACTCAAGAAGCTGACGGATAAGCTCTGTACGGGGGTCAGAAAAATCAGCATCCTGTAACTGCTCAGGTTCCGCTTTCGGCAGGAGCATTGCCGATTTTATCTGCATCAACGTCGCGGCCATGACTAAAAAATCGCCGGCCAAATCAATATCAAGGCTCTTGAGCATTTCAACGTAGCGGATGTACTGGTCGGTGATTCTGGCAATGGGGATATCGTAAATATCAACCTCTTCCCTGCGTACCAAATACAAAAGTAAATCCAAAGGCCCTGCAAATATGTCAAGATCTACGCGATAATCAGCCAATTTATGCCCTCGGTATTATTGCTTCTGTTTTTCTTGAGATTCCAGGATTTGCCGCGCTCGCTGTGCGTGTTTCTCCAAAACCTGCAACTCCGGTCCTTCTACGCCAGATATCGGATATAAATTTGAAGTATTCTCGCCGGTGACTACTGCCTCAATTTTATAATCAGCGAGTAATTGTTTGGCCATCTCGGCTTCAATATAATCTGTGAACTCTGCAATTGTAACAAGTTTATCGGCCATTATTAAGCTCCCAATCCTACGGCCTTTCGGGCCTGGGCGAGTGTTTTGGCGGCTACGGTTTTTGCCCGCTCAGCACCATCGGCCAAGACTTTTTTGACGTAATCGATATTTCCTTCAAGCTCGGTCCTCTTTTGTCGGTACGGCTTGAAATAATCTATCAACAGCTCCGCGAGGCGTTCTTTGGCCTCACTATAACCCATACCGCCATCACGGTATCTTTTCTCCCACTCGGCCAATTCGTCCGCTGAGGCGACCAGTTTCAAAAGTGAAAAAACGTTGCATTTGTCAGGGTCTTTGGGCTTATCAACCGGTGTCGAGTCGGTAACGATACGCATAACTTTTTTACTGAGGCTTTTTTCAGGCTCAAATATCTCGATTGTATTTCCATAGCTTTTGCTCATCTTTTGGCCGTCGGTACCGGGTACGACAGCTACGGATTCGATGATGTGTTCGGATGGGACAGTGAAGATTTCGCCATAGGCGTTATTAAAACGGATGGCGATGTCACGGGTGACCTCGATATGCTGCTTCTGGTCGGCGCCGACAGGAACTAAATCGGATTTGTAAATCAAGATGTCAGCAGCCTGAAGGACTGGATATGCAAACAGGCCGTGATTGGGACTGATGCCCTGAGCAACTTTTTCCTTGTAGCTTGTGCACCGCTGCAAAAGCCCCATTGGGGTGATGCAGGAAAGCAGCCAGGTCAATTCGGTAACCTCAGGCACATCAGATTGCCGCCAGAAAACGGTTTTTTCCGTATCAAGGCCCAGGGCCAGATAATCCATTGTGACATCAAGCGCGCGTTTTGTAACTTCCGCTGGTGACGGATTGCTGGTAAGAGCGTGGTAATCAGCAATAAAATAAAAACAATCGTGCTCGGCCTGTAGTTGGATGTGCTGGCGCATCGCCCCAAAGTAATTGCCTATGTGCAGGCTGCCGGACGGTTGTATGCCTGAAAGAACTCTCAAATTAGCCTCCTGATATTTCAAAACGAAAACATTATACAAACTCCGCCTTAAAATAACAGTATTTGAGGCAAATGTCAAAGTTTTTACGCTCGGATTAGCCCGTTGCACAGGGCATACGTCCTTTTTGCATCTTTCGGCACGCCAATGTAAAATGGCCGTTATTGATTGTGCATACTTAGGGACCAAACCAGGCGCGATGAGGAAACTCCGGGCTAAACAAAGTAAAACAGCCCGAAAACACCGACACTGCGACCCTTGCACGAAGCAGATGTGCCGAGAGTCACCGGCCTATCAAAACACCTTGGCTCCAATCCCAAACACTCCCCGCCGCGCTTGGGATGATTCTTAATGTGTAATAAAGCGCAAATAGCACCAGCACTCATGAAGAGCCGGTCTCAACAATTAAGCCCTGCCGATCGACTTCAGGTACCTTTTGGTCTTGCGAAGTCCCATTCTGGAGGCTTTCTTTTTAACGGCATCTGTCTTGCGCCCGAGCCTTTTAGCTATCTTGGAGGTGGGATTGGTCGGGAAAAGTTTCTTCAGCAGGTTGACATCGGCTTTTGACCAGAGGCCCTTCGGGGCTTTCTTCTTCTTTGCCTTTTTCTTTGTAACTTTTTTCTTTTTAGCCATTTTATGCTCCCTTTCGCTAAATGACATTCAGCATAATTCGTCCCTAACATCTGTGCACTTCAACTATCTCAAATACAATTTATGTCTGATATGTCATAGTGTCAAGGATTTTTCGCAATTTTGAAACAGAAAAAAATAATATTCCGTCCCCCAATACTGGTTGTTCCAAAATTGGAGTTTTTCCCCCGGACTTTACATTGGCGAGCTTTCGGGTATACTTAATCGTCGCTGTGGCAGAGATTAGAAAAAACTCGGTTGGCATCGTTCAGACTCAAACGATACGAGTAGTTGAGAAGGAACAGCCTCTGGAGCTGGAGTGCGGCAAGAGATTAGCTCCGATTGATGTTGTATATGAGACCTACGGAGAACTTAACGAGGCTGGCGACAATATCGTATTGATTTGCCATGCCCTTAGCGGTGATGCCCATGTCGCCGGTTACCACAGTCCTGACGACAGAAAACCAGGCTGGTGGGATGTCATGGTCGGGCCGGGGAAAGGTATCGACACAAATAGGTATTTTGTTATTTGCTCAAATTTTTTAGGCGGCTGCAGCGGTACGACCGGGCCAGGTTCAATTAATCCGGAAACAGCAAGGCCGTACGGTCTCGACTTTCCGATTATAACTATCGGTGATATGGTCAGAGTACAAAAGCTGCTGCTGGATAAACTTGGGATAAAAAAACTTCTGGCGGTTATTGGAGGCTCAATCGGAGGAATGCAGGTTTTGCAGTGGGCAATTGAGTATCCCAACTTCGTCAAGGCTGCTATTCCCATTGCCACGACTACCCATCTCGGTGCCCAATCGATTGCCTTCGACGCAGTTGGCAGAAACGCCATTCTGGCCGATGCGGACTTCGCCGACGGACAATACCACGGACAACAGGGTCCCGATAGAGGCCTGGCAATTGCAAGAATGATAGGCCATATTACATACCTCTCCGAGCAAAGAATGCGCGAGAAGTTCGGGCGAGAATTGCGAAGCGCAGAAGATTACAGTTACGGCTTTAATTCCGAATTCGCCGTCGAGACGTACCTGGCCCATAAAGGGCAAACATTCGTGGAAAGATTTGACGCCAATAGTTACCTTTACATAACGAAGGCCGCCGACTACTTTGATTTACAGAAGGACTACGGCTCGCTGACAAAGGCCTTTGCCAATGTCAAATCGAGATTTTTCGTAGTCAGTTTTGCAAGCGACTGGCTATTCGCGCCCGAGCAATCCAGGGCGATAGTGGATGCCCTTGCTGCCAATCGCAAAGATGTAAGCTATTGTGATATCAATTCATCCTACGGCCACGATGCGTTTTTGCTGGAGCCGGAGGTCCTCGGGACCTTTCTCTGCTGTTTTCTGAAGGCGACTTTCGACCCCGGCGGGGGACAACAGCCGTGTTCCTGCTATGCACGTAGTATGCGGGCGCTCAGCCAGGTCGAACAGGCCCACTGGGCGCGCGTGGATTATGAACTGATTGAATCTCTCATCGAGCCGGACAGCACAGTGCTCGATGTCGGATGCGGAGACGGACGGCTCCTCGCCAATTTAATACGCGACAAAAACATCAAAGGCAAGGGCGTTGAACTTGACCAGGAGCTTGTCCTGGATTGTATCTGCCGGGGCCTGCCGGTCATCCAGCAGGATGTTGAGCAGGGATTGGGCTACTACGCTGACAAGAGCTTCGACTACGTCATACTCTCGCAGACGGTGCAGACGCTCAAGGCCCCGCAGAAGGTCTTTGAGGAGCTGCTGCGAGTGGGCAAGAAGGTCATCGTCAGCTTTCCCAACTTCGCTCACTGGCGGTGCAGGGCGCAGTTGCTCTTCCGCGGCATAGCTCCGGTCACCAGGCCGTTGCCATTCGGCTGGCACGACTCGCCGAACATACATTTTTTATCGCTGAAAGATTTCGATGAGTTCTGCAGACATCTGGGAGTCAAAGTCGAAAAGAAGATTCCTCTCAGTAAGAGGCATCTGCACCCGGTGAGCTTTGTGCCAAACCTCTTTGCCGAGCAGGTAGTATATGTAACAAGCAGAGACACATAAGTAAAAGCAAAGCTATTTAAAGGAAAAAAACAATGAAGCAGGTTGAACGCATAGGAGTATCGCTGGAAAAGAAACTGCTTTCGAAGTTTGACAAGCTCATTACCAAACAAGGTTATCAGAGCCGGTCCGAAGCGCTCCGCGACCTGATTCGTCAGCAGTTGAGCAGCGAGCGTCTGAGTAACCCCCAGGCCAGGGCTGTCGCTGCGGTTTTCCTGGTCTATGACCACCACGCCACAATGGTCCAGCAGAGGCTGATAGACCTGCAGCATTCGCATCTGCTCCAGGCAATCTCGTCTCTGCACATACACCTCGATGAGCATGATTGTCTGGAGGTTATAATCCTGCGGGGCCGTATCGGCCAGATCAACAATGTAGCCGAAAACATAGTCAGCACAAAGGGCGTCAAGTTGGGACGCATCAACATCGTCACAACCGAGTACGAATCCGCTTCCTGATTTGCAGGACTCATTCTCCCCGGCCAAGTTGGCCAGGCAGCAATTCGAGCTTGACATCCGAAAAGCCGATGGTTTTAATATATCTGGTAGCGGGCGATTAGCTCAGTTGGTTAGAGCGCACGGATCACACCCGTGAGGTCACTGGTTCGAATCCAGTATCGCCCAGTTGTATAAGTCAAGCTGAATGCTATACTTGGAATACTCATTGATTCGATATAAAGATTTGGAGGTTAATAGTGAAAATGGCTGGAAAAATGAATTCGCCCAAGACACCTGACAATATAAAGAGCAACGAACACTGCCTGGATCGTCGCGATATGCTTCGGGCAGCCGGTGCCGCGGTATTGGCAGCCTCGGCTTTTCCACTGAACTGGGCAGCCGCCGCCGAAAAGAAAAAACAAAAGGTCCTCTACTTCACACGTTCGGCTGGTTATGAGCACGACGCCGTCAAGCTCAAAGATGGCAAGCCCGGCATCTCCGGCAGAATCCTCACCGAACTGGGTAAACGCCACGGTTTCGATGTCGTCTGTACCAAAGATGGCCGCGTCTTCGACGGCGACCTCGACCAGTACGATGCTATCGCATTCTACACCAGCGGCGTCCTCACCAAGCCAAACGAAGCCAAGACTCCGCCAATGTCAACTAAAGGCAAGAAGAAGCTGCTGAGCACCATCGCTGCGGGCAAAGGCTTTGTGGGTTTCCACTCAGCCACGGATTCTTTCCACTCCAAGGGTCCCAGAGACCAAAACCAGACCAAAGTCGACCCCTATATCGCGATGCTCGGCGGTGAGTTTATCGTCCACGGCGACCAGCAGGAGGCCATAATACGCGCCGCCTCGCCCAAATTTCCCGGCGTCAAGAAATTCGGCGAATTTCAAAAACTCAAAGAAGAGTGGTACACCCTGAAGAACTTCGCCAAAGACCTGCACGTGATACTCATCGAGGATAATGAAGGTATGAAAAACGACTGCTACCAGCGTCCGCCGT
>Ga0315549_1000790_pt1 | contig 36309 bp, 27 predicted proteins | sample SalMarSW160200MG_FD_203101 | JGI IMG/M metagenome (GOLD analysis project Ga0315549, IMG submission 203101) | Salt marsh sediment microbial communities from the Plum Island Ecosystem LTER, Massachusetts, United States - Salt Marsh Sediment SW1601-200 ... | reverse complement strand
GCCCGCCGCTGACGCCAAAGCGATACAACTGCGTATCAATGGTCGGAATCTGGCTCAAACCAACGACCACATGTACGGTTCTTATGTTGCATTGGGGGTTATCGACAGTGATTTTACTAAGAGGCATTTTCCCGATGACCCGGCTGGGAACGCCTACATCTGTGCCAGCGGTGAAGCGGACTTGAGTTACAAAGGTGACAATCCGAATAGATATCGCGACTATTATGAGAAGAGTACCAACATAGCTGAGGATGACTTCAACGATTTGATTAACTTGGTTTATGTGCTGAATAACACACCGCCGGAGACGTTTGTCCAGGATGTCAGCCGGGTTATCAATCTTGAGCAATGGCTGCGTTACCTTGCTGTTGATGCGCTGGCGGGCAATCTTGAAGGCGGCCTGACCACTCCTAGAGGTGATGACTATGCGCTGTATCGCGGCAGAAAAGATACACGATTTTGGCTGCTCCCTCACGATCTTGATACGTTATTCGGCCAGGGCGACCACTCGCCTGACATCCATCGCAGTATCTTTGTCTATACCGGACTGGACGGCCTACATGAGCTGCTGACGCATCCGGATATTATCCCCTTGTATTACAGCCAGCTCATCGACCTGATCGACACGGTTTTCTCGCCCGAGCAGTTCGATCCATTGGTGGACGAGCTGCTGGGTGACTGGGTGCCGAAATCTATGACCGATGATATAAAGCAGTTCGTTGTACAGCGCAACGCCGCCGTCCTGGCTCAAATATCTAAATAGCCAAAATCTAAATTCTAAATCCTAAATAATATCAAAATTCTAATTTCAAATGTTCGAAACGTTTTGGATTTTGGTCATTTGAGTTTGTTTAGAATTTAGATATTAGAATTTAGAATTTTAAGCCTGCAGCTCAGGATTAGTATGAAATGACTGTGCTAATCTTGTAGCTGCCGAGTTTTTCTCTGCCGGCCAATTCTTTAAGCTCCACAAGAAAGGTGATGCCGACGATTTGTCCTCCGATTTTTTCGATTAGCTGACAGGCTGCTGCCATTGTCCCGCCGGTCGCTAAAAGGTCATCGACCATTAAGACCTTGTCCCCTTCTTTTACAGCGTCTTTATGAACCTCCAGCGTATCGGTGCCGTACTCCAGGTCGTAAGTGACACTTTCAGTTTTGAAAGGCAGTTTGCCTTTTTTTCGTATAGGGACAAAGCCGACCCCGAGCTTTTGTGCAACAGCCGCTCCGAAAATAAATCCTCTCGCCTCCACAGCAGCAACGTATTCAACCTGTGGCGAGCCTGTCCTTCTCCGGCTCGGCGAGCCTCCGCCGAGACGAGTCGAATCTACGCCGGCCCCCGCAGCTTCTTGTGAAGCAAGAGCGGGGGTAAAACCTGCGCATAGTGCATCTACGGCTGCTGAAAAAGCCTTCGTATCTGCTAACAAGGGCGTGATATCGCGGAATAAAATCCCTTTTTTTGGCCAATCAGGTATGCTGCGGATATACTTTTCCAGGCCTGTCCCTTTGGGTTCGACAGGCTCACCACAAGTATTTGTCATTTATTGTCTTTCCCTGGCACTATCAACCGTTCTTGATTCTCGTTGAGTATCTCCGCAGGACGTGGCGCCAGCCATCCCAGCGACCTGTCAGCGGAGTATCCAACATCGAGCATCAAGTATCTATTGTTAGCATTTTACCGGCGAAATACAAGTTTTCTTTACTGTATTATTTCGTATTGCGTATCGCGTCGAGCCAGGATTTCTGCCCTCTGTCCTCTGTTCTCCGTTCTATGTCTTCCGTCCTCTGTCCTCCGACCTTTGCCTTCCGTCCCTTCGACTTCGCTCAGGGAAGACCTCCGTCCTCCGTCATCCCCGCCTCTGCCGGCTAAACTTCGTCTCTCGTCCATCCTCCCTTGCCCTTTTACCATTTGCTCTATGTCATCAAAACACATTAAGGCCTGCTTTAAGATTGTGAGCTTTATAATGATTTTCGCCTTCAAAAATTGTTTACAAGTTGTAAAATAACACTTTTGGAGACTATATGGCGCAGACCTCTAAAATTGAATGGACCGAATCTACTTGGAACCCCGTTACCGGCTGCACAAAGATTAGTATAGGCTGCCAGAACTGCTATGCCGAACGTATGGCTTTAAGACTGAAGGCAGCCGGTAGTCCCAACTATGCGAATGGTTTCCGTGTCACAGCACACCCATACGCTCTTAAAATACCCCTTCGCTGGAAGCAGCCTCGCATTATATTTGTTAATTCTATGAGCGATCTGTTTCACAAGGACATTCCCTTTAGCTTTGTAGCGAAAATCTTTGAAGTTATGTGTCAGGCATCTCATCACAGATTTCAAGTGTTAACAAAACGAAGTAAGCGTTTGATACAATTGAGTTATAAACTACCTTGGCCACAGAATGTATGGATGGGCGTCACCGTCGAAACTACGGATTACCTTTGCCGGATAGACCACTTACGGAAAATCCCTGCGGTAGTAAAGTTTATATCCTTCGAGCCGCTTCTGGGTCCTATCCCCAACATCGACCTTACCGACATAGATTGGGTAATCGTTGGAGGTGAATCCGGCCCCGGCGCAAGGCCGATGAAACCGGAATGGGCTAAGGACATTCGTGACCAGTGCTTTGCTGCTGGCGTTCCCTTTTTCTTCAAACAATGGGGAGGTATAAATAAGAAGAAAAACGGTCGCATGCTTGACGGCCGTACGTGGAATGATTTGCCGATGTCATCTGGGCCTAGCCATTCTGCGAAGAATTTGCCGGAACTAAGTTATGTATAAGCTGCCATCTGCTAAGGATGATGACCTGTATATTCCAATTGTGCGAGAATGGTCCAGCGACAAGCACTATTTCCTTATGCGGTACATTGATGCTTTCACAACATCTATGAAAGGTAAAAAATGGCAGGGATTACACTACATTGATCTTTTTGCAGGCGCAGGAATTGAGAAATTAGAGACATCTCAAAAGCTTGATTGGGGCTCACCTATAATCGCCGCAAAAGCCCCTCATCCGTTCGATAGGCTACATCTGTGTGAAAAGCTTAAACGGAAATACAATGCTCTCAAATCTCGAATCGATAAAATAAGACCGGACTCACAAGTTCTCTATGGAAATGCAAATAAAAAGATTCATGATATTGTAAAAGAGATACCTCAAGGAACATTGTCACTCGCCTTTCTTGACCCGTATGGCCTACATCTTGAATTTGAAACTCTAAAAGTATTGTCAGATGTAAGAGCGGATCTGATTATCTTCTTTCCAGACTATCTCGATGCCCTAAGGAATTGGGAACATAATTATTTGGATAATCCAGACTCAAACCTTGATCACTGTCTTGGTTCAGGTGCAGATTGGCGTTCTATATTAGACAATACCACTCGCAACAACTTAGCTGAGGTCTTGCGAAAATTGTATGTTGGCCAGATTAGATCGCTTGGCTACACCGAATTTGAATATGAGCGTATAAGAATGAATAACCATCCATTATACATATTAATCTTTTGTTCGCGTCATTCACTTGCGGCCAAACTGTGGCGCGGGATAGCAAGGAAAAAACCCAATGGACAACGAACTTTCCCTTTTGAGTAACTTAGCTCTTACTTCTCAATATCAAAATAGAATTCCGAACAAAATGTGTAGTCTGTGCTTATACGAATGTGCCTGTTAATAATTATCCCCCTTATCTTCTTTAATATTAAGAACTTACAAAAATACTTCAGAAATGTCTCACAAACTAAATGTCCAAATGCAAGCTAAATTCAACCTAAAATCAATAAAATATGATATATTTCTAACAAACAATTTTTCTTTATCCTATCCACCCTTCTTTCCTATGTCACCTATTCTACCAACATCTTTTGTTGATAAATGTTTCACGTGAAACATTCAGTGTAGTTCACAATCTCATAAGCATATCGACTATACATACAAACAGTGATCGTCATTGCGAGGCCGAATGAAGTGAGGTCGTGGCAATCTCCCTGTTGCGAAGGTATGAGATTGCTTCAGCCTAAAGGCCTCGCAATGACACAAAAACGCTGGTTTGCCTCCGTGAGCAGTTACCGGAATTTTAAAAATCCATCAGCAGGGGGATATTATAGTGAAGCTACACGGCTTTATCCGCCTATGGCGGATGGCATCCTCACATACCTGCATGCGCGTAGCCGCTTCGGCGAAACCCGCCGGAGCATACCCTCCTTCGCCAAGGCTACGGAGGGTTACCCTTTTCGCATTCATCCACGGGTTTACACCCGTGGCTTTCTGCGAAGGCGGGTAAATTTTGTGCCGGGTATTAGAGCAGGAACCATCATAAATTAGGCTCTTTAAAGGACCCACAGCCTTATTTGTTTTAATCCCGCCTGGAATTCCAATTGTGTTCTATTACCTTATCAAAGCCAACTTTAGAAGGTGGTCCTATGACCGAGACACACTATTTTCTCAGTTCATTGTACCTGGCTGATGAGATCGTACGTTTCCTAACAATTGTTTCACGTGAAACATTTTTTTAAAAACACGATTTTTAACCCGATAAAGTTGCAGAATTTTCACTCAATATTCCGAAATATCATACAGATAAAGATTCGAGCTTTTATTAAGAAGCAATTACTTGCTGTGCCTTTGGCGCGTTCACCCCGTGAGATGGATGGCCTGCGGCCTATCTCACGGGGTAAGTTGAGTTGTTATAAGATTGATAATTTACACAATATCAGTAAAATGAGCAAACAATAGCAATTTTCACACAATCGATATGAAGGAGAATTAATATGGAGACAAAAAACCGTCAGAAGCCAAAACATCTTGGCAGAGGTCTGGAATCTTTAATAGGTCCGATAACAAGCAATGTATCAGCGATACAACAGTCATCATCTGAGCAGGAAGAAGCTCCTATGTTCCCTCCTGACAAAGAGTTACGTGAATCGCTGCGGGAAATCAACATATCTGCCATATCACCGAATCCATATCAGGCACGAACGGTTTGGGATGAGCAGGAATTAGCAGATTTGGCTGAGTCAATCAAAGCCAACGGCATAATTCAGCCCATCATTGTTCGCCCTGCCGGACCGGGATATGAGCTAATAGCTGGAGAACGCCGATTCAGAGCCGCACAGATGGTTTCGCTAACAACCATACCGGCACTGGTTCGACAGGCAACGGACGAACAACTGCTGGAATTGGCGTTGGTAGAGAACATTCACCGAAGCGACCTCAATCCAATCGAACGCGCCAAGGCTTATCAAAACTATCTAAGCACTTTCTGTCTTACCCAGGCCGAAGCTGCTGGAAGACTTGGCGAAGACCGCTCCGTCATCGCTAACTATCTGCGAATATTAGACTTACCAGATGAAATAAAACAGATGTTAAGCGATGGCCGGCTAAGTATGGGCCACGCACGAGCGATACTTGCTCTGCCGACCGATGAGCTTCGGCGAAAATTAGCCAACCGGGCGCTGGCAGGCCGACTGAGCGTCCGTGAGGTCGAAAGATTAGTCAGAAAATACCTTATAAGCAATAATCAGGCTAAAATTACCGCACGCTCAAAACCGGCTCATATACAGGAACTCGAAAGCAACCTCAGCCGACAGCTCGGCACAAAGGTAATCATCGAAACCCGCAAAAACGGCCAAAGAGGCAGGATTATCATCGAATTTTACTCTCTGGACGAATTTGACAATATTGCAGAAAGGCTCGGCCTGGCGACCATAGAGCAGGTTTGAATAGGGGGCTAAAATCATATTTGCCTATTTCCCCAAAAAGCGGTAAAATATTAGTGTGCTTATCAGACAAACGCTTGGTGGAAAAGCAATAAATCCAGACCATCCGTATAAAAAGTTAAGAGCGTCCGCCAAGCCTTAAGACATCGGAAATTTCTTAAAGAAAGGTGAATAATATGTTGTGCGTAAAGAAGGATCACTGGATAGTGTCCCTCATCACAGTGACAATGACATTGCTTAGTACCGGCCTGTGCATGGCGCAGGGTCAGGCAGATACAATCGATTATATAGCCAAGCTTAATAAAATAGGCATAGCCGGACGTTCTGAAAGCGATAACGCAGCGCCATTCTATGAAAAAGCAATCGAACTTTATGTAGAAAAGCCAAAGGACCTAAAAGTTTCAGGAATAATCTTACCTAAAGATTTACCTGCACAACAGCAAACTATGCTGAGAAAATGGGTACAGGATAATAGTGCGGCTCTTGAGCAACTGCAACTTGGCGGTCAGAAATCATATTGCTGGTTCACACAAACCGGACAGATACCGCCGACTGAGTCGAATCGATCAATGACAATAAGAGATTTAGCGAGGGCACTGAGTTTTCGGGCAATGCTTCAGGCCGAAGAGGGCGGAGTCAGCGATGCAGTCAACGATATTGAGACACTGTATGGACTTGGAGCACACAGCGAAGCTGGTCCGAGACTCTTGGTAGAAAAACTTATAGGAATAGCTATAAAAAGCATGGCCATAAAGGTTGCATTTAATATCCTTAGTGAAACAACAGTTAATATCGATTTAATGAAAAATCTGCAGAATCAGTTAGAGCAGCTTTCGACAAACCCAAACGAGCCGTTTGATGTTCGCGGCGAAAAATTTTATATGCAAGAACAAATTGAAACAGACCCTAAAGCTGCTCCTCTTAAACCATATTTACAAAACGTTCTTGAATACTATGACACAATGGCGGCCAAAACACCCTGGCAGATACACAATGAACCGGCTCAAGCCCCACCAAGTGGCGATTCTTTAATGACAGACATGACCAAGGTAATAGAGATTGAATATCGCAGCAGAGCGGATACACAGGCCTTAATAACAACGCTCGCCGTCCTGCGATACAAAAGTGACAAAGGCGGTTATCCTGCAGCGCTGCCGGAGCTTGTTTCGGCCGGCTATATCAAAGAGCAGCCGATAGACCCATTCAGTAACAATCCTTTAGTTTACAAACAAGGACAAGATAATTTTACACTCTATAGTTTCGGAGCAGATTACGATGATGATGGCGGCCAGCCCAGCAAATGGGGCGCTGGCGAAGAAGGTGGCGACCAGGTTTTCTGGCCTATCAAGCCAGCGGCAAGTACACAAGAACAAGTAGCTGAGCGAAAACTTCCGACAGGGCCTGAGCAGGAAAAGCTGACCGCGTCACTGAACCGTGCTGTAATAACCGGTGACGCAAACAAGGTGCAATCCCTTATCTCAGAAGGCGCAGATATTAATGGAAAGGGCCGGCAGGGCTGGACATCACTGCACACCGCAATTTGGTATGGTAAAAATGAGGTGGTGGAGCTGCTCATATCCAAAGGAGCCGACATAAACGCAAAAGACGACCGCGGAAATTCTCCCCTGCACTTTGCAGCAATTAAAGGCAACAGCGATGCGGCGAGTTTGCTTATTGCTAAAGGCGCTGATATCAATGCAAAAACTTCAGCTCAACAAACGCCACTGCTGTTCGCTGTAGAGTACAGCCGCAAGGACATAGTGGAGCTGCTAATTGCCAGGGGCGCCGATGTCAATGCACAGTCAGGCAACGATAACGCGTTGTCATTGGCAAAAAGGAAGAACAATAATGAAATTGAGGACCTGCTGCTCAAACACGGTGCCGAAGAACCAACGTCGGTCCTGATGGACGAAGGGCTCTATGGTCGTGGAAATCTGACAGAGCAACCTGTCCCAATCCAACCGAGCGGATTAGAGCCGTACATGGATTTTGAAGAACAGACGCAACGCAGAAGCACTCGAGCCGTAAGAAGCGGCGGCAGGTTAGATATACTTGCCGATCCCAACGAAATAAAAGCCAGAATCAAGACATTTGAGGGCCTTGAAAAAGCAATAGAGGAGATTGACGGCAAAAGTCGGAGTGAAAAAAGTGCCTGGCTTCAGAGCAGGATTGATAACAGAACAAGTCTGCTCAGGATGGTAGAACGACAGGTCGAGCAGGAGCTGACTTTCGTACGTAATATCGCAGTTGAAGAAAAAGCTGAAAAAACAACAAAGATAATTGATTATGTGTTATCGAGCAGGGATGACGTATTCGGCAAAGTTCGCAAAGAGCTTTTGGTGCAGAGAAGAGAGGCGAGGCAGAATCAAACCGGCAGCAATGCCGGAGCCGGACCACGTGGTCGTGGCCGAGATAGAGATAGGACCAGCCGGGGTAGAGCCGGCCGAGGAGCAAGAGGCAGAAATCCTCAGGAAGGATACATAGCGGGTCAATTTCCGGAACAAACTATGGCAGGACCGTACGGGCTTAGAAGCGAGTCAGACGAAGGCCAAGAATTAGATCCCGAAACCGAAGACAAAATCCGTCAGTGGCTGCAAACCACCATTGATAACAAAGACAGTTTACTGCAATTTGTGCACACAGATATCCAAACACAATATGCCTCTATACGGGCGGTCGCTGTTGAGGAAGAAGCGAAAAAGACAACAGCGGCCTTTGATGGGATACTCCTAAGGAGAGAAGAGCGGTTCGAGGACATCGTTCAGAAAATGGAGGAGCAAGCCCAGAGAGAATCACAGCAAATAAACGACCCTCGCGACCGCAACCTCAGAACAACCAGAGGAAGATATGAGCAGGATGCACACATGAGGGGACAAGAACAATTTGGGGATGAATCTGCACCCCGAACTCGGCGACGCCGTTGATTTTTGTATGAGCCATATAATCCTGTGCTGTGCCTTTCGGACTGTGACATAGAAAAGCCCCGATGTGACTTTTCAATATATCAAAAGTCAAAAAGTTGACTTTACTGACAAAATCAGTATAATAGTTATTTACGATAAATCAGAGAGTTTTTAGCTTGTGTTATGTGCCTTCGGACCTGCCATTACAGCTTTTTGTATAAGGTATTTATCAACAATATGCCAAAAAAATAAAAACTTCCACATTTCGCTAAAAAATCGGGTTTGTTAATAGAAGGGAGGTCAGATATAGTAAATCGAAAATCTTTTACTTTAATTGAATTGCTGGTTGTGATAGCAATAATAGCTATTTTGATGTCAATACTGCTGCCGGCACTGCGAAGAGTAAAAGAACAAGCCAAACAACGATCCTGTGCAATGCGTATTCGTCAGCACCTGTTTGCTTTGAATATGTATGCGGATGAAAACGATTCAAAGCTGCCATTGCCCGCAACAGCCGGAAACTGGCTGCAGGATATTGCGATCGATACGGTGCACTTCATGCTCCAGACCGGTCTGACACGAGAGATATTCTATTGTCCGTCAAACTCTAACCACCAAAAGTACAATGACATGTTCTGGGAGTTTAACAACCAATCTTGGAATGGAAGCAAATTCACTAACTACAATAGTAGTAACTTTATTGTGTCTGGATATTGCTATATATTGCAGGTTGTTCCAGAAGCAACACCACGACCGGAAATCGTACGCTATGAGGATGATAGCGAGCAACAAATATGGTTAAGAACAAACCAGGAGAATCATCCAGCTAGTAGAGAGTTGTGTATTGATTCAATAATGGGCGTGCCTCAACCAAACACTGTGTATGGGCGTAATTTCGGCCAGGTCATGGGAGGTATCTACCAGCAAAGTGGAGTGTACGATCAAACAAGCCATTTGAAAAGCGACGAAGAACCTCTCGGTGGAAACATCGGCTTTTTGGATAGCCATACGGAATGGAGGCATTTCAAGCCGGAAATTGAAAATGGTGTTGCAGTACCTCGATACGGGAATAACCCCGGTTTCTTCTGGTAGAATGTATCCTTTCAGTGCGAAGAACCCCAGCCTATCTTTCTCAGCATAGGCTGGGATAGTCAGATCACAAAAAGCAATCAGGACCTATAATGAGTAAGTATAGGCCCTGATTGAGTGATATTACCTAACCTCACTAAGCTATCCATTATTCTGCAAGCGAAGGAAGATTTAACCTGATATCATCAATATACAAATCACCTGCACTTCCAGCCTGTGGAGTGGTCCTATTACCCACGCCACTGTACATCGCCTTGACACTGGATAGATTCACGCCGATAAAGTCCGTAAATGGAATATTCCACTCCGTCCAGTCACCTATGGCCGATGCAGCCGGATCCGGATGTGTGACGATAACACTATTGCCGGCGCTATCCTCCAGAACTGCATACATCGGCTCCCCAATGTTACTTTCTATGCCGATGTCCTGTGACTGCCACTCGCCTGAAACAGTACCGGTTATAGTAACATTAGAGAATTCGGCTGTACATGTTTCATTGACGTTATGGCTGGTCAAGGCTAAGCCTATATAGGTGTCCGCAAGCATAGGCATATCCATAGAGCCCAGCGTCTCCCAGGTTGAGCCGTTAGCCGAATAATCGGCTGTAAATGTGTTGCCGCTGCGCATCAATCTTACCCAATGTGGAGCGGTGATGCCGGCTTGCGCGGCTACCTCTTGGCTATCTACGCCTGCTTCGTCACGGTACTGGAATGTAACTCCCTGACCAGGCGTGACGACTACCGCACCGTGTGCGGCCCCTGGCTCTAGCGACTCACGGATCATCACACCCGCCTTGGCCCACGGGTCGGTATCAGTGACGCTGACTACCCTCGCTGTTATGCTGCCAAGGCTGGAGAGCCGCTTATAGGCAAAATGGAACTCGTCAGCCATACCCCAGATATCTGCACCGCCAGCAGTTATCGTAATTGGTGGGCCAACTGTGAAGCTGCCGACGGATGCCGGTATTCCTCTGAACCACAGCGTCAAGGAAGTAACACCTCTTCTTGTCCAATCCTGCGGAGTTTCCCACGAACGTTGAGCCTCGGAATAAAGCAGTGTACCGGCCTGTTCCAGTTCTGTACCCTCATTGACGGTACCATCGTTGTCGTAACGCATGTACATAGATTGGCGGCCATCGTGAACTATGCTTTGCTCAGCAAATGGAGCCTCAAGGTGACCCACAGTCATGCCGGTATGATTCACGAAATAGTCCACCCATGTACTATATATCCTGTTATCGAAGTCGTCATAGTCTTCAAAGTCATCTACAACAAGAAAGTTACCCGTCGTAAAGCTCCAGACGTCGCCTACCCAGGGACTGTCGGGATTGAGGTCGTTGACCTCATCAATCCGCCAGTAGTAGGTCGTGTTAAATTCCAATGTTCCAGGCTCAAAGCTGCTGACATTAACATTAGTAAACATGACGTTAGGGTGGCTTACCGAACTGGCATTTTCGACATCGTTGGGATTGGTGCCAAAATATACATCGTGTTTATCAGCATACCTACCCGTCCTCCAGCTAAGATTGGGATCAATCCGCATATATGTCGCATCATTAGCCGGGTTTGGCTCCGACGCCTCTGGAGGACTTTGAGGAATTGCTGTTACGATTGTCCTATCCGGTATTGCGACCGTGTCGACGACGATTTGAGCGTTCTTGGGCAGACCTGGCGTCATGCCATAGGCTTTAAGAATGCCTCTGTTGATCCAGTCTTCTACCTCATCGGTGAAGTCAGAGGGCAGTATCAACTTACCCTCATAGATATCCACGCGGATCAGTTCATCAGGTACGTTATTAGGTGTGCCGATGCCCATGTTAACACCGGTCAAGACATCAAAGGTTCCGCCATACATGTTCAGGTGGCCGCCGATCCAGGCCCAGTTAAAAAGGCACTCAGAACCCTCGTACATGTTCATCGTCACATAAGGCCAGGGTTCCCACCAGTTGGTACCGAGGGCAATACCCTCGGCTCGCGTAGGGTCGCCGGGGCTGTCTTCTGTGCCATGTATTCTGGAGCCGCTGTACATATTTATAACGCTGCGGTTCGGGTCATTGTCGGGGTTGTTGGGGTCAATCAGTCCGTCTGGGGTTTGCGCCAGGACGAGGTACCATCTGTAGGTCAGACTGCCATAGATGTCCAGTTGCAGTCCCCACTCCGGCCCGTAAATCGTACCATAGTCTTCGCCGTAGGTGCAGTCAGCAGTATATCCTGCAGGAATCACCAACGGCGTGTCAAGCGCGGTTGGCACGTTCGGGTCTCTGGAAATCCAGACAACCCCTGAATCATGGGAGGGGGGCGGGCATGGCGTCCTGGGTCCGTCCGGATTCCACGCAGGCGTCTTCCCCCAGTTGTACGGCTCTGTGTCTCTGTTCCACATGCCGTCACCGCTGGCGTTCGTCCAGTAGTAAACATCTTGGGCGATTGTGCTTCCAGCCAGACCAAACACCAGGACAAAAGAAACTGAAAGGCAAAGTTTTATACTACACATAATACTCTCCTTCAAATAAGGGCCCGAACTCATCCCAAAATCCAAGGACGGTCAAAGCCATGAACCGATACAAGGTTCACGGACCTCACACAGCAGATCCAGTGGATAGGAGCCCCATTACTGGCGGGTCCAGGCGTACTTCACAGGGACTGTCCTTCGTAAAGTACGCCGCCGCTCTTTATTTAGAATCTCATTCTCCAGACGCAACCGGGTCACCCGTTTACGGAGCACCTGGAACTCTTCGGCCATGGGGACTGCCGTGGCCCTTGGGAAGCAGGTGCCCAGAAGCCCGCAGGCCATTTCCCCCTCACCGCAGGGCTCAATTCCTAACACCCCGTTGTGGGAGGCCTTGGACTAGCTGTAGCCGTCCTCCACGCCGAGTCGTCGCAAAACAGATTCTTCAGTACCGCGTTGGCGATTGATCATCTGCCAAGCGAACATCAGTTGGTCCATCAGGTTATTGCGGTGTTATATAGCATTCGGATCTTCCGGCTCGGACGCTTCGGGAATCGCTGTGACTTTCGTCCAGCTCTCCAACTCTTCGGTGACAATTTCGCCCGTTCCGCCGTAGGCTACACAGTAGCCATCCGCAATCCAGCCCTGTACAACAGTAGCGAAGTCAACGGTTTCATCTTCAGGAGTGTCAGGATTGTCAGCCGTGGCAATGAGTGGTAACATAAGCGTGCCGCCCTCAATGTTCAGTGTGCATATATCCGCAGGCTGGCCTACCGAAGCCATGCTGACTCCGTTGAATACATACATAGTCCCGCCGTAGAGATTCACTTTACCACCCATCCACAGATAATCGCGGATAATGGCTGTGCCGCTCTCCTGGTTATATGTAACATACGGTCCGCCGTGCCACCACCAGCTGTCGCCTACAAGGAAGTTAATGAGATCCAGCCAGCCACCGCTGCCATCTGCGCCTAAGTTGATCGCACAAGGATTGGTTTCACCGCCCACTGAAACCAGACCGATAAAGCCAGAACTCGTAAGGCTTCCGCCCTCGATATTAAGAGTCAAACCCCACTCCGGACCCCAATTATCAGCCGCATCCGTTATGGCAATTTCCCCCACACCAATGGTCAGACCCATCAGATTATTGGGGTCGGCATTCGTATCAGGATTGATTCGGGTGTTGCCTGTGCCAGGCCCTGGTACCACGCCTGAAGACCAGTTGTTTGGATCCATCCAGCGTCCGTTGCCTGTACCGTTCGTCCAATCGTTTACTTGCCCGGATACGGTGCTAACCAGGATCATCATTAGAACTAAACAAGAGATTTTTCTGTACAACATGATAGTTCTCCTCACAAAAAAAGTGTCTTTGTTTTGGCCATACACCAAAACACCCGTTGTTTTTGACGGACACCCGGCTTTTAGCCCTGGAGATACCCGTCTATAACAACATCCCTGAAAAATAAATATCAATAAAATGCACCCTCGCTCAGTTTGGTAATGAATGAAAGAGCTTTTATCTGGTTTGTTTCTACCTCCTTCCTCTAAAAACCTAAAAACAGGCTATTGATTGAAACGTAGATAAATTTCCTCCTCAGGATAGAAACTGCCACAAATTTGGCGGGCTCATTTAAGCCTCTGTCAGTTACTCTTCAGGTAATTAGTGCACAGGAAATCAAAATCCAAATATGCTTACATGATGATTTATACCAAATCATGCACCCCCAATGCAAGAAAAATATTCAATTTATTATAGGACGCGTTCTATAATCTTACGGCGAAATTGCTTATCGGACACAACTTTTTTTGTTTACAAGGTCTTACAAACATAAACCGAGGAAAACTACCTGCTTCCAGGATGTTAAAACCGTGGGCAAGGGAAATCTCGATTGTTAACAAATCAGAACAACCAGAGGAAGATATGAGCAAGATGCACGCCTGAGGGGACAAGAACAATTTGGGGATGAATCTGCACCCCGAACTCGGCGACGCCGTTGATTTTTGTAAAAGTAATACTCAATAGCTGAATCTAATAGCGTGAGATTTTAATATTCGTAGTTCTAAGGACTCCGCCGTTAGGTCGCTGGGATGGCTGGCGCCACGTCCTGTGGACTTACGGAGGACCCCTTACGGGCTAATGGTATCTCTTTCATCATTCTCTCTTACCTCCGCTCTCGTTGCCGACGTTTCTGCTTGCCCATCACAAGTTAAAAAGGTACAGAAGGTGCAGGCGGACACCTTTAATACAAATCATAATAAATTTTTGCGCTCGTCATGAGAGTTGTGGCATATGCTATTTATAAATTTATCATCAAGACAAATCCGCCTTGAGCCGACCAAGACTCAAAAGCAGCAATCCGCAAATCCTTAAAGCACCATTAATTTTTAGAAATTGTATAATTCGCATAAATCGCAGCCGAAGCGCACACGAAATCTGGTGTTGTAATTCTTGTAAATAATACCTAAGATGCTTAGGTATTGCAAACAATCTTGTTCATGTTCTTAGAAAAAGCGAGCCATTCGGTTCGGTTTGCCAGAAGCAGCTTTTTGCCTTTTGTGGTTAAAGAATAATATTTTCGCTTTCTTGAAGGCCCAGCAGGTTTCCATCTGCCTTTAATCAGTCCTGCTTTTTCCATCTTGCGCAGGGCTGCATAAACGGCTGATTGACGCCATTGGAAGAAGCCTTTTGTTTTTTGATGAGCTGTCTGGATAAGCTCATAGCCGTACATCTGTTTTTTTTCGAGCATTGAAAGAATTACAAATTTGATGCTCCCTTTTATAATCTGCTGATAAAACATCTATACTCTCCTTTCATATTTTATAAAGAATTTTACTATATGATGTTGATTGAATGAGACATTTTAAGCCTTTTTTATCAAGCAAAATAAAATGAATCACACATGTTAGCATAAAACACTGCTGTTATTTAATAAAGATTATCATCAATATCACTATCATTATCGTTGAGTAATGTTTGTAATCATAATACCTAAGATACTTAGGTATTCCTATTATTTTATGGCTTAATATTTAATTTTAGATACACCGTACTAAATATGGGAGTCTCAATACCTAAGATACTTGGGTATTGTGCAAACGCCAATCCAACAAAAAGTCAGAAAATATAACTTGATAACTCCCTGTGGCTTATCATGGGGTGAAGAAGAGAATGTCTCCTTATCAAATCCTTTCTGGCTACGGCATGGCCTTCGCCATGACGAGTAATATTCTGCGAATTATCGCAGACTTCCTTAATTTTTATGCTCTATATAATACCTAAGATACTTAGGTATTCTTAGCGACTAATGAATCCTTATTTAGTATAAGACTATAGATACTTGATACCAAGTGTTCGAGTCTTGATACCTAAGATACTTAGGTATTCCTATTATCTTATGGCTTAATATTTAATTTTAGATACACCGTACTAAATATGGTAGTCTCAATACCTAAGATACTTAGGTATTGTGTAAACACCAATCCCAAAAAAGTCAGAAAATTTAACTTGATAACTCCCTGTGGCTTATCATGGGGTGAAGAAGAGAATGTCTCCTTATCAAATCCTTTCTGGCTACGGCATGGCCTTCGCCATGACGAGTAATATTCTGCGAATTATCGCAGACTTCCTTAATTTTTATGTTCTATATAATACCTAAGATACTTAGGTATTCTTTGAAAATCAAACAGAAAATCTTAAAGGTATTCAACTGGTATTGAGAAATAATCAGGTAGCTTGGGCAAATTCTTTGGTAGAATGGTGCAGCAATGCTGCCCAGCTCGTCGTGCTGCCCGCCGTGTCTGCGACTCGTCGCGACAGGCGCTCGCCGCAGCAGGGCTGAAAAGATATTTTTAGACATGATTCACAGGATTAAACATTATTATTGACCGCAGGGGTAAAAAAGTCCCTTGGGGACAAGTTGCTTATCCTACCAGCCTCAATCCAATGACTCGTCTTCCAAAATATCAAGGCCCATAATGACATCGTGCATAAACACCCTTCTTCCGCTTGGCGTATCGTGGGCTGCATACGTTTGTCCTCGCTGCGGATCGTAGTAGGCATACCAGCTATAGCGGGACGGCTTTGTCGCAATGAAAAAAAGCTGCGTTTTTTGTAACCGTTCACGCAGAAAATAAGGCGTTTTTGTGTCATTGCGAGGCCTTTAGGCCGAAGCAATCTCAAAAACGTACGATTTTAGATTGCTTCGCTTCGCTCGCAATGACAAAAATGCGGTTTTCCCGTGAACGCTTACCGTTTTTTAAGTCAAAGCAAAGCCGACAAAGGCAGCCGTGGCAATCCAGATCCAACAAAGTGAAGTTAAGCAACAGCCCTAAGTACAATTGGTATGATACCAATTGCATTAAGTTACTGCGCTTCGTGCGTTTGGCACAGATGGATGGCAGCCTCAAGGGCGGCGCCCCGCCTGAGCTTGTCGAAGGCTTGGGGATGGCTTGCCGGCCTTTATGCAAATCGCAACATTTAATTACAATTGCTGTAATACAATCGAATGATTTTTAGCTATTAGCAGTTTCTGCTAAAGGAAACTGCTAATAGATTTCGATGTATTTTTATATGTTAGTGTAATATCAATTGTACTTAATTACAGCGCTTTTGCTGGGTTATCTAATGTGGTTCATGGTGCTCCTGAGCCAATAAATATTGGATCCACAAGCTGGCTCAACTATATGATGCGCAAGGATTAATCGCAATTGGTATTACTACTCAACAGCGAGGGCGAGACTTGCTTCGGCTCTCTACGCTCGCCTCTGCTCGGTCAAACGTTTATCTCATAACGAATTTACACAAACAATCTTACACTGTTGTATCTCGTCTTTTTAGCTTGAGGGTTATTAAACTATTTAAGTATTTGTATAGATACTTAAATAGTCTTTAACAGCTTTGACTGATACACTGAGATCGCTTTGACTCGTTACAACTGATTACGGTCGGTCAAACGTTTATCTCATAACGAATTTACACAAACAATCTTACACTGTTGTATCTCGTCTTTTTAGCTTGAGGGTTATTAAAATATTTAAGTATTTGCATAGATACTTAAATAGTCTTTAACAGCTTTGACTGATACACTGAGATCGCTTTGACTCGTTACAACTGATTACGGTCGGTCAAGCATTTATCTCATAACGAGTTTACACAAACAATCTTACACTGTTGTATCTCGTCTTTTTAGCTTGAGGGTTATTAAACTATTTAAGTATTTGTATAGATACTTAAATAGTCTTTAACAGCTTTGACTGATACACTGAGATCGCTTTGACTCGTTACAACTGATTACGGTCGGTCAAACGTTTATCTCATAACGAATTTACACAAACAATCTTACACTGTTGTATCTCGTCTTTTTAGCTTGAGGGTTATTAAAATATTTAAGTATTTGCATAGATACTTAAATAGTCTTTAACAGCTTTGACTGATACACTGAGATCGCTTTGACTCGTTACAACTGATTACGGTCGGTCAAACGTTTATCTCATAACGAATTTACACAAACAATCTTACACTGTTGTATCTCGTCTTTTTAGCTTGAGGGTTATTAAAATATTTAAGTATTTGCATAGATACTTAAATAGTCTTTAACAGCTTTGACTGATACACTGAGATCGCTTTGACTCGTTACAACTGATTACGGTCGGTCAAGCATTTATCTCATAACGAATTTACATAAACAACGTTACACTAACCACAATTATTTTGTATGAACCGTATTGCGAGGAAAAAGCCCATACGTAAAGCGCGTACGCGCTTTACGTATATCATAAGTGAACACGAAAGCTGATTTACTTGGTTTAGATTGGGCGTTCTACGTGTATTATTATATGAATTGTAATTAGTCCCCGCATCTTGCATATTTAAGGTGGCGGACGGATTTGATATTTATTGACTCAGGAGTACCACAAACTACAACAGATAAACCATTAAAAGCTCTGTTTAAGGTCTCTGTTGACAAACAAGAGATTGCTTCGTCGTCCGGCCTGGCCTTAGTCCGTCGATACAAAACCGGCGGCATCGCCGGATGACGCAGCGGGATGGCCTACTCGCAATGAAAAAAGCTGCGTTTCTGAGTCGTTGCGAGGCTGCCAAAGGCAGCCGTGGCAATCCAAATCCAACAAAGTGAAGTTTGGCAACAAGCCCTAATTGCAATTGGTATAACATCCTTGTCATCGGCTGCTCAGCCTGTGAACATCTCGTGAATAATGACATCTCCAATCGTTTTCGCACGGTGAACTATTGCAGTTTGCGGGGTAGGCCGTCATTCTCCAAGGATTGTTACAAATGGGCGGTACTGGACTTGAACCAGTGACCTCCTGCGTGTCGAGCAGGCGCTCTAACCTACTGAGCTAACCGCCCTGTAATCGTAGGTACAGAATATAGCCTCAAGAGAAAAAAATCAAGAATTTTTCTGCTCTTAACCGTGCAAATGTATATGATGCAGCTTGAGGTTTGCCTCAAACAGCATCAATTATCACATCAAGTTCTTTCTGATAACCACCGCGGCTGATAGTGTTCGTTGCATTTCGCCGCTTTGGACCGTCATCGAAATCTGAACACTTTTACAATCTGAGCCGTCATCTGTCGCTGTCTTAACAAAACTCATCGAAATAACATTGTCACAAAGCACATACTCCTGGTCGTCGCTGTTGGTTATAAGATAAAGCTTATTGTCTGAGCTTCTATACTCATAAGTAATATCTTGCCCTTCAGCGGTGAAAAAGCTGCATTCATTGCTCGGTGCATTGGGATCGACCGGACATGCCGTGCGAAGCTGGCTCGTCATACGAAGCAAAGCCTGCCGAGCATTATTGATTGTTTTGAAGATTTCTTCGTTTTCCCGGTAGTTTATGACTGAGGCGTTAAAGGCTACGGCTACCGCGGCGAGCAGCATACCTGTTATTGCCAAAGCAAATAACAGCTCAACGATGGTAAAACCAGTTTGGCATCTGTTATTTTTCATTTCGCATTCTCTAAGGATTTCGTCAATCGGTTGCGGTCCGCTTGGGGATGGCTTGCGCCATTGCGCGACTCGTCACGGTTACGTTTCACGTATGCCTGTCCTGAGCGAAGTCGAAGGGACGTTTTACGAAACGAGCAGCGCAACCGTAAAACGAAAGACGAAATTAGTACCGAGCACGGACCCAGCTCATTGAGCTGATTTCCTTCGTATTTAAGAGTACTGTCACTGTCACTCTGACAAAGCTGGTGCTATGGTCAGCGACAACCTGTTCGAAATTGCCGGGATTGATATTTTCAACGTTGACGTGCTGGCTGAATGCTGCAAAATCGTTCAAAATGTTTCTGAGGGCATCAATCGGTGGAGAAAAACTCACACCGTCAAAATCATCCAGATCGTCATAATAAGCCAGGTCTGTTTCTTCCGGACCGAACACAGTAGTGCCTGTCTGAGGGTCAACCACAGGCAATAAGGCGGTAAGCTCTCTTATCTGCTCAATAAGAAACTCAGCCGTTGACAAATCCGTTCCGGCGCCGTTGGCTATTGTGAAAGAGCTACTGGACGCCAGCAGAGCTGTAATTGCAAGTCCTATCAATATAGTTGCAATCAGCACCTCAATAAGAGAAAAAGCAACCCTGTTAAAATATCGTTTGGTAGTTGGTAATTGGTTAAAGGGTAACTGGTCCCCAAGGGACTGGTTAAATGATAAACACAATAACCAATAACCAATAATCAATAACCAGTAACTATCTTTAGAGATTTTTTGTTTTTCCATCATCCTGCCTCATGCGAGACGTTTATTTGGCCGTTACCACCTGAGACATCTTAAATATCGGCAGAATAATACTCGTCGCGATAAAGCCAACCAGAACACCCATCACAATTATCATTATAGGCTCTATCATTGACGTCACTGCCTTAATAACAGTTTTGAGCTCTCTTGCGTAATAATTAGAAATGCTTCTGAGCACATCACCTATATTTCCTGAATCTTCGCCGCTTCTTATCATCTGCACCACACTGCTTGGCATCAAACCATATCGGATGAGACTTGTCCCAATTTTTTTGCCCTGGCGGACCTCCTCATAAACTCCGAGCCACATATTTTTATAAAGCATGTTTCCCGATATATGTGCTGTTATCGAGATGGTATTTAAGATCGGAACACCTGCTCTTGTCAGCACGCTCATCGTATGCAGGCTCCTTGTTATGTACAAGCTGCGGCAAAGAGTCCTTATCAGAGGCAGTGTCAGCTTGGTTTTATCCCACCATAATCGCCCGGAACCGGTATTTATAAAGTACCAGAATCCCCATATTGAAGCGCCGATGGCCGGTACGATAAGAATCCAGTAATTGCGTACAAAACCGCTGGTCGCCATTAAGATTGTGGTCGGAAGGGGCAGTAGATGCTCCTTTCCTGCAAATATCGCTGTAAACCTTGGCAATACGAAACACAACAGGAAGATGGTTACTGTTACGGCCATCACCGCAATAATAACGGGATAAACCATCGCGCCTCTAACTTGTGAGCGAGTCTCAGTCTCCTGGTCCAGATACTCCGCCAATTTTTGCAGCATATCACTGAGTGAGCCGGATGCTTCCGCAGCGGCGACCATATTTATATAAAGATTGCTAAACACCTGTCCGCCGCCGGAGGCGGACTCAGCGAGTGCCTGGGAAAAGCTTTGACCGGCCTCGATACGCCCTTTCAAACCGAGGATGATCTGCTTGAACTTCTTGTTCTCAACCTGTTCGGCTATTGATTCAAGGCAGTCCTGAAGGCTAATGCCGGCCCTAATCATAACCGCAAGCTGATTTGTAAAGTTCAAGATATCCTTTTTACTCGGTCCAAATTCAACCTTGAAATTCTGAATCTTCTGCAATAATGCTGCTTGGCTACTCACTTTCTCAGAGGGCCGTTCTGAACCCTGTCCACCTGCGGTGTGATTTTTGTGTCCGCCAAAGGTGGATTCCGTTTGTTCCTGAGCCTGCCAATGTCCCTCCGCTGTGGCCCCCGCTGCTTCGCGTTTGCCAAGCAAACCGGCGGGGGTACTTTTAAAATTCTGTGAAGACTCTTCAAGCATATTAACGCTCCTTATCCCGCTTTGCTTACCGCACCGACCGGCTGGGCGGAATGCGACTTTTCATTTTGTGCAGCAAGCATCTTCTCCATCCGGGCCGGATTGCTTGAGCGATTGATTGCTTCTTCTTTGTCTATGTAGCCATTGGAATACATTAGACCGATACTATAATCCATTGTCTGCATACCTAATCTGCGGGAAGTTTCTATAATATTTGGTATTTCAAATATCCTGTTTTCACGGATACAGTTCCGTGCGGCTGAAGTGCACAGCATTATCTCCACACAGGGTATCATCCCCGGCTTATCTATCCGCTTAAATAATGTCTGTGAGATAACCGCCTGCAGGGTGTTGGCGAGCATGGTCCGAATCTGATTCTGTTGATTTGCAGGATAAATATCTATGATACGCTCGACAGTTTGAGGGGCATTGATAGTGTGCAGAGTGCTAAAGACGAGGTGGCCGGTCTCAGCAGCGGTAATTGTAAAACTTGTGGTTTCCAGGTCCCTCATTTCTCCGACCATAATGATATCGGGGTCCTGCCGCAGCACGTGCCTAAGCCCCGACGCAAAGTCCGGACAGTCTGAGCCGACTTCACGCTGTTCTATCATGCTTTTGTTATTCTCAATCAGATATTCAATAGGGTCTTCCAGCGTAATTATGCGTTTACCATACTTGGCGTTTATCGATCCTATCATTGCGGCAAGCGTGGTACTTTTGCCGGAGCCGGTATGGCCGGTTACCAACACCAAACCCCTCGGCAGATCCGTCAGCTCCTTAACCATCGGCGGCAGGTGCAGATCATCAATCAGAGGAATATCACTCGGAATGACTCTAAACGATATAGCAATCGTATCACGCTGAAAATGTGCATTGACACGGAACCGATGGCCGTCATCAATCATTGTCGAGAAATCTATGTCTTTGCCTTGCTGGTACTGTTTGAATTTTTCCGACCCAATCATAGCAATAATCATCTGTGTTGCATCTTCACTGGTGACCGCAGGGAAATCAGTATGTATCAATTCCATATTTTTTCGCAGAACCGGCGGCATACCAACATTAATATGTACATCGCTGGCCTCTTGGCCTACGGCCATAGCTAATATTGTCTTTATATCTACCATCTCATAATTCCTTAAAATCTCTCGAACCGGCTCGACTCGACTGAACTCGTCGAAGTCAAGGCGGAGACTCGTTTATTTAGCCGTCGTGGCAGGCTGATTTATCCCATATTTTCAACGAAGACTTCCTTTTCATTCTGCCCGTAAATTTCGGTCACTCGCAGCACCTCTTCAATTGTAGTTAAGCCCTGCTTTACCTTGGCAATACCGTCATCGAACAAGCTCGGCTGGCCACTTTCGCGAAACATGCATCGCATGTTATGAACAGAAGGGTCTTTGTTAATCGTATCTCTGAAAGTATCATTGATAGTAAGCAGTTCGTAGATACCTATTCTGCCTACATAGCCTGTGTTTCTGCAGTAGTCACAACCGCTGCCTCGAAAGAGCTCCTCTGGACTGACACCCGAGTCTTGTATAAATTTGGATCCGCCTATGGCGGATTCGGAAGCCTGGTATATTTCTTTGCATTTCGGACAAATCTTCCTAACCAGCCGTTGAGCTAATACCGCATTTAAGGAAGCAGATATCAAATACGGCTCGATTCCAATATTGACCAGCCTGGTAATGCTGCTGGCGGCATCATTAGTGTGTAGCGTGGAAAGCACTAAGTGGCCGGTTAAAGCCGCTTGGACGGCTATCCGAGCCGTTTCATTGTCACGAATTTCGCCTATCATTATTACATCCGGGTCCTGCCTCAGTAAGCTCCTCAACGCCGAGGCAAAAGTGAGCCCGATTTTTTCGTTCGTCTGAACCTGATTGCAAAAATCCAGTTCGTATTCCACCGGGTCTTCGACCGTGGAGATGTTTAATTTATCACCGTCCATTTGCGACATGGCTGAGTAAAGCGTGGTACTTTTTCCGGAGCCGGTCGGGCCTGTCACTAATAAAATTCCATGCGGCAGAGCAATCTGTCGGCTGAAATCCTCACACGCCTTAGGTTCCATACCTAACTGCTCAAGGCCTTGCATAATCGATTTTCTGTCCAGCACCCGGATAACCACCTTTTCTCCACAATTAGTCAGCAGCGTGGAAATACGCAGGTCAATTGTTCCGCCGCCCACGGAGACCTTAATTTTTCCATCCTGCGGCAGCCGTCTTTCGGAAATATCAAGGTTAGCCATAATCTTAATCCGCGAGACAACCGCAGGGTGCATCTTTAACGGCGCCTGCATAGCCTCAAACAGCATCCCATCTATGCGGTATCTTACACTGGCAAACTTTTCCTTAGGCTCAATATGTATGTCGCTGGCCCCCTCATGCACCGCATTGCTGATTAAATAATTAACGAGTTGAATAACAGGTGACTGTCCCGCCATCTTTTCCAGGTCTTGAAACTCTTCTTTTTGGTCCTGAACAATCTCCACTTCTGTCATGTCGCTGATGATGTTATCAAGACTATAGCCGGCCATCGAATCGGCTGTGCTGTCTGCCTCGAACGAATCGCATACAGCCTGAACGTCCTCTGGGCTGCAGACCACAACCTGTAGGTGCATCTTTGTCTGCCTTCCGACCTGCTCAAAGGCAAAAACATTTTCCGGCTTACTTGTCGCAACAACGAGAGAATCTTTCTCCATTGCGATCGGCACAATATTGTTTCTTTTCATAAAACTAATATCGAGATTCTCACAAACCTGGCCCCTCGGGCTCTCGACCGATTTTTGCACATCTTGTGGTGTGATGTGCCGAAATTCCAGGCCGCACAGCTTAGCCTTAGCCATCAGGATATCATTGGTGCTGACCAGCCCCTCACTCGTTAGCCTCTCTACGGCATCGCAATTCGGTTCTGTCCCGCAATGTCCGGACTGGTTCCGCAGGCTTTCGTGCTGTTGGGCTGTAATCTTGCCCATCTCCAGCAAGATATCGACTACGTCCTGCACATGCGATTCGCCTTCTTGCGGAGAATAAAGGTCACTTAGGCCGTTTATCGAACCCGCCTTTGGCGGGCTGGATTCCGTACCGCCGTTAGCTTCCATATTTTCCTGTAAATCCACCCCTGTGAGGGCAGGTCCAGAGGATAACTCTTTCTCCGGCTCTGATGAATCACCGTCTTTTTTGGATAAAAAGGGTAGTTTCATTCAGATAACTTCAATACGATTTTCTGTTCGTCACTATGGTTTGACTGTATCGCCGAAGGCATAGTATCAACATCGGCGTCCCACCATTTTAGCTTAACGAAATTATCACCGATCCGGACGACCCTAAAACCGTTTATCAAATCCCCTTCATAGAGGATTTTGTCATCGATCATACAGCAGGCGCTCTGCTCAGCTTGCATCTTTATAATGCTCTTCAGTTGCATTTGCTTTGCTTTTTGTCTTATCTGCTGCTGTCTGAACATCTCGGCATTAATTTCGCTGACACTATCTTCCGGTTCAGCGTTAATTGTTCCGCTTAACGGATTCAAAAACAGCTCAAGCTCAAACGGATTTTTTGTGAGCTCGTTGACCTGTACCTGTAGCACACTCGAAAACTCATAAAATTTCTTAACGATCTTGTCCATTCGGCCAAACATTTCTGAGTTAGCGCCGGTGAGCTGGGCGATAGCAACCTCAATCTGTGTTTGGTCTTTGTCGTTCGCAGATGCCAATGCTGTCTGTGGAGTGCTCTTTCTTATCATAAACCAGAGGCATAAGAGTCCTATGCAAAATAGAGCAGCAACCAACATGGTGCTCTTGCGGACATTCTTACCCTTAGCTGCTACGGTTAGATATTCCTGATTTTGTGCTTCTTTAGACGTTCCGGAGCCGGCTCCTTCAGGCTGCATTTGTGGGTCAGCGGGCGTCGGTGTGTGCATTATAGAAGCATCGCCCTTTTCACGTAAAAAAGATAGCATAATCAAACTCCATCATAGTTGGTTATTAGTTATTGGTTATCAAATAACCATTTAACCAGTCCCTTGGGGACCAGTTACCAGTTACCATTTACCATTTAACCAATTACCGTTTAACTGGTTTTGTGCTGAAAAAATATACTCACAATAAAGTCGGCTGTCACTTGGCCCTCGGCTTGTTTTTTCTTATTCAATTGGAGCTGGCGAATCTTCGTTATTCGCGGCAGCTTTTCAAGCTCTAAAAGGAACGAGTAAAACGAATTAAAATTCCCTTCCAATTCCATTTTTAGCGGCTGTTCCACGTAGCCACCGTTATCTTTTGTATCGAGCGTTCTAATTGTCTTGGGCTGTAAGCCCCTTTTCTGAGCGATTACAGTGACATCGTGAAGCACCCTGTCAATTTCGCTCGATGGAGGCAGTCTGCTCTCGAAAAACTTGATTGCCTCCTCCACCTGCGTAAGCTTGCTTGAGAGGCTGTTCTTTGCAGCCGTTTTGACATTTTGTAGCTCCTGCAATTTGGCCTTTTTCTCATCCCTTTGTTGCCTTTTTTCCGCTAAATACTTGTTGGCTGGCTTAATCATATATTGGTAACCAACAATAATTGTGCCTGTCAGCAAAATAAAAAACACAGCCTTTCTAAAACCGCTTGTCATGTTTTTGACCTCATTTTATTTGTTGGTAACTGGTCCGCCGCGGCGGAGTAATTGGTTATTAAATAACCATTTAACCGGTTACCAGTTACCATTTAACCAATTAAAAGCCACGTGATGTATTTTCACGCTCAGTTCGAATCCCATCTATGACCTCCTCAGAGAGATGAATATCACTTCTAAGCATAGCTTTCAGCTTGAATTGTCTGAACGATGTTTGCTCTATTTTGTGCTCTTTTGATTCCACAAGAGCAACGTTGCGCAGCAAACTGGAGCTACTGAGGCGTTCGATATATTCTGCGACCTGAAGGTCGCTTGGAGCTATGCCGCCGATATCTATATGTGTTTCGGACCCGCCAAGGCGGGCTAAGCCTGTTTGCTGAGCCTGCCTTTGGTGGGTCTTATTTGCCTGAGCTGCCTGGTATTTATTTTTCGGTGGTGGAAAGTTAGTTTGCTTAACCTCTTTTTGCACCATATACAGCCGTAACAACGAGACCCCTGCCGGCAGGTTGTTTGTTAATGACGCCAGCAAAACACTCCTCGGCACCGGTTCAAACAATTGAGTGGTTGTAAGTGCTGTTTTCATCATCTCCTTTTGCTTGGCTTGCAGCTTGCTAAGTTTCTTTAGATCTTCTTGCTCCTGGGCCATCTTCGCATCTATACGCGCGACCTCATGGCGAAGGACACTCTGTCGTATCTTGATGGAGACAAATAATCCTCCCAACGCTGTCATCACCACTGCAAGCAGGATAAGACACATCAGATTTGTTCTTTGTGATTCGCTGCTCTGAACGTAATCATCCGGCACAAAGTTTATATTGAGCATTTTATTAATCCCATTAGGATAATTGGTAATTGGTTATTGAGTTACCATTTAACCAATTGACAAGCTAAGGCCAAAGGCGGTAGCCCAGCTTGCGTTACAATTTCTTCTGTCTATCTCCGAACGGTAAGGGTCAGATATTTTCACTGCGGCTAAACAATCCCCAATTTGAGCCTGGATATTCATTTGCCTTGCTATTGTTTTGCAGATACCCGTATCGACTGCAGGGCCACAAAGAAAAATCAGCCGTTCTATTTGAGCACCCGGATGCATGGATGCGAACCGGCTTCTACAGGTATTCAGCTCGAACACCAATCTTGTCACCGCCTTTTCATCGTCAAGCTGCTTTACTCCCATTAGTATCGAACAGGCAAAAAGCAGCCTGTTATGACGACAAATAGCAAGATTCATATAGCTTGTTCCTATATCCAGGAGCATCACAACGGCTTGGAGATCGGCTTTGCGCCTGCCGAAGAATCTTGCATAGCAGTTTGTAAGCGCCACAGGCCAGGCGCCCATAGACTTAACCGTCAAGCCTGCCTTTTCATATATTGCCAGGTGTCTGTTAATAATTTTACGCTCAGTTGCCATAACCAGAACGCTATCCTGTCCTATAGTGACGTACTGCAACATTGCATCATCAGGTTCAAAGGGCAGTTTCTGTTTTATTTTTGAAAAGACAGTCTCTGACATCTTATCATCATTATTAGTCCTTGCTCTTTGGTTTCGATTTTGTAACTTCTCAAGAAGCGCCGGTTCCATTGTTACGTGCTCGACGAACACTTCACCCGCAGGCACTGCCGCTATGACGCTTTTGCCATAAAATCTATGGTCTGCCGTTGCCTGCCGTATGGCCTCAACGGCCCATTTCTGCCAGGCGACGCTGCCGGCTTCGATACCTTCAGGACGACTTTCATTTCTGCCGGCAAGCAAGCACACGCCCTTTTCAGTATTTGTAAGCTGAGCTAAATACAGGTTGTCGTCACCGATGTCCACACCGATGGATCCCGTCTTGAGATGTGGACTAAGCCATCCCTGCACAGCATGGCTTACGCCATTACGACAGGTTGAAAGATATGCCCTGTTTTTCAAAAACCAAACCATGCTAATTTTGCTCGCAGAAGCACATATCGTAGTCTGCCATGGCGGACAGGCACGTAACTGTTGTATTAATTTAATCCGCCTCGGCGGATCAGCCTTTGTGCATAGAGGCTTCCGCCTGTTGTCATATCGTCTTTCCAAGCTTATAGTGGTATTGAATCACCTAGATGCGCTCATCTGGAGATAAGTTTGTTTCCATCTAAAATATATGAAATAAGATGCCAGCCGGCCAAACACTGGTCCGCCGAGGCGGATTAGAACATTACTTCACGGCCCGCCTTTGGCGGGCTGAAAGCTCACTGGGCTTCCGATAAAATGCTTAGATTGAGAAGTTAGATTGGTTTTTGGTACACGTTTGAGACTAATCTTTACTGCTTTTTAATCAAAAATATTTCAATAAAAATAATTTTAAAAAATTGTAACCGTTCACGGGGCAAATGTGGCATTTTATGTCATTGCGAGGTCTGCCTTTGGCGGACCGTGGCAATCTCAATCGTTACATTTTAGATTGCTTCGTCGTAAAACTCCTCGCAATGACCCCAAAAACGCGACTTATACCCCGTGAACGTTTACGAAAAATTGAATTGTGCCTAAGAGTTTCTACTGCTCTGTTGAAAAGATACCAGGTCATTTCGACCGAAGCCCCCATTTATACTTTCGCCCGCTGCCCCGCCTTGCGTCGTAAGACGCAGGGGCAAGCAGAAAGCACGGGGGCGAAGTGGAGAAATCTATTCAAAAAACAGATTTCTCGACTCGCCTCTCGGCTCGCTCGAAATGACATTCTGAACTCTTTTCAACGGAGCACAATTACCAATTACCAATCACCAATTACCATGCTCTGTTTAAAAGCCTCACCGTCATTTCGACCGAAGCCCCCATTTATACTTTCGCCCGCTGCCCCGCCTTGCGTCGTAAGACGCAGGGGCAAGCAGAAAGCACGGGGGCGAAGTGGAGAAATCTACTAAAAAACAGATTTCTCGACTCGCCTTTCGGCTCGCTCGGAATGACATTCTGAACTCTTTTTAACAGAGCAAGCCTATAATAAAACCTTTTTATCGTCACCCCGAGCGAAGCCGAGGGGTCAACTAAAAAGCTATTTTATCAGATTCCTCGACCCACCTTCGGCGGGCTCGAAATGACAGTTATGGCGTTTTCAACGGAGCAAGTGTCTAACAAAATGGTATATGCTATGTAACTGTCATTCCCGCGGAAGCGGGAATCCATTCTTTTGTGTTTTTTCCGGACTCCCGCCCCCGCCTGCGCGGGGGTGACAACCCTGCGCGGGAGTAACAAACATCAAATCGTAATATTTATTTTGTTAGAGCCTTGCTCTGTTGAAGACATTAGGCCTGGGTTCGTCATTGCGAGCGAAGCGAAGCCGCTGGGATGGCTTGCGCCACAATCTCAAATGAAACGATGGCTTTTTTCGCCCACCAGGCAGGAGATTGCCACGGCCCTACGGGCCTCGCAATGACTTTTGCAGAGGTTCTCAACAGAGCATTAGAGCCTCTAAGCAAAGCGAAAGTAAACCGTAGAGGCTTTTTTTAAGATAGGCAGGAAAAAAGAAGTTTATAGGCTGTTATGAGCTTGTCTTATGCTCGTATTTGTAGATTCATTCAGGTCTTTATTCAGCCTTGAGCCGACGTTTCATTAGCTCGTCGATTGCCTTGCGGACGGGCTTATCCTCAAACAGAACTTCATAGACTGCTTGTGTAATCGGCATCTCAACATCGTATTTAGCAGCCAAAGCAACGACCGATTTGCACGTGGCGACGCCTTCAACGACCGATTCGGTCGCACTTTGCGCCTGCTGGAGAGTTTGACCTTTGCCAATCCTTTCGCCGAGCGAGCGGTTTCTGCCCTTTGGTGAAATGCAGGTCGTCACCAGGTCGCCGAGGCCGGCTAATCCGGCGAAGGTCGCAGACCTGGCTCCCATCGCAACGCCTAACCGAGAAATTTCAGCAAGTCCCCTGGTCAGAAGAGCAGCCTTTGCGTTATCGCCGGCCCCTACGCCGTCTATAATCCCCGCTGCTATAGCGATGATATTTTTGCAGGCAGCAGCTAATTCAACGCCGACGATATCAGTATTGGTATAAACGCGCAGCCAGGGACAGTTGAATGTGTATTGAATGCGTTTGGCCAATTCCTCATCTGCTGCTGCCGCGCAGGCGGTCGCTGGAAGCCTTCTGGCCAGCTCATCCGCAATGGTCGGCCCACTGAGCACAGCATATCTCGTCGCTCGTTTTTCAAGCAGAACATCGTCTATTATCTGAGTCGGACGCAAAAGCGTATCATTCTCGATACCCTTGGCGACCGAGATAATAGCAACAGCGCTGGGAACGTAGTCCTTCAGCCTGCTCCAAATCCGACGCATAAATTGACACGGCACAGCAGAAATGATTAAGTCGGCGCCGGCCATTATGCGCGCGTCCTCAGGTTCGAATATAAGAGCATCGGGTAGCTTGTAGCCTGGCAGAAATTTTTTATTTTCTCGGCTCTGTGCAATCTCAGCCAACTGCCGGCGGTCATAACCCCACATCTTGATTTCGTGCTTTGTTGCTCGTTGCTTTTCGCAGAGCAGCATAGCCAAAACGCTGCCCATTCCGCCATCGCCTATGATGGAAATGCTCTCGAATCCCTTTGCTTGCGGCTCGCCAATCGCGGCTCGTGATTCATCTGGTTTACAATTCATAGTTTGCATATTAAAACAGCCAAAACCGACAACGTCAACGAATATGCCCGTTCTTTATAGCGTGATTATGAAGGACGAATTTCAGCCCTTTTCCAGCCTTAACGGGATTTTATCTTGCCTTTGCCGCAATACCAACCATAATAAAGCCGGCTAAACTTTTTAGTAATGTTTCTATAAATCGGCTGCCGGGGGCAGCCGGAGGATCAGCCTGTAATATTTTCAATGAAGCGATACGTCGGCAAGTTTTATGGTAGCCTTCAAACGCACTGGATAATCGTCGCAATACTAACAAAGGAGCAGCCGTATGGCTCAAGATGAACAGGTACTCGTTGTTGAGCGAAAAGTCATCGAACAGATAGGGATGTTCCACGGACTGGCATTTGACGTGGATCGTTATCTCCGTAAGATATTTTTACAGGGTGTTGCTCGTTTTATGTCGAGGCCGCAAGCCGAAAAGGATCCCGCCTATAAGCAGATTATTCCATACGTTATCATGGCTTATGACGGTAAGTACCTCAGCTATGTTAGGGGAAAGCGAGCGGGCGAGAAGCGGCTTGTCGCCCGCAGGTCTATCGGCATAGGAGGCCATATAAATCCCGGCGATTGTCTGCCTTTATTCAATGCCGACTTTTATGAAACCTACATAACCGCCGTAGAGCGCGAGGTAGCTGAGGAAGTGTCTGTGGAAGCGAACCACACGGATATAATTGTTGCTTTGCTCAATGATGATTCTAATGAGGTCGGAAGTGTGCACCTCGGAATAGTTCACTACTGGAGGCTGGATGCTTCTGGGGTAAGCAAACGAGAGCAGATGATTAGCCGGATTTCTTTTATGACACCTGCTGAATTACACGATGTCCGGGATACCTTGGAGACGTGGTCGGGCTTGTGCCTCGACGGCCTTGCCAAAATGGAAAAAATCGCACAATCGGGACTAAAGCCGGATGCTTCACTCAGAAAGCAGTAAGAGAAATTTGCTGTTTTTAGCGAATTCTATGAGCGGCTCCAATCCGCCATGGCGGACTAACACACTATCTTTTATATACTTATACCAATAAATTCACTCTTCGCAAAGTAACATTGGTGGGCTGCATATAAGTCATATCTGGTTTTATAATAAAGATTACAGCTTAAAGAGCAGATTCTTTGGAGATGGCAATTTATCCGTAGTATGAGCAGTAGGTCCTATCTGTTTCCCAGACTGTAATGCAGTGCAGCGTCGCATGCCCGAATCTCCCGATGAGTTTATTCCACGCGAAAGATGCGATATTTTCAACGGTGGGATTGGTCTTACCAAACTCAGGGACATCGGCATTCAAGTTCTTGTGATCCACAATTTTTATAAGCTTATCATCAATTATCTTCTCGAAATTACCTATCGAAAGGCCGCCTTGGCCTACCGGTGCTTTTATCGTAACCTCAACTACATAGTTATGTCCATGGCCGGTAGGGTTTGCACACTTGCCGAACACATCAAAATTTCGCTGCTCGGTGAAACTATCATTCCACAGCTTGTGCATAGCTGCAAATTCAAACTTCTCGCTAAAGTAAATCATCACAAAATCCTTTGAATCTTGCCTGTCGGCAGACAGGTCTATCGCCACCTCTCTAAAAGGATTTAGCTTCAAGCTCAACTTGCTCAGTCGAGCCTTGCCGAACTTATCAGCCAATCGGCTCCAGGCTGACCTTAAAAGCTCCGCAATTTGAAAAAGCCCAATATGTTTAGCCTGTTGAAAATCTGCTCTTATTCGCTCGGCGAAAATCGGCACAGCCGATTCGCGGATGTGCCTATCAATGTCGCTGACGTTGACGACAAATCCGGTGCTCGGCTCAACATCACCTGTCAGCTCCACAGATAATTCGATAAATATTGATAGTCCCTCGCCTGCCGGCTTAGAGGAAAATGAATTACAGCCAATGCTGTCCTGCGATAGGAATGGATTAATCGAAAATCGCACTTGCCTGGCTAATGTGTGCATAACAAACTATTTATTTACCGCGGTAAATGCAATAAATAATCCCGCATGGACCCCCCAATAAATTGGGGGGCTAAACATAAATAATATTTAGCTCCGCAACTTACTGCGGGGTTGTTTCTACTTATGCATTAGGCTCAGAATTTCACTTCTGCTTTTCGGGTCTCTTCTAAATATTCCGCGAAGTGCCGATGTCACCATCGCCGAGCCGGGCTTTTTAATGCCACGAATGGTCATACAGCTATGCGACGCCTCCAGCACCACCGCGGCACCCTGCGGCTTTAAGCTGTCCATTAAAAAATCAGCTATCTGATAGGTGAGCCTTTCCTGAGACTGCAAACGACGGGCGAAACAGTCCACGATACGAGCAAGCTTGCTGACGCCCAATATTTTGCCCTTGGGTAAATAAGCAACGTGAGCTGAGCCGATAAAGGGCAGCAAATGGTGCTCGCATATACTGTAAAAAGGTATGTCACGCAGCAGAACAATCTCGTCATAGTTTTCGGTAAAGACACTGCGAAGATGCTCTTTAGGGTCTTCGTAAGCGCCGGCTAAAAGCTCAGCGTACATCCTTGCGACACGCTCCGGCGTTTTCCTAAGCCCCTCACGATCGACATCCTCGCCGACCGCCAATAGAATTTCCTTAACCGCGTTGCATATTCTTTCAGAATCCACTTTGCTGACTTTTCGTTTCATGTCTTCGGCTTTCTGTTAATTGGTTAATTTGAATCTACAGATACACATACCGCTCTCTCACGGTCGCGGCTCTGTCTCGAGCATTTGGAAAAGCCCCGAATTTATTCGGGGGTTGTACATTTTCACCTCAAATCTGCCAGATTTATGAGATAAGTAGTCAACAACCTGACTCCGAATCCGCTGGAGCCTTCTGCTGTAAAAGCCGAGGGCTTCTCGAACATTTCCACACCGGCGATATCCAGATGGGCCCACTTCGCGTCGCCTACGAACTGTCTTAAGAACGCTGCTGCCGTGCAGGCTCCGCCCCATCTGCTTCCTATATTTTTAAGGTCCGCAATCTTGCTTTTCATCTCCTCTGCATACTCATCGCCGCTGGGCATGGGCCAGACATTTTCTCCACTTTCCTCCGCTGCTCTCTGCAATTGCTTGATTAGCTTCTCATCGTTGCCCATCAGTCCAGCCATATATTTGCCGAGAGCGACGTGACATGCGCCGGTTAGTGTTGCCACATCAATGATGACATCGCAGTTCTGCTTTACCGCGTAATTCAGTCCGTCGCAGAGTATCATTCTTCCCTCGGCATCGGTATTTTGTACCTCAACGGTTTTGCCGCTGAAAGTTGTGATGATGTCGCCGGGCCGATAGCTTGAGCCGCTCGGCAAGTTTTCCGCAGATGGAATTACGGCTAATACGTTCAATGGCAGTTGCAGCTCTGCCACGGCTTTCATAGTGCCAAGAACCGTGATGCCGCCGGTTTTGTCCAGCTTCATCTCTTCCATTTTAGCAGCCGGCTTAATGCTTATTCCGCCGGAATCGAACGTTATCGCCTTACCCACCAGAGCCACCGTATGCAGTTTATTTACGGCCTTTCCGGCTGGGCTATATTTCAAGATGATAAATCTCGGCTTATTTTGTGAGCCTGAACCTACCGCCAGCACGCCGCCCATGCCTTTCGCAGCCATCTGCTTTTCATCGAAAACCGTACAGGCCAAGTTTTTATTGCCGTGAGCCAATTCTTTTGCGGTCTCGGCCAATTTAGCTGGGCTTATCACATTGGCCGGCCGATTCGCTAACGTCCGTGCGTAGCTTTGCGCTCTTCCGATGATAACACCACAGTTAACGCCTTTGTTTAACTTTTTTGTTTTAGCCGAGTCGGAATCAATCACCTCAACTTTAAGCCAATCCAATCTTCCGTCATCGCTTGCAGTGACAAATTCATCATAGCGGTAGCTGCCAAGAAAAATCCCTTCACCGCAGGATCGCCCCACGGCGGACAAATCAAACCTTCCGCCAAATGCTTTATGCAGTGCAAGACAGACGGTTCCAATCTTTGTTTCCACCGCTTTCATCGCTGTGTTAGCCGCCGCCTTGCGAATCGTATCCAGCGTAGCTTTTTTCTTCTCACCCAGGCCGACCAGCAGGACCCTCTTCGCTCCTATCTTGTCATTGCCGTAAACAATTGAATTGGTTCCCTCTTTAGCCTTGAAATCGCCTGATTTAATCAGCAGCTCAATCGCACCGTCGAGCTTGCTATCGAGCTGGCTGGTTAGTCTATCCAGCCCTTCAGCGTCGGAAAATAATCCTACTGCCAGCAGGTCTGTTTTACACCTGCTGAAATCCACGTTTCGGGTTTTTACCTCAACATTGATAATCTTTTTCATTTTTCAAACCTTCCTGTACTGAGCTTGCCGAACGTACCTGTACTGAGCTTGCCGAATTGTATTACTTCTTATTTCCTTTCTTAGCTCTGTGCCGCAAATAGGCTTCGATAAATCCGTCAAGGTCTCCGTCCATCACTGCTTGGACGTTGCCCGTCTGAAAATTGGTTCGATGGTCCTTTACCATTTGATAAGGCTGCATTACATAGCTTCGTATCTGGTTTCCCCATGCGATTTCGCCCTTTTTGCCGTATAGTTTTGCAAGCTCGGCGTCACGTTTTTGCCGTTCAAGCATACACAATCGAGCCTTGAGCACTTTCATTGCCTGAGCACGGTTCTTATGCTGGCTCCTTTCATTCTGACATTGCACTACGATTCCGGTCGGCTCATGAGTAATCCGTACTGCTGAGCTTACCTTATTGACATGTTGACCGCCAGCTCCGCTGGCCCGGTAGAAATCTATTCGCAGGTCCTCTTCGTTGATTTCAGCGTCGATATCCTCATCGAATTCCGGAACGCAGTCCACCGCGGCAAAGCTGGTATGCCGACGCTTGGCCGCATCGAACGGACTTAACCGTACCAGCCGATGCACCCCCACCTCGCACGAAAGTTTGCCGTATGCAAAAGGCCCGCTGACGCCTAACGTCATCGACCTTATACCTGCCTCCTCTCCGGGCGTAATATCAAGCTCTTTGAATTTAAATTTGCTTATCTCAAAATATCGCGTGTACATCCTAAGCAGCATATTGGCCCAGTCGCAGCTTTCCGTCCCGCCGGCCCCCGCGTGAATACTGAAAAAGCAGTTTTTCATGTCTTCGGGCCTGGATAACAGCCCTGTCAGCTCGATCTGATCGCATTTTTTGACGAGTCCAGCCAGGTCCTCTTCCAGTTGTTCCAGCTCTTCACGGTCCGACTCAGCCGCTGCCATCTCGAAGAGCTCCGTCAGGTCGTCAACCTCGCGTTGCAGCTCTTCTATCGGCTCGGTTACTGATTTAAGGGCGCTCAACCGAGAGACCACGGACTGAGCGGCATCGGGATTATCCCAGAATCCCGCTTCAGCCATTTTCTTTTCGAGCTTTTGCAACTGGGATTTCTTGTTAGGCAAGTCAAAGCCAGTCCCGGATTTCTTCAACCCGGGCCATAAGCCGCAAAACGGCTGTTTTTAATTCTGCTGCTTCCATAACACTGACAAATATCAAATATAATACTGACAAACGCTGATTATATACTAAGGAAACATTTATAACAGATTACAATAAGGTATGCAATAAGATTGGAATTTCAAAACTCTGCAATGAATTGACCTTTTGTGAACCCCCAAATAAACCCGTCCTGAGCCGGGTCGAAGGATCTGGGGGCTAAACATTTTGTATTTAGCCCCCAGTTTTACTGGGGGTTGTAAACTCTAACTTTGCTTTAACCAGCGCAGAACCTCCCGTGGGCCTGGGCGTTTGCCATACATTAAAATGCCGGTTCTAAAGACCTTGGCCGCCAACCACATCACGATCGGCACAAACACAGCCAGTAGAATTATTGAAGCAAAGATCTCAAGAAATGATA
>Ga0315549_1000780_pt1 | contig 36529 bp, 35 predicted proteins | sample SalMarSW160200MG_FD_203101 | JGI IMG/M metagenome (GOLD analysis project Ga0315549, IMG submission 203101) | Salt marsh sediment microbial communities from the Plum Island Ecosystem LTER, Massachusetts, United States - Salt Marsh Sediment SW1601-200 ... | reverse complement strand
CAGACAGTTTCCGTTTAGCTGAAAAAAATGTCCAAATTAATTCTAATTCATTAAATAAGGAGACAAAAGGCCAATCTATTATTATTCCCCAAAGGACGATTCAAGAATTAATTAGAATTCTATCAGAAAAAGACAATCCAGATGATAAACAGGATCAAGAAGCAGAGATTATTTTATCAGGAAGCCAGATTTTGTTTAATTTAGGACAAGTTCAAGTCATTTCTAGATTAATTGATGGTCAGTATCCAGATTATCAGCAGATTATTCCTAATAAAGTTGAAACTCAGGTAGTTGTTAATCGTCAGGAAATTATTAATAATATTAAAATAGCCAGTTTGTTTAGCGGGAAAATTAATGATATTAAAATATCTATTAATCCTGATAAGTCATTAATAGAAATTTTATCTAAAGATGTTGATATTGGAGAAAATAAATCTCAAATTAAAACAAAAATTGAAGGAAAGAAAAAAGTAGAAATAATTTTCAATTATAGATATCTTTTAGATGGGTTGAACAACATTTTAAGCGATAAAGTTGTTTTAGGATTGAATAACAGCACCAGTCCGGTAACAATCAGGCCAGTAGGCGACGTTAGCTATACATACCTAATCATGCCAATTAAGGTTTAATTCGCACCGATATTTTCTACATACCAGTAAAAAATTCCTTAGGAAAAAGGAATTTTATTTTCAAGTATTAAAAATTAGCATTGATAGTTATTTTATCTTCCTGACGATTCAGGACTTGGTCATAGGCGCGGACTTTAATAGTTTGCCCACGGGAATTTATTAAATAAGGAGATACATTAATGTTAATTGAATATGGATTTGTTGTATCTGTGCCAATTAAATTGTCATTAAAAAAGAAATCCACTTGCTTGATGCCTAAATTAGCTTGAGCTAGGGCCTTGATGAATAAAGTAGATTGACTGATTGAACTATTTTCTGCAGGCGATGTAATTTCTATTTGCGGCTGGTTTTCCACAGTGTGGACATCGTCATATTCTGTAGGAATAGATTGATTGTAGCAGGCATCTTTATTACATGGCTGTTCTTTTGACCATTTAAGCACTGGATCCTCCCAGTTTTGAAATTGGGGATCTTCTTGATCTATATAATAGAGAATTGAATGAGCTTCTTGATAATTTTTTTCTTCAATTAAGTCAGGAGGAGTTAAATCAGTTGCTAATTTTCTGGAAATTTTATCAATTTTGACTTTATTCTGATAAGCGATTTGTCCATTAAGCATTGGTTTGTCAGTATCTGGGCTTGGTTCAGGCAGCGTAAAATTTTCTGTTTGTTTTGGAAGAATAAATTCATTGTTATTATTTTCTGTTCGCTGTTCGCTATTTACTGTTTCATAAGCTTTTTTCATAAAATCGTTCCAAATAGGCGCTGCTACATAAAGACCAGCCGCGCCTGGTTGCATTTTTTTTGTAAAATCATTATTGCCGGCCCAAACACCAGCTACTAGACTTGGCGTATAGCCAATTGTCCATCCGTCACTATAATCCTGAGTAGTACCTGTTTTGGCGGCTGCTGGTATGTCTGTTAGATAAAGTTTTGAATAAGAACCCATCATTGGAGCTCTAACTGATTCGTCTGAAAGAATATTATTAATTTGACAAGAGACTTGTTTACTAAGAACACGCACCTCTCTATTCTCGTACTCTTCTAAAATATTTCCTTGCGCGTCTTCTATTTTTAGGACCAAGCTTACTGGATGTTTTATCCCTTTATTTGCAAAAACTCCATAAGCAGCTGTTTCGTCTAAAAGTTTAACTTCACCGCCTCCCAGGACTAAGGATAAACTATAGCGACCACGGTCCTTAAGAGTGGTAATACCCATATCTTGGGCTAAATTAATTGTTTCCTGAACGCCGGCTAAATAAAGTGTTTTAACTGAAGCAAGGTTTATTGACTGTGCCAAAGCTTGTCTCATAGTTACTGGTCCGCGAAATTTTAAATCATAGTTATTAGGTGAATATTCTTTGCCATCGCCAGGCCCGAATTTGCCAAAACTGGTTTGTAAGTCAAATAGAACAGTTTCTGGCGTGAACCCTTTTTCAAAGGCAACTGCGTAAGCAAATGGCTTAAAAGAAGAACCTGGTTGCCTGTATGGACTGGTAGCTACATTGAATTGGTCTTCTTCGTATTTTTTTGAGCCAACCAAAGCAAGCACTTGTCCTGTTTTTGGATCAATGGCTACTAAAGCGGAATTAGTTGCTCTATATTTTTTCTCGTTTTGCTCTACTCCTTGAGTAACCACCTCTTCAGCAATTTCCTGTAATTCCCAATCTAATGTAGTATATACTTTTAATCCTGCCATATTAATATCTGTATAGATACGGCTGTATTTTTCTTCTAAATATTCTTTAATCATAGCAATAAAATGATGAGCCTTAAGGTCTGATTGGGAAGCATATTTTAGTTTTTCTTCCTTAGATTGTTCTGCTTGCTCTTCAGTAATATAGTTGAATTTAGCCATACGGTCTAAAATGTATTCCTGTCTCTCTTTAAGCTCGTCTGGATGAGAGCCATAAGGTGAATAATAGCTGGGAGCTTTTGGAAGAGCGGTTAAAATAATTGATTCGGCCAGAGATAATTCTTTGGCTGATTTATTAAAAAAAGTTTGGCTGGCTGCTTCAATTCCGTAAGCATTAGAACCATAAGGCACTTGATTGAGGTAAAAATCTAAAATTTCATCTTTAGAATATTTCCTTTCTAATTCTATAGATAGAATTAACTCTTTTATTTTACGAGTAAAAGTTCTTTCTGATTGAGGTCCTCCTAAATAGGCATTTTTAATAAATTGCTGAGTAATAGTTGAACCCCCTTGAGCAATTTTTTTACCTCTTAAATTAGCCCATGCAGCCCGCAAAATTCCTTTCCAGTCAAATCCAATATGATGATAAAAATTATCGTCTTCAATTACTACAGTAGCGTTTTTAATGAATTGAGGTATTTCTTCAAAAGGGATTACAGTTCTTTTTTCTTCTCCATGTATGTCATAAAGAACTGTTTTACCAGTTCTATCATAAATTTTAGTTGATTCAACTATTTGTCTTTGACTTATTTTGCTTGGATTAGGCAGATCTTTGGCAAAATAAGCAAAAAGGCCAATTCCTAAAAGAATGGCTATAATAAAAAAAGGGAAGACAAATTTTAGCAGTTTTTTTAGCATTTATAGTAAGGTCTGACCTTAACTTAACAGAATTGACCTATTTTAGCAAGGATGATATAGTAAATATATGACTAAGCAAGAACAAATTAATCAAGTTTTATCCAGAGGCGTAGAAAATATTTATCCTAGCAGAGCATCTTTGGAGAAAGTTTTAAAATCCAACAAAAAGATACGCCTATATTGCGGATTTGACCCTACAGCGCCTACTCTTCATATTGGTAATGCCATTCAGATTAGAAAATTAGCCCAATTCCAGAAATTAGGCCATGAGGTTATTTTTTTAATAGGTGATTTTACGGGGATGATTGGAGATCCAACTGACAAAAGCAAAACAAGACCAAAACTAACAAGAGAAAAGGTTCTTAAGAATTCTAAGAATTACAAGGAACAAGCCAGTAAGATTTTGAAATTCTCTGGCAAAAATCCAGCCAAAATAATGTATAACAGCAAATGGAATGATAAATTAAGTTTTATTGATTTAATTGAACTTGCTTCTAATTTTACTGCTCAACAAACCATAGCTAGAGATATGTTTAAAAAAAGAATACAAGAAGGAAAGGATTTATACTTACATGAATTTCTTTATCCTTTGGCCCAAGCCTATGACAGCATAGCTATGAATGTAGACTTAGAAGTAGGAGGGAATGATCAGATGTTTAATATGCTTTGCGGTAGGACTTTGATGAAAAAGGCGAAGAACAAAGAAAAATTTGTTTTAACTGTTAAGCTTTTAACTGACCAGTCTGGACAGAAAATGGGTAAGACCGAGGGTAAAATTGTTAATTTAGACACGCCTCCTAATGAAATGTTTGGTCAGATTATGGCCTGGTCTGATGGGGTGATTGGTATAGGGTTAGAGCTTTGTACTGATGTTCCAATGGAAGAAATCAATAAGATCAATCAACAAATCAAACAAGGAGAAATGAATCCCCGAGATGCCAAAGCCAAATTAGCCAGAGAAATTGTGTCTGTTCATTATAATAAAAAAGACGCCTTGGCCGCTGAAAAAGAATTCAACAGGGTCTTTAAGCAAAAAGAAAAACCTTCTCATATCCCTGTTTATAAATTAATAGCTAAGAATTATTCTCTTTTAGATTTATTATTTCAAACAAAATTAGCTTTGTCCAAAGGCGAAGCCAAGCGATTAGTTAAACAAGGAGGAGTGAAAGTAGAAAATCAAGTAGTTAAAGATTGGCAAAAACAAATAGCCGTCAAAAACGGCCTAATTATCCAAGTAGGCAAAAGAAAATTTATTCAGATAAAAACTAAATAACTTTTCCCTCAATATATTTGATTATTTCTTTGGCTATATTGAGGCCGGTTACTTGGCTAAAGCGCTTAAACTGGGGCGAACGATTGATTTCTAAAAGACGTAAATGGCCTTTGTTGTCAGGCATAATATCTAAACCAGCTAATTCAATGCCCATAGCTTGAGTGGCTTTAAGAGATATCTTTTCTAAGTCAGATGATAAACTGGCTTTTTTTGATCTTTGGTTTAATGGAATTTTTGGTCTATTTTTACAATGAAGAGATAATCTTTCTATGGCTCCAAGAACCTTATTGCCTAAAATAATAGTTCTATAATAGTATTTAGACGAATACCATTCCTGGATTAGATATTTACCCAAGTGATTTTTGTTTTTAAAAAAATCAAGCAATTGTTCTTGAGAATCAAAGCGAAAATTCCCTTGGCCGTGCATCTCTTTAATATGCTTAACAATAAAAGGAGGGTTTAATTCATCAACTGCTTTTTTGATAGTATTTAAATTAAGAGCAAAAAAAGTAGACGGCTGTGGTATATTTTTAGCCCAAAGCTGGCTGTGCATAAAGAATTTATGGTATTCATAATTACGCTTAGCTAAAATTTCATCAATAACTATTCTTTTTTTGTCTTTCATATATCGGGCGATAATTTTTGCTTCAATAACATGCTTGCTAATCGCTCTGAATAAAATTGCTTCAAAGTTTTTAATATCTAAGCCATTAGGAGTGAAAATCATTAACTTTTTCTGCCCTTTAAAAATAAGTTTTGATAAAGGAATTATTTCAACTGAATGATTTCTTTTATCAGCCTCTTCTTTTAATAGTTTAGATTCTTTTGATTTAGTTGAGCCGATAATTAATATTTTCATAGATTAAAAATATATTTTAATATTTTTTTTGTTACATTTACTGGCTTTCCTTTATTTGGATAATGGTGAATATATACATCTGGCCGCCCATTAATCTCAATAAATTTTATTTTTTGCTCTTTTGGAGATTTAGAAATATCTTCAGCTATAATATCCAAGCCAGCTAATTCTAAACCAGTTATTTTAATTGCCTTAATGCACATTTTTTTTATTTCTGGATGAATGCTATCTAATAATATATTTTTAACTTGTCCTCCTTCGCTAATTTTTGAATATTCTTTTGGAGAAGGGGGGATAAGCTGTGCTATGCCCAATATTTTATCTTTAAGCGCTAAAACTCGAAATTCTTTACCTCTAATGAACTCTTGAATAATGACTGCTTCAATTAAAGGGTTTGAGAATAAATTTTTTAGAACTGAAATAGCTTTTGGCAAGTCAGAAATATTAACCCAAAGATTTCTGCTTTGACTGGCTTGTGCGTCTTTTATAACCAAAGGAAAAGATATTTTTTTTATTTTTCTTTTTGCTTCTTGCAAAGAAAAAGCAGTGATTGTTTTAGGAATGGGAATGTTATTTTTCTGCCAGAAAAAATATGATAAATCCTTAAAAAGCGGGATATTTCTTGTTCCAAATCGGTCTATGTTGATTCTAAAGTCTCGCTGGACTAAAAATCTTTTTGATCCTTTGACTAAGGCAATAAACTTTCTCTGTGGATAAAGAATTTCTACTTTAATTCCTAATCTTTTTGCCTCTTTTATAATAATTGCTGTATTTTTGTCTTTTTTTATCATTTTATTCCCCGCTTTTCTTTGGCTTTTTCTAAGACTCTTGCGGTCATAAAAATATTTTTAGCTGGATCAACCAAGAATCTTTTTAAATCTTTTCGACCAACAATAATATCGTATTTCATTTCGCCTCTGTCAGCTATAAATGCCTCGGTGCTGACTAAGCGTTTGTCTAAAATAAAAGAAAGGTTGATAATGGGTCTTTCTTCTATGCCTAAAGAGCCTTTAACTTTTTTAGAATCAATTATTTTATCAATTCCTAATTCTTTGGCTAAGCTAGTGCAGACAGTAGTCCTATAAGCGCCAGTATCAACTTTGGCCATAGTTAAATTCTTGTTTTTTTCTTTATCAAGAACTTCAATAGGTTCATTGATCCCGATGACTTTACGTCCAGAGATTTCTTCTAATCCTTCTTCTACTTCGCCGCCAAAAAGATCCTGAGCTATTTTTACTCCCTTAGATATGGTTTTTATCTTAAGGCCCTTGATTCTTTGCAATCTATCATTAAGAGAAGCCAAATTAGCGATTTGTATAGATAAACCGGGCCGAGCATTAAGCTCTAAAATAATAGGTCCTTTTTCTCTGTCAATCGCAATATCAATTCCCATAAAACCTATTTTGGTAATTTGTTGAGCATGGACAGATAATCGTAAAACTTCTCTCCAGTCAGGGATTTGTATTCCTTTTAATAATAATCTGGTCCCTGGGGCATATTCAATTAAGCGGTCTCTCTGAATCGCAGTGGTTGTAATACCAGTGCCTAAATCAATACCAACACCAATGCCGCCCAAATGGAGATTTGCTTTCCCACCTGATTCTTTTGTTGGCAAACGCAATTCAGCCATTACAGGAACAGAATTATATACAATGACTCTAATATCAGGGATACCACGATAAGCATATGGCTTTAAAAGTTTCAGTAATTTAATCCTTTCTTCAAAAAAGGCTATATCAGGCAAATTAGTAATAGAAAAAGTTCCTTCTAGAATATTCGAAATATGGCTTTTTAAATCCTTAATTTCAATTATTTTTTTGTCAGCTTTAACCCAAGGATAAGGAAATTTTTTCTTTTGTCCATAAACAATAAGTATTCCTTCGCCGCCTAATCCCTGATTCGGCTTAAGAGCAAAAGTTGAAGGCAGATTAGCCCAATCAAAATCCTTTAATTCCTTGATATTTTCAATAATTGAATAAGTTTGCGAAACAGGAAGACCATTTTTATTTAGTATTTTTTTAGCTAAGAGTTTATTATTAGCAATACGAATAGCCCTCTGAGAATTAGAGGGCCGTAAATAAGTCAGATTACGGGCGTTTATGCCTAAAATGTATTTACCCTTTTTTAGATGATTCAACATGTTTAATTACTTTCTGAAAACGAAAATATTCTGAAAGCCGCAAGCCGGTCCATTTGCCTAAGAGTATATTTACAATAATGCTGCCTAAGATAATAGATAAAGGATAAGCCAATACCATATTTTGCAGCCAAAGCCAGCTAGCTACCCAGTAGCAGATTATAGAAAGGATTAATGTTTCCGAAGTTATAATTATAGTTCTTTTAGCTCCTTGGTTAATCTGAGTGGCAATAAATTTTTCTACCAAAGTAATCATAATTAAAATAGCAAAAATAGAAGCAGAGATTAAGCCATGCCGACCAGAATAAGCTCCTTCCAAGAAAACAATAAGAATGGTCAAGGCAACAAGAATCAAGACAATAGCCATTCGAGGCAAATAAAGTAAACGGAATTTTTTAACCAATAACCGTACTAAAGTGCCGACTAATAAAATAGCAATAAAAATCGCTAGACCGTATTTTAACCCAGTAGCTAAAAAAGCAAAGGATATAATCAAAGGGGTATAGATGCCAAAACCTTTAATGCCAATAATTTGCCGCGAAAAAGCAATTATAGTTGCGACAATTGGCAGCATTAAAAGAAGGACCACTGTTTCTTGAGGGACTCCTTGGCTAATCATGTATTGTATAATTTGAGACATATTATAAATTAGAGATTACTTTGTGCTATTAGCGCAACATATTGCTGCAGCTAAAGCGTCAGCAGCATCATCTGGTTGAGGAATTTCTTTTAAATCAAGCAACAGCTTAACCATTTTTTGAACCTGTATTTTTTCAGCCCTGCCATAGCTAGTTACAGCTTGCTTGATTTGTAGTGGGGTATATTCGTCTATTAGTATTTTCATTTGTGCTGCTCTTGATAAAATAACCCCTCGCGCCTGACTAACCTTAATGGCTGTTTTAACATTCTTAAAAAAGAAAATATCTTCAACAGCTATCTTTTGTGGTTTATATTTTTTAATTAATTTGGTTAATTGCTTGTCTATTTGTTTAAGACGCTCAGCTGTGGAAAATTTTGGTTCAGTTTTAATAGAGCCATAGTCAACCATTTTCAAATTATCATTTTCTTTTTCAATAATTCCATAACCAGTAGTAGCAGTACCAGGGTCAATACCCATTATAATCATAATTTTTTATTTTAAATTGCTGTATATTTCCTGAATATCATCATTTTCATTAAGAGCAACAAAAAGTTTTTCTACTTGTTCTTTAATTTTCTGGTCAGTTATTTCTGTTGGATATTTTGGTTCCCATTTTTCACTTTTTTTATCAAAAAGATATCTGACACTTCCCACTGTGGCTAATTTACCGTTAAAACGACTTAAAATATGTTTAATTTCAGCTAAGGCCCTATTTTTATTGTCAGTAATTCCTTCAATTATTAAAGCAATCCCGCCTGGTCCATATGCTTCATAAAGAATTTCTTCTATATTAACTCCTTCTAATTGACCAGAACCGTGTTTAATAGCTCTATCAATATTTTCCTTTGGCATATTTACTTCTTTGGCTTTTTCAACAGCTAATCTTAATTTGTAATTTGTTTCTAAATCAGGCCCTTTTTCTTTTGCAGTAATACTAATTAAACGAGATAACTTGCTGAAAATTTTACCCCGCTTAGCATCAACGCTACCTTTTTTGTGTTTGATGGATGACCAATGCGAATGACCTGACATATTTATATAATACTATTGATTGAGAACGCATGTCAATGAAATTTTATCTTTCTAAGTCGTATTAAAAACCAGCTAAACATTAAAGAGCCGGAAATGATAATGGAAAGAGTTAAAATCAAATTGGCTTTTTGGTTTGTTTGGATTGACTTGCTTAAAGAAATAGATTGCTGGGACAAAATATCATCTAATTGTATTTGATTTACAGGTTGGTTTAATTGAGAAGAATCTTGAATTTGAGAATTAACAGAGTCATTAGTTGGATTAAGAGCATTAAAGCCCTCGCCTTGATTTAAATTAATATTAGCCATAATTTCAGGAATTTCTTGGCTTTGTTCAATAATTGGCTGAGGATTATTGCTGGAAATGCTTTTGTCTTTGTTCTTCAAATCAGCCAAACTAATAATATTAGCTGAACCAGGCGTGATAATTTTGGTCCAAAAATAATCATAACCGTCAAAAGCGACTGAAAAACCTTGTTTTTTCTCTGCTAAATAATTTACTTCTGTTGCTAAAGAGCCGTCTGGATAAAGAAGCCGTACCTGATCATTATCATTATTCAAGGCAATTTTAGTGATAGACCGTCTTAAAACTAGAAATTGTTCAGGTCCGATTAAACTATTAGATGGGAAAATAAAAGGGGAGCTGCCATCTTCTTGGTCGTCTATCTGCCAATTTGTTAAATTAGCTATTTGATTACTTTGATTATATAATTCAATCCATTCATTTTCGGTGTCTGTCCCTTCTGGATCAGGCATAAATTCACTGATAATTATTGATTTGTTATAAACATTAACAGTAATTATGTCTAAATCAGAAAACTCATTATCGCTGACTAATAAAGTAACAATATATTGACCAGGATAAAGATATGTATGTTTAGGAATTCCTTCTGTGTCAGTTGCCCCATCGCCAAAGTTCCAAAAAAAAGTTAAAGTATCATTGTCTGGGTCTGAAGACAATGAACTATCAAAAATCATCTCTTGATTAACTAATGCAATAATATCTAGACCAGCATTGGCAATAGGGGGTCTATTAGGCATAACTGGCAAAGATTGTTCGCTATCATCGCCTAATTCTTCTTCTGATTGCTCTTCATTATCTTCTGGAGGAGTTTCTTGATTACCGTTGCTATTTTGCGCTTTTGGGGTGCCATGAATGTCCAAACTTGTTTGCCAATTGCTATTTATCTTTTCCATAGTTTGTTTAGTGGAATTATCTCCAGCTAACCATTCTTCTGAACAATCAATTGAACTGATTAAATTATTTTCTGAATCACGCAATTCCAATTTTTCTCCAGAATTGCCTAAAGCGCCAGTATAAATTTGATCAGCTACAATGTTAGGAACAGAATCATCATCAGTTCTCTCCAATAAAAAATAGCCACTAACGGCTATTGTCCCTTCAAGAAATATTTCTGGACTGCTATCAATTGCTTTTAAAGTCCAACCAGTCAAATCTATGCATTCATTAGTACTATTGTAAAGCTCAATCCATTCATCATTGCTGGAAGTCTCTGTTCCCATCCAGGCGATTTCATTAATGAATACATCATTATTTGCTCCAAGGCAAGAATTTGACCAAATAAAAAACCCTCCTATTATCAATAACCAGCCAGTAATTTTAATTTTAGACAAAATTTCCTCCATATTTCCATTATACCATTTTAACAATTTTGGGAAAGAAAAAGAGCCAGAACATTTTATTGTTCTGACTCTTGGTTAAAATTAGGGAACTAACCAATTGATAACCATTCTGTTTCTTTTTGCCCTTTTGTTTCTTTAAGATTTAACAAAAAACTCAACAAGAGGACCAAAAAGAGGCAGATCAATGGAGAGGTTATTAATAGTCCTCCTCCCCAGCAACATAAAGTACCCTTGCAGATTCCGAGAATTTCAAGCCGTAGCGTCACAACCGAGAATAGAATAGTACTGATTCCTCCAAGAATTGTTAGAGTGCCAACGGTTATTAAAACAAGAGTTTTCCGTTTCGCTTTTTTTGCTTCCATTTTTATCCCCCTATATTTAATTTTTAATATCTTAATTATACCATTTACACACATTTTGTCAATAGTTTGTACATGACGGGTACATAGGTAACACTTTGATAGAATTATTGATATTTATTGGTGTTTCATTATCCAATGAATTATGCGGTCTGTAAAAGTTGTATTCAATCAGCCATTCAGTCAGATTGCTATTAAATTGTATAACATCAGGAGTATAATTGCCAAGATTAACAAATTCTTCTTGTAATGTTCTATTAAATCTTTCATTGACTGGATTATCTTTGGGTGTTCTAGGACGGCTATGGTATCTATTGAGATTAAGTTTTTCACAGGATTGTCTGAAATATTTCTCAAATTCAGATCCATTGTCAGTTTGGATGTTTTCTATCTTTCCATTAGTTAGATACATTAATCTATTTAGAAAGTCAGCTGCGTTGTATGAATTAGCGTGTCTGTACATTCTGGCAAAAGCAACTTTGGAAAAAGAATCAATGCTTGTAAAGATATATCTCTTAAGGTTATTACATCTTAATTCAATGGCGTCTAAGCAAACAAGGAATCCATTCTTAGGTTTTTTCTTAAGCTCTGTGATTCTTTTCTTCTTCTGCGCTTGAAGCCTTTTTCTTGTAATTTTAGCTGTTTTAGAAGGATTGTAGTAAAGTTTGTATTGTTGGATAACTCCTTGTATCTTCCAAGAAGAAATTGGTTCATTGTATTCTCTTAAATATATCTTAGATAGTTTAATCTTGCTATAGCGAATGTGCTTCTTTCTTAATTGAATAACCCTTAATTTCTGCTCAGAAGTGATTTCTGGCTGCCTTCTATTGATTGGAGCGCGGGATTCATCCTCTAATGTATAAAGATTGTTAGGGTCATACTTTTTCTGCCATTTGTAGAAGGTCTTGCGCGAGATTCCAAAATAACGGCAAGTTAAACTAACATTCTCGCATTTGAAGTAGTAATCCATCCATTTAAGGCGGAGCTTGGCAGGATTAGATAGATTAGCGTATTTTTTAAAGTATGAAAGTATATGATAGAACAGAACCAGGTCATTTGTTAAATGAAAGCCTGATTCGTAGGTTAGATCCATTTTTGCTCTATCATAATATGTAAAACCCTCTTTATCAACCATTTTTGTCATATTGCTTGATATTGAAGGTGTTACCTATATATCTCATCATATGCAGTATTCTATTTTTTTAAATTTAATAATTTATACTTTATCTTAATAATATTAACATTGTAAAGACATGAAAATATCATATAATTGGCTTCAAGATTTAATTAAAAAGAAATTGCCTGAACCAGCTAAATTGGCTGATTTATTAACTATGCATTCTTTTGAAACAGAATTAGTTAATAAATATGAGCAGGATTATCTTTTAGATGTAGATGTTTTGCCTAATAGGGCACATGATTGCTTGAGTTATTGTGGCATTAGCCAAGAAATAGCCGCTATTTTAAAATATCCGCTTAAGAGCATTGATTATGGAAAGAAAATTAAATTTAGCGCCCATTCAATTAAAGATTTTGTTAATATAGAGGTTGTAGATAAGGCCCTTTGCCCGCGTTATACAGCCCGTGCTATAGATAATGTTAAAATAGGCGATTCGCCTCAATGGATCCAGGACCGCCTAAGGGTTTGCGGTTTGCGGCCAATAAGTAATGTAGTTGATATTGCCAATTATGTTATGTTGGAAACTGGCCAGCCATTGCATGCTTTTGATGCAGACAAATTAGAAAACTCGTCAGATATTAAGAAAATAATTGTCCGTTGCGCCAAAAAAGGAGAAAAAATTATTACTTTGGATAATGACAAGTATGATTTAGATGAAAATATTTTAGTCATTGCTGATGAAAAAAATCCAATTTGTATTGCTGGCATTAAAGGAGGTCAAGGCCCAGGCATTGACAAACAGACTAAAAGAATAATTTTAGAAGCGGCTAATTTCTCTCCAGGCATTATTAGACAGGGTTCTAGACAATTAAAATTGGAAACAGATGCTTCATGGCGTTTTGAACATCAAATAGATCCTAATTTGACTCAAGAAGCTATTGATATGGCTGCTTGCCTGATTCAGGATATAGCTGGGGGCAATACTTTTAAGGAAACAATTGATTTATACCCGGATAAAATCAAGCCAAAGAAAATTAATTTGGATATAGAATATGTTAAAAAATTGTTAGGCATTAATATTCCAATTAAAGAAGCATCAGATATCCTAAAAAGATTAGGATTCAAACTTCAAGCCATAGGGACTAAACTGCAAGTAATTATTCCTACTCAACGATTGGATGTGAATATTCCTGAAGATTTAATTGAGGAAATTGGCCGTATTTACGGATTTGAGAAAATTCCTTCTCAATTACCATCAGCTGTTTTAATCCCCTCGAAAAAAAATGAAGATTTAATTTACCAAAAAAGTATAAAAGAAATTTTAAATAATCTTGGCTTTAGCGAAGTATATAATTATTCTTTTGTTAGCAATAAAGAGGAAATAGAATTACTTAATCCAATCAGCCAGGAACAAAAATATTTAAGGTCCAATTTAAGAGTTAATTTACTTAATAATATAGAAAGCAATAAAAAGTATTTTAAAGATATAAGATTATTTGAAATTGGCAAGGTTTTTTTAAAGGATAAAAACAGGATTATTGAGAAAAAGAAATTAGGAGTGGCCTTGTTCCCAGCTGATTTCCATCGTCTTAAAGGAATTATTGAGACATTATTTAATAAACTTCGAATTACTGATGTTTGGTATAATGAGGCGTCTGGAAAAAATATTAGGGCAGAAGTAAAAATTGGCAATGATTCATTGGGCTGGTTAAATGATAATATTTTTGAGCTGGATTTTGAAAAAATAGTTAAATTAGCTACAGAAGAAAGAATTTATCTGTCTCCTTCTAAATATCCGGCTGTTGTCAGAGACATTTCTCTTTTAGTTGATAAGGGGACTAAAGTGGTAGAGGTGCTTAATTTAATTAATAATGTTGGAGGATCGCTAGTTTGCGATGTTGATTTATTTGATATGTATGAAGGAGAAGGAATTTCTCAAGACAAAAAGAGCTTAGCTTTCCATATTATTTATCAATCCAATGACCATACTTTAACTGATAAAGAAGTTAATAAAATTCAAGAAAAGATTATGAAGGCATTAGAAGAAAATAGAGAATGGGAAGTAAGAAAGCAATAATTTATGTCAAAAAAGAACAATCAAAATACTACTTACGAAGCTAAGGATATATATGTTCTGGAAGGGTTAGAACCGGTTCGTCGTCGGCCAGGAATGTATATTGGCTCAACAGGCGTTGACGGACTTCACCATCTTATTTGGGAAGTGTGTGATAATTCGCTTGACGAAGCAAATGCTGGTTATTGCGATACAATAAATGTTACTCTTCTTCCTGATCATCAGGTTAAGGTAGTAGATAATGGCCGAGGAATTCCAATAGATAAGCATCCTCAAACAAAAAAGTCCGCTTTAGAAACCGTTATGTGCACTCTTCATGCTGGAGGAAAATTCGGAGGACAGTCGTATAAGATTGCCGGAGGATTGCATGGAGTTGGCGTGTCAGTGGTTAATGCTCTTTCAAAACAGCTTATAGCTGAAGTTTGCCGTAATAAAAATCATTATGTCCAGGAATATTCACGGGGCAAAGCCAAAACCAGCATGAAAAAAAGCGGCAAATGTAATCAAACAGGAACAACAATTATTTTTGAGCCAGACCCAGAAGTATTCAAAGATATTAATTTTAAATGGCATAAAATTTTAAATCATTTACGCCAGCAGGCTTATTTAACCAAAGGAGTTAAGATAAATATTAAAGATGAGCGTAAAAAAGCGCATAAAATTTATTCTTTTTACTTTGAGGGCGGCATTGTATCATATATTAAATATCTTAACCGCGACCAGGAAACCAAACATGATAATATCTTCTATGTTTCCAAAGAGCATCAGGATATGCTTGTTGAAGTGGCTTTCCAATACACTAATGATATTCAGGGATATGAAGAATGTTTTGCTAATAATATTTATACTGGCGAAGGAGGCATGCATCTAACCGGTTTTCGGACTGCTCTGACAAGAACTCTTAATAATTATGCTCAAAAAAATGGATTTCTCAAGAATGGAAAAAATGGGGATAATAATAAATTAAGCGGAGATGATGTTAGAGAAGGAATTACTGCGATAATCAGCGTTAAATTAAAAGATCCGCAATTTGAAGGGCAGACAAAAGCGCGATTAGGCAATCCAGAAGCAAGAACTTCTGTTGAATCAGTTATGACTGATGGGTTAGAGGAATTTTTGGAAAAGAATCCTCAAGATGCCAAGGCAATTATGGAAAAAACCATTTTAGCGGCTAAAGCTCGTCAAGCAGCTAAGGCAGCCAGGGAAACAGTAATCCGTAAAGGTGTTTTAGAAGGATTGGCCTTGCCAGGAAAGTTGGCTGATTGTTCAAGCCGCGATCCAGCTGATTCAGAATTGTTTATTGTTGAAGGAGATTCTGCGGCCGGCTCAAGCAAACAGGGACGCAATAGAAGGTTTCAAGCCATTCTACCTTTGCGAGGAAAGATTCTTAATGTGGAAAAGGTGAGACTAGACAGAGCCTTAACTTCTAAAGAAATTAAAGCGATTATTATTGCTTTAGGAACTGCTATTGCTGAAGAATTTGATTTGAGCAAAATTCGTTACCATAGAATAATTATTGCTTGCGATGCTGATTCTGACGGAAATCATATTGCAACTCTTCTTTTAACTCTTTTCTTTAGATATTTCAGGCCGATTATTGACTCTGGCTTCCTGTATATTGCTCAGCCACCGCTTTACAAAATGAAAAAAGGCAAACATATAGAATATGGCTATACAGATATGGATAAAGAGAGAATTCTTAAATCATTGGGCAAAGAAGGAGTAGATATACAGCGCTATAAGGGGCTTGGAGAGATGAATCCATTAGAGCTTTGGGAAACAACAATGGATCCTGAAAATCGATTAATGAAACAAATAAATATTGAAGATGCTAAAGAAGCTGATAAGCTTTTTGATATTTTAATGGGAGATGAAGTAGAGCCTCGAAAAAGATTCATTCAAACTCATGCTAAGAAAGTAAGAAATTTGGATATCTAAAAGTTGACATAAATTTGATTAAGATATAGTATAGGGTGTAATAAATGCCCTTAGGGGTTTTTTAAATAAATGAAAATAAGTCAATTGCCGCAAAAAGGAATAACTTTTTTAAAAGAAGTCCGTATTGAATTAAAACGGGTAACTTGGATGACGCGCCAAGAAACAATTAAGCATACTTTGGTTGTAATTGGTTTTTCTCTTGGAGTTGCTGCTTTTTTAGGCGGACTTGATTTTCTATTCAGCTGGTTATTGAATAACTTTGTTATATAAACTATGCCTAAACAAATACAACAAGGAAAGAATTGGTATGTTCTCCATACATACTCTAATTACGAAGAAGCTGTGGCTAGAAATTTGAAACAGAGGATTGAATCAATGGGCATGGAAAATAAAATATTTAGTGTTTTAATTCCAACAGAAAAGAAAATAAAGATTAAATCAGGTAAGCGCTATGTTGTTGAAGAAAAAATCTATCCTGGATATGTTCTAGTAGAAATGATTGTTACTGATGATTCCTGGTATGTTGTTAGAAATACTCCTAGAGTGACTGGCTTTATTGGAGCTGGTACAATTCCAACGCCTATTTCAGATGCAGAGATTAAATCTTTGCAGAAACGAATGGGCGTAGAAGAGCCCAAGTACAAGATTGACGTGATCCTTGGTGATGCTGTTAAGGTTATTGATGGACCATTTAAGGATTGCGATGGTAAAATTTCTGAAATTGACGAAAAACGCGGGAAAATTAAAGTCCTTGTTTCAATGTTTGGCCGGGAAACTCCAGTGGAATTAGACTTTTTACAGGTAAAGAAAATATGAAGCCAATTAAAATAATTATTAAATTACAAATATTAGCTGGGCAGGCTAATCCTGCTCCGCCAATTGGACCTGCTTTGGGTCAGCATGGCTTAAATATTCAGGATTTTTGTACTAAATTTAATGAAGCGACTAAAGACAAAACAGGAGATATTATACCAGTGGAAATTACAGTTTATGAAGACCGGAGTTTTGATTTTAAACTAAAAACGCCGCCAGCTTCTGATTTGCTGAAAAAAGCAGCTGGATTAGAAAAAGGTTCAGGTGATCCATTAAAAAATAAGGTAGGCAAGGTAACAAAAGAGCAAATTCACCAGATTGCTGAGAAAAAAATGACTGATTTGAATGCCTATAATTCAGAACAAGCAGAAAAGATTATTAAAGGAACAGCGCGTTCAATGGGTATTGAAATAAAATAAAAGGAGGGTAAAATGAAAAAGACGAGGAAGAAGAAAGGTTGGCTAAGGCGTTTTCACGAATGGCTTTTAAGAAAAACAGCAGGAGAATGTCAGGTTGGCGCTTTAGGCAAAGACGGTTCAGTGATTAAAAAGTAGGAGGGACAGAAATTAATCTGTCCTTTTATGTTCATTAAAAATTAAAAGGGGGTAAAGAAAATGGCTAGAATAATACATGATATCTTTGGACCCGGTTCAAATATTAAAAGAAGAATTTTTCTGGATTATAATCAACTGGCAGAAAAGATTGCTTCTTGTAAACAATTAGGTTTAAAGATCGTTTTAACCTCTGGGACTTTTGATTTATTTCATATTGGCCATAGTCGGTATCTTGAAATGGCAAAACAGCACGGAGATTTATTGATCGTTGGCGTTGATAGTGACAATAAGGTGAAGAAAAAAAAAGGTCCTCATCGGCCAATTGTCAATGAAGAAGAAAGAATGGAGGTTCTTTGTCACAATCGGCACGTAGACATAGTTTTTTTGAAGCAAGCCGAAGATCCCAAATGGCATCTTGTCAAGACCTTACGACCAAATGTTTTAATTGCTACTAAAAGAGAGTATAAAGAAAAGGATTTAAATAGTCTTCGTGAGTTTTGCGGGGAGATTATACTTCTTGAATCACAAGCAACTACTTCAACAACAGCTAAAGTCAGGAGTATCTTAATTAAACCGACTGATGAAATAAAAAAACGATTAAAGACAGTAATTGAGGAAGTCTACAAGTTTCTTGATGATTTGACTAGGGGGATAAAATGAAAAAAATTATTCTTGCTTATATTCCGGTACTTCATCGAGGTTATAGACAGTTCTTTGAGAAGTATGCTTTTGAAGCTCAAATTATTTATCTTTTTGGTCAAGAACTGATTCAAGAGTTTGATCATCTGTCAAGAAAAGATATTCGAGCTTTATCGCCTGAACAGGTCAAATGCGCTATCCAGAGTTGGCATCTTTTTTCAGAAGTTTATATTTCTGATTACGAAACTTTAAATGTTATTCAGTCGGAGAATTTGGTAGTTATTATGCCAGACGAGGACGAATGTCACGAATTGGCTGAAAAATATCTTAGTAATTGTGTTATTGAATTTGATTCAGTTTTTCTTCGTTGGGACAAAAGCAAATCTATTGCTCAAAAAGAAATAGATTATGATCGAATAATTCCATTTGAAGGGTTTGTTGCTGAGATGCTGTCTTATGCTGCCGAAGAGGCTAAAAAAGCTTCTAATTGGTGGCGGCAAGTAGGTGCAGTTATTGCCAATAACAAAGAGATTCTATTGGCAGGATATAATCGCCAAGTACCTTCGCCGCGAATATCGTATATGGAGGGCGACGCACGTAGTTTTTTTAAGAAAGGACTGCACATTGAACTTACTACTGACATGCATGCTGAAGCGCGGCTTATCAGCGAGGCAGCACGTAAAGGAATAGCTCTTGAAGGCACAGATCTTTATATAACAACGTTTCCTTGTCCAATATGTGCTAAGAATGTTGCTTATTCTGGTATTAAAAGATGTTATTTTAATTCGGGTTATGCTATGTTAGATGGTGAGCGAATTCTTCACAGTCAAGGAGTGGAAATTATTCTTGTAAAATAAATAACCCCACCTTCTAGTTTACTAGATGGTGGGGTTTTTTTTATCAACCAACTCGAAAACGTACTGGTTGATATTTTGGGTCATCTCGATTGGTTATATCCGCAGTGATTATATGTGCGTGAAGATGAAGAACTGTTCCTCCATTTATGTTTATATCTCCAAAACGAAGACATAATCCTCCGCCCGAGATCTTATATTCTTTTTCAACCCATTGTGCCAGTTTGAAAAGCTCTTGAGCAGCTTGTGGATTAATTTCGGAAAGTTTTTCCACGTGTTTATTGTGGATAATAACAAAATGCGTTTGAGTGTTTTCGTAAGGCCATCTGTTTTTTCTAATATGCCAGTATTTGCCTTGTTTAATAATAGGTTCAAGTTCGGATTTAGAATAATATTTAGGGCAGAAAGGGCAAAATCTTTCTTTTTGGATCGTTTTCATTATTTCTCTTTGTTCATCAAGCCGTGCATTATCTAAGTTGACGAAACTTTCTGTCTCTCTTTCTGTGTTAACCTTCCATTCTTTTCTTTCGAAAATAGCGAAGGTGTAGTCATATTCATTGTTTTGATCGCGAGTATGCGGTTCGGAAAAAGTTTCCTGCCATTCTGAGATATTAAATAGAGATCGAGGGAAAATCGTATTGCCGTCGCATTGAACATGGATTTTAGTAATATACATTCGTTTTGCTTCTGGAATGGCTAAGGCGTAAATTTCGGCTCCGCCAATAACAAACACTTCTTTTTCGCCACGCGTCTTTTCTAAAGCATCTTCCCATGATTTGGCTGTTTCATCTTGATCTAAGGCAGGAAAATTTTCCTGACGAGTGAGAATTATGGCTTGGCGTTCAATCAAAAAATGGCCTAATTGTTTGATTATAGATTCGTAAGTTTTCCGTCCGACAATGACTTTATGACCTTTGGTTAATTCGGCGAAATGCTTTCGATCATCGGGCAAATCCCAAGGAATTTTACCGTTTTGGCCGATCACGCTATTTTCAGCTACGGCTGCAATAATTGAAATAGTTAAACTGGTGTCCATATTGTCCTCCTTGATAATTGAGGTTTATAATCAGTTACCTTAAAATGTTCTGGCCTGAAATCAAAGATATTCTTAACGTCAGGGTCTATGGTAACTGTTGGGAACAATTGCGGTTTGGCTTGAAGAAGCTCATCTACATCATTCATTTGGCTTAAAAAAATGTGAGTATCAGAAGTCATATAAACGAACTCTTTTGGCTTATAACCAGTGACCTGAGCGATCATCAATGTTAAAGCTGCATACTGAATAAGGTTAAATACAAGACCAACAGGTACATCCGCGCTTCGTTGAAAATGAAGAAGCGAGAGCTCATCTGTATAGGTATTTATCGTGACGTGGAAAAAACCATGACAAGGTACTACGACTACCTTTTGCTGTTTTCCTTGTCCACGGCAGATATATTGTGGAATCCATGGTGAAACAATGTGAGTGCGAAGTTGGGGAAACTCGTTAATTTGCTCAATTAAATGTGTTATTTGATCGAATGTTTTGCCTTCGGTGGTGGGGAAATTTCGCCAAGCTGGACCGTATGACCCTGGACCAAGATCGCCAGTTTTAAGTCCTCGTTTAGCGCATTTTTTGGCAGTTACCCAACGAGACCACCAACCGCAACCAAATCCTTTCATTTCTTCTAATGTTCTGGCGCCGTTTAAAAAAGCGCAGAGTTCACCAATTGCCATTTGAAATTGAGATGGTCGTCCTTCGGCAGCGCTGACTAAATCTCGTTCAGTGATAATAGGAAATCCATTTTTTAATTCAAAGCGCATTATATGACCCAAGACCATTAGTGCTTCTTCATCTTGTTGAGCAAAAACTTTTTTTCCTTTATCTTTGATTCGCTGAAGAAGCTCTTGATACTGACTATCCGGTGTTCTTTCGGAAAAATTTTTATATCTCATAGAAATATACCTCCCTTATAGCGTTTTTTGTTTAGGTTTATTAAAAAGTTAATGAACAATGATTTAATAATAATAATAGTGATTTAATAAATTATGTCAATAGAATGTATCAGCGGGGCTTTATTTTTTTCAAAATTTAATATATGATAAAAGCAGTATTTATATGGATTACTTGGCTAAAAAAGACGCTAAAATAGATAAATTAATAAAACAGGAGCATGACCGTCATCAAAAGGGTCTTAATTTGATTGCTTCTGATAATTATGCCAGTCAAGCGGTTCGTCAGGCCGTAGGCAGTATTTTAAGCGCCCGCTATGCCGAGGGTTATCCAGATAAAAGATATTATTCTGGCCAACGCTATATTGACCAGATTGAAAAAATAGCCATTGCCAGGGCTAAAAAATTATTCCGAGCTAATTATGCAAATGTCCAGCCTCATTCCGGCTCTAATGCAAATCAAGCTGTTTATTTTGCCCTGCTCAATCCAGGGGACAAAGTTTTAGCCATGAAAATTGACCAGGGCGGACATTTATCACATGGCGCGTTGATTAATTTCTCAGGCCGTTTTTACAATTTTGTTTTTTACGGACTTGATAGAAAAACAGAAAGAATTAATTACAAACAAATTAGTAAAATTGCCCAAAAAGAAAAACCTAAGCTGATTATTGCCGGCGCTTCCAGTTACTCCCGCCAGATTGATTTTTCTAAGTTTGGCCAAATTGCCAAAGAAAATAACGCTTATTTAATGGCTGATATTGCTCATATCGCCGGATTAGTAGCCGCAGGAATTCATCCTCATCCTTTTCCTTATTGTGATGTGGTTACAGCAACTACGCATAAGACGCTTCGGGGAGCTCGAGGCGGCCTGATTTTTTCTAATAATAAAAAAGTAGCTGATAAGATAGATAAAGCGGTTTTCCCGGGCCTGCAAGGAGGCCCTTTGCAGAATGAAATTGTCGGTAAGGCCGTTGCTTTAAAAGAAGCTAGCCAAAAAGAATTCGTTGTTTATCAAAAACAAGTGATTAAAAACGCTCAAGTTTTAGCAGATTCTCTTTTAAAGCAGGGCTTTAATTTGGTTTCCAATGGTACTGACAACCATCTTTTTTTAGTTAATTTGAGCAAGGTGGATTTTTCCGGTAAGAAAGCCCAAGAAGCATTGGAATCAGCTAATCTTTATGTTAATCGCAATGTCGTGCCTTATGAAAAACGTTCCAAGTGGGAAACTTCCGGTATTAGAATCGGTACGCCGGCTGTAACTACCAAAGGGCTTAAAGAAAAAGAGATGCTGCAGATTGGTATTTGGATTGGCCGGATTCTTAAAGATCTTAATAATCAATCATTACAGCGCCATATTAAAAAAGAAGTAATTAAACTGGCTAAAAGATTTCCGGTTCTATGAAAATTATTAACGGGAAAAAAATAGCAGATAAGATTTTAGATAATTTGAAGAAAGAAATTAAAAGAAAAAACATTAAACCTTGTTTAGCTGTTATTTTAGTTGGTAAAGACCTAGCATCAGAAGCGTATGTTGATATCAAGAAAAAAATAGCTAAAGAAATTGGTATTGAGTTTAGGAGAATAACTATTCCTGAACAAACATCAGAAGAAGAGATTATAAAAACAGTCAAGATATGCGATCGAGACAAAAAAATACATGGAATTATTGTTCAAATGCCTTTGCCTAAAGGAATTTCTTCTGATAAAGTAATTCAAGTTATCAGTCCAAACAAAGATGTGGATGGATTTGTTAAAGGGAGTCATTTTAAATCACCATTTATTAACGCTATTTTAAGAGTATTAGATGAGATTGGAGAAGAATTAGAGAATAAGAAAATAATTGCATTAGTTAATTCAAATATTTTTGGGAAAGCATTACAAACAGAAATAAAAGCTGAATATTTAATTGGTTTTTGTAGTGAATTTGTAGATGATTTGAAACAAGCTGACATTATTATTTCTGCTTTGGGCCAGCCAAATATTATTAAGGGGAATATGATAAAACAGGGTGTAATATTAATTGACGGCGGTATATCAAAAGTGGATAATAAGATAGTCGGTGATATTGATAGAAAAAGTGTTCGAGAAAAAGCTAGCTGGCTAACACCAGTGCCAGGCGGTTTAGGGCCGCTCACCGTTGCCTTTTTATTAAAAAATGTTGTCTTAACGCAGGTCCGAGATTCGACCTCTCAAGCGTGACCTTCGCCTAGGGCGAATGTCACTACTTTCGAGGTCAAACCTCTCTTTTATGAAATATCAGACGGTTATTGGATTAGAAATACACGCCGAATTAAAAACAGACAGTAAAATGTTTTGCAGCTGTCTTAATGACCCTGAAGAGCAGAATCCGAATGTAAATATATGCCCAATATGTCTTGGGTATCCTGGATCACTTCCAGTAATTAATAAAGAAGCAGTAAAAAAAGTTGTTAAAACCGCCCTTGCTTTGAATTGCCAGATTCCAGAAAAAGCTAAATTTGACCGCAAGAACTATTTTTACCCTGATTTGCCTAAAGGCTATCAAATTTCCCAATATGACCAGCCTTTATCATTAAAAGGGTTTTTAGAAATTGAGGATAAAAAAATTAGAATTACCCGAATTCATTTAGAAGAAGATACTGGCAAATTAGTCCATCCGCAAGGAATGGGATATTCATTAATTGATTTTAATCGAGCAGGAAGGCCCTTAATGGAATTGGTTACTGAGCCAGACATTGCTACTAGCACAGAAGCGCGGCAGTTTTGTGAAGAACTTCAATTAATTCTGCGTTATCTTGATGTTTCTGAGGCTAATATGGAAAAAGCACAGATGCGCTGCGAAGTAAATATTTCTTTAAGTGCAAAAAAAGGTAAACTAGGAACTAAAGTAGAAATCAAAAACCTTAATTCTTTTCGAGCCGTTCAGGGGGCTGTTGATTACGAAATTAAAAGGCAAAAAGATTTATTGGACTCAAAACAAAAAATTATTCAAGAAACCAGAGGTTGGGACGAAGGGAAACAAAGCACTTTTCCACAGCGAATTAAAGAAGAATCTCAAGATTATCGTTATTTCCCTGAACCAGATTTGCCTCCATTATCTCTGAAGCCATTAACTGAGGAATCTAAGGATTCAATAGTTGATGTTGAAAGAATAAAGAATGAATTACCTGAATTGCCACAAAATAGACGAGCCAGATTCTTTGAAGAATATCATCTTCCTTCTTCTGATATTAATACCCTTATTATTAATAAGAAAATAGCTGATTATTTTGAACAAGTTGTCTCTGAATTAAAAACTTGGCTGAAGATAAAATCAATTAGTGAGAAAGAGCCAATGATTAAATTAACAGCTAATTATTTATTAACTGAGCTTCAAAAACTTTTATTGGTTAATAAAATTAGCATTGCTGATTGTAAAATTAGCCCAGAGAACTTTGCTGAATTTATTACTCTAATTGAGCAAAAAGAAATTTCTAGTTCAGCAGCACAGACTGTTTTGAAGGAAATGTTTGATACTGGCGCTGATCCTTCTAATGTTATTGAAAATAAAAAATTAAAGCAGGTTAATGATGAAGATGCTTTAATTAAAATAGTTAAACAGATTATCCAGGAAAATTCCAAGCCAGTTAAAGATTATCAATTAGGCAAAGAAAATGTTTTACAGTTTTTAATTGGCAAAGTAATGGCTGCTAGTCAAGGACAGGCTAATCCAGAAGTAGTTAAAGAGATTTTAATAAAAACCTTAAAAAAATCATCGTAAGAGAAAGTTTTTTGCTAATTTTTCAGCCTGTTTTTGATTTTCAATCCAATTAATCCGTTTATCTCTTTTAAACCAAGTTATTTGGCGGCGGGCATACTGTTGAGTATGAAGATTAATCATTGCTTTAACTTGTTCTGCATGAATTATTTCTTGATAGCCAATTCCAGAGAAAGCAGGCAAATTAATCGGATATTTTTTAATTAATTTTTCCACTTCTTTTACAAAGCCATTTTTAATCATTTGATTGGTCCGTTTAGTAATTCTTTTCTTGATTGTCTCTTTGCATATTTTTATCCCAATTTGCAATACATTAAAAAGAATTTCTCCTTTTTCTCTTTGTTCAGAAAAAGGCTTTTTTGTTTTTAGACAAACTTCTAATGCACGAATAAGCCGTCTTCTATTATTAAAATCAATTATTCCCAAAGATTTAGGATCTATTCTCTTTAATTTATTAAATAATTCCTGATTAGATAATTTTTCTAATTTGATTCGCAGTTTTTTATCCGGTTTAACTTTAGGAATCTTTAAATTATCAACAACAGCTTGGATGTATAGGCCAGTGCCTCCTACTAAAAAAGGAGTCTTGCCTCTTTTTTGAATATCTTTAATAATCTTTACTGCTTTTTCTTTGTATTGAGACAAAGTGAATTCTTGATTCGGCCTGACTATGTCTATTAAATAATGAGGAATGCCAGACATTTGCTTTTTGTTTAATTTATTCGTCCCAATATCCATTTCTTTATAAATTTGCCTGGAATCAGCTGAAATAATCTCGCCATTAAATTTCTTGGCTAATTTAATAGCTAATTCGGATTTGCCAGAAACAGTGGGACCTAAGATGACAATTAATTTGTCGTGTAGCATAATTAAAATTCAGATAGGCCGTGCCTGTCTATCTTTTTAATGCACGGGCTTTTCCTATTTAAGCGTATCTAAAATAACTCTTTTCCTTCTTTTTTTCTCATCAGATGGAACATTATCTTTTAATTTCATAGCAGCTGTACCAGAACGGGAAGAATAGGCAGATACATAGGTTTGCTTAAATCCTATCTCCTTTACTAATTTAACAGTATCTTCAAATTGTTTTTTAGTTTCTCCGGGAAAACCAACAATAATATCAGTAGAAATTTTCGCTTTGGGCATAGCGCAACGAATTTTTTTAATTAATTTTTTATACTGTTCAACAGTATAACCCCGATTCATTTTTTTTAGAATTTGATTATTTCCTGATTGAATAGGCAAATGAATTTCTTTGGAAATTTTATTACCTTGGGCAATAATTTGAATCAATTTATCTGACATGTCCTTGGGATGCGAAGTAAGAAATTTTATTTGGAATTGACCGGATATATTATTGATTGATTTTAGAAGATCTGGGAAATTATTATAACTATTTACATTCTGTCCCAATAAAGTTATTTCTTTATATCCTTTTTTAACTAATTCCTTAGCTTCTTTAATAATTTCATAAGCTGGCCTTGAATATTCTCGGCCTCGTGTATATGGAACCACGCAATAAGTGCAAAAATTATCACAGCCTGTCATAATTGGGACAAAAGCTTTCTCTGTTGATTTGTATTTTGCCTTGGCGCTTAAATCAACAATTGGCCATATTCCATAAACTTGCTCTTTAAATATTTTTTTATCTTTTTCCAAAATACAGCCAGTTAATATAATTTTGAATTTAGATAATTGTTTAATTTTGCTATAAACTCTATTAATTGCTGATTGTCTGATTGAACAAACATTAATAATAACCAAATCAGTTTGCTCTATTGATTTGACCTGTCTGTATCCCTTTTTCTCTAATTTAGCAGCTATTTTTTCAGAATCATTTTCATTCATTTGACAGCCATAAGTAATAATATAATATTTTTTCATCTTGTTTTGTATCTTAATAGAAAATATTGTATAATACAAGCATATGGAAAAGGTTTATTTATCAGTTATTATTCCGGCATATAATGAGGAAAAGAGCATTGGCAAGACTCTTTTAGATATTGATTCTTATTTAACCCAGCAGGATTATTCTTATGAAATTATTGTTGTTAGTGATGGGTCAAGAGATAAAACTGTTCAAATTGTTAATAAATTTTCAGAAATGATTAAAAATTTGAGAGTAATTGATAATAAAAAAAATCATGGAAAAGGCTGGGTTGTTAAACAAGGCATGTTAGAAGCTAATGGAAAATACAAACTTTTTACAGATGCTGATAATGCAACAACTATTGATCATTTTGAGAAAATGATTCCTTTTTTTAAGAAGGGTTATCAAGTAGTAATAGGCTCTCGCGACAAAAAAGATGCTTTAGGCGCCAGACAAGCAGTAGCTCAATCATTTTTTAAGAGGCAATTAGGCAACATGGGTAATCTTTTAATTCAATTAATGGCTGTTCCGGGTGTTTGGGATACTCAATGCGGTTTTAAGGCCTTTACAGAAAAAGCAGCTAAAGATATTTTTAAGCGATGCTTAATTGAAAAATGGGGTTTTGATATTGAAGCATTAGCTTTGGCAAAAAAAATAGGATATAAAATAGGGATAATCCCAGTTAATTGGATTAATAATCCTAATTCGCGAGTTAGTTTGAAAGGATATTTAAGAACTTTTTACGAGCTTTTTAAGATTAGATGTAATTTTATTATTGGAAAATATAAATAAAGTTAAAATTATTATGGAAAAAGAATTTCCTTCAGAATTAAGATTAGATTTAGTTTCTAATGATTGGGTGCTAATTGCTGCTGGGAGAGCTCAACGTCCGGAAACTTTTGCTAAACATCAAAGAATTAAAGAAAATATTGATCCTAAAAATTGTCCTTTTTGCCAGGAGTATAATATAAAGGAGAAAATTGCCAGAAAAGACAAAAAAGACGGATCTTGGTTTGTTATTTCCATACCTAATAAATTTCCTGCTTTTTCAAAAAATAAAGATAATAAGCTTCGAGAACTAAAACAAGGACCTAATAGAATTATGGATGGTTTTGGCTATCATGAGGTTATTATTACTGCTGACCATGAAAGACAAATAACTCAATTTTCTCAAGAGGAAATAAAAATGGTTATTGATGTTTATCAGGAAAGGTATTTAGATTTAATGAAAAAAAAGTTTATTAAATATATTTCTATTTTCCATAATCATGGCAGAGAAGCCGGCGCTTCAGTGAGTCATCCTCATTCTCAATTAATGGCTATTCCGGTTATTGACCCTGATTTAAGAAATAGCTTGGATGGAGCTAATACATTTTACAAAAAAAATAATAAATGCGTTTATTGCACAATGATTAACTGGGATATAAAAGATAAAAAAAGAATTATTTATGAAAACGAAAAATTTGTTGTTCTTTGCCCTTTTGCTCCACAGGTTTCTTTTGAAACAAGAGTTTATCCTAAAAAACATCAACCTTATTTTGAAAAAATGACTGACAATGAAAAAGATTTTTTTACTGATGCCTTACAAAAAGCTTTAATCGCAATAGATCAGAAATTAGAAGATCCAGCTTATAATTTCTATTTTCATACGGCTCCTTGCGATGGAGGCAATTATGATAATTATCATTGGCATTTGAATATTCTGCCCAAAATATCAGTTTGGGCTGGTTTTGAATTAGGAGCTGGAATAGAAATTTCTACAATTGAACCTGAAAAGGCAGCTGAATTTTTAAGAAAATAGCAATTTTTATGGATGTTATTTTATCAACAATTGCTTTGTTTGTTACAAATATAATTTCTGATGCTGGTTATTTAGGCATTAGTCTTCTAATGACCATTGAAAGTTCTTTTATACCTTTTCCCTCTGAAATTGTTATCCTGCCTGCTGCTTATTTAGCGCAACAAGGAGAAATGAACATTTTTTTAGTTATTTTTTTCGGAATAATAGGAAGCTTGTTAGGAGCTTCAATAAACTATTTTTTAGCTTATACTTTAGGCAGAAAGGTTATTTATTCTTTAGCTAATCGCAATTTTTTCAAATTTTTATTTATAAACAAAGAAAAAGTTGTGAAAGCGGAAAATTATTTTTTAAAATACGGCAATATCTCAACTTTTATTGGCAGATTTGTGCCGGCTGTCAGACAATTAATTTCCATCCCTGCTGGATTTTCTAAGATGAATTTTAAAAGCTTTATTCTATATACTTTTTTGGGTTCTGGTATTTGGGTAACAATTCTGGCTATCCTAGGTTATTCTTTTGGCTCTAACCAAGATATAATTTCTAAATATTCTAATCAGATTTCTTTATTCTTCGTTGTTTTTGCTCTAATTTTAATAGTATTTATAGTAATAAAAAAGAAAAATGAACAATAAAAAATTAGTAATAGCTAATTGGAAATGTAATCCAGCAACTTTAAAAGAAGCTGAACATCTTTTTAGCACAATAGATAAGGAAATAAAAAAAAATGAAAAAGCTGAAGTAATCATTTGTCCGCCATTCATTTATTTGCCTTGTTTGATTAATTTGTCAAAAAATAATCTTGTTTTTGGCGGCCAGGATTGTTTTTGGGAAAAACAAGGCGCTTACACAGGAGAAATTTCTCCTTTAATGCTTAAAAGATTAGGAAGCCAATATGTAATTATTGGTCATTCAGAAAGGAGAAAATATTTTCAAGAGGATGAAAAAATGATAAACCGAAAATTAAAAGCTGTTTTAAAAGCGCGGCTCAATCCCATTTTATGCGTTGGCGAAGAATCCAGAGACTCTTTTGATTCTGAAGGAAGACCTCTTGATGAAATAAATTTAATTGTTGCCGAACAAATTGAAAAGGGCCTAATTGATATTGAGCCAACTAATATTAGGGATATTGTTATTGCTTATGAGCCGATTTGGTCTATTGGAACTGGAAATCCATGCTCGTCTAATGAAGCTATGAAAGCGTCTTTACTTATCCGCAAAACATTAACTAAACTTTATAATCGGATAATTGCAGAGAAAGTTAAAATTATTTATGGAGGCAGTGTTAATAGCCAAAATGTATTAGATTTTGTTGAAGGAGCCAATATGGAAGGAGTGCTTGTTGGCAGTGCTTCTTTAAATGCCAGTGAGTTTATTAAGATTGTAAAAACACTAATATGAAATTTCTTCGGGATTTCAATCTTAATGATAAAAAAGTTTTAGTCAGAGTTGATTTTAATGTTCCATTATGGTTAGGTGAAAATGAAAGTATTGATAATGAAGAAGACTGGCGAATAGAAGCTACTTTGCCAACTATTAATTACTTACTTGAACAAAAGGCCAAGATTATTTTAATAGCTCATTTTGGAAGGCCAAATGGTAAAATTGTTGAAAATTTGCGCTTGAATTTAGTAAAAAAAAGATTAGAAAAACTTTTAGGATTGTCAGTTATTAAATTAGATAATTGTCTTGGCTCTGAAGTTGAAACGAGGATAGAGAATATGAGAGCAGGCGAGATTATTTTATTGGAAAATATCCGTTTTTATCCAGAAGAAAGGGCCAATAACCAAGATTTTGCCAAAAAGCTGGCTATTTTAGGAGAAATTTATGTTAATGACGCTTTTGGAGTCAGTCATAGAAATCATGCTTCAATAACTAGCCTACCAAAATATTTGCCTAGTTGTGCTGGTCTGCTTTTTGAAAAAGAGATTAAATTTCTCTCAAAAGTTTTAGAAAAAACAGAACATCCTTTAGTAGTTGTTATAGGTGGAGCAAAAATTTCAACCAAGATAAAGTTTATCGAGAATTTTCTAGAAAAAGCTGACAATTTACTTTTAGCTGGCGCTTTAGCTAACACAGTAATTAGCGCTAAAGGATTTGCTATTGGCAAATCAGTAACTGAAGCAGGAATGGATGAAGAAATAAAGAAATTAAATTTAACTAGTTCCAAACTGCATATTCCAGTAGATGTTCTTGCTTCAAAGGATATCTCTGGGAATACAAATATCCGGATTTCTCCAGTAGGTAATATTGACAAACACGAAATGATATTAGATATTGGGCCAGATACGATTCAAATGTTTTCTAAAATAATTTCTCAAGCTAAAATGATTGTCTGGAATGGCCCATTAGGGCTTTTAGAAGTAGAGAAATTTAGTCTTGGTAGTCGAGAAATTGCTCAAACAATAGCTAAAAATAATAATTTTTCAATAGTTGGCGGCGGTGACACGGTTGCTTTCTTGGAAAAATTAGGGTTGTTAAATAAAATAACTCATGTTTCTACTGGTGGCGGCGCCATGCTTAAATTTTTAGCTGGCGAAAAACTTCCTGGGATAAATGCTCTAAATTAATTTTTTATGCAATGGAAAATAAAACCTAAAGCGCCAAGCGCTTTTTTAAAACAATTTCCGGAATTTTCTCCTTTGATTTCACAGCTTCTTTATAACCGAGGCCTAAAAACTCAGAAACAGATTGATGAGTTTTTTAATCCTGATTATCAAGGTGATTTACATGATCCCTTTTTGCTTAAAGGGATGAAAACAGCAGTCAAAAGAATTCGTCAAGCATTGGCAAAAAAAGAAAAAATTATAATCTATGCAGATTATGATGCTGACGGAGTTTGTTCAGGAGCTATTTTGTTTTCAACTTTACAATACTTAGGAGCAAAAAATCTTCAGGTATATATACCTGACAGGAACAAAGAGGGGCATGGCGTAAACAAACAGGCAGTTAAGAAAATATGCAAAGACAAAACTGATTTAATGATTACTGTTGACTGTGGAATAAGCAATTTAGAAGAAGCTGATTTAGCTGCTTCTTTGGGATTAGATATTATTATTACTGACCATCATCAGCCAAAAGATAAATTACCTAAAGCAGTTGCCGTAATTGACCCTTGGCAGAAAAATGATAAATATCCTTTTAATGATTTATGCGGAGCCGGAGTGGCTTATAAACTAGCTTGCGCTCTTTTACATGAAGAAGAAAATAATTCAGATTGTCCATTAAAAAAATGGCTTTTGGATTTAGTTGCTTTAGCTACAGTGGCTGATGTTATGCCTATTATCGGCGAAAATAGAACATTAGTTAAATACGGATTAGGCGTTTTAGCTCAAACCAAAAGAATAGGGCTCCAAGAACTGATGAAAATGGCCAAAGTAGTTCCTGAATTAACTGAATCTTCCTTAAATGGAGAAGCTCCTTTGACTAATCTTAATACCTATACTATTGGTTTTATTTTAGCCCCTCGTCTTAATGCGGCTGGTCGGATGAATCATGCTAATGTTGCCTTTAATCTTCTGATTAGCAAGAATAAAAAAGAAGCAGAAAAATTAGCTCAAGAGATTAATGAAAATAATTTAGTTAGGCAAAAATTGACAGAGCGAATTGTTAATGAGGCAAAAAAGCGTCTTGAAGAAAAAATTAGCCAAAAAGAAATCCCCAAATTAATTTTTGAAGGCAGCGCCAATTGGCCCGTTGGATTAATTGGTCTAGTGGCTGGTAAAATAGCTGATCAATATAATCGTCCAACCATTATATATCAGGAACAGGGCTCTTCTATATCTGGCTCTTGCCGAAGTATTCAGAATTTTAATATATTAGAAATGCTTAAACAAGCGTCTGATTTTCTTTACTCTTTTGGCGGGCATAAAAAAGCAGCTGGCTTTAAAGTAAAAAAAGTAAATTTGAATAAAGTTAAAAATATTTTAACAAAAATTGTTGAAGATAAATTAAAAGATAAAGATTTAATATCTGTTTTGGATATTGACGCAGAATTATGTTTGGAAGAAATCAATTGGCAAAATTATGACCAAATTCAGAAATTTGCCCCTTTTGGCAAAAGTAATTTAGAGCCGAGGTTTTTAATTAGAAAAGCAGAAGTTAATAATTTAAGATTAGTTGGTAATAATAATAATCATTTGAAAATGGATTTAATGGTCTTTGACAATCAATCAAAACAAGGGAAAAGATTTAATGCAATTGCTTTTAATTCAGGCAAATGGCATAATATATTAAACAAAGGAGATTTGATTGATATAATTTTTGAATTAATTGTTAATGAATGGAATGGGAACAGGGATTTGGAAATGAAAATTATTGATTTGAAATTAAGGCCTAATCTTGAATTATGAAAATTACTATTTACACTGATGGCGGGGCCCGAGGCAATCCCGGTCCAGCAGCTATTGGTGTGGTCATTATACAAAATGGCCAGACAATTAAGAAATACAGTGAATTTATTGATGAAGCAACTAATAATCAAGCTGAATATCAGGCAGTTGTTTTTGCCTTGAAAAAAGTTAAATTACTTTTTGGCAAGAAAAAAGCCAAAGAAACAGAAATTGAATTTTATTCAGACAGCGAATTAATTATTAAACAGCTTAATCACCAGTATAAGATTAAAGAAGAGGAACTTCAGCCGCTTTTTATCAAAACATGGAATTTAATGCTGGATTTTAAACAAGTTATTTTTAAGCATATTCCTCGTGAAAAAAATAAAGAAGCAGACCGATTAGTCAACCAAGCGCTGGATGAGCAAGGAAGAGAACAAGCGCTTTTATAAGATTGACAGAGGTCTTTATACATGATAATATATATGCAGCTCAAGTAAGCGAGATAGTCGCTTTGACATTAAGTCAGAGAGGAAAGTCCGGGCACCGCAAGCGGCAGTGGGTAATGCCCACCGTTCGTGAGAATAGGGAAAGTGCCACAGAGACAATATTTCTTCATTTTAGGGGCAATCTCCTAAAAAGAGGTAAAGGTGAAAAGTGAGGGATTAAGACCCCTCTTCCCTCAGGGAAACCTGTCGGGATGGTAAACCCTGCCTGGTGCAAGAGCAAATCTCGACATTACGTCGGGAAAAAGTAGCTCGCTTGAGTCCGATAGTAATATCGGACCTAGATAGATGACTATCCAAAACAGAACCCGGCTTATTGCTTGCTTGAGTCATAAAAAAGACATGTGCTTACATGCCTTTTTTATTTACTTATATATTGATTTTCCTGTTAAAATTGATTAGAATTAAATCAATGAAGAAATCGGAGCTTTTTTTCACAGCTGTTTTAGTCCCTTTGGATTTTTTAATGCTTTTAGGCGCTGGACTAGGAGCCTATGTTTTGCGAATTAATCCATGGGTATCTGAATATCGTCCAGTGCTTTTTCACTTGAACCTTCCTTTTGGCAGGTACTTTGTTCTAGTCAGCGGTATTTCTATTTTTCTTTTGATTGTTTTTGCTTTAGTTGGTCTTTATCGAATTAAATTAAATCGCAAGCTTTTAGATGATTTTCCAAGAATTGTGATTGGGGTTTCAGCAGGCATTATGATTATTGTCTTCTATATTTTTCTTAGACAGGAATTGTTTAATTCCCGTTTTTTAGTTTTAGCTGGCTGGTTAATGGCAATCATCTTTATTTGTTTAGGCCGTTTTCTAATAAGTTTATGGCAAAAACATTTAGTTAAAAAGCGTGGATTTGGAATCCGCCGTATTTTACTAATCGGGCAAGACAGATTAAGCAATAGAGTTATAGAAAACATTAATAAAGAGCCAGGCTTGGGTTACCAAGTAATTAGCAATATGCTTGAGCTGGACATAAACAAAATTAAAATAAAAACAAAGAACCAAAAAATAGATGAAATTATTTTATCTGATCCAAACTGGCCAAAAGAAAAAGTTTTGGAATTGATTAATTTTGCAGAAATAAACCATTTGACTTTTAAGTTCGCACCAAATCTTTTTCAGACCTTGACCACCAATACTTCAATTGAGATACTTGGCGACGTGCCTATTATTGAATTAAAAAAAACCGTTTTAGACGGATGGGGCAGGATAATTAAGAGATTGTTTGACATAGTTTTTTCTTTTTCTTTTATAATCATATTCTCGCCAATTTATCTTTTAATAGCTTTTTTGGTTAAAATCAGCTCTTTTGGTCCTCTTATTTACAAAGATTACCGTTACGGTTACAAAAAAAAGAAATTTAAGTTCTATAAATTTCGTTCTATGAAAGCTGAACTTTGCGATGGAGAATTTGGCACTAAAAAAGGCAATCAAATGCTTAAAGAATTGGAAAAAGATCAAACAATAAATCTCCGCAAAGGTAGTCCTTTGCATAAGATTAAAAATGACCCTAGGATTACCAAAATCGGCAGGTTTATGCGCAAGTATTCTTTGGATGAATTGCCTCAATTTTTTAATGTTCTAAAAGGAGAAATGAGCATAGTTGGCTACCGTCCTCATATGTCCTATGAAGTAGAAAAGTTTAACTTTGACCAGCAGAGGATGTTCTATATCAAGCCAGGCATTACTGGATTAGCTCAGATTTCAGGCAGAAGCGATCTTGATTTTAATGAAGAGGTAAAATTAGATATCTTTTATATGGAAAATTGGTCTTTAAAACTGGATTTGATAATTATTTTAAAGACCCCATTCATTATTTTGTTAAAAAAACATAGAGTATAATTTGTTAGATTGATTTTAAAGGGTCTGGTTTTATGAAAGTTGCTTTAGTCCATGATTATCTTAATCAATACGGAGGGGCTGAAAGAGTATTAGAGGCGTTTTGTCAAATTTTTCCTAAAGCGCCTATTTATACCTTGCTTTATGATGAAAAAAGAACTGGTTCAGCTTTTAAAAAATACCAGATTAAAACATCTTTTTTGCAAAAATTCCCTTTAGTCAAATCTCATCACCGTCCTTTTTTAATGTTTATGCCTTTGGCTATTGAGCAATTTGATCTTTCTCAGTATGATTTAGTTCTTTCTGATTCAGCTAGTTATGCTAAGGGGGTGATTACTTCGCCAAAAGCAATTCATATTTGCTATTGCCATACGCCAATTCGTTATGCTTGGGATGATTCTCATAGATATATTGAAGAATTTGGTTATCCTGGACCGATAAAAAAAGTTATACCTTTTTTTATGAACTATATTCGTCTTTGGGACGAGCAAGCAGCTGGCCGTGTAGATAAATTTATTGCTAATTCTTATTTTGTAAAACAGCGAATAAAAAAATATTATCATCAGGATTCAAAAGTTATCCATCCGCCAGTTAAGACAAATTTATTTTATTTGGCTGATAAAATAGAGAATTATTTCCTGATAGTCGGAAGGTTTCTGCCTTATAAGCGCTTTGATCTGGCTATTGATGCATTTAATGAATTGGGATTTCCATTAAAAATTATTGGCGATGGCCCTGACCGTAAAAGATTAGAAAAAAAATCAAAGAAAAATATAGAATTTATTGGCTTGGTCTCTGACGAGAGATTAAAAGAATATTATGCTCATTGTCAGGCCTTTATCTTTCCCCAAGAAGAGGACTTTGGAATTACAGCTGTGGAAGCAATGGCTTCTGGCAGGCCTGTTATTGCATATCAGGCCGGCGGCGCATTAGAAACAATTACCCCAGGGATAACTGGTTTATTTTTCAAAGATCAGACAAAAGAAAGCTTAGTAAAAGTTTTACAGGAATTTAATTCTGATAATTTTGACCCTAAAATTATCAGAGAAAAAGCTATGGAATTTGACCAAGAGAAATTTAAAAAAAGAATTAAAGAGTTTATTGAGAAAAATATTAATTTTTAATCTATGAATATTGGCATTGATATAAGGGTTTTAGCCCGCGGCACCAGAACAGGTGTTGAAGAATATACAATTAATCTTTTAGATGAACTTTTATTGCTTGAGCCAAAAATTAATTATAAACTTTTTTATAATGCCTATAAAAAAGCCAAGTTAAATTATCCTTGGCTTTTTTTAGATAATGTTAATTTAAAAAGTTTTAGAATTCCCAATCGTCTTTTTTTTATAAGTGCCCGTTATTTTAATCAACCCAAGATAGATAAATTATTGGGCAAAG